>Ga0302046_10006292_pt1 | contig 10378 bp, 6 predicted proteins | sample RVTome_11_FD_200261 | JGI IMG/M metagenome (GOLD analysis project Ga0302046, IMG submission 200261) | Soil microbial communities from uranium-contaminated site in the Upper Colorado River Basin, Wyoming, United States - RVT147D111 (version 2) ... | reverse complement strand
GACTATCTCGACCTGGGCATCGAGGAGTGGCGCAAGAGCTACGCGGAGCACGAGCCCCTGGGCAAGAAGGCGGTGCTCTTCGTGATGGTGGACGACACACGCAACTGCGACGATGTCGGCGCCTACCTGGAGAAGACGTGCCCGGACCTGCAGGGCGCGGTGCTGGTGATCCACACCAAGAAGAACGGCGAGATCTCCGAGGCAGCGTCCGGCAAGAGCAGGGAGGAGCTGGAGAAGCTCCGGAAGCAATCCAACGAAATCGACGCCTGGTCGTCGCCCTTCAAGGCCATCGTGTCGGTGCTGGTGCTCAAGGAGGGATGGGACGTTCGCAACGTCACCACCGTCGTCGGCCTGCGCCCCTATGCCTCGCAGAGCAACATCCTGCCCGAGCAGACGCTCGGCCGCGGGCTGCGGCGGATGGACGAGGTATTCGGGAGGGATTCGTTTCGCAACGATCTTGTGTGGCAGCGAACTTCGTCCCACAACGATCCGAAACGGTTCGGGAATGTCCACGACACGATCCTGTATTACGGCAAAACGCCCGACGTGATCTGGAATCAACAATTCGACAAGCCCGACGCCGACTTCTTTGACGCGCATGATTTCGAAACAGACGATGAAGGCAGGCACTTCCGGAAGCGTGATCTCACCGCTCCGAATCATGGGAGCGGATCGGGGCAATTCGCCTGGAAAGGCAAGGTGCCGCCTCCTGGGCGAATGTGGAGCTACACCGAGGAGAACATGCGTCAGCTTGAGGCAGAGGGCCGGATTGCCTACACGAGCACGGGTACTCCGCGGCTCAAGATCTATGTCGACGATCTCCGAGGCCTGCCTATACAGACGGTATGGGCACGACCCGAACTGTGGCTGAACTCCGCTTCGAAGGAACGTTTCGGATATCCCACCCAAAAGCCGGAGGCCCTCGTCGAGAGAATCATGTTGGCTAGTAGCAATGAGGGTGATCTCGTCGCGGATTTCTTCTGTGGCAGCGGCACGACCGCGGCCGTGGCCGAGAAGCTGGGCCGGAAGTGGATCGTCACCGACCTCGGCAAGTTCGCTATTCACACGACGCGCAAGCGCATGATCCAGGTACAGCGCGAACGGAAGTTCAAGGATGAGCCCTTCCGCGCCTTCGAGATCCTGAATCTCGGGCGCTACGAGCGGCAGGTCTACCTGAACGTCTCCGGCCGGCTCACGGGCAGGAAGAAGGAGCAGGCGCTGGCGCAGCGCGAGCAGGAGTTCCGCGACCTGATCCTGAAGGCCTATCGCGCCGAGCCGCTGCCCGATGCGGGCTTCTTCCACGGCAAGACGGGCGCCCGCCTGGTCGTCGTCGGCCCCATCAACCTCCCGGTCGGGCGCCTGTTCGTCGAGGAAGTGATCACGGAGTGCCGCAAGCGCGGCGCCACGCGCGTGGACATGCTGGCGTTCGAGTTCGAGATGGGCCTGTTCCCGGCAGTGCTGGACGAGGCGAGGCAGAAGGGGATCGACCTGGCGCCCAAGACCATCCCGCCGGAGGTCTTCGACAAGCGCGCCGTCGAGCGTGGGCAGGTGCGCTTTCAGGACGTCGCCTACATCGAGGTCACGCCGCGATTCGACGGCTCGAATACGCTGGCGCTCGCGATGGAGCTGACCGATTTTTCGGTCTTCTACTCCCAGGGGCTCGCCGATTCGATTGCCGCCGAAATGAAGGACGGCAAGAGCGAGGTCGTCTGCGACGCCGGCGCGCTCGTCAAGATCACCAAGGACAGGCAGGGCGTCGTCACCCGCGACGTGCTGACGAAGACGTGGACCGACTGGGTGGACTACTGGGCCGTGGACTTCAACTACGAGAGCCGGAAGGAAATCATCAAGGTCCCGAAAGGCTCGGGGATCACGGTGCAGGGCAGCCTGCCCGGCCAGGAGCCCGCCCAGCGCGCGCTGGAGCTGCCCGCCACGGAGTACGAGGATCGCTGGACCGGCGCGTACATCTTCGAGAACGAGTGGCAGAGCTTCCGCACACGCCAGACACGCGACCTGGAGCTGACAACCGCGCAGCACGTATACGACACGCCCAGACGCTACACCGTCGCCGTCAAGGTGATCGACATCTTCGGCAACGACACGATGACGCTGGTGCCAGTGACGGTGGGCTGATGACGATCGCCAGCCTATCGGAGGCGTGACGTGTCGATGCCCGCATCCGAACCTGTTCGGACCGGGTTCACTCAGAACGGGCGGGACGTTCCCGCGGGAACGTACAGCACATCGAGCGCCCAGCCGAGGTCGAAGCGCTCGCCGTCGGATCGCGGCGTCGTCGTGCGTGCGTCGAGGCCGAGGCCTTGTGCGGCGAGGCGCGCGGCCGTCGGCGCCAGGGGGGCGTCGCCGGCGTGCTGTGCCCACTCGGGAAGCGCCGGTGCGGTCGGAATCGGCACGCCATCCGGCCGGCGGAACGTCAGGTCGCCGCCTGGGTGACGCGCCACGGCGAAGCCCTCCTCGTGCACGGCGCGGTGATGCCGCCGACACAGCAGGACCAGGTTGTCGAGGCGCGTGGCGCCGCCGTCGACCCAGTGCCGGACGTGGTGCGCGTCGCAGTGCTTCGCCGAGACGATAGGCAGCATGAAGACAGGTTCGCTGTAACTTCGCCGGCCGAAAGGGCAGGGGGGACCACCTGCCGCACCCGGCCGGCCCCGGGAACGGAGGCCCTTGTGGCCAACGCGGTCAGAAAGATCGGGATCGTCGGTGCCGGAATCACGGTCGCCGCCGCGCTCGCGGCCGGAAGCGCAACCTCGGGGCTGGCGCAGTCAGGCGGGAACCTGCATCTCGCCTACCACGCCACGCTAGGCGGTGGCCGGCTCGACAGCGGCGTCGATCCCCTCGGCATTGGCCCACTCAGCCCGGGCGACAGTCGTGTCGCGAGCACCAGTCCCACCTGGACGACCGGCACCGGGACCATGGAACTGCGCATCACACGCCCTGCTGGCTCGGTCGTCGGGCCCGTGGGGGCAGGCCTCTTCGCCACACCTGTCGCCTTCGACCAGGGGTCGGTATTCGGCCTGCGGGCCACGTTCACCGCGCCGGTCGGGCCGCACGACCCGGGCAGCGTGTGGGCCGTCAGCGTCGGGGCCCGTACGGGCTATCAGGACGATCTGCCGAACGAGATTCGGACCGCGGCCACACTCCAGGTTCGCGGGAACGGTGCCCGGCTCAATGTTGTCGGCGCGAGCCCTCCGTCAGGTCTGCCGAACGTGCCGCAGGCCGCGTACGATGTCATCTTCGATCCGATCAACCCACGCCCATTCACGCTCGAGTTGCTCGTCGACCGACGATCGGGAATCGGTGAAGCCAGCCTCGTTTTCGAGAACTGGCGGTTCCTGCACAGCTTCGAACCTGCCGTGTTCCAGGCACACGCCGGTCCGGGCATCACCTCGGTGGCGATTTCGATCGCGATCTCCACCACTCCCGGCGGGACGGCGTCGGTCCGGGCCCGCGACCTGCAGATCTTCGCCCTCGGGCCGTGAGGCGTGCCGAATCCTAAAGAAGGCCGGTGCTCTATCCAGCTGAGCTACGGGCGCCCGGGTCGAGTGTAGCGGCCCGCGCATCGGCGCGCAGGCGCCGCCAGCCGGCGCAGCGTGGCCACGCAAGCACCTCCTGCGCGATGATGAGGGCCATGGTTTCAGCCGGCGAACTCGCCCGCGGCCGGGCCGCGTTCGCGCGCGACGATTGGGCCGCGGCCTTCAGTGCGCTCGCGGCCGCCGATCGCGCCGAGCCGCTCGGGTCCGACGATCTCGACCGCCTCGCCACGGCCGCGTACCTCGTGGGCGAGGACGCCGCCAGCCAGGACGCGCGGGCCCGCGCGCACGCCGCCTTTCTCGACGGCGGCGATCCCGTTCGCGCGGCACGCTGTGCCCTGCTGGTCGCCTTCGTCCTCTTCGACCACCCGTCCCAGCGGGCGCAGGCCGGCGGCTGGATGGGACGGGCGCGGCGCCTGCTCGACGAGTGCGGGCGGGAATCGGTCGAGCAGGGCCTCCTGCAGTGCGCCCTGGCGTTTCAGCAGATGGGCAGCGACCTGCCGGCGGCACTGGCCGGCTTCGAACGGGCCACGGCCGTCGGAGCCCGCTTTCGCGATCCCGACGTCACGACGCTCGCGCGGCACGGTCAGGCGCGGGCCCTGCTGCGCATGAACCGGCGCACGGACGGCTTCGCCCTTCTCGACGAGGTGATGGTCGCCGTCACGGGCGGTGAGGTGTCGCCGATCGTCGCGGGCACGATTTACTGCAGCGTCATCAGCGCCTGTCATGACGTGTTCGATCTCGGTCGCGCACGGGAGTGGACCGACGCCCTGAGTCGCTGGTGTGCCGCCCATCCGGCCATGCGGCCCTTCCGCGGGCAGTGCCTCGTACGTCGCTCGGAGCTGATGCAGATGCACGGCGCCTGGGAGGACGCGATCGCCGAGGCGCGTCGGGCCGCCGACTGGTTGACCGAGGCTGCGTCGGAGCCGGTGATCGGGGCCGTCCACTATCAGCAGGCCGAACTGTGGCGGGTGCGCGGCGAGCTGGCGAGCGCCGAGGAGGCCTATCGCCGAGCCAGCCAGGCAGGACGACGACCCGAGCCCGGCCTCGCCCTCCTGCGGCTGGCCCAGGGCCAGGTGGAGGCTGCCGGCGCCGCCGTGCGCCGCATGCTGCAGGAGACGAAGGACAAGCGCGCGCGGGCACGGCTGCTGGGTGCGGCGGTGGAGGTCATGCTGGCGCAGCCGGACGTGCCCGCCGCCCGCACCGCCTCCGACGAGCTGTCGCAGATCGCCGACGAGTTCGCGGCGCCCTTCCTCCAGGCCGCCGGCGCGCATGCCGCTGGGTCCGTCGCGCTGGCCGACGGACATCCCGAAGCCGCCCTCGATCACCTGCGGGACGCCTGGACGATCTGGCGGGGACTGGACGTGCCTTACGAGATCGCGCGCGTGCGCGAGCTGGTGGGACTCGCGTACCGGGCGCTCGGCGACCTCGACGGCGCGCAGCTCGAGTTCGAGGCCGCGCAGGAGACCTTCGACCGGCTCGGAGCCGCGCTCGACTCGGCTCGCGTGGCGGCGCTCGTCGCGCCCCCGGTGTCCAGGACGTCCGGTGGGCTCACCGGCCGGGAGGTCGAGGTGCTGCGGCTGGTGGCCGCGGGCAAGACCAACCGCGCCATCGCCGCCTCGCTCGACATCAGCGAGAAGACCGTGGCGCGCCATCTGAGCAATATCTTTACCAAGCTGGATCTGCCCTCGCGGTCGGCGGCCACCGCGTACGCCTACGAGCACAAGCTGCTCTGAGTCAGTGTCGGACTTGTGCGGCCCCGGGCTACGGCTCGGGGGCCGGGTTCACCCGCCGGCCGAGCGAGCGCACCTCGGCCCACTCGAAGATCACGCGCTCCGCCCGCTCACCTGCCGGCTCGAACCAGAGCCGATAGGTCGGCGTGCCCGGCGTGGCGAACTCGTTCTCGCCCTGGCGCAGCAGCGGATCCGACAGCCCCAGCTCCGGAACCTCGACGCGAATCAAGGCGTAGCCCTGGTTGGTCGCGACGGCGATCGTCGTGTCTGTGCGGGGAAAGTGCATCAGCGACGCCGTGCTCCCGAACCGGACTCCCGTGTGCCACACGGCCGGCTCGCCGGAGACCGGCAGTCCCGACGGATCCTCGAAGTCGGGAAGGTGACGCGTGATCGGGCCGTCGAGGCTCAGTTGACCCTGCTCGACGCGTGCCATCGCACCAGCACCGCTCCCACAGCCTGCGCCGAATTACCCATCCCGGGCTCGACCGGCGCTGCATCGTTCGGCCGATGCGCCCTCGGGCGGTCCTGGCCTACCTTCGTCCTTGCCGGATCGACGGCACCCGGACCAGGAGGCGAAGGGAGGCGGCATCATGCAGAGCACTCACACGACCGAGCGCGTGGACACGATCGTCGTCGGGGCGGGCCAGGCGGGCCTCTCCGTCGGATACCACCTGAAGCGGCTGGGCGTGCCGTTCCTCATCCTCGAGGGCAGCGCGCGGGTGGGCGACGTGTGGCGCCAGCGGTGGGACTCGCTGCGCCTGTTCACGCCCGCCCGGTACGCCGGCCTCGACGGCCTGCGCTTTCCGGCGCCACCCTACAGCTTCCCCACCAAGGACGAGATGGGCGACTTCCTCGAGCACTACACGCGGACCTTCGACCTGCCCGTGCGGCTGGGCACGCGCGTGGAGCGGGTCTCGCGTCAGGGCGACGGGTTCCTCGTCGTCGCCGGCGATCGCCGCTTCGTGGCCCGGAACATCGTGGTCGCCATGGCCACCTTCCAGCGGCCACGCGTGCCTCCCTTCGCCGGTGAGCTCGATCCGGCCATCGTGCAGGTCCACTCGTACCACTACCGGAACCGCGCGCAGCTCCGGGAGGGGCCCGTGCTCGTCGTCGGAGCCGGCAACTCCGGCGCCGAGATCGCGCTCGAGGCGGCGCCCGGGCATCGGACCTGGCTCGCGGGGCGCGACGTGGGGAACGTGCCGTTCCGTGTGGACGGCCAGATCGCCCGCTTCGTGCTCTGGCGTCTCGTGCTGCGCGTGCTGTTCCACCGCGTGCTGACCGTGGCGACGCCGATGGGGCGCCGGATGCGCCCGAAGGTGCTGCACATCGGCGGTCCGCTCGTGCGTACCAAACCCCGGGATCTCGAGGCGGCCGGCGTGGAACGGCTGCCGCGCGTGGTGGGCGCCCGCAACGGGCTGCCCCTGCTCGAGGACGGCCGTGTGCTCGACGTGGCCAACGTGGTCTGGTGCACCGGCTTTCATCCGGGCTTCTCGTGGATCGATCTGCCCGTCTTCGACACCCACGGCGAGCCGCGACACGAGAGCGGCGTCGTGGGCAGCGAGCCCGGCCTCTTCTTCGTCGGCCTCCACTTCCTCTACGCGTTCTCGTCCACGATGATCCACGGCGTCGGCCGCGATGCCGCGCGCATCGCGGGGGCGGTGGCCGCCCGGGCGCGCCCGGCGCAGGACGTGGCGACCGCGTCGAGCCCCGCATGACCGGGCGTCACGGAAATGGGGTCAGAACGCCTTCGTCAGTCGTCGCGCCGCACGGCGCCGAAACCGCCCGAGCCGAGGAACGTGTAGAAGACGCCCACCGTGGACCGGTCCCGCGTCTGGTCCGGCACCATGGGGAAGTCCGACCTGCGGCTGGCGAGTTGATAGGTGAGGCCGAGGGCGTGTCGTCCATGAACGCGGACGGCGAGCGAGGCGTCTCCCACGAAGATGAGATCGCGTTGCCCCGTGTCGAACCCGCCGACGTTGCTCACGAAGTACTCCCGGGCCGTCAGGTCCAGGGCGGCCCGGCGCCCTGCGATCACGCGCAGGTTCCCGAGTGCCTGCGGCGCGACGCCGTAGTGGTCGTCCCGTCCGTCCGTCTGGTCGAGCGAGTACACCACGACGTAGCCTGCGCCCACGAGCCCGGAGCTCTGCACCACCAGCGAGTCGGCTATCCGTGCCTGCAGCGTCGTGCCCAGCGAAAACGCCGTGCTCGAGAAGCGAAAGTCATCCGGCGCGAAGTAGTCGTAGATGCCGTAGAGACCCCAGATGCCGTCGACGCGTCCCGCCCGGTAGTCGGCTCCGGCAATCAGGCCGCGGGTGGACAGGTGCTCCAGACCGCTGCCCGACACGCTGCTCTCGATCCTGAAGTAGTCGAACGGCCGCTCGTGGCGATAGCTGGCGCGTCCCGGATACCCGTAGTCCATCGAGAGTGCGAGGCTCGGTTGATCCAGCGCCAGCGAGGACAGCGACGGCGACCCGGCGCGCGTCGTGGCGGTGGCGCCGAACTGGACGCGGATGTCGGAGAACGGCACGGCGTCTGGCGCGAGCGATCCGGCGGGATCACCCACGAGGGCCCGATTGATGCCGGCCGGCGGGGACGCGAGCGCCGACCCCAGGGTGCGCCAGATGCCCGGGCCCGCGTCGGACCGATCCAGCAGGAGACGCGAGATGCGAAAGAGCGGCTCGCCCAGAAACGAGCCCGCGATGCCGCTGGCCACCTGATCGTTGATCGAGGGTGGCGTCGTTTCGCCGGCGATCTCCCAGAACGCGCTTCCGGCAGACGTGTAGGCCATCGACGGCCAGTAGCCCAGGCCGTTCGACCGGCCGATGCCGTGGTACATCGCCCCCTGGTAGGGATGCAGGAACTGATTGATCTCGAACTGATCCTCGTCGACGACCCAGGGGCCGCGCAGATTGCGGCGGATCGAGGCCAGCGTCACCTCGTAGTTGGCGGGACCGAGCGCCAGCCGCCCTCCGAGGTTCACCCCCGCGTCCATCGCCAGGATCTCGACCGCCGGCAGCAGGTAGCTCTTGTGCCCTCCGGCATCCTGCGGCGCGTCGGCGCGCATCGCGCCGCCCGTTGCGCATGCGGCGCTCAGCGCGCACGCGAGCACGGCCACGAGCGCTCGGACGTTTGACGAGGCCATCTCACGCAGTCTGCACGAGGCGTGCCACGAAGTCCATGACGGCCCCAGCAGTTCGGGAACCTCGTCGGGCAGCCATCCGGGCCTGGCGTGACGTCCGGGACTAAAGCGGTTCGGGAGCCTTCCGGTCGGCGACGGCGGTGATTCATTCGCCACTGGCGCACCTGTTACGCCGTTATCGACACGATTGTGCACGGCTGTACGGACCAGGATCAGCCGTCGCCGCCGTCATCAGTCCTCGCGCGGACGAGCCGTTCTGCCGCGGCGTCGAACCCGGGGCCCCCGCAGCGCGGACTGTGCGCTGTGGGGTGGGAATCGGAGAGAGGGCCCAGCCATCCCGCCGTCGCTGCGCCAGGGGGCTCAGCCCTCGAGGTAGGTGTAGCCGTGGAGGCCGTCTTCGTAGAAGCGGATCAGCCGGCCGGCGCCCTCGTTGTCGATGCGACCCTCCCGCACCGCCGTCTCGACGTCGGTCCGCATCTTCCCGAGCAGAACCTCCGGATCGAACTCCACGTAGTCGAGCACCTCGCGGACCGTGTCGCCCTTGACGAGCGCGTCGAGCCTGGCCGCCCCGTGCTCGTCGAAGCTGACGTGCACCGCGTGCGTGTCGCCGAAGAGGTTGTGGAGGTCGCCGAGGATCTCCTGGTAGGCGCCGACGAGGAATACGCCGAGGTAGTACGGGTCGGCGCCCACGGCGTGGAGCGGGAGCGTCCGCTTCACGTCGCGCCGGTCCACGAACCGGTCGAGCTTGCCGTCGGAGTCGCACGTGATGTCGCCGAGCACGGCGTGGCTCGTGGGCTTCTCGTTCAGCCGGTGGATCGGCATCACCGGAAAGAGCTGCTTGATGGCCCAGCTGTCCGGGATCGACTGGAACAGGGAGAAGTTGCAGAAATACGTGTCCGAGAGCCGTTCGTCGAGCGACTGCAGATCCTCCGGCACGTCGGCCATGCCCTGGGTGATGCGCCGGAGCTTCGTGCAGATCGCCCAGAACAGGTTTTCCGCGATACTCCGCTGGTCGAGCGGCATGTAGCCGGTGTTGAAGAGGCTGAGCGCCGTGTCGAGCGCCGCCTGCGCGTCGTGGAACGTCTCGAGCGCGTTGCGCTCGGTGACGTGGTGGTAGGTGTAGATCAGGTCGGCGACCGGCTGCTCCCAGTCCGGGTTCGCGCTGGTCGGGACCTGCTCGTCCCCGAAGGCCGACACGCCCAGCACGTTGAAGACCAGCATGCTGTGGTACGCCACGACCGCACGGCCGCTCTCGGAGACGATCGTCGGATGCGGCACCTCCTGCTCGTCGCAGACGCTCTGGATGTGGTAGACCACGTCGTTGGCGTACTCCTCGAGCGTGTAGTTCATGCTCGACTCGAAGTTGGTCCGCGAGCCGTCGTAGTCCACGCCCAGCCCGCCGCCGACGTCGAGGTACCGGAGGCCGGCACCCATCTTGGCGAGCTCGGTGTAGACGCGCGCGGCCTCGTTGAGCGCGCCCTTGACGATGCGGATGTTCGTGATCTGGCTGCCGAGGTGGAAGTGCAGCAGCGTGAGGCAATCCTCCATGCCCCGCGCCTTCAGCTCCTCGAGACCCCGGATGATTTCGGTCACGGTGAGGCCGAACTTCGACCGGAACCCGCCCGAGGACTGCCAGCGCCCGCTGCCGCGCGCCGCCAGCTTCACGCGCATGCCGATGCGGGGGCGCACGCCCACCCGGTCCGCCGTGTCGAGAATCAGTCCGAGCTCCGTGTACTTCTCGACGACCGGGATGATGTGGCGCCCGATCTTGTGCCCGAGCATGGCCGTCTCGATGAACTCGGCGTCCTTGAACCCGTTGCAGATGATCGGCGTCTCGTTGTCGGCCAGGGCGACGACGGCCAGCAGCTCCGGCTTCGAGCCGGCCTCCAGCCCGAAGCCGTAGGGCTTCCCGAAGCTCAGGACCTCCTCGACGACCTGGCGCTGCTGGTTGACCTTGA
>Ga0302046_10006291_pt1 | contig 10378 bp, 11 predicted proteins | sample RVTome_11_FD_200261 | JGI IMG/M metagenome (GOLD analysis project Ga0302046, IMG submission 200261) | Soil microbial communities from uranium-contaminated site in the Upper Colorado River Basin, Wyoming, United States - RVT147D111 (version 2) ... | reverse complement strand
TCCTCGACGTCACACCGGGCGTGCCGATCACGGAGTGGGCACCGGTGGCGCTCGGCGACCTCTCCTTCCCGCTCTTCAAGCTGCTGCTGGTGGTGGTCGCCGTCGGGGTGCTCCGCGGCGCCGCCGTGCGGCCGGCGGAGGCCGCGGTCGTGGTACTGACGGCGGGCGCGGCGCTCCTGCACCGCCGCCACATCCCGCTCTTCGCCATCGCCGCCGCGCCGCTCCTGGCCGCGCTCCTGGCGGAGGCGCTGCGCGTGGCGGCGTCCCGTGTGCCGCTGCGGGCGCTCCGGGTCGGGCTCGCCGGCGCCGCCGCGCTCCAGATCGCGCTCGCCACCGTCGCCGGCGTGCAGGCGCGCGGGCGGATCGTCGTCGATCCCTGGACGTACCCGGTGCAGGCGCTGCGCTTCCTGGCGCAGAACGGCATCGGCGGCAACGTCGCGCTGCCCTTCCGCTGGGGCGAGTACGCCCTCTGGTCGCTGCCGCCGGGCTCGCGCGTGGCGGTCGACGGCCGCTTCACCACGGCGTACCCCGAGGCGCTCCTCGCGACCGTCTGGGAGTTCATGCGCGGCGGGCCGGAGTGGGAGGCCCTGCTGACCGACTACCCGACCGACGTCGTGGTCGCCGACCGCCGGCAGGCGCCGGCGCGCCTCCTTCGCTCCCACGCCGAGTGGCAGTACGTGTACTCGGATCCGGTGAGCGTGATCTTCCTCCGCCGGGTGCCGAGCCAGGCCGCCACCCTGGCGCGCTTCGACGCCGGCGCCCTGCACTACGAGCGCGGTCCGCTCGAGGTCGACTTTCCGGGTGTTCACGCGCTGCCGGACGGGGCGATCCCGGCGCCGAGCCGCGACTGCCGGCTCGCCGCCCGCCCCTGTCGCGCGCGCGACGCCGCCTGCTAGAGTGCCGCCCGAGATGGGTCCGGAGTGGGTGGCGCTGGGCGCGGTGTTCGTGCTCGGCACGGTGATCGGCAGCTTCCTGAACGTCTGCATCGCGCGCCTGCCCGAGGGGCGCTCCGTGGTGTCGCCGCGCTCGGCCTGCCCGAGCTGCCGGACGCCCATCGCCTGGTACGACAACGTCCCGCTCGCGAGCTACGTCGCGCTCGGCGGCCGCTGCCGGCACTGCCGGGCCCGCATCTCCGCCGTGTATCCGGTGGTGGAGGTGCTCACCGGCGCGCTCGCGGTCGCGCTCTGGCTGCGCCTCGGGCCGACGCTCGCCTTCGCCGGCTATCTGGCGTTCGCCGCCGCCCTGGTCGCGATCACGTTCATCGACCTCGAGCACCAGATCATCCCCGACGTCATCAGCCTGCCGGGCATCGGCGTCGGCCTCGCGGTCTCGTTGGTCTCGCCGCTCGTCACCCCGCTCGACGCGGTCCTGGGCGCGGTCGCGGGCGGCGGCTCGCTGCTGGCGGTGGCGTGGGCGTACCGGGCGCTCCGCGGCGTCGAGGGCATGGGCGGGGGCGACGTCAAGCTGCTCGCCATGATCGGCGCCTTCCTCGGCTGGCAGAGCATCTTCGTCACGGTGATGGCGGCGTCGATCGTGGGATCGGTCGTCGGCATCGCGACCATGCTCTACCAGCGCGCGGACGCGAAGCTGGCGATCCCGTTCGGGCCGTTTCTCGCTGGCGGGGCGCTGGTCTACCTGTTCTTCGGCGAGCGCATCCTGGAATTTTATTTTTGATTCCGCTCCTCTCGCACGCCTCCCGGCTCGTTACGCAGCAACGCTGCCATGGAGTGGCGGCACTCCTGCCCTCTTTCCGACCGGTACGCGTAGCGCTGCGCGGTGGCGGGTGGGGCGGTAGAAGCGAGCGCGAAGGACGGTCGGATGCGGGCGGGGTTTTCCATTCTCGAGCTGGTGGTCGTCACGGCGATTCTCGTGGTCGTGGCGGGCGGGGCCGCGTTGGTGTGGGGGCGGGTCGAGGCGGCGGTGGCACTGGAGCGGGGGGTGCGGCAGCTCGCGGGGGAGCTCGGGGTGGCGCGGGCGCTGGCGGTGGCGTCGGCGGGGCGGGTGCGGATCGCGCTGCGGACGGGGGCGGATCGCTACGAGCGCCAGCGCGCGACCGACGACGACGGGTTCGCGACCGACCATGTGGTCGCGCTGCCGCGCGGCATCCGGGTAGCGAGCGTCGGATCGGGCGGAGACCTCACCTTCTCGGCGCGCGGTGACGGCGAGAACGCGACCGTCGTGCTCGCCGACCGGCGCGGCGTGCGCCGGGCGCTGGTGCTGAACCAGCGCGGCCGCGTCACCATCGAGGGGGCGGCACCGTGATGGGCGCGGCGGCCGGGCAGGCCTTCCCGCGGCGGGGAGCCGACGCCGGCGCGACGCTCGTCGAGGCGCTCGCGGCGCTCACCCTGCTCGCCGTCGCCGGCGCCGTCGTGGCGAGCGCGGCGGGGGTCGGCCTGCGGGCGCTCCACACCGCCACGGTCGACCGCCGCCTGGTCGCGCTCGCCGCCCGCGAGCTCGCCGCGCTGCAGACGCGCGCGCCGGAGCCGGCGGCGGTCGCGGCGCGCCTCGCGGAGCCCGAACTCGCGGGCGAGGTACGGCAGACGACCGAGGTCGACGAGACCGCCGGGCTGGCGACTCTCCGGGTCGCCGTCGCGGCCGCGGGACGCCGCGTCGAGCTCACGACCCGTCGGGGCGTGCCATGGTGAAGCGCGCCGCCCGGTCCGCCGCCGGGCTCACGCTCGTCGAGCTGCTGGTCGGCCTCGGGCTCGTCCTCGCGGCCGCCGCCATCCTGGCGACGCTCGCCCGGACGACGCTCGGGGCGTGGCGCCGCGCGGCCGCGCACGCCGCCGCCACCGACGAGGCGCTCGGCGCGCTCGAGCACCTGACGCGCGACCTCCGCGTGGCCGGGTACGATCCGCTGGGACGCGGCGTCGGCGGCCTGGTGAACGCCGCCGCCGACCGCGTCACGATCACGGCCGATCTCGACGGCGACGGCCGGATCGACGCGCGCTCGGCCGAGCACGTCGCCTACCAGCGCGCCCGGGGGTCGGGCGATCTGCTGCGCGTCGTCGGCCGCCAGGCGCTGCCGATCCTCTCGGCGCTCGCGCCGGACGGCCTCACGCTCACCTACCGCGACGCGGAGGGCGGTCTCGTCGACGCCAGCCGCCCCGAGGGCGCGCGCGCGGTCCGCACCGTCGCGGTCGCGCTCGCCACCCGCGCCGCGCCGCCGCGTCCGGCGATCCGGGTCGCGGGCGGCGCGCGCCTGCTCAACCGATGACGCGCCGGCCGCGCCGCGAGGCCGGCAGCGCGCTGGTCGTCGCCATCCTGGCGGTGGCGCTCGCGGGCGCGATCGCGGCCGCCCTCGCCGACCTCGGCCGCCTGGCGCTCGCCCGCGATCGGGTCGAGCGTGCCGGTGTGCGCGCCTGGTTCCTCGCCGAGGGCGGGCTCGCCGAGACGGTCGCAGCCCTCGCCCCCGGACGCGCCTTCGACGAGGCGCTCGCGGCGCCGCCGGCGGGCGGCGGTCCGGGCGGCGTCTGGACCTGGGCGGCGGCGCTCCGCGACGACGACGACGGCGACCCCTCGGCGGACGCCAACGAGCGCATCGTGGCCACGGTCACGGCCCGCGGGCCCGCGCCCGTCCGCCGCCGCCTCGAAGCCATGATCGGCCGCGAGCCCCGTCCGTACCTGCCCGCCGCCGCGGTGCTTCTCGGAGATGTCAGGAATCTGACTCGAGATTTTCGCCTGGATGGCCGAGACTTCGATGTGACCAGCGGCTGCACGATCGGCGGCGAGGCCGGCGCACGCGCCGGTCTGGCCATCCCCGAGGACGCGGATCTGCCGGCAGCCGAAGCGGCGGAGGCGATTGCCGGCGGGGTCCGGCACCTGATCGGCCCTGACCTCACCCCCCTCGCCGACGATGCGGCGGCGGAGCTGCGGGCCGGCGGCGCGCTCGCCGGCGCGCTCGGCGACGTCGCCGCGCCGCGCTTCACGGTGGTCGCGGGCGACGCCTGGATCGAGTCTCCGGCGACCGGCGCCGGCCTGCTCTACGTGACGGGGCGGCTGTCGGTGCGCAGCGCGCTCGCGTTCACCGGGGTGGTCGCGGCCGCGGCGGGCGTCGAGGTGACCGCCGGCGCCGCGCTCGACGTCTGCGGCGCCCTCTGGGCGGCCGGCGCGCCGGCGCTCGACGCCCGCGGCGCCGGCAGCATCCGCGCGAGCGCCGGCGCGATCGCGCTCGCGCACCGCCTGGCGCCGCTCCCGGCCCGCGCGGACGTGCTCGCCGCCAGGGAGCTGCTCTGAGGGGCGGGCAGCCCGGGAACGACGGAGGACGGCATGGCTGAGAAGATTCTGGTCGTAGACGACAACGAGGACGTGACCCGCATCACCACCAAGGTGCTGAGCTCGCGCGGCTACGACGTCCTGGCGGCCTCGAGCGGCGTCCGCGCGCTCGAGCTCGCCCGGCGCGAGCATCCCGACTGCATCCTCCTCGACGTGATGATGCCGGAGATGAGCGGCCTCGACGTCCTCGGCGAGCTCAAGAAGAGCCCCGACACCGCGCGCATTCCCGTCATCCTGATCACCGCCCGCATCCGCGACGAGGACGTGCTCGAGGGCTACAAGGAGGGCGCCGACTACTACATCACCAAGCCCTTCTCCACCGACCAGCTCATCTACGGCGTCCGGCTCGTGCTCGGACAGGCCGGCGCGACCGAGACGCGCGCGCCCGAGGAGTAGACCGCTCCGGCGCCGCCCGCTAGAGTCACGCGCCGCGTGGGTCGCGGACCGCTCATCTCGATCGAGGGCATCGACGGCGCCGGCAAGAGCACGCAGGCGCAAGCGCTGGCGTCCACCCTCGCCGCGCACGGCATCCCGGTGGTCGCGACCTTCGAGCCCGGCGCGACGCCCGTCGGCACGCTGCTGCGCGACATCCTGCTCCACGGCGAGCGCACGCTCGGGCCCGAGACCGAGGTCCTGCTCTTCCTCGCCGACCGCGCCGAGCACGTCCGCCAAGTCATCGCGCCCGCGCTCGCCGCCGGCACGGTCGTCCTCTGCGACCGCTTCACCGACTCGACCCTCGCCTACCAGGGCTACGGCCGCGGGACGGACGCGGAGCACCTGGCGCGGCTGGCGCGCTGGAACGCCGAGCTCGCCGGCGGCCTGACCCCCGACCTCACCCTGCTGCTCGACTGCCCGATCGAGGAGGGCGCGCGGCGCCGCCGCCGGGAGAGCGACCGCTACCAGCGCCACGGCGCCGTCTACCATCAGCGCGTCCGCGACGGCTTCCGCGCGCTCGCCGCGGCCGAGCCCGCGCGCATCCGCGTGATCGACTCCGGGGCCGATCTGGAGGCCGTGCGCGCCGAGATCGCCCGCCTGACGCTCGCCTGGCTCGCCGAGCGCGGCTACCCGGGCTGACGCCATGGCCCGCGCGCGCACGCCCGAGCCGGCGGCCCCTACCCCCCTCCTCCGCTTCGCGGAGATCCGCGGGCACGAGCAGCCGGTCGACTTCCTGCGCCGGGGGTGGCGGGCCGAGCGCCTCGCGCACGCCTACTTCTTCACCGGCCCCGCCGGCGTCGGCAAGCTCGCGGTCGCGCGCGCGCTCGCGCTCGGCCTGCATTGCGGCGTCGCGCCCTTCGAGGCCTGCGGCACGTGCCCGAGCTGCCGCACGATCGCCGCCGGCACGCACCCCGACGTCCACCTCGTCCTCGGACCGGCCGGCGACCGCCGCGACATCTCGATCGAGCAGGTCCGGACCCTGCAGCGCGACCTCGGCTTCCGCGCGATGTCGTCGGGGCCGAAGGTCGGCATCATCGACGACGCGCACCTGCTCACCACGCAGGCCCAGAACGCGCTCCTGAAGACCCTCGAGGAGCCGCCCGGGGAGAGCCTGCTGATCATGGTCGGCGTCAACGCCGCCACGCTGGCGCCGACGATCCTCTCGCGCTGCCAGCGCCTGCGCTTCGCGCCGATCGCCACCGACGACGTCCGCGCGGTGCTGGCCGCCCACGGCCGGACGCCGGCCGAGGCCGCGGCGCTCGCGGCCTACGCCGAGGGCAGCCCGGGCCGCGCCCTCGCGCTCGACCGCGCGTTCTTCACGGCGCGCCGGCCGGCGATCCTGACGCGCCTGGCGAGCCTCGCCGGAAGCGGCTTCGGCGACCTGGCCGACTTCGCGCAGGAGCTCGCCAACGAGGACGCCGACCTCGCGACCGTCCTCGGCGTGGTCGCGTCCTTCTACCGCGACGGCCTCCGCCGCCGGCTCCTCGGCGCCGACGAGCCGGCGCAGAACGACGACCTCGGCGACGCGCTCCCGGACGTCGACGTCGCCACCGCCCTTCGCAATCTCGAGCGCACGTATGCTACCCTCGTCGCCTTGCGCCAGAACGCCAACCGCAACCTCGCGCTCACCCAGCTCCTGCTGACGCTCGCGCGGTGATCGATCGGGTGCACGAGACCGGCCCGCGGCGCGTCTACCTGACGACGCCGCTCTACTACGTCAACGCCGAGCCGCACCTGGGCTCGGCCTACACGATCCTCATCTGCGACACGATGGCGCGCTACTATCGCCAGCGCGGCTACGAGACCTTCTTCCTCACCGGCACCGACGAGCACGGCGACAAGATCGCGCAGGCCGCGGCCGCCGCCGGCGAGGATCCCAAGCGCTACGCCGACCGCATCAGCGGTGCCTTCCGGAAGACCTGGGAGGCCTGCGGGCTCACCTACGATCGCTTCATCCGGACGACCGACGCCGACCACGTCCGCACCGTCCGGGAGATCCTCGCGCAGGTGCACGCCGCCGGCGACATCTACTTCGACCGCTACGGCGGCCTCTACTGCACCGGGTGCGAGCGCTTCTACACCGAGAAGGAGCTGGTCGACGGCGCCTGCCCCGACCACCGCACCAAGGCGGAGTGGATCGAGGAAGAGAACTACTTCTTCCGCATGGGGAAGTACCAGGCGCGGCTGCTGGCGGAGCTCGAGGCGCGGCCCGACATGGTGCGGCCCGAGCGCTACCGGAACGAGGTCCTCGCCATGCTCCGCGAGCCGCTCGAGGACCTCTGCATCTCGCGTCCGAAGAGCCGCCTCACCTGGGGCATCGAGCTGCCGTTCGACGACCGCTTCGTCACCTACGTGTGGTTCGACGCGCTCATCAACTACGTCACCGCCGTGCGCGAGCTCGGGCCCGAGCGGTTCGACGCGCTCTGGCCGGTCGCCAACCACTTCATCGCCAAGGACATCCTGAAGCCGCACGCGGTCTACTGGCCGACGATGCTGATGGCGGCGGGCCTGCCGCTCTACCGGCACCTGAACGTCCACGGCTACTGGACGGTGGACGGCGCCAAGATGTCGAAGAGCCTCGGCAACGTCGTCCGGCCGCTCGACATGAAGGCACGCTACGGGATGGACGCCTTCCGCTACGTGCTGCTGCGCGAGAGCGTCTTCGGCCTCGACGCCGACTTCCGCGAAGAGGCGCTGGTGACGCGCGTCAACGCCGACCTCGCCAACAACGTCGGCAACCTCGTGAGCCGCACCCTCTCCATGCAGCAGCGCTACTTCGAGGGCGCGGTGCAGCCGCGCGCCGACGTCCGCCCCGAGGACCGGGCGCTCGAGGAGGCCTTCGCCACCGCCGCCCGCGAGGTCGACGCGCAGGTGCGCGACCTCATGCTGTCGCGCGCGCTGGAGGCGATCTGGCGCGCCGCCGACCACGCCAACAAGTACATCGTCGAGACCGCGCCGTTCACGCTCGCCAAGGACCCGGCGGCGCGGCCGCGGGTGGGGACGATCCTCCACAACCTCGCCGAGGCGCTGCGCGCGACCGCGCAGCTCACCGCCCCGTTCATCCCGGAGACCGCCGCCCGCATTGCCGACCTCCTCGGCCTGCCGCCCGAGGGCCTGGCCCTCCCCGGGCCGGCGTGGGGCGCCGCCTTCGCCCCCGGACACGCGCTCGGAAAGCCGGTCGCGCTCTTCCCCCGCATCGAGAGCTGAAGGACCGGGCGGTGGGCGACGACGTGGCGGCGCGGCGCGCGCTCTCGGCCGTCCCCGTGCCGGCGGACCTCCACCCGCTGATCGACTCGCACTGCCACCTCGACCAGCTCGCCTACGCCGCCGATCGCGCCGCGGTCCTCGCCCGGGCGCGCGCCTGCGGCGTCGCGCGCCTGATCACCGTCGGCGCCGGGGGGCCGCTCGCGAGCAACCGGGCAGCGGTCGCCCTCGCCGAGGAGCACCCCGACGTCCACGCCGCCGTCGCCGTCCACCCCCACGACGCCAAGGACATCGCCGACGACACCTGGACGGAGCTCCGCCTCCTGTGGGCGCACCCGCGCGTCGTCGCGGTCGGGGAGACCGGGCTCGACTACTACTACGAGCACTCCGCGCCCGCGGTGCAGCGCACCCAGCTCCGGCGGTTCGTGCGCGAGGCCGGGCGCGCCGGGCTGCCGCTCGTGATCCACTGCCGCGACGCCTTCGCCGACCTGCTGCCGATCCTGCGCGAGGAGGACGCGGCGGCGATCGGCGGCGTCATGCACTGCTTCAGCGGCACCCGGGCCGAGGCCGAGGCCTGCCTCGCGCTCGGGTTCCACCTCTCCTTCTCGGGCATCGTGACGTTCAAGACCGCCGACGCGCTCCGCGACGTGGTGCGCGCGACCCCCCTCGACCGCCTCCTGATCGAGACCGACGCCCCCTACCTCGCGCCGGTCCCGCACCGCGGCAAGCGCAACGAGCCGGCGCTGGTGCGCCAGGTCGCCGAGGAGGTCGCGCGCGTCCTCGAGCGCGACCTCGCCGAGGTGGCGCGGGTCACCACGGCCAACGCCGAGCGGGTGTTCCGCCTGCCTCCGAGCTAGGAGTCTGCGGACTGCAGGGGCAGGATCCAGCCGGCGCGCGGCCCGGGGTCGAGAAGGTCGACGTCGGGGTCGACGAAGCGCTGTGCCGGGCGGCCGTTCAGTGCGGCGAAGGCGTCGGCGCGCACCTCGACGGCGGCGTGGCCGCGGGCGCGCGCCTCGGCCGCGAGGACGCGGGCGAAGGCGAGGATCATGTCGGGCTGCGTCGCCATCATGCGCGCCTGGAGCGGCGTCAGACGGCGGCGCGGATCGACGGTCCAGGTCGCGCCCGTGGCGCCGTCCCGGAGCCGGAAGGTGACGAGGCCGTTCTTCTCCATGACCATCACCCGCCACGCGAAGCGGAAGCCGTCCTCGCGCCACAGCACGGCACCGGGCGCTGCCAGCGCGCGGAGCGGCAGGAGGATCTGGACGATCAGGTGCACGGCGAGGAAGGCGGGCACGAGCCGGCCCGCCGCCGCCCGCTCCGGCACCGCCGCCACCGCCGGCCGCGGCGCAAGGCGGAGCCAGCGGCGCGGCCAGTCGGGCGCGAAGAAGACCGTCGTGAGCGCGATCATGATCCAGGGGAACATCCCGATCGGGAAGAGCCACGCCGTCAGCAGATGGAAGACGATCACCGCCGCGTAGGCGAAGGGCCGCGTGCGGCGCCAGAGCAGCAGCGGCACGATCGAGAGGTCGAAGAGCACCCCGGCCCAGCTACAGAGGTAGGCCATCCAGGCGGTCTCGAGGAGCGGGCCGACGAGGGGCGTGCCGGCGCTCGCGCCGAGCCACATCTTGAGCGGCTGCGCGTGGAGCAGCCAGTCGGGGTGCAGCTTGGCGATCCCGCCGAAGACGTACACCAGCCCGAGCTGCGCGCGCAGCGCCCACACGGCCCACGCCGGCACCGTCGCCGCGGCGTGCTCCGGCCGGCGTCGGGCGTCGAGCGAGGCCGCGCGGTCCGCCGGCAGGACGGCGAGCAGGCCGGCCACCAGGCTGATCAGGTAGTAGTGGTTCAGGTAGTTGGTCTTGTCGATCAGGTGGACCCAGGTGAAGCCGACGCAGAAGAGCGCGGCGCTGGCGCGCGTCCGGTAACCGGCGGCGATCGCCAGCGCGAGGATGCCGAGAGCGGCGAAGTGCAGGTACATGCCCGCGCCCGGCCAGGGCCGGATCCAGGCGAGCCCGGCATAGGGAAAGAAGTAGGTCGGCGCGACGAAGAGCTCGGCGATCCAGCCGTGCACGAAGTAGCGCGCCACCGCCACGAGCATCAGCAGCCCGAAGGCGATCCGGACGGCCGCGAGCGACGCGGCGTCGACCTCGGCGCCGAGGCTTCGCGTCCACTCAGTCCCCATCAGTGCCCCCGAAGGTGAGCGTCACGCCGAGGGCGGGCGCGAGGTCGAGCACGAGCGCGCGCCGAAACGCCTGCACGGCGACGTACGCGTCCTCGACCAGGTCGGGACGGGCGACGAGGCTCGCGCTCAGGGGCTCGGGGATGCGCCGGACGGCGGCGATGGCCTCGGCGAGCAGCCGCCGCACCTGCTCGTCGAGGGCCGGGCTCACGCCGGCCAGCACGCCCCCGATGCCGCCCCCGACCTCGGGCGCTCGCCGGCCGAGGTAGACGTCGCGGATGCCGAGCA
>Ga0302046_10006290_pt1 | contig 10379 bp, 10 predicted proteins | sample RVTome_11_FD_200261 | JGI IMG/M metagenome (GOLD analysis project Ga0302046, IMG submission 200261) | Soil microbial communities from uranium-contaminated site in the Upper Colorado River Basin, Wyoming, United States - RVT147D111 (version 2) ... | reverse complement strand
ACTCCCACATCATCTCGGGCTGTTTCACATCGAGCCGGCGGAGCATGATCTGCCCGCTGTACGGGTTGCGTTCCTGCACGACATCGCCCATCAGGATCTGCACCTGCTGTGCGGATCGTTGCGGCCGGGCGCGCAATGCGAACGTCCTGCCGGCGATCGACGTGCTGTCCGCGCCCGCCGTTGCGCGCCGGATCGCGGACGCGTTGCGCATCGCGAAGTCGAGCAGCTCCTCGACGAAACGCGATGTCGCCAGAATGCGCTCCTCGAACGTCGCATAGCTGTACGCTTCGCTCAGAATGCCGAAACGGTTGCGCAGCCCGACGTAGTTGTTGTTGAAGCGAGGCCGGTAGTCGAACGTCGACCAGCTGCGTTGTTCGCCCTGACCGCCCGCATTCCCGTACCAGTAGTATTCCCAGCCGTGCTTCTGCCGGATGTTGCGCGTCACCTCCGGCATCCAGCGCTGGCGCGCGAGCGCGACGACGCCGGAGTCCGTGTTCGGGTGCATGGGTACGGAGTATGTGAGGTGATAGGCGTGACGCGTGCCGTTCGTGGTGTGCAGATCGACGCCGACGTGCGGATCGTAGCGCGACAGCATCTGCACCAGCGACCTCGCCTCCGGCGAATCCAGCTTCATGTGATCGCGATTGAGATCGTAGTCCTGCGCGTTGGGCCGTTGTCCCATGCCGCCGATCGGACCGTGCTGGGCCGAGCGGATGGTGAGCAGCACGCGCTCGTTGCCGTCGCCGTTGTAGATCGGGTTGACCAGAAGCACCAGCGAGTCGAGCCACGCCCCACGCCCTCCACGCGCAATCTCGCGCAGCAGCATCAGCAGCGACTCCTTGCCCTCGACCTCACCCGCATGGATGTTGCCCTGCAGGTACACGACGGTGCGGCCCGACGCGCGCACGGCGGTGGCACTGCGATCGCCCAACCCCCGCCCCACGATCGCCAGCGGAATGACCCGGCCCTCCAGCGTGTAGCCCATGGTATCCATGCCGATCAGCTGGGGCGCCGCCCGCGCCGCTGCCTCGACGAACCGGATGACATCAGCGTGGCGGGTGGTCTCGCGGAACGCTGTCTTCTCCGGCGCCGTCCGCATGACGTCCTCCTGTCCCGCCACTCCGACTGCACCGATCATGACGCCTGACCACACCAGGAAAAGAACCCGGTAGCCTCGCCGCCCTGGTACCCGCCATTGCATTCGCACCCCCATTGTATGACGCGATTTCGTTCCTGCCGCATTGGCCCGATTCAAGGCCCGCGCCCCGAGCCGTCCCGATGCGAGTCCGGTTCGGGTTCCGGATCCGCGACCTGATGGTGTTCCGATTCCTGGTCGCGGCGCGCGTGCTGGTCCAAACGAAGAGCGGCACTGTTGATACAGTATCTCAGCCCGGTCGGTCGCGGTCCGTCCTCGAAGACGTGACCGAGGTGCGCATCGCACTGCGAGCACACCACTTCGACGCGACGCATGCCGTGACTGTCGTCCACTTCGGTGCGGACGCTGGCGCCGTCCGCCGGCGCATGGAAGCTCGGCCAGCCGGTACCGGAGTCGTACTTGTGATCGGAGAGAAACAACGCGGCGCCGCAGCACACACAGCGATACGTGCCGGGCTCCCTGGCGTCGTAGTACTGTCCGGTGAACGGCCGTTCGGTCCCCTTCTCACGCGTCACGCGATACTGCTCGGGCGTCAGTCGGTCCGCCCATTCGGCGTCGGATCGATCGATCTTCTTCATTTGCTGTTCCTGACCGGTCAGAATCTTCCTCGTCTTCGCGGAGGCGTACCACGCGGCTGTCCGATGGGTTCACGCAGCCGCGCCATCGACCAGCTCACCGCGCAGAACCGTGACGGCCTGGCCACGCAACAGGATACGATTGCCGCGGCGTCGTACGTGGACGGTGCCGCCGCGCGCCGATGCCTGAAACCCGCTGAGCGTGTCGCGACCGAGCCGTGCCTCCCACCATGGGGCGAGGCAGCAGTGGGCCGAGCCCGTAACGGGATCCTCGTCGACGCCGGCACGCGGTGCGAAAAAGCGGGAAACGAAGTCGTGCACGCCGTCGTCCGCCTGCGCCGTGATGATGACGCCGCGCGCCTCGACCTTGCGCAGGCGGGTGAGATCGGGCCGGATCGAGCGGACGCGCTCGGCGCTGTCGACCTCGATCAGGTAATCGAACCGGTTGCGGGCGACGGCGACCGCCTCCGTGCCCAGCGCCTCGAGCAGGCCGGCCGGCGGATCGGCCGGCTGCGGTGCCTCGGTCGGAAAGTCCATTTCGATCCAGTCGCCATCACGTTTCGCGCTCAGCACACCGGACCGCGTGTGGAACTTCGCCGTCTCCGACGGCGCGACACGGCCAGTCTCCCAGAGCACGTGCGCACTCGCCAGTGTCGCATGCCCGCACAGATCCACCTCGACAGCCGGTGTGAACCAGCGCAACCGGAACGCAGCACCTTCCGCCACCAGGAAGGCCGTTTCCGAGAGGTTCATTTCGCGCGCGACGTTCTGCATCCACCCGTCGTCGCGCGCCGATTCCAGTACGCAGACCGCCGCCGGATTACCAGCGAACGCCCGGCTCGTGAACGCATCCACGATCATGACGGACTGGCCCATTTCTCTGCCTGCCACCGTTGCTGGGGAGACGGAAGATACGATGATGGGGCTGACCGGACAGTGTAGCCGAATTGCCCGGTCCGTACAAAGATTCCAACCAGAAGCCTGGCGGGTCCTGTCAAACAGGCCAAGCGAGACCAGAGGGAAGCGCGGGGTGGGAACGCTGGCGATCATGCGGAAGCCGGCAGGAGGCGCCGAGGCCGATCGGGCTGACGCGGCTCGTGCCGCGGCAGGCGACACGGAGTCGTTCGAACGGCTGTACCGCCGGCACACCGCGCACATCCATGCCCTTTGCCGCCGCATGATCGGCGAGACGGAGGCGGAGGACGTCACGCAGGAGGTGTTCGTACGGGCGTGGCGGAAGCTGGGGCAGTTCCGGGGTGATTCGGCGTTCGGCACGTGGCTGTACCGGCTGGCCGTGAACGTGATCCTGGGACGTCGGGCGGTGATCGGGTCGTACCGGTCTCGCTTCACCGGTGGTGACCCCGCAGAAATGCCGATTGCCGCCCGGCGTGCCACGCACGAGCTGAGGGTGGACTTCGAGACGGCCATCCGCGCATTGCCGCGCGGCGCCCGCGACGTCTTCGTGCTGCACGACATTGAAGGATATACGCACGAGGAGATCGGCCAGATGCTGGACGTGACCGCGGGCACATCCAAGTCGCAGCTGCACCGGGCGAGAATGGCGCTGCGCGAGTTCTTCAGGTGAGACGGAACAGGCAATGACGACACACGAAACGGAACGGCTTTCGAACTGGCTCGATGGCGGCCTCGATCTGGCGGACGCGGCCCTGGTCGAGAGGCACGTCGCCGGCTGCGAGCAATGCCGCGCGACAGTCGACGAGCTGCGCCAGGTCATGGAAGCGGCCGCGTCGCTCGAAGATGTGCCGCCCGCCCGCGATCTCTGGCCCGGCATCCTGCAACGGATGCAAGCTGGCGACGACGTGACCGTCCTGCCGCTCCACGCCCGGCCGAGCGCGCACCGCAGCCGGCGTCTCTCGCTGTCCCTGCCGCAGCTCGCAGCGGCCGCGGTCGTGCTCATGTCGCTCTCGGGCGCGTCGGTCTGGCTGGCCGTCCGTGGTGACCGGTCCACGATACGTGCGGACGGCGATGCGCCGATGGCAGTGTCCGCTCCCGCGCCCGCCGTTTCGGCCGCACACCTGGTGTCCGAGACGGTTCTGTCGTACGACAATGCGATCCGCGAGCTGGAGGCGGGACTCGAGGCGTCCCGTCCGTACCTCGACCCGACCACGGTCGCCGTGGTCGAGCAGAACCTGCGGATCATCGATAGTGCAATCGCCGATGCGAAGGCCGCACTGGTCAATGACCCGGCCAATGCGTGGTTGCACCGGCACCTGGACGACACACTCATGCGCAAGGTCGACCTGTTGCGGCACGCGGCGACGCTCCGCCGGGCGCAGACCTGATGAGATAGCGATCATGACACATGCCTTGCTGGCGGCCGCTCTGGCCGTCACGCTGCAGCAGACGGACACCACGGTCAATGTCCGCGCCAACGGCCGGCTCGAAGTCGAGAATTTCCAGGGCCGGATCAGCGTGGCCAGCTGGGAGCGCGATCAGGTCCGGGTCCGCGCGCGGCATGGCCGCAACGTGCGGATCGAGATCGACCAATCGGGCAGCACTGTCTCGATCGAAGGCCACAACCGGCGCGGCGCACCCGGCGACATCGCGTATGACATCACGGTACCGCGTTCGTTCGAGATCGAGATCGAAGCGATCAACTCGACGATCGAGGTCGCGGACGTGAATGGCGACGTCAATGTCGAGACGATCAACGGCCACGTCATGTTGAGCGGCATTGCCGGCCGCATCCAGGCCGGCTCGACGCAGGGCCGCGTCACCGTCCGGGACTCGCGCGGCAACCTCCAGGCCGAGACCGTCAACGAGGCGATCGTCATCACCAACCACACCGGCGACATCGAGGCGGAGACCATCAACGGCAGCATCACGCTCAGCGGTATACGGGCCGCCGTCGTCACTGCTGAAACCGTGAACGGCTCCGTTCAGTACGATGGGGAGATCCGGGCAAGCGGGCGCTACGATCTGAGCACCCACAACGGCAGCATCACGATCACGATACCCGAGGGCACCCACGCGACCGTCTCCGTGGCCACCTGGAACGGTGAGCTGCAGGCCGACTTCCCGCTCCAGTTCCGGGGCTCGACCGGCGGCCAGCGCAGGACCAGCTTCACGATCGGCAACGGCGGCGCCCGCGTGCACCTCGCCTCATTCGGCGGGGACATCCGGTTGCGACGCCCCGCCGGTCGGCCGGATCCACGTTGACGCCGACAATGCAATGATCACGTTGATGACCTACGCCAACCCGAGGAATCGAACATGACCCGCTCCGTCGGCATTGCCCTGCTTCTCGCCGCATCCGCTGCGGCCACCGCCGAGGCCCAGGATTTCAACTGGCGTGGTCGTGTCGGCCAGGGTGAGGCCATCGAGATCAAGGGCGTGAACGGCGCCATTCGCGCGAGCGCCAGCAACTCCAGCGAAGTCCGCGTCATGGCGACCAAGACCGCCCGCCGCGACGATCCCGACGATGTCGAGATCGAGGTCGTCGAGCACCGTGGTGGCATCACCGTCTGCGCCGTCTATCCCACCCGCCGCGGCCGTGACCCCAACACCTGCGAGCCCGGCAGCCGCGGCCGCATGAACGTCCACGACAACGACGTCAAGGTCGAGTTCGAAGTCCTCGTCCCCGCCGGCGTCCAGCTCATCGCGAAGACCGTCAACGGCGCCGTCACCATCGAGGACCTCGACAGTGACGTCGTCGCCAACACCGTCAATGGCAGCATCGAAGTCGAAACCACCGGCCTCGCCCGCGCCAGGACCGTCAACGGCTCCATCAACGCCGCCATCGGCCGCAGCAACTGGGACGGCGACCTCGAGTTCGAGACCGTCAACGGCCGCATCGTCCTCGTGATCGAGGGTCAGATCGACGCCGACGTCAACGCATCCACCGTCAATGGCGGCATCTCGACCGATTTCCCGCTCACCGTCCGCGGCCGCTTCGGTCCGCGCCGTGTCTCCGGCACCATCGGTCGCGGTGGCCGCGGCCTCAATCTCAGTACTGTCAACGGGAGTATCGAGATACGGCGAAGGTAGGCAACGGATTCAGGACGGCGTTTGCCCCGGCAACGCCGTCCCGTTTCACCGCACCGCGCGGATCAACGACTCCATATGCTCCACATATCTCTTCAGAGCACGACGCCCGGAATCCGTCAGGCTGAATACCGTGCGCGGCGTGCGGCCCTGGAATGACTTCGTACAATCGATGTAGCCGGCTTCTTCCAGCTTGCGTGCGTGCACGCTCAGGTTGCCGTCCGTCAGATCGAGCGCGGCCTTCAATTCGTTGAACGTCAGCTCGTCGTTCACCGCGAGCGCGCTCACAATGCCCAGACGCACGCGCTCGTGGATCAGGCGATCCAGCTCCGTGGGCGGCGTCACCGCTTCACCGCGAATGCCGCGCAACGCCGGCTTCCGTTTCGCTTCCCGGCTCGCCCTGCCCACCTCTTCGCTCGCCCTCGCCGTCCTAGCCACCGTGCCTCCTCGCGATATACGCGCCAAAGACGATCTCCAGCGCGCCGAATCCGAACCCCAACAGCCAGTCCCCCCATGACGCCGGCGCAACTGCTGCCACCACACCCGTCACCATGAAGCAGACGCCCAGCACCGGCACCACGGGTACCGAGAACGTGCCGCCCGTCAGCACCGCTGCGCCGTAGGTCAGAAGCCACGTCGCCGGAAGAAGATCCCACGCGCCCGCTCCAGCCAGCATGAACGTCAGTACTCCTCCCACCAGCAACGGCGGCGCAAAGCTCAGCGCGAACCTGCGACCCGCACCCCGCACCAGCGACACGCCCGCGACCCGCGCCTTCCACACCATCGTCGCCAACCCGATCAGCGCCGCCACCACCGCCTCCACCAACCACACCCGCAACCACGCCTCGCCCGGCTCCCGGTTCGCCGCGACCAACGCCGCCACCACCGCCGTCGCGCCCATTGCCATTCCGCCCCACCCCGGCACCGCCGTGAAGGCGCTCGCACGCTCCATCGCATCGCGGATGTAGCGCAGGTTGTCGGCCGCGCGGTCGTACAGCGCGCTGCCGGGACGCCGTTCCGGTTGCATGCTGTCAATTCTGACGCATGGTCCAGGTTCCGTCAAGAACTCTGTACTACAAAGTAACGGCATCAGCCACAACCTGCCGACTTCCAGTGCGGTCGCAGGGGAGCCGAGGAGGGCACGATCAGGTTCGGCGCAGCGAGCGAACGGTCAGCGCAACAGGGTCCCGATCGCGTCGAGGTGGTTAGCGTGAGCGGTTAGCATGCCCCCCGTCGTCACCCGAGTCTCGTCTGACGTGGGGGCCATCCGTTCCAGGGCCCAGCCCCGGAAACCAGCCCCAGCCGGACCTCAATCCGTTCAGAGCGGTCAATCCGTTCCCCAGCCCCAGCCCCGGAAACCAGCCCCGGCAATGCCGTCAATCCGTCCAGAGCCGTCAATCCGTTGACCACGGCCGCAAATCAATCCCTCACGAACCGGATCGATCGCTGTCGGCAAGGAACCGCAGAATCCATTCGGTCATGGCGTTGTAGAGGTGCACGTCCGTATTTCCGCCACTGATCGAGTGGGTGCGGTTCGGATAGATCATCAGATCGAACGGCTTGCCGGCGGCCTGCAGTGCGTCGGCGAGCCGGAGGGTGTTCTGGAAATGCACGTTGTCGTCACCGGTGCCGTGGACGAGGAAGAGACGGCCGTTCAGCCGGCCGGCTTTGAGCAGCGGTGAATTGGCGTCGTAGCCGTCGGGGTTTGCATCCGGAGATCGCATGAAGCGCTCGGTGTAGATGGTGTCGTAGAGGCGCCAGTCGGTGACGGGAGCGACGGCGATGCCGGCGCGGAACGGTTGACCGTTCATCATGGCGAGGGCGGTCATGAAACCGCCGTAGCTCCAGCCCCAGATGCCGATGCGTGAGGCATCTGCCCACGGCTGCGTGCCGAGCCAGCGTGCGGCTTCGATCTGGTCGCGGGTTTCCCACGTGCCGAGCTGGCGGAACGTAACTTTTCTGAAGTCCCTGCCGCGCGCGCCCGTGCCGCGGTTGTCGATGCTGGCGACGACGATGCCCTGCTGGGCGAGCAGCTGGTGCCAGAGGTAGCGGCTGCCACCCCATGCATCCGTGACGGTTTGCGAGCCCGGGCCGCCGTACACGTACAACAGCACCGGATGTCGGCGTGACGGATCGAAGTCAGGTGGCCTGATCAGCCAGCCATTCAGGTCGACGCCGTCGCTGGTGGTGAACGTGAAGAACTCGGGTGTTCGCAGCTGCAGGCTGGCGACTCGTGCGGCGACGCTGGCATTCTCCTCGATCACACGCACGGTCCTGCCATCGGCGGCGAGGATGCGGGTGACGGGCGGCATGCCGGCCCGCGAGTGCGTGTCCATGATGTAGCGTGCGCCGGGTGCCAGGGCGGCCGCATGCCAGCCGCTGTCGCGCGTGATGCGGCGGCGGCCGCGGCCGTCCATGCCGATGCTGTAGACCTGCCGTTGCAGCGGACTCGATTCACTGGAAGTGAACCAGATGCGGTTGGCGCTCGCATCCGCACCCAGGAAATCGATCACATCCCAGTCACCGCTGGTCACCTGCCGGACGAGTCTGCCGTCACGGCCGTACAGGTAGACGTGATTGTGGCCGTCGCGGTCGCTGGTCCAGAGGAACTGGCGCCCGTTGCGCACCCACGTGAAATCATTGTCGACATCGACCCATGCACTGTCCGTTTCCGTCAACACGGTCCGGCTGCGTCCTGTCGAAGCGCTGGCCAGCAGCACATCGAGCCGGTCCTGTGCACGGGAGAGGCGCTGGATGACGAGTTCATCATTGCCGGCCCAGTCCATGCGCGCGAGGTAGGTGTCCGCGTCGCTGCCGGTCTCGATGTGCACGACGTGCCCGGTCGCAATGTCGATCACCCGGATCTCGACCGTGCTGTTGGGCGTGCCTGCCTTGGGATAGCGCACGGGCACGAGCTGCGGATACAGCTCCATCGCGTTCAGCATCCAGAACGGACGGATGGGACTCTGGTCGAAACGCCAGAACGCGATGCGCCGGCCATCCGGACTCCAGCGGAACGCATCCCGCAGGTCGAGCTCCTCTTCGTGGACCCAGTCGGTCGTGCCGTTGATGATGTTCTCGCCACCGTCGGACGTGAGCCGGATCTCGCGAGCGGCGGACGGATCGGCGACGAACAGGTCGTTGTCGCGCACGAATGCGACCTGCGCACCGTCAGGCGAGAACTTCGCGAACTGCTGCCAGCCTTCGTGCGCGGAAACGGGCACGGTGCGACCGCTGGCCCGGTCCCACACGTAGTACGTACCCTTCGTCGCGAGCCGCCAGACGCGCTGTGCATTCGTGTAGAGCAGTGCGCGCCGTTCGTTCTCCGACCACGTGACGTCCTCGATCACGATCGGCCGATCACTGCCGGCGACGCTGATGCTTGCACCTTCGATGATGCGCTCGCGACCATCGCCCGTCATCGTCTCTACCCACACATCCACCACAGTTCCGTTCGGTTCCAGCCGCATGAGCCGCCGGCCGTCGGGCATGAACGACAGTGTCGGCGCAGCCGGTGTCAGCTCACCCGAGAAGATGCGCTCGACCGTCAGCTGCCGGCCGCGTGCCGGCGACGACGCGATCAGCAGCACCGCGAGCACGGCCACGGCAGCGCGCAGGACCGAGGGCCGCGCAGTCCGTGCGCGAACTGCGCGACAGTCGTGACGGGATTGCGTCCGTCGCGGGAAGTGTGGGGCTGAAACGTTCACGTTCATGTCACGATTCCGTTCAGGTTGTCCGCTTCCGGAACGACGCGTCCCGCAAACGGGATTACGGACTGCTGCAGCAGTGTACGCGTACAATCGTATACCTCCTCGGATGCGTTCGCGTTCGTCCCCGCGCGGCGCGGTTTCGCAGGTCGGCGCTCGCCGTTCGGCCCGCAAATGAATCGCGAACGAATCTGCATCCGTCCTAGTTGGGTGCACAACGCGAGCGTGGCCGAGAGTGACGGCCCGCGGCGAGGGTCGCGCAACGGTGTCCGGCGCTCGAGGCCACGCTCGCAACCATGCACGCGGACGAACGATTCGGAAGGAGCACGTGAAATGAGAAAGACGAGCGCATGGACTGCTCTGCTGGTTGCCGGTCTGACACTGGTTCCCGCACTGGCCGCAGCTTCACAGGTCGCGCAATCGGGGCCTGTCCTGAAGCGGGGTACGGATCCGATCGATCTCGAGACGCGCGCCCGCGCCATGTTCACCAATCCGAAGCGCTACGCGGAAGCGGCGCGGCTGTATCAGCGCGCGGCGGATCAGCGTGCGCCCGGTGATCGGGTGCGGGTCGAGGATCTCACCATGGCCGCTCGTCTCACGTTCTACGATGGTGATGCGGCGAAGGCCAGGATCCTGATGGAACGCGCGGCTGATGAGGCACTGGCCGCGGGCGACGTGATCAATGCGGCGCATGCCTACGTCGATGCCGCGTTCCTCGCCCAGGATGCGCGGGAAAGCGAACGCGTGGCCGATCTGCTCGGTCGTGCCAGGATGCTGGCCGGGTCGCCGCTCCTCGCGCAGCAGGAACGTGACAGCATCCTCGCGCGGGTGGCACGGAGCTGAACGGATCGGGCGGCGCGGGTGGTGCAGTGTGGGCCGTTCGCTTCCGGTTTCCGGGGCTGCTTGCTGATCGAGCGGAACGGCATGTCCGACGAT
>Ga0302046_10006289_pt1 | contig 10380 bp, 14 predicted proteins | sample RVTome_11_FD_200261 | JGI IMG/M metagenome (GOLD analysis project Ga0302046, IMG submission 200261) | Soil microbial communities from uranium-contaminated site in the Upper Colorado River Basin, Wyoming, United States - RVT147D111 (version 2) ... | reverse complement strand
CACCTCGGGCTCGAGCTCGGGACGCACGGCGCCCAGGATCCATCGCTGCTTGGTCGGCGGCCGAGGCGGCGGGAGCGGCGCGGGCACGCGGAGGGAACGCTCGAGGTCGTCCACCAACGGCAGCAGGGCTTCCTGGAAATCCCGGTCGACGATGTCGCGGCTCCCGTACATGTGCAGCGGCAGATGATCGTTGTCGCGCCGGTAGAAGGTCGCCCAGACCTGATCCTTGAGAGGCACGACGGCCTTCCAATGGTCGCTGCCGACGAGTTCGGTGATGGCCCTGCGGGACATGGCGACGATGAAGAGCCGCTTCCGAAAACCGTCCTCGCCGAAGATCTCCTTGAACAGCTCGAGCTCCTTGCGGCAGGTCTCGGACAGGACATAGTGCTCATGCACGAAGATGAGCATCGTGGCCGACCTGCGAACGTTGTCCCTTAACCTTTCGGATAGATCGCCGCTGGCCACGGCGTAGTCCGTGTACCTGCAGAACGGCCTGAACGTCTTTCTCAGGCGCGCTTGAAGAACATCCCGCAGCTCTCGACAAAAGTTCGTGATCCATCGAGAGTGACACCTGTCGTCATCGTCTGTGTAGCTGACGAAGATCGAGTACTCGTACTCCGTCGTCCGTACCATCCGACCATCCTCGCGAGCTGATCTAGATGGCCGTCCTGTACCACTGAGCCGAGCCGCGTCAAAGATCGCTGGACTCCATTCTGGAGCAAGGCCTGTCTAGGAAAGTGGACGCGCCACTCCCGCACCTCCGACGGCTGGTACTGTCGAGTGCCGGTCGGTTCCCGGTCGAAGGAGTGAGCGTCCGGCCACCTAGCAGCCCGCCGGCTCGTACAGCGCGCGGAACTTCGTGGCCTCGATGGCGTAGCCATCGGTTCCCTCGGGGTCGTTGAAGACCAGGAAGTCGCCGGCGACATAGTCCGTGCTGCCTTCCTTGGTCCCAATCGTACCTGCCGTACTCGCCGGTTCGGCCCAGACGTCGCCCGTCTTCTCGTACCGCCCGGGACCGACCTCACGATAGGTGCGCGCGAAGACCTCCCCGTCGACGGTGTAGACGTCGCCCGCGTTGTCCACGAGCCAATCCCCCGGCTTGCAGCGCTGGTTGCCACCCCACTTCTGGTACGTGAAGCCGGCCGTCTCGAGCTCGAGCCGCACCGCGGTTACCTGCGCGCACTGCCTCCGTCTGTACCGCTTGCGACCCATCGCTCCTCCTCCGGACCGCGACCTCACGGCGCACCCGCGGCTTGCCGGAGGCGCGCGAGGACCGCGTCCAGGTCCGGCTGCAGATGCTCGGGCGCGTGCCGGATCCAATCCGGCGCGTCCGTGAGCGTCGATGCGAGATTCCAATGCATGCCCTGTTCGACCTCGTCGACGACCGCCTCGATGGCATCCAACTGCCCGCTCCGAAACGCCGCCCCCAGCATCGTGTGCGGAAGCCAGGGATCCCTGCTCCCACGGGCTCGCGCCCGCTGACAAGCGGCGAGGACGACCGCCTCGAGCACGGCCGCTCGCTCCGCGTCTCCCTTCCGGTCACGCGACAGCAAGAGGCTCGGCAGGTCGCCCTCGAGCCGAGGGATCTCCCGCACGAACGTCGTCCGAACGACCCGGCTTGATCCCCGGGAACGTCCCCATCCGCCAGCGGATAGCGTACCGTGCGAAGCTGGTCGACGTCGAAAAGCTGGATGGAGCCCTGCAGGCGACGTGCACGCACCCCGCCTCCTGCGCTGCGTGCCGCATCCCGACCTCGCGCGACCACGCGGCGGCGATACGGCATGACGACGAAGGCGATGGGAAACACGGCTCGTTCTGCCGCACGATCGCGGTGCTGTCCACACTTGGAGAGGAGAGTGGCCGACGCCCAGCAGCAACCGCTCCGCTTCAGGGTGCACCTCGCGAATCGCCTCGATCCATCGGCACTGCCCGTCCGTGAGATCCCGCAGAAGTTCGCCGCACACGCGCTTCGCATGGGCCTGCGTTAGGTCTCCTTGTCTCAATGCGCTTGACCTCTTCGAGCCGACACCGACGGGGCCGCTTACGCTGTTCATGCCGATGGATACGGCATCGAGCCGGAGATCGTCGCGGCAGCCGAGCCGATCGCGGTGTTTTCCCATCTGACCGTCCGGGTGGCACGCGTCGGACATTGGATCGCACTCAAGCTCCTCGCGCGGGATGACGCGACCCGGCCGCAAGACGCGGTCGATCTCCGTGCCCTCAAGGCTTCTGCCACACCGAACGACGTCGAGTGCGCGCGGAGTGCGGTCCGACTCATCACGCAGCGAGGCTTCGCACGGGGGCGCGATCTCGAGGCCGCTCTGGATGCCCTGCTGGCGTGAACGCCTGTCGGCCGCGACGCGACTCTGCGCGATGGGCTCTGGTCTCGGACGTCGGCGGGTGGCATCGTCCGGAGGAGAGCTGAGGATGCCGAACGCACCCGTGAACCACCCGCTCGTCGTGCTCGTCGACGTCGACAACACGCTGCTCGACAACGACCGCGTCACCACCGACCTTCGCCGCTTTCTCGTCAAGGAGGTAGGGGGAGGTCGCGCCGACGAGTACTTCGACCTCTTCGAACATCTGCGGAAGGAGCTCGGCTACGCCGACTACCTGGGCGCGCTACAGCGGTACCGCACGCTCCATCCCCGCGACCACCATCTGCTCGCCGTGTCATCGTTCCTGGTGAACTACCCATTCGCGAACCGGCTCTATCCGCAGTCGCTCGACGCCCTCGAGCATCTCCGGCGCTTCGGCCCCACCGTCATCCTCTCCGACGGTGACGTGGTCTTCCAGCCGCGCAAGGTCGAGCGCTCCGGGCTGTTCGACGCCGTCGAGGGCCGGGTGCTGATCTACATCCACAAGGAGCGGGAGCTCGACGACGCCGAGCGCCGGCATCCGGCTGCTCACTACGTGCTGGTCGACGACAAGATCCGCATTCTCACGGCGGTGAAGGCCGTCTGGAAGGAGCGCGTCACGACCGTCTTCGTTCGCCAAGGTCACTATGCCACCGCCGCCGACGTCGCGAGCCATCCCCCCGCCGACCTCACCATCGACCGCATCGGCGACGCCGTCGGGCTCGACCTGCCGGCGCTCGCCGGTGCGACGGAGTCACGGCGGAACGCTTGAAGGCTCCCGAGCGACTGACCGCACCACGTCGCGAAACGGCACGCGCCGGCACGCCAACCGCGCTTTGATGCTCCCGTAGAGGCTGGCACCGTTCCTCGGGGACACGTCTCCGGACGCCATCACCGCAGTGCCGCTGCCCGAGCGCCTGCGATGTCGTTCTTGATCCCTTCGACTAGTGGATTGCAACAGCCGGATCGGTAGTGGAACGTGCGAGTCATCGCGATCGCTCGCAAGGCGCGACGACGACGAATAGTCGGGCACCATTCGGAGGAGGAGCAACGCCGCGAGCGGTCGCGAGGGCCGCACGATCCGCTACCGATCCGGCTCCACTAGTCACCGGGACAGGTTGAATCCCTGCCCTTGATGGTACAACCTTCAGGTTGTACAGTGCGCTCTCAGTGACCGGCAAGGATCTGGTGACGCTGCTCAAGAGCCACGGCTGGAGGGTCGAGCACGTTCGCGGCTCCCACCATGTCCTGAGAAAGAAAAAGCAGCAGATCTCCGTGCCGGTGCATGCCGGGAAGGACCTTGGCAAGGGACTCCTTGGACGGCTGCTGAAGGAGGCTGGACTACGATGAAGGCCGGACATGCACGAACCATCACGCAGGGATTCGAGAGCAGCACCTACTGGGCCAAGGTCACGAAGGAGCGGGGCGGCGGGTATCTCGTCGAGTTCCCCGACCTGCCGGGCTGCATCACGGAGGGTCGGACGACTCGAGACGCACTGGCGAACGCACATGAGGCTCTTTCAGGTTGGCTGTTCGTAGCACTCAAGCACGGCGGCGAGGTCCCGGCCGGGCGCGCCCGGCACGGGCGAGGATATCACCGTGTCACTCCCGACCTTGACGTGGCCGTCCCGCTCGCAATTCTCTCGGCGCGGAAGCGACGCGGGCTCACCCAAGTCGATGTTGCAAAGGCACTGGGGGTCACCCAGCAGGCGTACCGGAAGCTCGAGACGCCCGGGAGAAGCAACCCGACGCTGAAGACGCTCGAACGCATCTCCAACGTGCTTGGTCTCGAGCTCAGCCTCAGAGCGGCGTAGCCAGGTCGGCCGGATCCCGGTCGCCAGTGGCACGGCTCGAGCTCGCCGCGAAAATGAAAAGTGGAGGCGGGGGGAATCGAGCCCCCGTCCGAAGTCGCAGGGGCCGGCGACCTGAGGTGGCCTTGCGTGCTCGGGAGCCGCGACTCAGCGAGCTTGCCGAGCGCCAAGACGTTCTCCCGTGCTCCCGAGTCGCCGTCAGGTCTGGAACGTTTCCGGCACGCGCCGTGCGGAGGTTCGGGAGCCCGCGATCAGCCGCAGGACCGCGTGGACGTCGATCCTGCGCCGATAGCGGAGCACGCTCGCCTCCGACGATCTCCAGCAGCCAGCGCCGCTCGGGCTGGATGCGGTGCTGCAGGGCGAAATCCGGGAAGAGGAGGGTCGTACCCGCCTTCACCGGCTCCGGCTCGCGGATCACGTCCCAGCTCGCCGTGCAGGCTATAGGCGAGATGCGACCCGGGAACCAAGACCCGCCCGCCTGCGTCGCGCCTGCCGCACCTCGCTCGTCCCGCGCGTGACGAGCTCGTAGACGAGCGCCCGCTTGCCCGGTGCCGGACGGAGCAGACGCCCGACGCGCTGGACGTGTTCGCGCTCGCCGAGCGAGCCCCCGACGACGATCGCCACGTCCGCATCGGGCACGTCGAGCCCTTCGTTCAGCACCCGCGCGGATACCAGCGCACGCAACGTCCCGCGACGAAATCTCTCGAGAGCCTCGTCGCGCTCCTTCCGCCCGATGTCGCAGGTGATCGGCATGATGAGGTACTCCCGGGGTGTACGCCGTGGCGTTGTCGGCCGTGAAGACGAGCGTGCGGGCGGCGCGATGACGGTGGAGCAGCGCGCGCAGCGTCTCGCGCTTGGCCTCGGTCAGGGCAAGCAGCCGACGGGCCTGGCGCCACGCCGTCAAGGCGCGTCGCCCCGCGGGGGTGCCCGCGACCGATCGCACGAAATCCTCCCAGCTTGCCGTCGGCATCCGCTGGTAGAAGGCCTGGCTCACGGCACGAAACGTCGCCATCAGCGCCTCGTAGGTGGCGCGCTCGTCCCCGGTCAGCTCGAGATGCAGCGCCATCAGGGTGAAGTCGGCCAGGAATCCGCCGGCCAGATCGCCGATCCCGAGCTCGTACACCGTCGGTCCGATCAACGTCGCGAGGCGCAGCGCGGGGTCTCCCCGCGGCGGTGTCGCGCTCAGACCTAGCCGTGCGTCTGCGATCGACATCTCGAGCGCCTCGTCACGGATCCCGGTGCCGAAGTGGTGAGCCTCGTCCACGACCAGGAGGTCGAACCGATTCCCGAGCCTCTCCATGTGGCGATACCCGCTCTCGAAGGTTGCGACGGTGATCGCCGCCAGCTCACGCTCACCGTCCCCGAAGCAGCCGATCGCATGGGGGTAGACCGCCCGTATCGCCTGGAGCCACTGGTAGAGAAGGACCCGTGTCGGGACCAGACACAGCGTCGCCAGCCCCGTCCGCGCCATGGCTGCCAGCGCGAGCCGGGTCTTCCCGCTTCCGGTCGGCAGGACGACAAGCCCCCGCCGTCCGCTGAGCTCCCACGCCCAGAGGGCGGCATCCTGATACGGCCGGAGGTCGATGGCGGACCAACTGCCGGGCGGTGGTCCGTTCGACCGCACCACGTCGCGAAACGGCACGCACCGGCATGCCAACCGCGCCTTGATGCTGCCGTAGAGGCTGGCCGGGGCGCGGTAGGCGTCGACGCGCGCATCCCACCGCAGGCCGGCGGCCTCCGTCAGGTCGAGGCCAGCGGGAGGATCGACGGCGACGACCGTGCCACGGTCGAAGACCAAGCGCACGGACCCATGGGAAGCAATGCCCGCGCCACGGCAGTCGGTATTCGTCTCGCCGTGCTACGCCGCCAGAACGACCGTAATCGACGTCGAACCGCGCGAGCGGGCACGAAGCACGAAGAGACGATGGGTTCTCGCGCGTCGTTGGCGGCGACCCTACCTACCGCGACGTACCCGCAGCGACCGTGCGTTTGTTCCCCGGGGCCGATCGAGCAGCCTCGAGCATCGAGTGGCAGCCGCGTTCCCGTGCTGCGTGCCCGCCCTATGGTCGAACGTCGGTCGGAAGCCGCACCACGATCGCATCGTTGACAGCTCGCGCCGACGCGATCGCGGCAGTCGCTTCGTCGGCGCTCGGCTGGTCGGGCTCGCCGGGATACCGGAACTTCCACGCATACTCCGTCAGCGGCGCGGCGTCGCGCACGAGGTCGGAGAGTGTCGCGTCGATCTCGAGGCACGCCTGTCCAAGCTCACCCAGGTCATGCGTCTTCCGGAACGGGCGGTCGTGCCAGCTGAGGAACGCCTTCAGCGCCTTCTCGACCGCTTGCTGCGCGTGAAAGACGACATCCTCGAGCAGCGGCGGTGACGCGGTCCGGTCGTGATCGGCGGCGCGTAGGTCAGTCGCCGCCTTGGTGAGCCAGCCCCGGACCTCCTCCACCCGGACCGGATCAAGCGGCATAGAGAAGCCTGCCCTCCCGGACCACCGTCGCGGGTAGCGAGGCCGGGAGGTGCAATCGGCTCTCGAAGCGGCTTCTCGTCCACACCAGGACGTCAGCCGCGATGCCCGTTCCCCAGAGACGCTCGTAGGCGAGCCGACTGCGACGCCGTTCGGCCGATGTCTGGTCGTCGACCACGACCATCAAGTCGTAGTCGCTATCAGGCCCGGCGTCGCCACGAGCCGACGATCCGAAAAGGTAGATGCGCTCGGGGCAGTACGCCTCCACGAGCCGGTCGACCACCGTCGCCAGGCGGGGATCAGCGGGAGGCCCCGTCCCGTCCCTCTTGCTCTCGGGTTGGGATGACATCTCGGTTCGCCTCCCCGGTACCACAGCCGCCCTGTCTCCTGCTAGCGGACAGTCGGGCGACGTCCTCAGATCTCCTCTCAGCATCGATAGGCGCGTTGACCAGCCCTACGGAGATCCCGTATAGTCCGGTCACGTGTTCGAGTGGGACGAGGCGAAGCGGGAAGCGAACCTCGCCAAGCACGGCGTCGACTTCGTCGACGCGATAGCTGTCTTCGCGGATCCCTTCCGACTCGAGCGTTCGGACGAGAGACATGACTACGGTGAGGAGCGACGTCAGACGATCGGAGCCGTCAGGGACCCGCGTGCTGTTTATCGTCTACACTCGACGGAGCACCGTACGACGCCTGATCTCAGCACGAAAGGCACGCAAAGATGAGCGCGAAGCGCATCTCGCAGGTCGTGGTCGGCCGTGACGGCAAGCCGCGTCGGCGGTTGCCGGGTGGCCGCCTCGTCCCCCTGAAGGGGAAGACCGACTGGAAGCGTCTGGATCGTCTGTCGGATGCGGAGATCGCTACCCGCGCACGCAGCGATCGCGATGCACGGCCGAGCTCCCCGGCGCGCCTGAAGCAGTTCCAGCGCGTCACCCTCACGCCGGATGAGGTCCGAGCGATTCGGCGGCGCCGTGGGCTGTCCCAGGCGGCCTTTGCCGCGCGTTTCGGCATCAACCTGCGAACGTTGCAGGACTGGGAGCAGGGGCGAACCCAGCCCGACGGCCCGGCGCGTGCCTTTCTGCTCGTCATCGACCGCGAGCCGCAAGCGGTCGAGCGGGCCCTGGCGGCAAGCAGCTGATCGATCGCCTGCTCGGTCTGGAACGCCTCCGGAACGTGCGCTCGCGAGCGCACCAGCGTCGCCAGCCCGAAAGGCCTGTGACCTCGATAGGTTACTGTAGAAGTGGAGGCGGGGGGAATCGAACCCCCGTCCGAAGGTGATCCACCGAGAGCCCCTACATGCTTAGCCCGTGATTTGATGTCGCGCCGTCGGCTCCCGCGGGCAGGATCCTAGGCGCCATCCGGTGTGGTGTTTCGGCGGCCGTCCCACCGGCGCGGCGGCCTGCCTAGCCCGATTTGCGTCGCCCTGTTCGCCCCTACGGGCTCGAGACGGCAGGACGGGCTACTTATTAAGCAGCCAGTGCTAGTGGTTCGTCTGCGTTTGTTCGCAGTGCGCCTTAGATAACGGGTCTGCGCAAACCCGGCATGCGACTCTGGCTTCACAGCCCCCGTCGAACCCAAATCGCCCCCATGGGTGTTGGTCTCGCCGACGTCTGCTCGGCCTTGAACTCCGCCATAGTAAGGCCGCTGACGGGGACGCGCAACTGGCTCTCCGCGGGCCCGGGGTCTCTGGGCCCGCCAGGGCGCACCCGATAGCGGCGCGCGGCCGCGCCATGGCTCCCGCCGTCCCGACACGCTACCCTACGACCGTGCGGCGCACCCGACCCTCGTCACCGGCCACCGCGCTCCTCGAGCTCGGGACCCTGATGCGCGCCGGCACCGGCCTACGTCTGCTCCAGGCCCGGCTCCCTCCCGGCTCCACCCTTGCCGACGCGCGCCGGGCACGCGAGCGCATCCTGCAGCTCGGCCGCCGCCCGTGCACCTTTCTCGACCGTGAGCTCGGCATCGACCGTGGTTGACGCCGGCGTCATCGCCCTGCTCGAGCGCCTCGGCGTCCGCTTCTGCGTCATCGGCGGGGTCGCCCTCGGCGTCCACGGGTTCGCCCGCTACACGGCGGACGTCGATCTCCTGACGATGGATGGACGTGTCCTCGCGGAGGGATTCTGGACCGGCGGCGCGGTCCCCGAGATCCGTCGCGGCGATGCGGACGACCCGCTCGCGGGACTCGTGCGCTGGCAGGTCGACCCGGTCCACGACCTCCTGGTGGGTCGCGGCTACGCGATGCAGCTCGCGGCCGACTCCGCGACGCCGGAGGCGACGCTCGGATGTCCGGTCGCCACGCCGCTGGCGTTGCTCCTCCTCAAGCTCGAGGCGGGCGGCCCCCAGGACCGGAACGACATCCTCGCGCTCGCCGACGCCCAGCGCACGCTCGGCACGGCGGATTGGCTCGGCGAGATCGTCACCCATCTCCCGCGGCTGAGCACCCCGGCGCGCGCCACCTGGGAGCGCGTGCGCGCCGACCTGCGCGTCTAGCGCCGGCTCACCCGGATCGCCCGCTCCGCCTCGCGCTTGGCCTCGCGCTCCTTGATCGACTGGCGCTTGTCGTAGAGCTTCTTGCCGCGTCCGAGGCCGAGCTCGACCTTGGCGCGGCCGCGGGCGTTGAAGTAGAGCCGGAGCGGGATCAGCGTCAGCCCTTTCTCGTTGAGCTTGCCCTCGAGGCGCTCGATCTCGCGCTTGTGGAGCAGGAGCCGGCGGCTGCGCGTCGGCTCGTGGCCCTCGCGGCTGGCGGGGCCGTAGGGGCTGATGTGGACGTTCATCAGCGTCGCCTGGCCGTGCACGATCCGGGCGTAGCTGTCCTTCAGGTTGACGCGGCCGTCGCGGAGCGACTTCACCTCGCTGCCGGTGAGCACCAGGCCCGCCTCGACGGTCTCGTCGATGTGGTAGTCGTGGCGCGCCTTGCGGTTGACGGTGATGGTCTGCGGCTCGCCCATGGCGCGTCACGTGTAGCCGCCGGCGTCCGGCGGCGCCAGCGGTCCGCTACGCGGCGACGACGTCGGCGCCCGGCTTCGCCTTGATGCGGTTCTGCGCGTCCACCAGGACGACCTTCGGCACCAGCCGCCGCGCCTCCTTGTCGTCGTAGCCGGCGAAGCTGGCGATGATCAGGACGTCGCCGCGCTGGACCTTGCGCGCCGCCGAGCCGTTCACGCAGATCGTCCCGGAGTCGCGCGGGCCCGGGATGACGTAGGTCTCGAACCGCTCGCCGTTGTTGACGTTCCAGATGGCGACCTGCTCGTGCTCGAGCAGGTTCGCGGCCCGCATCAGGCGCTCGTCAACGGTGATGCTGCCCTCGTAGTTGAGATCCGCGTCCGTGACCGTGGCCCGGTGGATCTTCGACTTCAGCATCGTGCGAGTCATGCGCTTCTCCTCTCGACGCCCACCGCGGGTACGGTGAGCACGCGATTGTCGATGAGACGTGTGGTGCCGATCCAGACCGCGAGCGCCAGGACCCCGTGGCCGGCGAGCCGGGCGAGCGGCGCCAGGGTCTCGGCGTCGGCGAGCGTGGCGTACTCGAGGCGCGCCAGGGGCTCGCCCGCGATCGCGGCGCGCGCCGCGGCCTCGAGCGCGGCGCCGTCGCGCTCGCCGGCGGCCACAGCCGCCTCGGCCGCCGCGAGGCCGCGCGCGAGACAGCGCGCCGCGGCGCGCTCGCGGGTGTCGAGGTGGACGTTCCGCGAGCTCAGCGCGAGGCCGTCGTCCTCCCGGACGATGGGCGCGCCGACGACGTCG
>Ga0302046_10006288_pt1 | contig 10381 bp, 10 predicted proteins | sample RVTome_11_FD_200261 | JGI IMG/M metagenome (GOLD analysis project Ga0302046, IMG submission 200261) | Soil microbial communities from uranium-contaminated site in the Upper Colorado River Basin, Wyoming, United States - RVT147D111 (version 2) ... | reverse complement strand
GGCTTCCGGGAGGTCGGGGAAAGCACCAAGGTGGGCCTCGTGCGCCAGGTCTTCGACAGCGTCGCCGGGCGTTACGACCTGATGAACGACCTCATGTCCGGGGGCGTGCACCGGCTGTGGAAGGCGGCGTTGATCGATATGCTGCGTCCGCGGCCCGACATGCGGCTGCTCGACGTGGCGGGCGGCACGGGCGACATCGCCCGCCGCTTCCTCGATGCCGGCGGCGGTCATGCCACGGTCTGCGACATCAACGAGGCGATGGTGACTGTCGGGCGCGACCGGGCGATCGACCGCGGCGTGCTCGGCGCCGTCGACTGGCTGGTGGCCGATGCGGAGGCGCTGCCGCTCGAAGACGCCTCGGTCGGCGCCTACACGATCGCCTTCGGCCTGCGCAACGTGACGCACATCGAGCGGGCGCTGGGCGAGGCGCGGCGCGTGCTGCGGCCGGGCGGCCGCTTCCTCTGTCTCGAGTTCAGCCATGTCGTAGGGCCCTGGCTGCAGGCCGCCTACGACCGCTATTCCTTCTCCGTCCTGCCGGCGCTGGGCGCCGTGGTGGCCGGCGACCGGGAGGCCTACCGCTATCTCGTGGAAAGCATTCGCCGTTTTCCGCCGCAGGAGGAACTGTCCGGGATGCTCCGCGACGCCGGCCTCGACCTCGTCAGCTACCGCAACCTGAGCGGCGGGATCGCGGCAATCCATTCCGCCTGGCGCCTCTGATCGCCGCCGCGGCTTCGTTATGATCAACACGCTGCATAACCTGGCCCGGCTCGTCGCGATCGCCCGCACGCTTGCGCGGCACGACGCGCTGTTCCCGCTGGAGCAGGCCGGCGCGTCGGCGGCCTTGCTCTGGCTCCTGCGCCGTTTCGTCCGGGTGCGCGCGGCGGGCCGCCCGGGCGAGCGGCTGGCGGCGGCGATGATCGATCTCGGGCCGAGCTTCATCAAGTTCGGCCAGTCGCTGGCCGTGCGGTCGGATCTGGTCGGCGAAGACGTGGCCACCGACCTGTCCGCGCTGCACGCCCGCATGCCGCCCTTCCCGTCCGACCAGGCCGTCGCCACGATCGAGCGCGCGCTCGAGGCGCCGCTCGCCGCGCTTTACAGCGACTTCGAGATGACGCCGGTGGCCGCCGCGTCGATCGCCCAGGTCCATTTCGCGGTTACCGCCGACGGCAAGGAAGTCGCCGTCAAAGTGCTGCGCCCCGGAATCGAGGCGCAGTTCGCCCGCGACATCGACCTGTTCCGCTGGCTCGCCGGCCTGGTCGAATGGCTGTTTCCCAAGCTCCGTCGGCTGCGGCCCGTCGACGCCGTGGAGGCGTTTGCGGACTGGGTGGCGGACGAGCTCGATCTTCGCATGGAGGCCGCCGCCGCCTCGGAGCTGGCCGACAACATGGCCGGCGATCCGTTCTTCCGCGTGCCGCGCGTCGACTGGCGGCACACCTCGCGCCGCGTGCTGACGCTGGAGCGCGTCGACGGCATCCCGATCAACGAGGTCGAGCGGCTGGCCGCCGCCGGCGTCGACCCTAGGGAAGTATTGGCGCGTTCCGCCCGCGCCTTCTTCCGCCAGGTCTTTGAGCACGGCTTCTTCCACGCGGACATGCATCCGGGGAACATGTTCGTCGGCGCCGACGGCACGCTGCTGCCGGTCGACTTCGGCATCATGGGGCGGCTCGACCGCAAGACGCGGCACTATCTCGCCGACATGCTGTTCGGTTTTCTCAACGGCGACTACGCCCAGGTCGCCGACGTGCATTTCGCCGCCGGCTATGTCCCCCGCGACCAGTCGCGCGAGGCCTTCATGCAGGCCTGCCGGGCGATCGGCGAGCCGATCAAGGACCTGCCGCTGCACGAAATTTCGGTCGCGCGGCTGCTGGCGCAGCTGTTCGAGGTCACCGAGCGTTTTGCGATGGAGACCCAACCGCAGCTCCTGCTGCTGCAGAAGACCATGCTGGTGGCGGAAGGCGTCGGGCGGCGGCTCGATCCCGACACCAACATGTGGGTCGTCGCCCAGCCGCTGATCGAGGCCTGGATGGTCGAGAACCGCGGACCCCAGGCACGCCTCCGACAGATGGCGGAGGACGTCGCGCTGGCTGTGGGAAGCCTGCCGGAGCTTGCCCGGGTCGCGAGCCGGGTCTCGCTCGCGATTACCGAAGACGGCCTGCGCCTCCATCCGGATTCCGTCCGGGCGCTCAGGCGGCAGAACGGCGGCGGGGGTGCCGGATGGCTTCTCCTGCTGGCCGGAATCGGAGTCGGCGTGATTCTCGGCCTTCTGCTGTGATGTGACGGCGTCAGGGTTAACGGCCGATTCACTGGTTTCCGGCCAATAATAGGGCCGTCCGGGAGCCGGGCTTGCCGTGCGCGGTCCCAGGCATTAGGTATTATTCACAGCCGTCCGATGTGAAAAGCGGCGCCTCATCGCTTCAATGCCTCACAGGGGTGGACAACTCCGATGCTTCAAGGGAAGCGCATTCTCCTCATCGTCTCCGGCGGGATCGCGGCTTATAAGACGCTGGATCTCGTCCGTCGGCTGCGCGAGCGCGGCGCCGCCGTGCGGTGCCTGCTGACCGCGGGGGGCGCGCAGTTCGTCACGCCGTTGTCGCTGGCCGCGCTGTCCGAGGACAAGGTCTACACCGAACTCTTCTCGCTCACCGACGAATCGGAGATGGGCCACATCCGCCTCTCGCGCGAGGCCGATCTTCTGGTCGTCGCGCCCGCCAGCGCGGACATCCTGGCGAAGATGGCGGCGGGCCTGGCCGACGATCTCGCGACCACGGCGCTGCTCGCCACCGACAAGCCGGTCATGATCGTGCCGGCGATGAATGTGCGGATGTGGGAGCATGCCGCAACCCGCGCCAACATCGCGACGCTGGAAACACGCGGCGTGCTGCGCGCCGGCCCGACCTCGGGCGACATGGCCTGCGGCGAATACGGCGAAGGCCGGATGATCGAGGCGTTGGAGATCGTCGACGCGATCGCCCGCTACTTCGCGACGCCGGCCGCCGGCCGCCCGCTCGCCGGGCGCCGGGCGCTGGTCACCAGCGGCCCGACCCGCGAGCCGATCGACCCGGTCCGCTTCATCGCCAACCACTCCTCGGGCAAACAGGGCCATGCGATCGCCGAGGCGCTGAGCCGGCTCGGCGCCGAGACCGTGCTGGTCAGCGGCCCGGTCACGTTGCCCGACCCGTCAGGCATCGCCGTCGTTCATATCGAGACGGCGCGCGACATGCTGCGGGCCTGCGAGCAGGCGCTGCCGGTCGACGTGGCGGTCTGCGCGGCGGCGGTCGCCGACTGGCGCGTCAAGGACGCGAAGGACCAGAAGATGAAGAAGAAGGGCGGCAGGCCGCCTTCCCTCGCCCTGGTCGAGAACCCCGACATCCTGAAGACGCTCTCGACCGCGACCGGAAACCGCCGGCCGGGCCTGGTCGTCGGCTTCGGCGCCGAGACCGAGAATATCGTCGCGAACGCGGTCGAGAAGCGCCGCCGCAAGGGCTGCGACTGGCTGCTCGCCAACGACGTGTCGCCGGACAGCGGCACTTTCGGCGGCGACAGCAACCGGATTCACCTGATCCATGAAGGCGGCGTCGAGGACTGGCCGAAGATGAGCAAGGCCGATGCCGCGGCGCGGCTCGCCCAGCGCGTTGCGGAGCATTTCCGCGACCTGCCCTTCCGCGAGGCCGGCACGCGCGCATGACCGCGATCGACGTCGAGGTGAAACGGCTGCCGCACGGCGCCGACCTGCCCCTCCCGCAATACGCCACCGCCGACAGCGCCGGGCTCGATCTGCTTGCCGCCGTCGACGCCGATCTCGTCCTGCAGCCGGGCACGCGCGCGCTCGTGCCGACCGGGCTGGCGATCGCGCTGCCGCCGGGATACGAGGCGCAGGTGCGCCCGCGCTCGGGCCTGGCGCTTCGCAACGGTATTGCCCTGCTGAACAGCCCCGGCACGGTCGACGCGGACTACCGCGGCGAGGTCGGCGTCATCCTGATCAATCTCGGCCAGGAGCCCTTCGTCGTGACGCGCGGCATGCGGATCGCGCAGATGGTCGTGGCGCCGGTCACCCGGCTCGCCTGGCGCGAGGTCGCCGACCTCCCCACGAGCGAGCGCGGTGCGGGCGGCTTCGGGTCGACAGGGACGGGCCTCCGGTAATGCGGTTCACGCGCAAGCTGATGCATGCGGTGGAAGCGGTGCTCGACATCGCCTACCACGCTTCCAATACGCCGGTGCAGAGCAAGGACATCGCCGACCGCCAGGGCGTGCCGCGTCGCTATCTGGAGCAGGTGCTGCAGCAGCTCGTGCGCGCCAACATCCTGCGCGGCGTCCGCGGCCCGCGCGGCGGCTACCGGCTCGCGCGCGAGCGGCGGCGCATCCAGCTGGGCGAAGTGGTTCGGGTCATCGCAGACATGGAGCGCGCCGAGGCCGAGGCGGAAGCCGCGGCCGGCTCCGAGCTCGGCCGGCGCGTCCTTGCGCCGATCTGGGACGAGCTGGAGGAGGACGCCATCCGCCGGCTCGACGACGTCACCATCGAGGATCTCTGCCGCAAGGCGCGCGAGGCCGGCATCGAAGGCCAGGGCCAGGCGCGGCCGGATTTCCGGATCTAGCTGGCGGAGGCGGCGCGCGGCCCACGCTTGCCGCCCCTGGCCGCGGGAACTACATTCCTTTCCCGTGCTATAGCCCAATCCACAGATCGGACTGACTGCGATGACCGTCGACGGCGGAGAGTTCCGTGGCCGGATATACGACAGCATCCTCGATACCATCGGCGCCACGCCGCTGGTGCGGCTTGCCCGCCTGACCGCGGACGCGCGCATCGGGGCCGAGATCCTGGCAAAGCTCGAATTCTTCAATCCGATGGGCTCGGTCAAGGACCGCATCGGCGTGGCGATGATCGAGGCCCTGGAGCAGGCCGGGCGGATCGGCCCGAAGACGGTGATCGTCGAGCCGACCTCGGGCAACACCGGCATCGCGCTTGCTTTCGCCTGTGCAGCCAAGGGCTACCGGCTGATCCTGACCATGCCCGAATCGCAGTCGATCGAGAGGCGCAAGATGATGACCTTCCTCGGCGCCGAGCTGGAGCTGACGCCGGCCAAGGACGGCATGCGGGGCGCGATCCGTAGGGCCGAGGCGCTGGTCGCCGACCTGCCCGACGCGGTCATGCCGCAGCAGTTCCACAATCCCGCCAATCCCGCGGTCCACGCCCGGACGACGGCGGAGGAGATCTGGCGCGACACCGGCGGGAAGCTCGACGCGATGGTGGCGAGCGTCGGCACCGGCGGCACGCTCAGCGGCTGCGCGGAGATCTTCAAGCGCCGCAACCCGAAATTCCGCATGATCGCGGTCGAGCCGGAGGACAGCCCGGTGCTGTCGGGTGGCTATGCGGGCGCGCACCTCATCGAAGGGATCGGCGCCGGCTTCGTGCCCTCGATCCTCCGGACCGACCTGATCGACGAGGTGCTGACCGTCGCCAACGAATCCGCCTTCGCAATGGCGCGCAAGGTGGCGCGGCTCGAAGGCATCCCTGGCGGCATCTCCTCGGGCGCGGCGCTGTCGGCGGCGCTGGAAGTAGGCGCGAGGCCGGAGATGATGGGCAAGCGCATCGTCGTGGTGCTTCCCTCCTTCGCCGAGCGCTACCTGTCGACGCCGCTGTTCGATCGCCTATAGAGTGAGGCCCATGGCAATTACCGACAAGCAGCTCGAACGCTACGCCCGCCACATCGTGATGGAAGAGGTGGGCGAGGAAGGCCAGGAAAAGCTCCTGAAATCCAAGGTCCTGGTGATCGGCGCGGGCGGGCTCGGCTCGCCGGTGCTGATGTATCTCGCCGCGGCCGGGGTGGGCACGCTCGGCATCGTCGACTTCGACGTCGTCGACACCTCCAACCTGCAGCGCCAGATCGTCCACAGCACGGAAAACGTCGGCGACCCGAAGGTGGCGAGCGCGGCGGAACGCCTCTACGACATCAATCCCGAGATCGCGGTCCACACGCACCGCCAGCGCTTCACGCCGGAGAACGCGCTGGCGCTGATCGACGGCTACGACCTCGTGGTCGACGGCAGCGACAATTTCACGACGCGCTACCTCGCCAACGACGCCTGCTATTTCGCGAAGAAGCCGCTGGTGTCGGGCGCGCTGCTGCGCTTCGAAGGGCAGCTCGCGACATTCCGCGCCTTCGAGGAGGGCGAGGACCGGCCCTGCTACCGCTGCCTGTTCCCGAGCCCGCCGCGCCCCAACATGGTGCCGCGCTGCGAGACGGCCGGCATCTTCGGCGCGGTCGCCGGCGTGATCGGCACGCTGCAGGCGACCGAGGTGCTGAAGGAGCTGCTCGGCCTCGGCAACGGCCTGTCCGGCCGGCTGCTGCTCTACGAGGGACTCTCCGGCAGCTTTCGCACGCTGAAGGTCAAGCGCGACCCGGGCTGCGCGCTGTGCGGCGACCAGCCGAGCATTACCGGCCTGAAACCGATCGAGCCGGCCTGATCTAATTCAAAGTCTCGATCCGCGGCCCGACCTGTTCGGCCAGCAGCTGCAGGCTTTCGTGGTCCCAGGCCGTGTCGTCGGAATCGACGGTGATGCAGAGCAGCGTGCCGAACCCGCCCGTGGCGTCGTGCAGCGCCCGGATCTTGTCCACGCATTCCTCGGGATCGCCGACGATCCAGACATGCTCCATCAGGTAGTCGACGTCGACCGCTTCGTCCGGCATCGACGGGTCGATCTTCGTGCACTCGATCTGGATGGTGCCGACGCGGCTGGCGTGCTGGTGCTCGTCGTAGTTCCGGCCGAGCACGGCGCGCGCCCGCTCGCGCGCGATTTTCGGGGTCGGGCCGACGAAGATGTCGCGCGCGATCCGCCACTGGCTGCGGTCGGCGGTCCGTCCGGCGCTTTTCGCGCCTTCGGCCACGGTGTCCCAGTGGCCGGGAAGGTGGGTGATTGACAAGAGCGAGCTCGACATCGGCGACCAGCCGCGCGCGCCGGCGACGCGCAGCGAGCCCGATTTCGGCGTGCTGGCGGCGACCGCGATCGGCGGATGCGGCCGCTGCAGCGGCTTCATGTGCAGCCCTCGCTCGGTGACCGGGTCCAGCGCCGGCGCGTCGATCTTGAAATATTTCCCGTGGTGGACGAACGGGCCGTCGCTCTGCCACAGGCCGAGAATAACATCGAGCGCCTCCGTCGCGCGGCCGCGCGCCTCGCCCGGGTCGAGGCCCATCAGCGCCATGTCCGTCGGGATGCCGCCCAGCCCGATGCCCCACTGGAAGCGCCCGCGCGCCATGTGGTCGAGCATCGCCAGGCGATGCGCGAGGTAGACCGGCTCGTGCATGCCGAGCAGGGTCACGCCGGTGCCAACCCGGATGCGCCCGGTGAGCGCCAGCGCCTTGGCGATCAGCAGGTCTGGCGCGGGGGCGTTCTCCCACTTCTCGGTGAAATGCTCGCCGATCCAGGCCTCGGCGAAACCCAGGCGATCGGCCAGGACGATCTGATCGATATCGCGGTCGTAGCAATCGGCGATCGGGCGGTACGGCGGGTGGAGCGGCATCATGAACAGACCGAGCTGCATGGCGGCTTTCCTCCGTTCAACGCTTGGGCGGCAGGTCGAGCCGCACGACGATGCCTTCGAGCTCGGGCGACGGCGGCGCATACCGCTTCATGACGATCGGGTCGTGCCCCGGCACGATATGGTCGTCATCCGGCGCGAGCTTGCGCAGGCGGCGGAAGCCTTCCAGCATCAGGTACAGGTTCTCATGCGTCAGGAAGGGCGTGCCGTCGGTGATGCTCTCGTAGTAATGCGCGGCGTCGGAAGCGAGCACGACCCAGCCGCGGGCAGTATGCACCCGGAGTGACTGCAGACCCCTCGTATGGCCGGGAATGTGGTGCACCGAGATGCCCGGGAAGATCTCCTCGTCGCCGTCGTGGAACACGACCCGGTCGCCGTAGATGGCGGTGACCATCTGCAACACCTCGCTCAGCACGAAGGAATGGCGCAGCGGCTTGTGCGTCATCGCCCGGCCGGTCACGAAGGCTATCTCCGTGTCCTGGATGTGGAACCGCGCCTTGGGGAACATCTCCATGTTGCCGACATGGTCGTAATGCATGTGGGAGATGACGACGTCTTCGACCGTGCGCGGATCGACGCCGACCAGCTTCATGCTCTCGGCCGGGCAGCGCAGACAGGTGCGGCCGCGGCGCTTGCCTTCCTCTTCGCTGAAGCCGATGTCGAGGACGACGGTCCGCTCCTTGTTGCGGATGACCCAGACGAAATAGTCCATCGCCAGCGGCGCGTCGTGCGGGTCGCCATGGACGAAGATCGCCCCCCGCTTGCCGACGCGCTCGCCGTATTTGATCGCGAAGATCTCGTATTCGGGCAGCGCCATTTCTTCTTGTCCTTTCCGTCAGCGTTTCTCTCGTCTGCCGGGAATCATCGCCGATAGGAACGGCGCTGTCGATAGCGCCCTCTGAGGCAGCGAAACCGATTTGTCTGCTAAGCTAAGCCGAAATCGCCGATCGGGGGAGAGGAGCACCCAGATGTCCCTGGAAGCCAATGTTGGAGCCGTGCTGTCGTCCGGCGTCGAGCGCGGCGCCGTGGCTGGCGTCACGGCGGCGGTCACCGATCGCGAGGGCCTGCTCTATGAGGCGGGCTTCGGCGAGCGCGCCGCCGGCCAGGGCGCCGCGATGACGCCCGATACCGTGGGGAACATCGCCTCGATGACCAAGGCGATCACCGGCACGGCCGCGATGCAGCTTGTCGAGCGGGGCGTGCTCGACCTCGATGCGCCGGCTGCCGCCTGGGCGCCTTATCTCGGCGCAGTGCAGGTGCTCGACGGCTTTGCCGCCGACGGCAGCCCGGTACTTCGCCCGCCGAAGCGCGCGATCACGCTCCGTCACCTGCTGACGCATACCGCCGGGTTCGGTTACGCGCGCTGGAACGCGCCGATCGACCGCTTCGCGAAGCAGGCCAAGCTGCCGCTCGCCAACACTGGCGACATTCGCGGGCTCATGACGCCGCTGGTTTTCGATCCCGGCGAGCGCTGGCTCTACAGCATCGGCATGGACTGGGCGGGCAAGGTGATCGAGGCGGCTGCCGGGCAGTCGCTCGGCCGCTACATGCAGGAGAGCATCTTCGAGCCGCTCGGCATGACGAGCACGAGCTACCGGATATCCCCCGAGATGCGCGCCCGCCTTGCGAAGGTCCATCGCCGCCAGGACGGCGCGCTCGTGCCGACCATGGTCGAAACGCGGCAGGACCCGCCGGTGGAGAACGGCGGCGGCGGGCTGCACTCGACCGTCGGCGACTACGCGACGTTCGTCCGCATGATCCTGAACGGCGGCGAGGGCAACGGAAACCGGCTGCTCAAGCCGGAAACGGTGGCGGCCATGTCGCGAAACCAGATGGGCGAATGCCGGGTCTGTCTGCTGCCGACCACCGACCCTGCGGGCTCGCTGGACGCGGAGTTCTTTCCGGGGCTGGAGAAGACCTGGGGCCTGACCTTCATGATCAACGAGGCGAAGGCGCCGACCGGCCGTTCGGCTCAAAGCCTCGCCTGGGCCGGGCTCGCCAACTCCTATTTCTGGATCGATCCGGCGAAAGGCATCGGCGGCGTCTTCCTGGCGCAGCTTTATCCCTTCGTCGACGAGCGGGCGCTGGCGCTTTATCTCGATTTCGAAACCGCGGTCTACGCCGGTCTTGGCTGATCGCCGTTACCGGAGTCCGGCCTTTTCCTCGATGGGCGGGTGCTCCCGCACGGCCTCCTCGTCGACGTCGGCGCCCCAGCCGGGGCCGGGCAGCAGCCGCATATGGCCGTTCTCGATGACCGGCTTCACGGTCAGCAGGTCGTAGGCCCAGGGCACCTGCACGGCGTCGATCTCCATGACGCGGAAATTCGGCAGGACGCCGCAGAAGGCGGCAGTGATCAGGGTGCCGATCGGGCCGCTGTAGTTGTGGCTCGCGACGTTGAGGTCGAAGGCGTCGCACAGCGCCGCCATGCGCAACGATTCCAGGATACCGTTATACATCGCGTCGATGATGACGACGTCGACCGAGCGCTGGTCGAGGAAGGGCCGCAGCTGCCGCAGCCCCGTCAGCGTCTCGCAGGAGGCGATCGGCGTGGCCGTGCCCCGGCGGACCTGGGCGAGCGCGGCGGCATCGAAGCTGTCGGCTTCGAGCCACTCCATGTCGAGCGGCTCCAGCGCGCGCGCCATCCGGAGGAAGCCCTCCATGCGGAAATTGAAGTTGGTGTCGAAATGCAGCCCGACCCCGGGGCCGGCGCCGTCGCGGAAAGCCTCGAACTGCTCGACGGCGGCATGGATTGCCGCCCGCATCGGGTTGCGGTCGCGGTCGCCGTTGCCGCCGACCCAACCGGGGCCCTAGAGGGAGGGCTTCTCCCGGTCGAACAACATGAGGGT
>Ga0302046_10006287_pt1 | contig 10382 bp, 9 predicted proteins | sample RVTome_11_FD_200261 | JGI IMG/M metagenome (GOLD analysis project Ga0302046, IMG submission 200261) | Soil microbial communities from uranium-contaminated site in the Upper Colorado River Basin, Wyoming, United States - RVT147D111 (version 2) ... | reverse complement strand
AGGCGGAGGGCGCGTAGGTCCTCCGCGGCGTCGCCCGTCGCCCGCCAGGTGGGGATCGCCAGCTCCCGGGCGTAGGTCCGGAAACCGCGGTCGTGGAGGCGGCTCGGGAGGTCGCGGCCGATCTCGTCGAGGGCCGCTAGCTCCGAGTCGGCCGGAAACCGGGTCAAGGGATCGGCCTCCGGAAGGAAGCCACGACGGGTGAAGACCTCATTCATCGGTCTGCCTATTAACCCCGCGCCGATCCTCTTGACTCGAGGAAGCACCGAGGCACGCTCTAAGGAAAACGATGGTTTCGCAATGCGTTAGACTGGAGGCACCTCCCGACACTGCGGCTTCGACAGGGCACGCCTCAGAGGAAGGCAGGAGGCGGACGCCTTCCCTGCTTCCTGATTTCCTGCCTTCCTTAGATTTTTTTCGTAACCGGATAGCGTCTGCCTCCGTGGTAACACGACGCATGGCGCGTCACTCCGTGGCACCGCCGCCGAGATCGAAGCGGATCCCCTGTGCCAGGGGCAGGTCGCGCCCCCAGTTGATCGTCGTGGTCTGGCGGCGCATGTACGCCTTCCAGGCGTCGGAGCCGGCCTCACGGCCGCCGCCGGTCTCCTTCTCGCCGCCGAAGGCGCCGCCGATCTCGGCCCCGGAGGTGCCGATGTTGAGATTGGCGATGCCGCAGTCGCTGCCTGTCGCGGAGAGGAACTGCTCGCCGTGGCGCAGGTCGTTGGTGAACAGGGCCGAGGAGAGCCCCTGGGGTACCGCGTTGTTCATGGCGATCGCCTCGTCCAGCTCGCGGAAGCGCAGGCAATAGAGGATCGGGGCGAAGGTCTCCTCCTGGACGATGGGCCAGTGGTTCTCCGCCCGTGCCAGGGTCGGCATGACGTAGTGGCCCGGTCCGGGCAGCGCCTCGCCCCCGAACAGGATCGCGCCGCCGGCCGCCTCGATGGTGGCCACGGCGTGACGAAAGCGATCCACCGCGTCGCTATCGATGAGGGGTCCCATCAACACGCCAGGATCGAGGGGATCGCCGACGGTGATCTGGTGGTAGGCGTGGATCAGACGCTCGATGAGCGCGTCGTGGATGGATTCGTGGACCAGGACACGGCGGGTGGTGGTGCAGCGCTGCCCCGCCGTCCCGACGGCGCCGAACACGATCGCCGGCACGGCGAGGTCGAGGTCGGCGCTCTCGTCGACGATCACCGCGTTGTTGCCGGAGCACTCCAGCAGAGACCGTCCGAGACGCTCGGCCACGGCGAGCGCCACGCGGTGGCCGGCGCGGCTGGAGCCGGTGAAGGAGATGAGGGGCAGGCGGCGGTCGGCCACCAGGCGCTCCACGAGGGGCGTGTCGGTCGCGGCGAGCAGGTTGAAGACGGCGCGATGGCCCGTCCGCTCCAGCACGCGGTCACAGAGGTGCTGGACGGCGACCGCGCACAGCCTTCCCTTGGGCGACGGCTTCCACACCACGGGGTCTCCGCAGACGGCGGCGATGCAGGCATTCCACGCCCAGACCGCCACCGGGAAGTTGAACGCGGTGATCACACCCACCGGCCCGAGGGGGTGCCACTGCTCGTACATGCGGTGGCGTGGCCGCTCCGAGTGCATGGCTTGGCCGTAGAGCATGCGCGCCTGGCCCACGGCGAAATCGGCGATGTCGATCATCTCCTGGACCTCGCCGTCCCCCTCCGGCTTGATCTTGCCGCTCTCCAGGGAGATCAGGGTGCCGAGGGCGTCTTTGTGCGCGCGCAGCTCGTCGGCGATGAGACGCACCACCTCGCCGCGCGCCGGCGCCGGCACGGCACGCCACTCCCGAAAGGCGTCGACCGCGGCGTGAACGATCTCTCGGTAGTCTGCCTCCTGGGCGCCGTAGACGCCGGCGAGAACCTCCTCGGTTGCCGGGTTCTCGGCGGGAACGAGCTCGGCGCCCGCGGCTCTCATCCAGCGCAAACCGCCGATACATGCGCCGGAGTTCTCCGGCGCGATCCCTAGCTCTGCCAACGCGTCGCTCGCCACTGCGGCTTGCGTGACGTCGTTCCTTGCCATCTCAGTCCACTCCTGCCAGCCGGTCGCCTTGTGGGTCGGTGCTGCGCCGGAAGGTTTCCTCGTAAAGCCGGCCGAAGCGGTTGTGCAGGATCTCCGCCAGGGAGAAGGCCTCCTGGCAGATGAACCCGTGGTACGTGTCCGGGTGCTGCAAGACGATGTCGACCACGGCGCACAGGCCGGCCGCGGTGGTGATCTGGACGGCCGACCACCGGCGGCCGTCGAGGTACGCCGGGTAGACCTTTTTCACGTAGCTCTCCTCGACCAGGTCACCGTCGCGCAGGCCGGACACGGAGACGTAGATCAGGACCACGTCCTGGACCGTCTGGGGCACCGCATTCTCCAGGATCCGCTTGAGGGTCGGGCGGTCGTCGTTGAGCTTCAGGTCGATCATGAGCAGGCGGATCTTTTCGCAGTGGCCCGGGTAACGGAGGGTCTTGTAGCTCATTGACTGGACCCGACCCTGATAGCTCTCCGCCAGGGTACCGAGGCCACCGGAGGTGTTGAACGCCTCGTACAGGACGCCGTCCAGGGTGATCGTCTCGTAGCCCTCCAGGGGTAGGGGCTCGACGAGGCGGCCGCCCTCGATCGCCTGACACGGGTTGCCGTATTCGTTGATCAGACCGTCCGTCGACCAGGTGAGGGAGTACTTCAGGGCGTGGCTCGGGTTGATGGGCAGGGCCCCGACCCGCATCTTCACCGTGTCGATGCGCTGAAATCGCTGCATGACGTGGTTTGCCACGATGCTCACGAAGCCCGGGGCGAGGCCACACTGGGGCACGAAGGCGGCGGACGCGCCGTGCGCCAGGGCGCGGACGTGCCGCGTCACGGCGACATCTTCCGTGACGTCGAAGTAATGGACGTTGAGGCGGTGAGCCGCGCTGGCGACGCCGCCGGTGTGGTGATAGGGGAGGGTGGAGACCACGGCGTCGATTTCGTGCGCACGGAGGCATCGGTCGAGGGCATCGCCCCGGGCCGCGTCGAGACTTACCGTGGTGAGATCGGAGCTCGGGAAGTGGTGGTGGAGCGACGCGAGGGCGTGATCGTCGCGGTCGCCGACGACCACCCGGTAGTCGCCGCTGCGGACCAGCAACCCGGCGGCCAGGAGGCCGATCTTGCCTCCTCCCAGAAGGCAGACCTTGCGCATCGCAGCGACCCGGAACGGTAGCGCGGGGTCACCTCGCATCCGTTGCCCGGTCTCGCGGGTGCCTCGCGGGCGGCGGTCCCGCTTGCAAAAGAAATATAGATAATTTACCTCCACTATATTTTTAGGCATTGAGAGCAACCTCTGCCCTCGCTTGAGTTTCCGGTCATCCCCGAGCTGCACCACGGAGCCGTTTGCGGTGTCCCCAGACCATGCAAGCTTCGGCCGCGCGTTGGCGATGGCGTTGGTGCGCCGGGAGGAGCGCATCCAGCCGGATCCAGACAATGCGGCCCATGTCCGGGTAAAGGAGCCCGCGGGCGGCTCCGTGGCCCTGGACCTCACGCCATTCGCGGGCCATGGGATGGAGCCGACGGCCCGGCCTCTGTTCGCGCCCGTGCGGGAGCGGGACGGGCTCTTGGTGGCCTATGACCAGGCACGGCAGTCGATCGGCTTCGAGACGGATGACCCGGCGGCGATGGCCGCGGTATCGGCCTCTGCCGAGGAATTCCTCCGAGAGGTGATGGCTCGGGCGCAGCGCGAGCTGCGCGACGACGAGGCGGTGCGCATCGCCCGGTGGGTGAGCGACCTCGATCTCTACGCGGCGGTGAAGTCGGTGGAGTCCCTCGTGAACAGCCCCGCGGACCGCGCCTTGCTGTCCCTCGCCGACGAATGCGGCTGGGCCGTGCTGTTCGACCACGTGGCGATCCGGTGTGGCACGGAGGAGCGTGGCGACGGCCGGCGCATCGCGCGCCTCCTGTGCGAGGGTCACGGCTACGTCGCCTCACAACTCCCCCCGGAGCAGACCTACCGCTTCGCCGACGGGTGGAACGCCTACCCGTTGTACAAGCTGCTCACCAACGGCCAGGTCCTGCGCATCTTCCTCGACGAGTCGGCCACCGGACACCCGGTGCAGATCATCCAGCACTGGAACCGGGTATATGGCTACACGGCGCACCACCTGGCCCTGCGCTGCACTCGGCGGCGGGGGCGGGAGCGGGAGGCCGTCCCATTGCACGAGGTGGTGGCGGCCCTCGCCGACCGCGGCGTGGACACGATGGAGCCGACGGGTGGCTATAGCGAGGGGCTGCTGGAGCAGGTCTTTACCCAGCCCACGCGCAACGCGGAGGTGCCCGTCGAGGTCAAGGCGCAGCTCGCCACCTACGGCGCGGGGCTGGAGCAAACCATCGAGAACGCGAAGCTGATCGAGTTGGTGTCGCGGCGGGAGATGGGCTCCCTGCTTGCCCGCCAGCTCTTCGCCCTCTACGGCGTCGAGTACGACCCGGCCGATCCCCTCCACTCCGCCCCCTGCTACACCTATTTCCTTCCTGCCCAGGCGGCGCACGTCATCGCCACCTCCATCGCGGTGGCGTGAGCCGCAACGGGTTGCCTGTTGGGTGGTGGTGTGTTGGGGCACCATGCGGGGTTGTGACATCGACCATCCCCATCCGTGATGGCCGCGGGTCGTCCGGCGACGACCGCCCCATCGCGGTGCTGCACCGATTCCTCGATCGGCTGCGGCAGCGCCATGCCGCGGTGGAACGCACCGGCATCGGCCCGATCCTCGCCGGGCCGGTGTCAACGCCACCCGTCACCTCCCTCACCCTCGCCGGTGGCGTGGTGCGCGATCTCGCCGCGGGCGAACCGGCGACGGCCCGGCCGCGGCAGATCGCGGTGTTCGGGCCGACCCAGGTGGGCAAGAGCACGGTAGTCAACCTGTTGCTGGGGCAACGGGTCGCAGAGGTGAGCCCGCTGGCGGGATTTACCGTCCATCCCCAGGGTTTCGCCGTGGACGCGGGGGACGAGGGCTGGCTCACTCCCTTCTTTCCGGGCCGGCAGCGGTGTGCTGCCTCCGAGCTGTCGCCGGACCGCCTCGACCGGTACACCCTCACGCCGTTGCACCCGACGGGCGGTGGGGTGGGAATGCCCTCGGACACGGTGGTCTGGGACACGCCGGACTTCGACTCCCTCGCCGCGGCGAACTATCGCGACGGAGTGCTGGAGGTGGTGGCCCTGGCGGATGCGATCGTCTTGGTGCTGAGCAAGGAGAAGTACTCGGACCTCGCGGTATGGCAGACCCTCGGTCTGATCGAGCCCCTCGGCCGCCCACTGTTGATCTGTCTCAACAAGGTGACCGAGGAGACGGAGGGCCCGGTGATCACCTCGTTGCGCGAGCGGCTGGCGGAGCGCTGGCCCCGGCACCGCGAGGTGGAAGTGGTGGCCCTGCCCCTGCGAGCGGGGCTCGATGGGCTCCCGGAGGGGGCGCTGCCACCGGCGGTGGGCCGCCTGCGCGCGGGTGTGCACCGCTTGCCGATGCAGCGCGACGCCCGGGAGCGGACGGCCGGGGCCGTGCGCCTCCTCCGCCGCCACTGGCGCGAGTGGATCGCACCGGTCACCGCCGAGCACGCCGCCCACGCCGAGTGGCACGGTCGAGTAGAGGCGGCGGTGCAGGAGGCCCTCGTTGCCTACCGCCGGGATTATCTGGATCACCCGCAGCGCTTCGACACCTTTCGCCGCGCCCTGGTGGAGGTGCTCTACCTCCTGGAGCTGCCCGGCCTCGCGGGGGCGATGAGCCGGGTACGCCATTTCCTCACCTGGCCGGCGCGCCAACTCTTCGGTCCCGGCCGTCACCACGTAGGACGGGGTGGTGCCGACGTGGTGGCCGGCGAGGAGCAGGTGCTGGAAGGGGTCATCGATCGGCTCCTCATCAGCCTTGCCCGGACGACGACCCGGTGCTGCGATCCGTCGCTCCCGGCGGTGACCTTCTGGCGTGCCCTGAGCGGCCGGCTCGCAGTCGCCCACCAGGACTTGCACGACACCTTCATGGCGGCGGTACGGCGGCACCATGCGGCGTTTCAGTCCGAGATCCAGGCGGCGGCCGGGCGGGTCTATGCTGCCCTGCAGGGGCGACCCGCCCTGCTCAACACCCTGCGCGCGATGCGCGTCACCACCGATGCGGCGGCGATCGCCCTCGCGGTGAAGACGGCGGGCCTCGGGGTCGGCGACCTCCTGGTGGCCCCCGCCATGCTTTCCCTTACCTCGACCCTCGCCCAAGGGGCCCTGGGCGCCTACCTGGCGCAGGAGGCGCGGGAGCTCAAGGCGCGCCAATACGCGGCGGTGGCGGACGGGGTGTTTGGCGCCAACTTCCGTTCCACCCTCGACGGCCTCGTCGCACAGCTCGAAGGTGCCGGCCTGTTTGCCATCGCGGCCAGTGAGCTGGCCGCGGCCGAGGGGGCGTTGGAGGCCCTGGCCCGTGGCTGACCGTCTCACCACCCTGAGGGAGCAGGTGTCCGGCTGGCTTGCGCGGGGCCACGCGGCAGGCTGGCTGAGCGACGCGGACCTGGCACCGTTCCATGCCCTAGAGCGGGGTGGCCCGGTGGATCTCTTCGTCGCCGAGGCACGGCCCCTGGTAGTCGCCTTCTTCGGCGGCACCGGCGTGGGTAAGAGCAGCCTCCTGAACCGGCTGGCCCGGGAGGCGGTGGCGCGGGTCGGTGTGGAGCGTCCCACCTCCCACGAGGTGACCCTCTACCTGCACCACTCGATCGCCCTCGCCACCCTTCCCGACTCCCTGCCGATGGGACGAGTCCGGGTCGAGCGGCACCACGACGACCACCGCCGCGACGTGCTGTGGATCGACATGCCGGACATCGACAGCACGGCCACCGAGAATCGCGACCTCGTCCTGGCCTGGCTGCCGTACATCGACCTGGTGATTTACGTCGTGAGCCCGGAGCGCTATCGCGACGATCCGGGGTGGCGCGTGCTACGCAACCGCGGCCACCGCCATGGCTGGTTGTTCGTCATGAACCGCTGCGACGAAGGGGACCCACGGCAGGTGGACGACTTCGCGGCGGAGCTGCGGGCCGCCGGTTTCACGATGCCGGTGGTGGTGGCCACCTCGTGCGTGCCGGACGGCGCCCCGGCCGTGAATGACCGGTTCGACGCTCTCGAGGAGACGGTCGGGGCCGTGGTCGACGCCCACGGGGTCCACGAGCTGGCGGAGGTGGGTCGGCGCGCCCGCCTGCGGGAGCTGCACGGCGTGGTGGCCACGGCCGGCCGGCGACTCGGCGACGCGGCGGCGTGGGCGGCGCTGCGCTCCGATCTCACACGGGCGTGGCGCGCGGGGCGGGACGGGGTGGTGAATGGCCTGGCTTGGCCGATCCAGGAGATCGCCGTGCGCATCGCGTTGCGTCACCCAGAGGTGCGGCGCGGCGGGGCCGGCGGGCTGGTGCAGGCCGCGCGACGGCTCGTGGGTCGCGGGGACGGTGCGGAGACTGGCAGCGGCGCACCGGCGGAGGGCATAAACGTGGGCTCGCCACACCTCGCCGACACCCTCTGGGATGGCGCGGCCCAGGCGCAGATCGACCGGGTCGTGGACGGGTTGGAGGTCGCGGCACGACAGGCCGGCGTCGCCGCGCTACCGCTCCTGGCCCGCCTCCGGCCGGTCGTCGATGCTGCGCCTGATACGGTGGTGCACCACCTCCGGCAGGTCCTGGGCCGCGCCTTGGCGCGTCCCGGCACCCTGGTGCAGCGTCTCGCCCTGCGCGTGGCGCGCCTGGCGATGGGCGTGTTGCCGCTGGCGGCCCTGGCGCGTATCGCCTACGACGTGGTGATGGGGTACGGCCGCGGTCTCACCGGTGAGACGCCCTTTCTCGGGATCGATTTTGCCGTGCACGGTCTGCTGCTGGTGGCGACGGCGTGGCTCATCCCGTTCGTGCTCCAGCGCCTGCTCCGTCCCGACCCGCGCGAGACCGCGCGCCGCGGTCTGCGCGCCGGCCTCGACGCGGGGCTCGACCAGGTCGGGCGTGACCTCGACGCCGCCTTCGATCGCGCGGCGGAGGAGGGTGACGGGCTCGTGGCGATGGCCGATCACCTGTCGGCGGAGATCGCCGCCCGGCTGGCGCGGCGCGGCGCCGGACCCCATGCCGCCTTACTCCCCCTCCTGGCGGCGGGCGTGCCGGGCGACGACCAGCCGCCGCCACGGCCGAAGTGATCTCAAGAGTCGGAGGGGCTGGCGGTCATGGCGCCAGCTTTTCGTTTCACCACGATCTTGCTTGGCAGGGTGATGTCGAGCCAGCCGGCGAGCCGGCCGGTGTCGCGCGCGAAGGCCAGGACGACCTGCCGGTAGCGGGGCTTCACCGGCACGAAGACGTACTCCTGTACCGTGCCGCCATGCTTCTCGAGAAACCGCTCTACCTCCGGGCGGGACTCGGGCTGGCGGGCGAGGAGATCGGGGAGGTCGAGCTGGTTTTCGACGAGTTGTTGGAAGCTTTCCCGTGTCAGGGGACCGACCCGCTCCAGATAGGAGAACAGGGGGCGGTGCATCGCCAGACTCTCCCGCCGCAGCTTCTGGCGCGCCTCTTCCTCGGCGGGCATGGTGACCACCGCATAGGCGGGCGTCCCCGGCGCGTGCGCGAGAATGGCCGGGTAGGGATCGTGCAGGAAGCGCGCCGTGTCGGCACCCAGGGTGTAGAAGACGCCGTCGGCGAACACCACCACGGTGGTGCGCGTGGAGAACACGGTCCAGACGCCGAAGGCGAAGGCGCAGGCCTGGATCGCCCCGATGACCGAGTAATCGAAGATCAGCTTGCCCCGGGATTTGTTGCGGTTATAGATCACCAGGGTGATGAGCGGTCCCAGGACCACGTCGACCGCCGCGACGAGGCGGATCCCCTGCCAGCCGCCGTCGATCAAGAAGTACGGGATGGGATACCAGCGGGCGATCAGCAGCAGGAGCAACCCGCCGACGACCGCGACGCTCAGCAGGAGATGGGTGACAAAGGCTAGGGGCTTGTTCATGGTCGACTCCGCCGTTGCCGCTAGCCCGCATTTCTCACCAGGGATCGTAGCGAGAGGGACAAACGCCCGTAGATCCTGGTCGGCCCACGGTGGCAGCCGAATCCCTTCGGCGATCTGCCGCGTTGGGATCGCCGATAGCATCGGCTCCTACCACGGACGAGGACCCGACCAGGAGATGCGGGGGGTTGCGCGGGTGCAGCAGATTCATGGTGAGAAATGCGGGCTAGGGCGCTGCGGCCCTTAATCGGAATGCTAGCAGAGCACTGAAGTCCCACGGCGGGGTGCGGTGGCCTCGCCGGTCAGCGGGTGAGGACGATGCGGAAGCGCGCCCGGTTGGCACGCAGCCGGTCGAGGGCGGTGTTGACCTCCGTCATCGGCATGGTTTCGGTACGGCTGGCGATCCCTTGGCGGGCCACGAAGGCGAGCATCTCGCGCAGCCGAAGGCCCGGGCGAACTGCACCGCCAGGTGGCCGAGGCCGCCGATGCCAACCACGCCCACCCGGTGGTCCGGGCGCACCCCGAAGTGGCGCAGGGGGGTATGCACCGTGGCACCGCCGCACAGCAGGGGGGCCGCCTGCTCGGACGACAGGGGTGGCGGGATGTGGAAGGCGAACCGGCCATCCACCCGGAGCCGGTCGGCGTAGCCGCCGAAGTGGCCGACGCAGGTGGCCTGGTTGGCCGCGCAGAACGGCTCGTCGCCGGCGATGCAGAAGTCACAGATGCCACAGTGGCTGACCGCCACCTCGACATCGCGGGGGCCGAGGGGCCCGGGCTCGTAGTCAAACGGCTCCAGGGGCGCCCCGGCGGCGCGGGCGGCATAGGCGTGGATCGGCATGGCTTTGCTCCTTGCGCGGGCGGGTCTGCCGGCCAGCCGTCGTTGTACCACGCGCCGCCCTGTGGGCACACGAACGGTGCCGGCGGCGTCGAGGAAATCCGACACCGCCATGGGAAAGTCGCTGCACCTTGTCGGAGAAACGTCGCGATCGCGTTGATTTTTCATGGTTATCGTCCTGGTACGTGGCTTGCGTTCGCTGGGCGCAGGCGCCGGGATTTTCCGGTTCAGGCGGTTTCTCTCAAATAGGAGGTGGAGCAATGACAGTCATGAAATCTTGGGCGGTGGTTCTTTGTCTCATGTGGGTGGCGGGCGTTGCCTCGAGCAACCCGATCGAGGAGGCGGCGGTGCAACACGAGCGCTTCGCCACCTGGGACGCAGACGGCGACGGTTCCCTGAGCCGCGCCGAGGCGCAGAAGGTGGACGGCCTGGCGTCCGCCTTCGACAAGGCCGATGCCAACCAGGATGGGCAGATCGACGCGCAGGAGTACGCACATTTCGAGGGTGCCGGCCAGGAGTAGCGGAAGGCTGGACGGTACGTGGGGTAACCCTCCCCTCCCACCCCCGGCCATCCAGGGC
>Ga0302046_10006286_pt1 | contig 10383 bp, 9 predicted proteins | sample RVTome_11_FD_200261 | JGI IMG/M metagenome (GOLD analysis project Ga0302046, IMG submission 200261) | Soil microbial communities from uranium-contaminated site in the Upper Colorado River Basin, Wyoming, United States - RVT147D111 (version 2) ... | reverse complement strand
TTGTGATCCGCCCTATTACTTAGGTGGAGACAGTAAGACTTTTATTGGCCTATATCCGCATAGAAATTTTCCTATTCACCATAATGGATTCAAGCATGAACTTTTGAGAGATATGCTCCACGAGCACAAAGGTGGATTTATTTTAAACTATAATGACTGCTCTACAATAAGAAAATGGTACAAAGACTTCGATTTCATAACTCCATCATGGCAATACACACTAAGCCAGGGAGACACAAGAATCGGAGAAAATAGAAAAAGAGACAACAATAGCCATTATGTCAAAAAGTCTCACGAGCTTTTAATTTGGAAAAACCCCACATAAAAAAAACCAGGGCGTCTTCTTCTGAAGATGCCAGAGCATACAGGCAAAGAGGTCACGACGACGCTCTTGATTTTGCTCTTTCTATTGGGCTTGATTCAGATTATAACAATGATCTACAAGCAAAGAAGGATGTAATAGATCTTTCGGGGGACGCACACTCAGTTAAAAGTGGTAAGAAGAAGTGGCAGGTTTTTCTTTACGGGGTCAATCGCTTTAGGAACGATGCAGCCTTTGGTGCAATGAATGGCATTGGTGATCTCTTAATTGAATGCATAGAATCCTTTCCCGAGACTTTTAGGGTTTACCAATCAAACAAAATGGTTTTCAAGCAAAAGCTACGTGTGCCAATGAGAAAACTTGCTGAGCGGCTACAAGACAAACGACGATTGAAGGCGTTCATCAACAAGGCATTGTTTAACGGGGGCGAAGTTAACTATCTTACTATTAAGCACGAGGAAGTTTTTCATGTATTTTTAAATAAGGATGTAATCAGGGTTTTCGCCGAAAATCTCGAAGTGTCCAATTCAAGGGCGATAACAATTAGCCAGGTGCCGGAACAAAAGGTATTATTTCGATATGAAGGCTTGAATCTCGGCGAGCTTGAAATGAGAAACGATTCAGAAACGCATTATCGTGAGATAAGATTTAACATGTTGAAGCCAAAAGTGTTAAGGTTATTATTTGGAAAAATAGAGTTAACAAAGAAATTAAGTAAGAAAGTGTTTGTCTATGGCGATGCCAAGAATAAGTTCGGTCGATGGAAAAAAAAGTGAATTTACCTTGACTTGTTTAGGATTTAATCATGACAATTCCCAATGAATTAGGCAAAGTCATTTACTGCATCCATGAATTGGATGTTCAGGTCGAAGCCGAAAGAATCATAGGTAGAAAATTGACAGTTGAAGAATTAGAAGAGGTGGAAAGCGGTATAGAATGGGGAATCGGCACTGGTTTGGACATTATCTATCGAACGGCAATCGCAGAGGCCACTGGATTATAGGCCTTTAGAGTAGCCCCCCCAAAATTCCCCTTGCTTTTCTTTTGGGGGGTGCTAACTTGACAGCTTGTAATGCGGGCGAACAATGCGCCCTTTCAAATCAGGGAAGTTATTGATACACAGTTGATAAGGCAGGACGGAAAATGAAGTTTGAAGATTATGTTGAAGGCAATGTCATAATTCTCGAAGTCTCCGGTAAAATCATGGGCGGCGAAGAAACCACCATGTTTCACGGGAAAATCCACGAATACATCAATCAGAATAAGAAAAATTTCGTTATCGACTTGGCCAAAGTGGACTGGATGAACTCCATTGGGCTGGGCATGCTGATTTCGGCTCTGACCACCGTACGCAACGCCGGCGGCAAACTGGTGCTGGCCAATATCGATAAAATCGAGTCGATTCTGACCATCACACGACTTATCACGGTCTTTGAACACCACGACAGCCGCGACCAGGCGCTCAAAGCGTTTAAGTAGTTCGAGTTTAGATGGGGCAGACGTGACCCGCCGCGGCTGGCCGCCCACAAATCGGAACCCCGCATTGCGGGGTTTTTTGTTGGCATAAGTTTTGAATGTGAGATTGCTTTACTCCAAAGGATTCGGAGTTCGCAAGGACACGTTATTAACCGTCCGATTTGGAAAGAATAGTTACGCCAATAGTAAATCCAACTATTCCGATAGAAATCAACACCCCCAGCGGCAAAAGCATTTCGTTAAATGAAAAGCTGCGCCAGATTGCGCCCTCGGCGGCAAGTATACTCCATTTTACCGGCGAGAAATGACTCACTTTTACCATCCAGTCCGGCATGGCCAATAGCGGAATCATCCCGCCGCCCGTCATGGAAAAAATCAGCATAATTCCCCAGCCGCTGCCGGCCACGGCGTTTTCGGTTTTTCCCAAAACTGAAATCAACATCATCACACCGACAAAACAAACGGCGCTGGCAACAATTGCCAATAACAAGTGCAGCGAGTTGCCGATTCGCACTCCAAACACAAGAATGCCGAATCCCAGAATAGCAATCATTACCATTACGCAGGCTAAAAAACAGGCCAGTCCTTTACCCAGCAAAATCTGCATTTTGGAAATAGGGGCGAGCCGCAGTCGAAGGAATGTCCCGCGCACACGTTCGATAACAATCGAAATTGCGAACGCTGCCGCACAGCCAATCAGCGCCCAGATTATCGACTGCGGGAATGTTATCTCCCACGATGATTTCGGGCGGTCGCCGGTTCGGGAGACCTCGACCACTTCAATGTCCGGTCCCTGCATCGGCGAGTTGGCATTTAATTCCGTTGAATCAACTTCACCCATGAAACTGTTTAAGTTGGCGAACATTTCCTTCAAATGTGAAAGTTCGGGATTTTGGGCGACGACATCATCGGATAACTCCGACATCTGCTGGTCGATCATTTCCTGCGTTTTGGATGGATCGGAAAACATCTGTTGCATCGGCTTAAACAAAGCCTGCGTAATGAGACCTTCGAGAAAGCCCGCTTCGGCTTTGCGCGACGGGTCTATCCCAAGTTCCAATCCGCCCGAATCACTGCGTGAGAAAAAGGTCGATTCGCCGAATCCCTTTTTGACCAAAATATAGGCGGTGAGATTGCCTTTGCGAACAAAGTTACGGGCCGAATCGAGCCCGAGCGCGGTGTTTACTTTTAGCGCCTCGGACTTTTTTAGTTCTTCGACAAACACTTTGGAGTTGTCGCTCTGGTCGAGATCAATTAACGCCACGCCGATGGCGCTCGAGCCGCCGCCTCCCGAAAAAATTGAGCCGAAAAAGAGCGCCATGATTAACGGAAAAGCCAAGACCCAGAACATGCCGGCTTTATCGCGCCACAACAAAAGCAAATCTTTCAGCGCCAGATTAAATATCGCTCGCATCAGTCGCGCAGGCTCCTTCCGGTGAGATTTAGAAAAACAGTTTCCAGATCGGCCTTATGAATATTTAGCGTGGTGACATCAAGTCCCGCTGCCGCCAGTTTGTTTATTGCATCGAGCGTGTTGTTGGTTTCGATACGAAGACTTGTACCGTTGATTTCTCCCGGTATGTTGAGATTTCCATCCGGCCGTTTAGCCAGCTCGGCTTCGATGACCGACACACCGCCGTGACTCTCAATCAGTTTGTCGATAGTGTCGAGCGCCAAAATTCTACCCTGGTCTATAATAGCTACTCTGTCGCACAACCTTTGGGCTTCTTCCATATAATGCGTAGTGTATACAATCGTGCGTCCCTCTCTAATCAGTTTTTCGATGCAGTCGAAAATGGCATTACGCGACTGCGGGTCGACGCCGACAGTCGGTTCGTCAAGTAGAAGCATCGGCGGGTCGTGAACCATGGCGCAGGCAAGATTGAGCCGGCGTTTCATTCCGCCGGAGTAAGTGTTGACTCGGCTGTTTCGCCGCTCTTTTAAGCCGGCAAACTCAATCGCCCATTCGACGCGTTCTTTTAATTTTTTCCCCGACAGATTGTACATTCTGCCGAAAAACCGGAGATTTTCCACGGCAGTTAATTCTTCGTACAGAGCAATCGACTGCGGCGCATTCCCGATTTGCATTCTCACTTCGGGCCGGGTCGGGTCGGCAGTGCCGTTTAAGCTGATTGTTCCTTCGTCCGGCTTAAGAACGCCGACCATCATATTTATGGTGGTAGTTTTTCCGGCGCCGTTGGGACCCAATAGTCCGAATGTCTCCCCCTTTTTGAGCTCAAAAGAGATATCGTTTACGGCGGTCAGATTTCCGAAACGCTTGACTATGTTTTTGGCGGTAATCATTTTCGATTTGATTTAGCAATTACTTGTGCAATTAAGAATATTAAGCATCAGATATTCTACTTTCCCAACGTTGTACCTAACTACGCAGGAATTGCGCGCCGGTTTCAAGACAAGCATATATTAGAAATCGATTAGATTCAATACCTAACTATCGGCGCAAAAATTACTCTCGACCGAAAAGGCCTTGTCATAGTTCTCATTTTCCCTTTATTGGCAAGACAGTTTTTTGTACGAACCAAAGCCCTCACTGCTCTGTAATCCAGTACTTGCTGTCTTTGAATTTAACGATAGGCCGGATTTCGTAGATTCTTTTGCGTAATCCATAACTGCCCATATTTTTGCGAAGCAAAATGAAGAAACGAATCCAAATTGGTTTGCTCTTTTTTGTTCTATTTGCAGCTACAATCGGAACTGTTTTGGCGCAGCCGGTTGAAAGAACTGTCGGTCTGTTGTATCTGGATTCTGCGGCCTCCGACGGCTATACTTTGCTCGCCCCTTCAAACACACCTATTACTTATCTTCTTGACAGGCAAGGCATGATTGTTAACAGCTGGGATTGTCACACTCTTCCCCGCTGGGCCACTTATCTTCGTGAAGACGGACTGCTTTTGCGTGAGACCACCGGCGGCGATGAATTCGGAATGAATGGAGGAGGCGCGGGCGGACTCATACAACTTTTCGATTGGGAAGGCAATACTGTCTGGGAATACCTTTATGCCGACACATTGTACCGGCATCATCACGATGTTGAACCATTGCCGAACGGCAATATTCTGGTAGTCGCCTGGGAAAAGATAACGCCGGCAGAGCAAATTGCGGCCGGCAGAGATACTACGCTGGTCGAATCGGAACTTTGGTCGGAACGAATTGCGGAAATACAACCGATTTTCCCCGATGACGCCAAAACCGTCTGGATCTGGCATGCCTGGGATCATCTCATTCAGGATTTTGATTCGACCCAGGCGAATTATGGCGTTGTTACCGAACATCCGGAGCTGATAAATGTCAATAGTCCCGATGTTTCCGGCAGCTCGGACTGGATTCACAATAACACAGTTTCCTACAATGCCGCCCTCGATCAAATCATCATCTCTCCGCTTAGATTGGATGAATTTTGGGTAATCGATCATAGTACGACAACTGCCGAAGCGGCCGGTCACATTGGCGGCGGCAGGGGGCACGGCGGTGATCTGCTTTACCGCTGGGGGAATCCCCAGATTTACGGTGTGGGGACCGAAATCGACCGTAAAATTTTTCGAACGCACGATGCACAATTTGTCGAAGACTCCGCCGCCGGCGAGTGGCGGGTACTGCTTTTTAATAACGGTGCGGGAAGGCCGGGCGGGTCGTATTCTTCGGCCGATGAATTGATTTTGCCGATTGATTCTAATCTCGATTACTACCGGCATCCCGATTCGGCTTTTGGTCCCGCCGACTTTGATTGGCACTTTGAAGCCAATCCCCAGCTTTCACTTTTTTCGCAGTCAATGTCGGGCGTCCAAAGATTGCCCAACGGAAATAGACTCATTTGCAGCGCGCTCCAGGGGAAGTTGCTTGAAGTTGAGCCGTCCGGTGATATCGTCTGGGAATATAAAAACCCAATCTCATTTGGAGTGCCGTTGGCGCAAGGACAAGCTGCTCCGCCCAGTTCGGTAACCGTATTCAAAGTCAGAAAATATGCGCCAGACTTTCCGGGTCTTGACGGCCGTGATTTGATGCCGCAGGGACCTATCGAAACTTATTGCTGTGTGTCAAGGCGCGGCGACGCCAACGGAGACGGCGACGACGCCAACGTGCTCGATTTGACGTTTATTGTGGACTATCTATTTCGCTCAAGCGATCTGGCCCCGGAATGCTTCGAGGAGGGGGATATCAATGCCGATGGGGACCTTGGTTCACCTAATATCCTAGACCTGACTTTCCTGGTGGACTGGATTTTCCGTCAGGGACCGCCTCCCTCCGATTGCAACTATCTTCCCTGATTCATTTCGACTCCCAAGCCATTGCATTTCAAGCTTCAGTTGCCGGTCAGGAATTCACCGCGGCTCAATCAATTTTTGTCTGCTTAAATTTGGTTGCCAATACTGCCGGTTTGTTTTAGATATGTATAATCGTTGGGTGTTAATTTTCGATAGGAGATAGACTTATGAGCGCCAGAATTGAAAAACTTTTAGGGGCCGACAAAGGACTGTTAACTCATAAAAGCGCTACTATCGATAAATCCATGCTGCATCTTCCCGGGCCGGACTTTATCGACCGCGTCTCGGCGCAGTCGGACCGCACCCCGTCGGTATTGCGCGCCATAAATTCAATTTTTACTCACGGCCGTCTGTCAGGAACCGGCTATCTGTCGATTCTGCCGGTTGACCAGGGCATAGAACATTCCGCCGGAGCTTCGTTTGCCCCCAATCCGATTTATTTTGATCCCGATAAACTTGTCGAGCTGGCCATAGAGGGGGGCTGCAATGCGGTCGCATCGACTTACGGCGGACTCGGCTCGGTGGCGCGCAAATATGCTCACAAAATTCCGTTTATCGTCAAACTAAATCATAACGAAATGATTTCCTATCCGAATAAATTCGATCAGGTCATGTTTGCCCGCGTGCGCGACGCTTTTAATATGGGCGCGGTGGCTGTCGGCGCGACTGTTTACTTCGGCTCGCCCGAAGGTAACCGCCAATTAATCGAAGTCAGCCGGACATTTTCAGTGGCACACGAACTGGGCATGTTCACAGTTCTCTGGTGCTATCTGCGCAACTCCGCCTTCAAAGTCGGCGACAAAGACTACCACACCGCCGCCGATCTAACAGGACAGGCCAACCATCTCGGCGTCACCATCGAGGCCGACCTGATCAAGCAAAAAGCGCCGGCCATTAACGGCGGTTACAATGCGCTCAAGTTCGGTAAGACACACACGAATGTCTATGACAAATTAACATCGGACAATCCCATCGATTTAACGCGCTATCAGGTCGCCAATTGTTATATGGGCAGAATCGGGTTGATTAACTCCGGTGGAGCATCATCGGGCGAATCCGATCTGGCCGAAGCGGTTAAAACAGCCGTAATAAATAAGCGCGCCGGAGGCACCGGACTTATTTCCGGGCGTAAAGCCTTCCAACGGCCGATGAATGAGGGCGTGGAGCTTCTAAACGCTATACAGGACGTCTATCTCGATAAATCCATAACTGTGGCGTAGACAGATGAATACATTCAGGACGATTTTCGGTCTCTTGTTCATTTTATCGCTTGTGGCTGTTGTCTCCACAAATGTTTCAGCAGATTCGATTGACACAAATAAAACCGATACAATCATCGAACAATCCGACAGCGCCGCTGTCGGCGCATCAGATGAATCCGTCTATCCTCTATCTCCGGAACGTAAAGAGCAGCTGATTTCCTATTCTCGTTTCAAAAACTTCTGGAGATTCGGAGAATTTTTTATCGGGCTGGGACTTTTATCAATTATTCTTTTCACCGGCCTGTCAGCGAAACTTCGCGATATCGCCCGGAAAGCGAGGCTCAAATTTTTCAACTGGTGGCTCTATTTTATTTTATTCATTCTTGTTTATAACATCATCAGCTTTCCAATCGATTACTATAGAAACTATCAGGTCGAGCTTGATTACGGCTTCATGAATCAATCTTTCGGCGAGTGGATTACAGACTATCTAAAAGCGCTCGGTCTGACCGCACTTTTGGGAATAATCCCGCTGTGGCTGTTTTACTTCATAATCGAGCGCGCCAAAAGATGGTGGCTTTGGTTCAGCCTTGGTTCAATCCCACTGTTAGTGTTTCTGATAGTCATTGCGCCGGTATTTCTGGCGCCGGTGTTTAACGAGTTTACTCCGCTCAAAGACAAAAAACTCGAGTCACAAATATTGACACTGGCCTCGAAAGCCGGAATCGAGGGCTCCGATGTTTTCGAGGTTGACGCGTCGAAACAGTCATCAAAAATCAACGCCTATGTCACCGGACTGTTCGGAACGAAACGAATTGTTTTATATGACACTATCATCAAGAATTTCGAGGACGACGAAATTATGTTCGTGATGGGACACGAAATGGGTCACTATGTTAAAAATCATATCTGGCAGGGCTTGGCACTGGCGATAATAGTAATAATGTTGACGCTCTGGCTGACCGATAAAACAATTCACAGGTTTATTTCTCGATTTCAATCCAGACTTAAGTTTGATAAGCTTTCCGACATTGCCTCTCTGCCATTGGCCTTATTATTCTTGAGCGTCATTTCATTTATAAGCCAGCCAATTTCAAATTCATTCTCGCGATATCTGGAGCATCAGGCCGATATTTACGGAATGGAAATCACCGATGTTACCGGCGAATCGGCGGCGATTGCTTTTGACAAGCTATCGGCTTTTAACCTGTCCGACCCGGACCCCAGTCCAATAATCGAGTTTTGGTTCTACGAACATCCGGCTCTATCCAAGCGGATGCAGTTTGTGCGCCAGCACAGAACCCAACCCCTTTTGGACAAATAAGCCTTCAAGCGGCTGAACAGCTTAAGGTTACGCCAACAGCCTTGAATTAGTTAAGTGTCGCTAATGTGGAGTCATCTGTTGATTTTCACTTCAAAAGCACTCAAAAATCGGCCCAAAATGCCTTTTACCTTGACACATTCGTCATATTTGGTTAAAATTAGGAGTAAGTAAGGACGTTTATCCCCGATTTGGTCCGTGGAAATCGGATTTTGGCAGGAGACCGACGGGGAGGATTAGGTATCCGGGAGGAGTGAGTTAGTACGATTGCTCAATTCCGCTTTGAAGTCACTCTGAAGTTTTTTTCTTCACATCCCGGTTAGGTACGACTCATTGACATGAAGCTGCGCGTAGCAGCCTAAAACGTATTTTGGCTTAAAACTTTTAGGTACTTGAAATGCCTTTGTTGTAAGCTGGAGTGTTCGGCGGCACCGTTCAATGGCCTTTCCAGCCCGTCTGGAAAGATCATATCTCCCAATACCCTGTTGTCCCGGTGAGCTGAATCTTCAGGAATGAAACCCCGCCCGTCTCAGGCGGGGTTTCCCTCTTTAATCCAATTAGCAGTCAAATCAAACACGCTGTCAGGTGAGGACATCTGGCAGCACATAAGTAATTAGCATTTCAAATCTACCACCGTCGCACCCCAGGAACCGCCGGAGCCGCCTTCGTGCCGGTGTCTTGCCACATGTGGATGTTTGCTAAGTACCGACTCGACAATCCGGCGTTTGACGCCTTTTCCCTTGCCGTGCACTATTCGAATTGAGTAAATATTCTTTTCAATACAGACCTTTATATATTCTTCTACAACTTCCTTAGTCTCCTCCGCTCTGAACTGATGCAGATCAAGTGTGCCGTCGACCGGGTAGTCTATCGCGTCATTATTTGTGGTCATATCTATTGTCCATGCAGGTCAGATGTCCACACTTGTCTTGTGCTTGTCGAAAGGCCTGACACTTGGCTCAAAGAGCAATCAAAGTTTTTTGATTCTTTGAATCAAGTGGCAGATAAGGATATCTGCCACACACGGCAAAGATATCCTTGCAACTATCGAACTGCTCGACTTTATTAAGAAATCTTGAAACCATATAATCTTCACAAATGAATTTAGAATCAACATCGGCAGAAGTTACAAAGCCCTCTCTCCGACAGCAGCTATCCACTCTCGGCCGCCCGTACTGGATGGTCAACATCATGGAAATGCTGGAGCGCCTGGCTTACTACGGCGTGCGCATGGTCATTCCGATTTATATCGCCCAGGCCGATGAAATCGGTGGACTCCACTTTACCCAAATCGAAAAAGGGCAAATCTTTTTGGTCTGGGCGCTGGTGCAAACTTTAGTGCCAATGTTCTCCGGCGGGTTCGCCGACAGATACGGTTTTAAAAAGACCATTGCGGCGTCGGTTGGCATAAAAATAATCGGCTATCTCTTGATGGCCACCCAACGGGAGTTTTACCCGTTCCTAATAGGCTGCAGCGTTCTTGCATTTGGCACCGGCACTTTCAAACCGGGCATACAGGGGACAATTTCTCAAAGCATCACCCGCCAAAATTCCTCGGTAGGCTGGGGCGGGTTTTATATGCTGGTGAATATCGGCGGATTTTTAGGGCCGCCATTGGCGCATTTTCTCTACGGCATCTCCTGGCCGGCGGTTTTTTACGGATGCGCCGCGATAGTGTCGCTCAATTTCTTGATGCTCTTTACGTATAAAGATCCATCGTCGGGCGGCGAGAAGACCGGCGGGCCGTTTCAGGTAATGAAAATCACTCTGAAGAATCTG
>Ga0302046_10006285_pt1 | contig 10383 bp, 6 predicted proteins | sample RVTome_11_FD_200261 | JGI IMG/M metagenome (GOLD analysis project Ga0302046, IMG submission 200261) | Soil microbial communities from uranium-contaminated site in the Upper Colorado River Basin, Wyoming, United States - RVT147D111 (version 2) ... | reverse complement strand
CAGAGCCGGGGCGTCATTGATTCCATCACCCGTCATCGCGACGAACTCGCCGGCCCGCTGCAGCGTTTCGACGATGCGAATCTTCTGCTCGGGATCGATGCGGGCGCAGACACGAGTCGTGCGCAGGCGCTCGAGGAGCTCGTCGCCGCTCAGCGCGCGGAGGTCCCGTCCGGTCAGCACGGCCGTCGCGGGATCGGCAAGACCGAGCTCGACGGCCACGTTGAGGGCCGTCTTCGGATGGTCGCCCGTGATCATGATGGGCGTGATGCCGGCCGCTAGACACTCACGAATCGCTTGCGGGACCTCGGGCCGAACGGGGTCGTCGAGGCCGACGAGCCCGATGAAAGTCAGGTCCGCTTCCACCGCGCCGCTATCGCGGGTCTCCGGCGGCTCGGGGAAATCGCGCCGCGCGAAGGCGAGGACCCGGTGGCCTCGTCCCGTGAGCTCCTCGACGGCTGCATGGGCTGCCGCCGAATCGAACGGCAGCTCGGCCGCCGATTCACCGAGCGACTTCACGCAGCGCGCGAACACCTGCTCGGGCGCTCCCTTGATCAATGCAACGGCGGAGCTGCCGCTCTGGTGCAGCGTCGTCATGAGCTTGCGCTCGGAATCGAAGGTCAGCCTCGCGATCTCGGGCATCCGCTCGAGCAGCATCGCCTTGTCGGCGCCGCTCGCCGAAGCGGCCTCGAACAGAGCGAGCTCGGTCGGATCCCCGGCCGTGCCGTCGTCGGGTTCGATCTCGTTGCAGAGTGCGAGCGCTTCGAGCAGCCGGGCGCGCACGCCGGCATCGAGCTCGCCCGGACCCTTCACGGTGCGGCCGCCCGCGAAGACGCAGGCAAGCGTCATGCGATTCTCCGTCAGCGTTCCCGTCTTGTCGGCGCAGATGTACGTGACCGAGCCGAGGCTTTCGACGGCCGGCAAACGCCGCACGAGACTGCGCTGCCTGCTCAGCTTGCGCGCGCCGATCGCGAGCGCGACGGTAACGACTGCCGGCAGCGCCTCCGGGATCGCGGCGACGGCCAGGCTCACGGCCGTCAGGAACATGAGCAACGGCGGATGTCCGCTGACGATGCCGAGCACGAAGATCAGCGAGCATACGGCGAGCACGCCGATCGCGAGCCGCCGTCCGAACACGGCCAGCCGCTGCTGCAGCGGCGTGCGAAGACTCTTGCGCTCGGCGAGCAGCGCCGCGATTCGGCCGATCTCGGTGCCGGGGCCCGTGCCGACGACGAGTCCGGCGCCGGCGCCTTTGGTCACCGATGTCTGCTTGAAGGCCATGTTGCGGCGGTCTCCCACTGCAAGGTCGTCGTCAGGGAGCTTGCCGGACTCCTTCGCAACCGGCAGCGACTCGCCGGTCAGCGACGATTCGTCCAGGTGCAGATCTGCGGTCTCGATGAGCCTCAGGTCGGCGGGCACGACGTCGCCGGCGGCGAGCTTCACGAGGTCGCCGGGCACGAGCTCGCGCGCCGGCACGGTCTCCGCAGCGCCGTTACGGACGACGCGAGCCTCGGGCGCGGACATCTTCCGGAGCGCCGCGACGGCGCGCTGCGCGCGCAGCTCCTGGGCGGCGCCGACGGCGGCGTTCAGAACCACGATGACGATGATCGCGACGGCATCCCTGAGGTCCCCGAGCAGGCCGGAAATGAAAGCCGCCGCGAGCAGAACGAGGATCATGAAGTCGGTGAACTGCGCCGCGACGATCGCGACGAAGCTGCGCTGCTCCTCGACCGGCAGCTCGTTGGCGCCCACGGCCTCGAGGCGACCGGCCGCGACGGCGTGCGGGAGCCCCGTTTCGGAGTCGGTGTCGAGCTGACGCGCCGACTGGCCGCTGTCGAGACTGTACCAGCGGGGCGCGGTCGAGTGCTGATGACTGGCTTTGCCCGTCGGGACAGCTGCCCGCGTCCCGGTCTTTCGACGCATCGCCCATTGTCGGCCGTTCGCGGCTTCCAATGCCATACGTAGTTCCCCGGGTGCCGGAACCGGGATGCCGCGGGACCTCGCGCAAGTACGTATGGCACGGCCCGGGCCCGGACGGTACGGTTGGCGGGATCATCAGCGCATGCCCATGAAACGACACACACAGATCAACATCTGGTACTTCGTCCTGGCGCTGCTTGCCGTCATCTGGATTCGCGATCTCTGGGTCGACGCTCAGGGCGTCGAGGAGATCAGCTACAGCGAGTTCCGCGAGGCTCTCGAAGACGATCGCATCCAGGAAGTGGAGATTCTATCGGGCAGCTTACGCGGCACTTACAGGGCTGCCAGCGGTCGGGGAGCGCGGCAGTTCTCGACGCCGCGCGTGGATCTCGATCTCGCCGAGGAGCTCGAGCAATACGGCGTCGAATTCACCGGTGTCGTCGAGAACACCCTTTTGACCGATATCCTGTCGTGGGCCTTGCCCGCGCTTGCGTTCCTCGCGATCTGGATGTTCGCGCTGCGGCGGCTCGCCGAGCGGCAGGGAATCGGCGGCATGATGGCCATTGGCAAGAGCAAGGCGAAGGTCTATGTCGAGAAGGACACGAAGGTGACCTTCGAGGACGTCGCCGGCGTCGACGAGGCCAAAGCCGAGCTCAAGGAGATCGTCGAGTTTCTTAAGGATCCGGGCCGCTACGGCAGGCTCGGCGCGCGGGCCCCGAAGGGCGTTCTGCTCGTCGGTCCGCCCGGCACGGGCAAGACACTCCTCGCAAGGGCCGTCGCGGGCGAGGCCGCGGTTCCGTTCTTCTCGATCAGCGGCTCGGAGTTCGTCGAGATGTTCGTCGGCGTCGGTGCCGCGCGCGTCCGCGACCTCTTCGAGCAGGCGCGCCAGAGGGCGCCGGCGATCATCTTCATTGACGAGCTCGATGCCCTCGGGCGCGCCCGCGGGCTGAACCCGATCGGCGGCCACGACGAGAAGGAGCAGACGCTGAATCAGCTCCTGTCCGAGCTCGACGGCTTCGATCCGAGCACGGGCCTGATTCTGCTCGCGGCGACGAACCGGCCCGAGATCCTCGACCCCGCGCTGCTGCGTGCGGGCCGCTTCGATCGTCAGGTGCTCGTCGACCGGCCCGACAAGGCCGGGCGCGTACAGATACTCCATGTGCACCTGAAGAAGGTCCATCTCGCCGACGATGCGGACCCCGCCCAGATCGCGGCGCTGACCCCCGGATTCTCGGGCGCGGATCTTGCCAACCTCGTCAACGAGGCGGCGCTGCTCGCCACGCGTCGCGGCGCAGAAGCGGTGGCGCTTCGGGATTTCACGGAGGCCGTCGAGCGGATCGTGGCCGGGCTCGAGAAGCGCAATCGGCTTCTGAACGAGCGCGAGCGCACGATCGTCGCCCATCACGAGATGGGCCACGCCCTGATCGCGATGTCGCTGCCGGGCGTCGATCCGGTGCACAAGGTCTCGATCATTCCGCGCGGCATCGGCTCGCTTGGCTATACGATCCAAAGGCCGATCGAGGACCGCTTCCTGATGACTCGCGGCGAGCTCGAGAACAAGCTCACCGTGCTGCTCGGAGGGCGAGCGGCGGAGCGGCTCATCTTCGATCAGCTGTCGACGGGCGCCGCCGACGATCTCGCGAAGGCGACGGACATCGCGCGCAGCATGGTCACGCGCTACGGCATGGACGAGCGCCTTGGTCATGCGACCTACGAGGCCGATCGGCCGACGTTCCTGGACGCGGGCCCCGTGCCCGTCGCCAGGCCGCTGAGCGACGACACGGCACGCACGATCGACGAAGCCGTCAAGGAGATCCTGGACCGCGCGTTCGGGCGCGCGCTGGAGCTGCTCCGATCGCAGCGCAGCGTGCTCGAGGCAGGAGCAGAAAAGCTGCTCGAGCGGGAGACGCTGGAGCAGAGCGATCTTGAGGCGCTGCGCTCCTCGGAGCTGCGCGCGCTAGCGGGCTGACGCCCGATGGCCGGGGTCAAGCTTTTTCTGGCCGGCGACGTCATGACGGGCCGCGGGATCGATCAGATCCTGCCGCACCCGTCCGACCCGCGGCTCTACGAGTCTTACGTGCAGGATGCGCGCGTTTACGTCGAACTCGCGGAGCAGGCGAGCGGACCGATCGGGCAACCGGTCGATTTCGGCTATATCTTGGGTGACGCGCTCGCCGTGCTCGAACGCGCGGCCCCCGACGTCCGCATCGTCAATCTCGAAACGAGCGTCACGCTGAGCGACGATCCCTGGCCCGGCAAGGGCATCAACTATCGAATGCATCCGGCCAACGTGCCGTGCCTGACGGCGGCCGCGCTCGACTGCTGCGTGCTGGCGAACAACCATGTCGTCGATTGGGGTCTTCGCGGGCTCGACGAGACCTTGTCGGCGTTGCACTCGGTCGGGCTCAGGACGGTCGGTGCCGGGCGCGACGCGGCCGCGGCGGGCGCACCGGCCGTCATGGATCTCGGCGAGCGCGGTCGTGTGCTGGTCTTCGCGTTCGGCTCCGAGTCGAGCGGCGTTCCGGGAGCCTGGGGGGCGGCGGCGGAGAGGGGCGGCGTCAACCTCCTGCCCGACGGACTCGGCGCAGCCGAAGCGGCCGTGAGCGCAGCGATCGAGGCATTCCGACGGCCGGGCGACGTCGTCGTCGTCTCGATCCACTGGGGCAGCAATTGGGGTTACGGCATTCCGCGCGAGCAGCGTGAGCTTGCGCGCGCGCTGGTCGAGCGCTCCCGGGTCGACGTAATTCATGGGCATTCGTCGCACCACGCGAAGGGTGTCGAGATTCACCGCGGCCGGCCGATCATCTATGGCGCCGGGGATTTCGTGAACGATTACGAAGGTATCTCGGGCCGCGCAGAGTATCGCGGGGATCTGAGACTCGCTTATTTGATGGAGATCGACGCATCCGGCGCGGGCCTCGTCAGATTCGAGGTCGTGCCCCTTCAAAGCCGGCGACTCAGCCTCAGGATGGCATCCGATGCCGACGTCGCGTGGGTTCACTCGATGCTGGCGCGCGAGAGCTCGCCGCTCGGCGTTCGCGTCGAGCGAAGACGTCACGACACGCTGAGGCTTCAATCGCCTTCGCGTTCCGGCACGCAGCAGTGAATCGTCCCGGGCGCCGGCGCCTCGGACAGGACCTCGCCCGTGACGGGATTGGATCTGAAGACCGTGCAGCCCTTGAGCCCGAGATCGAAGGCGCGCCGGTAGATGGCGCTGAAGTCGGCCCGCGGGATCGTCGCCGCGACATTGACGGTCTTGGATATGGAATTGTCGACGAGCGGCTGGAGCGCTGCCGCCATGAGCAGATGGTCATCGGGCGACAGCTCGTGCGCGCTCACGAACGCATCGGGCAGGCTGCCCGCGGGGGCGCCTGACTTCATCCACAGCGAATAGGCGTGATCCACGGCCTCGTGCCTGACGGCCGCGCGCTCGGGATCGAGCACGACGCGCTGCATGCGCGGGGCAAAGACGGGCTCGATGCCGCTCGAGAGGTTGTTGGCCAGAATGCTGATCGATCCTGCGGGCGCGATGGCGAGCAGATGGCTGTTGCGGATGCCGTGCAGGGCGATCCCGTCGCGGGTGCCGGCGGGCAGCGTGGCGACATACTGCCCCGCGAGGTAGGCGTCCCGGTCGAAACAGGGGAAGCAGCCTTTTTCCTTGGACAGCTCGATCGATGCGAGGTAGGCCTCGTCGCGAATACACGTCAAAGCCGTGCGCGCGAGCGCTCTGCCCGCGTCGCTGTCGTAGCGGAGACCGAGCATGATCAGGGCATCGGCAAGGCCCGTGACGCCGAGGCCGATCCGGCGCGTGGCGCGCGCTTCTGCCGCCTGCGCCTCGAGCGGAAAGGCCGACAGCTCGATGACGTTGTCGAGCAGCCGAACCGCATCGCGGGCCAGGCGTCCGACGGCATCGAGGTCGAGCTTCGCCCGCGCCGAATAGGGTGACTCGACGTGGGCCGCAAGGTTGATCGAGCCGAGATTGCAGGCGCCGAAAGGCGGCAGAGGCACCTCGCCGCAGGGGTTCGTGGCCGTTATGTGCTCGCGGTAGTAGAGGTTGTTCTGCGCGTTGATCCGATCGACGAAGAGCACGCCCGGCTCGGCCGTGTCGTAGGCGGCTCCGACGATGCGGTCCCAGAGATCGGCCGCCCGCATTTGCGAGTGGACCTCGAATTCGGGCGCAGCGGCGGGGAACACGAGCGCCAGGTCCCGGTTCTCGCTCACCGCCTTCAGAAACTCGTCCGTGACCTGCACGGACAGATTGAAATTCGTGAGTGCGCCAGGCCTTCGCTTCGCGTCGACGAACTCGAGAATGTCGGGATGATCGCAACGCAGGACGCCCATCATTGCGCCGCGCCGGCTGCCCTTCGAGAGCACAGTGGCGCACATTGCGTTCCATAGCTGCATGAATGAAACGGGTCCGGAGGCCGTTCGGCCGCTGGCCAGGGCCGTCGCGCCGGCCGGCCGGAGCGTCGAGAAGTCGCAGCCGATGCCGCCGCCGCGCTGCATCGTCAGGGCAGATTCCTTGAGCGCCTCGAAGATGCCCGTGATCGAGTCGTCGATCGGTCCCATCACGAAGCAGTTGAAGAGCGTAGCGTCGTAATCGGTGCCGGCGGATGCGAGGATCCTGCCGGCCGGAAGGAAACGGAAACCATCGAGCATACCCAGAAACCGCCCGGCCCAGCGGACGCTTCGAGTCGCTTCGACGGACGCAGCGGCGCGCGCGACGCGTCGCCATGTATCCCGGACCGAGGCCTCGGGCGGAGCCGGATCCTGCGCGTACCGGTACTTCCGCCTCCAGATCAGGTCGGAAAGCTCGTTATCGAAGGATTGTCTCAGTCGTTGCGTTCCCAGCGCACGCGCGCGAAATAGCCTTCGAGATCGTAGTGCGTCTTCATCGTGCCGCCCCAGGCGTCCCTGAGCGCGTGCGCGATGTGGTGTGGCAGATGAACATCGCTCGTCGAGATCGTGATCGCGTCGTCGTGCTCATCGACCGAAATGATTCGATGCAGGGGATGCTCGTTCTTCTCCGCCTCTTCGATGTGGCGCGCGGTTGCGAGAATCTCCTTGCGGTGCGCGTCGAGAAAGCTGCCGGAGATCACGACCTCACCGGCCGGACAACGGTCATTGATGCGCCGGCAGGCGGGGCAGAGCTGGTTCCTGACCACGCGGGTCTGGGTTCTCGGCCAGGTCCAGCGGCCGTTCCTGTAGCGGACGCCGCATTGGGGGCAGCCTGTCGCCTCGCGGAGCTTTTCGCGAGTCCGGTAGGGGTCGTGGACCTTTTCCTTGAGGAAGGGGTTGCCGCGCGTCAGGCGGCGGGTCGGGCGGGTGGCTTTCACGGTCGTCTCTGGGTTCTGTCGATACCCTGCCATTGTGCGGAGCTTCTGCGTCGGATCGCTATACGTAGTTCCCAGAATATTCGCCGGCGCCCGGGGCCGTATGTAGAAATACGAACGGCATGCCGCCTGCCCGGGCGCGTAGGATGCAGGCGATAACAGCCATCGAGGGAATCGCAGAATGCACGGCAAAGAGCTCAAGTTCGGCACCGACGCTCGCGAGCGCATGCTCGCCGGCGCCTCGGTTCTCGCCGCGGCCGTCAAGGCGACGCTCGGCCCCAAGGGCCGCAACGTGCTGATCCATAAGAGCTATGGTGCCCCCGCCATGACCAAGGACGGCGTCTCGGTGGCCAAGGAAATCCAGCTTCAGGACTATTTCGAGGACATGGGCGCGCAGATGGTCAAGGAGGTCGCCTCGAGAACGTCCGAGGTCGCCGGCGACGGCACGACGACGGCGACAGTGCTCGCCGAGGCGATTTTCCGCGAGGGGCTCAAGGCCGTTGCGGCGGGCATGAACCCGATGGATCTCAAGCGCGGCATCGACCGGACCGTCGCCCGGGCCGTGACCGAGCTCGAGTCGCTGTCGACGCCCTGCAAGGGCAGCAAGGCCGTCGAGCAGGTCGGCACGGTCTCGGCGAACGGCGACGAGGAGATCGGCCGCATCATCGCCGAGGCGATGGACAAGGTTGGCCAGGAGGGCGTCCTGACGATCGAGGAGGGATCGGGTCTGCAGAACGAGATGGAGATCGTCGAGGGGCTTCAGTTCGACCGGGGTTACCTCTCCCCGTACTTCATCACGGACCAGGAGGAGCAGCGCGCCGAGATCGAGAGTCCGCGCATCCTGCTCTATGACAAGAAGATCTCGTCGATCCGGGATCTTCTGACGCTGCTCGAGGGGCTGGCCAAGGCCGGCAGCCCGCTCGTCGTGGTCGCCGAGGACGTCGAGGGCGAGGCGCTCGCGACGCTCGTCGTCAATCATGTGCGCGGCGTGCTGCGGGCCGTGGCGGTCAAGGCCCCGGGTTTCGGCGACCGCCGCAAAGAGATGCTCGAGGATGTCGCGATCGTGACGGGCGGCACCGTGATCTCGGAGGAGACCGGCTTTGCGCTCGAGAAGGCCACGCTCGATCAGCTCGGCAGCGCCACGAAGGTCGTGGTCGACAAGGATTCGACGACGATCATCGGCGGAGCCGGCAAGAGCGATGCGATCAGCGGCCGCATCCGGCAACTGAGGAAGCGGATCGAGGAATCGACCTCGGACTACGACAAGGAGAAGCTGCAGGAGCGCATCGCGAAGCTCTCGGGCGGCGTGGCCGTGCTCAAGGTCGGCGGCGCCACAGAGATCGAGATGAAGGAGAAAAAGGACCGCGTCGAGGATGCGATGAACGCGACGCGGGCCGCAATCGAGGAGGGCGTCGTGCCGGGCGGCGGAGTCGCGCTCGTGCGCGTGCAGCAGGGGCTGCGCGCGAAGGGCGTCAAGGGCGAGAACGCGGATCAGGAGATGGGTATCGCGATCGTTCTGAAGGCGCTCGAGCAGCCGCTCAGGACGCTCGTCGAGAATGCGGGCGCCGATGCCTCGGACGTTCTGAGCGAGATCCGCCGCCACGAGGGCAATTTCGGCTACAACGCGCAGACCGAGAGCTTCGGCGATCTCGTCGAGACGGGCATCATCGACCCGACCAAGGTCGTTCGCGTTGCGCTGCAGAACGCGGCGTCCGTGGCAGGTCTGATGGTCACGACCGAAGCAATGATCGCGCCTGTCCCCGAGGAGGAGAAGGCGGTCTCGCCCGAGTATCCGATGTGATGCCTCAGTCCGCGGCAGATGCCTCGGCGGTCCTGGTCTCCGCCGGCGCGCGCGGCCAGGCGCGCAACACGGCATTGACGAGCGTGGCGAGCGGAATCGCGAAGAACACGCCCCAGAAACCCCAGATGCCGCCAAAGACGAGCACGGCCGCGATGATGGCGACGGGATGGAGGCTCACGACCTCGGAAAACAGGATCGGCACGAGCACGTTGCCGTCGAGCGCCTGGATGATCGTGTAGGCAATGAGCACCCAGGCGAGCTCCGCACCCGGCCCGAACTGGAACAGGGCCACGAGGCCGACCGGAATCGTGACCACGGCAGCCCCGATGTAGGGAATCAGCACCGAGAAGCCGACGAGCATCGAAAGCAGCATTGCAAACTGCAGGTCGAGCAGCATGAAGACGACGAAGGTCACGATCCAGACGATCAGGATCTCGAGCACCTTGCCGCGCACGTAGTTGCCGATCTGGGCGTCGACCTCGTGCCATACCGACGTCGCAAGATCCCGGTTGCGCGGCAGGTAGCTCGTCAGCCACGCCATGATGACGGCCTTGTCCTTGAGGAAGAAGAACACGAGGATCGGCATCAGGACGAGGAAGATCAGCAAGGCGACGAGGCTCATGACGCCCGAGACCGAAACGAGCTGGCTGCCGTAGCGCGTGAGCTCGGAGCCCAGGTTGTTCACCATGAACTGGACCTGTTGCTCGGTCACAATCTCCCGGGAGAGCTCCGGCAGCTCTGCAAGCATCTCCTGGATTCCGCGAATGTAGCCCGGCAGGGCCTGGACCGCCTGGGCGAGCTGGCCCGTGATCATCGGCATGATGCCGAAGAGAATGAGCAAGAGCGCTGCGAGGAAGACCACGAACACGAACAGAACGCTCGGCAGGCGCCCGATTCCGAGACGCTGGAGCCGCTGCACGACGGCTTCGAGCAGGTAGGCGATGATCAGGCTGGCGAGGATGGGTGCCAGCATCCGCCCGAGCAGCACCACGACGAGCGCTCCGAACACGAGCAGGATGGCAAGGATCACGACCTGCGGATCGGAAAAGTTGCGGTCGTACCATTCCCGGATCTGGGCGAGCATGCCGGGATTATAGTGCCCGATCGGTCGGCCCTTCAGGCGGACGCTCGGGCCGATGCCGCCGGGTCGCGCGGTTCTTACGGGCGGACCAGCATCAAGGCGCTCGGCATTCCTCGCAGCAGAGCTTCGGTGAGCTCGGACTCGGCGGGCGTCGACGGCGAGGGCGAGACCAGGAGCCGCGGGCGGCAGGCGATCACGACGCGGACGATGCCGGCAGCGTATCCCGGGACCCGAATGACCGTGCCTCTGTC
>Ga0302046_10006284_pt1 | contig 10383 bp, 10 predicted proteins | sample RVTome_11_FD_200261 | JGI IMG/M metagenome (GOLD analysis project Ga0302046, IMG submission 200261) | Soil microbial communities from uranium-contaminated site in the Upper Colorado River Basin, Wyoming, United States - RVT147D111 (version 2) ... | reverse complement strand
CTAAGCTCAGAACTGCACACGGGCCATTGCATAGCTCTTGAAAAGTGATCCGCGGCTCTCGAGCAGCTGCTGGCCAAGCGCATCAGGAGGTCACCTGGGAATGCCGCACCGTCGAGCGTTCTCCCGCCATGCCCCGGTGCTGCTGTCAGCGTTGGCCCTGGCTACCCTCACCACGGCCGCGGAGGCCGCCGCCTCGACGCTCGATCTCCATGGACCCGCCGTCGAATTCAGCGTCCCATCGCCGGCGCCGGCGTTCAATTCGCCAGCCACGCAACGATCCGGGCCACCGTTCACGCATCTCCAGCACAGCCCCTTTGGGAATGGATCACGCCTCTGGTCCATCACGGCGGGCATGTCGCGCGACAAGCAGCTTGGCGCGATCGGCCTCTATCAGTTCAGTGCCGACCACCACGTCGCGGATGACTTGGCTCTTCGTGTCGGCGGGACGATCGGCTACGCACGTCCGACGCGAACCCCGGATGGCCTGCAGGGCGGGCCGGAGCTCGGCGGACGCTGGCATTTCGATCGGCGCGGGCGCTGGTCACGGTACCTGGACGGCTCCGTCGCCGCGGTTTGGCACCAACACAGCCTGACCCCGGAGAGTCTGCGCTTCAACTTCGATATTCAGGCGGGCGTCGGCGCGACCTATCGTCTCCATGAGCAGTTGATGCTCAAGGGTGGGCTTCGCTGGCACCACCTCTCCAATGCCCGAGTTCGCGGCAAGAGCCACAATCTTGGTTACGATGGGCCGATGCTCTACCTGGGCACCCTGCGGCCGTTCTGATGGGGCGCCACCACCAACGCCGTGGCACGGGGACCACGGCGGCGACCAAGGGGTGCGGATGCCGACTTGGAGCCGATACAACGAGCAAGCCACACCTGCCATGAGCACAGAAAGCCCTTCGGCAACGGCTCCCGAAGCCACCAGGCGGCGACGCTTCGACTGGCTGCACGTCACCCTGCTGGTGCTGCTAGCGATCGTCGTCACTGCCGGGCTCAGCCTCTGGGTCGCCCGCACCTACCTCTTCCCGACGGAATTCAAGCCGGTGGCGCTGAGCGACCGGGAAGCCCGGGCGCTGGACGTCAAACTGGACCGCCTGGAGGGATTTGCCGCAGCGCGCTCGCCGGCGACGGTCGGTCCAACGGAGGAGCCGCTGCCGGAAGGCCGGCTGGAACCGGAGCGCTACAGCGAGACGGGCGCCGAGCGCGAGGTGGCACTCAGTGAGCGGGAACTGAACGCCCTCATCGCCCGCAACCCGGACATGGCCCGGCGCCTGGCCATCGACCTGTCGGACAAGCTCATCAGCGCCGTGCTGCTGGTGCCGGTGGATCCAGACTTTCCGATCCTCGCCGGCAAGATTCTCAAGGTGCGTGCCGGCGTCGAGCTCGCCTTCGAGCAGGGTCGCCCCGTCGTCCTACTGCGCGGCGTCAGCGTCATGGGCGTGCCGCTGCCGAACGCTTGGCTGGGCGGACTGAAGAACATCGACCTGGTACAGGCATTCGGCACCGAGCCCGGCTTCTGGCGATCCTTCGCCGCCGGCATCGAAGAGCTTCAGGTGGAGGACGGGGCACTGCGGATCAAGCTCCGCGACTAGCGCGGGCGACAGCGGCACGGGGCTGCGCGCGGGGATGCCGTGCGGATTCGGCCTCCCGGGACTCCCCTGCCAGCGCTCATATGGCGGCTCCCCCCACCATGGCCCGCCAGCTCCACTCATTTCGCAGCTGCCGGGGCCTCGCCCCACAGCTCCTGCAAGCGCTGATCGCGACCGCAGTTCCAACGATAGAACTTGTAGAGAACCGCATTCTTCTCGTAGTAGTCCTGGTGATAGTCCTCGGCTGGATAGAAGGGACCGGCGGCCGCAACTTCGGTGACGATGGGTACGTCGATGCGGCCACCCTGCTCGAGGACTCGTTTGGACTCCTCCGCCAGTCGCCGCTGCTCCTCGTCGCTGTAAAAGATTCCGGTGCGGTACTGATCGCCACGGTCACAAAACTGGCCGCCGGCGTCGGTCGGATCCACGTTGTGCCAGAACACCTCCAGCAGCTCCTGATAGGCGATCTTTGCGGGGTCGTAGCGCACTTGTACCGCTTCGGTGTGGCCGGTGCCGCCGGCGGAGACCTGCTGGTAGCTGGGACTTTCGGTCCGGCCACCGGTGTAGCCGGAAGTGGTAGAGATGACGCCCTCGAGCCGGTCGTAGGGGGGCTCCATGCACCAGAAGCAGCCACCGGCGAAAGTAGCAACAGCGGTTCCGACCGGCGCGCTACCGGCGTCGTCTGGAGCATCGGCAGCCCCTGCGTAGACGCCGGGGGCCAGCGCCAGCAGGAGGCCGCAGAGGACTCGGGTGATGGTCGTCATCATGGGAGTGCAGCTCCGTCGACTGATTCCGGGCGCGCTGTCAGGCAGCGTCCCCTTACTACGTTTGGAAGACTGGCGCCGATTCAGTTCCGATGCCGCGCAGGCCGGGCGCCAGCGCGTGGCCGCCGACATCCCGTGTAACATAGGCGCCCGTTGCTGCAAGGGAGCCGCCGGGGAGGTCAGGCGTGAGACTGAGCGTAGCCGAGCTGAGGCGCTGGCCAACCAAGTCGGTGACGCTGCTCGGGATGTCCGGCGTAGGCAAGACCCGGCTCGCCACCATGCTGCGGCGGGCGCACTGGTTCCACTATTCTGGCGACTATCGCATCGGCACCCGCTACATGGGTGAGGCCATCGTCGACAATGTCAAGCAGCAGGCGATGCAAGTACCTTTTCTGCGCACCCTGCTGCGCTCCGACTCGATCCAGATCCGCAACAATGTGACGGTGGACAATCTGTCGCCGCTGTCCACGTTCCTCGGCAAGCTCGGTAACCCGGAGCTCGGTGGGCTATCGCTGCGGGAGTTCAAGCGGCGACAGCGCCTGCACCACCAGGCCGAGGTGGGCGCCATGTACGACGTGCCGAACTTCATCCGCAAGGCGCGGGAGATCTACGGCTACGACCACTTCGTCAACGACGTGGGCGGGAGCCTCTGCGAGCTGGATGCCCCGGAGGTCCTGGAGATCCTCGCCGAGCACACCCTCATTCTCTACATCCGCGCCACCGAGGCAGACCACGTGGAGCTGGTGCGACGTGCCGAGGCCGATCCCAAGCCGCTGTATTACCGGGAGGCGTTTCTGGACGCACAGCTCACGGAATTCATGCGGGAACGGGCGATTCCCTATGTGGCGCTGATCGAGCCCGACGACTTCGTGCGTTGGGTGTTCCCGCGCCTGTACGAGGCCCGCACACCCCGCTACGAGGCCATTGCCGAGCGCTACGGCTACACCGTGAGCTCCGCCGAGCTGCACCGGGTACGGAACGAGGCCGACTTCTTCGCGCTGCTGGAGGCGGCCGTCGCTCGGGCCCGCTGAGCGTCGAGCACCGCTTCCCGGAGAGGATCACTTCATGCCCTTGGTTGCCCACTCGGACCTTCCCACTTTCCGCTGGCTGCGCGAGCACGGCCACACGGTACTGTCGCCAGAGCGGGCCCTGCACCAGGACATCCGCGAGCTGCACTTCGGGCTGCTGAACATGATGCCGGATGCGGCGCTGGAAGCCACCGAGCGGCAGTTTCTACGGCTGGTGGGCGAGAGCAACCCCATCGCGCAGTTTTACGTGCACCCCTTCACCCTCCCCGAGCTGCCCCGCGGACCTGCGGCCCGGGCCCACGTCGCGGCCTACTATGAGCCCTTCGAGGCCCTGCAGGATGGCGGACTGGACGCCCTGATCATCACCGGCGCCAACGTTAGCCAGCCGGATCTGGCCGCGGAGGCCTTCTGGGAGCCGCTGATTCGAATCATCGACTGGGGCTGGGAGAACGTCACTTCCACGCTCTGCTCCTGCCTGGCCACCCACGCGGTGCTGCAGTTCCGCTACGGGCAGCGGCGCGAGCGCCAGGAGCGCAAGCGCTGGGGCGTTTTCCGTCACCGGGTGGTGGACAACGGGCACCCGCTGGTCAACGACGTCAACACCATATTCGACGTGCCCCACTCGCGCTTCAACGACGTCAGTCGCCAGCAGTTCGATACCGCCGGCCTGCGGGTGCTGGTGGAGAGCGCAGCGGTGGGAGTGCATCTGGCCGTGAGTGCCGACGGCCTACGCACGGTGTTCTTCCAGGGCCACCCGGAATACGACACCACCAGCCTGCTGAAGGAGTACAAGCGCGAGCTGGGACGCTACGCCTGCGGCGATAGCGACGACTACCCGCCCTTACCCGAGCACTACTTCCAGGCCCGAGACCGGGCCATCCTGGAGGAGCACCGTGAGCTGTTGCAGGCCGCGCGCGCACGGGGCGAGCCGGAACCGGCCTTTCCCGAGGCGTTGGTGACGGCTGGACTCAACAACACCTGGCATGACACCGCCGAGGCGGTAATGGGCAACTGGATCGGTGCCGTGTATCAGGTCACCCACCAGGACCGCCGCCGCCCCTTCATGGACGGTGTGGACCTGGACGACCCCCTCGGGCTGCGGCCGCGCGCAGCCCCATGAGGCAATGGCGCTGGAGGTCCCAAGCTCCCTAAAACAGTGTGCCAGGGGCGCTCCGGCGACCGACCCAGCCGGGCCTCGGAACCTATCTTACGGTGCCGGAAGGCGCCGACCACGTCACCAGCAGTCTCGCCGTAGCGCGCAACTGCATCCCGCCAAGGACAGACTGAGGAACTGCGTCACGACAGACCCAGCAGATGCGCAGCGACCCGCGCCACCGCCTCATCCACGTCGGCGCAGGCAATAGCCCCGGCCACCGTGGGTGCGGCACCCAGGGTCAGGACCAGGCGTTCGAACTGCAGTCCGAAGGCAATCTCGGACAGGGTCCCATAGCCGCCACCCACCGCCACCAAGGCCAGGCAGGCCCGCCCGATGATCGCGTTGCGGGCAGCACCGAGGCCGGTAGCAATGGGAATGGCCACGTGGGGGTTGGCAGCAGTCCACTCGTTGTCGGGCAGCACGCCAATGGGCTGCCCGCCTGCCGCCAAGGCGCCCTTACAAGCAGCTTCCATGACGCCTTTGCCGCCACCGCAGAGTAGCTGCAGCCCGGACCGGGCGAGGGCGCTGCCCAGGCGTTCCGCCGTCGCGCACTCGTCGGCCGTGGCTTGCCGTGGGCCGATGATACCCACCGGCACCCTTCTCAGTCGCCCCGCCGCCGCCAGACGGCCGAGCGCCGCGGTGGGCGAGATGGATTGGCAACAGGTGGGTGTCGCGGCCGCCGTCCAGCTCAACAGCCACGGATCGAACACGCGGCTGCCATGGTAGATGCGACCGCTCTCGGGGTGGAATTGAAGCAATTGGACCATGGGGATGGCTCCGAGCGCGCACCTAAAAGATAGGCACTTCGCCACGGCTGCGGCAGAAGCGTGTGGCGGTCGGGGCGCACGGCTGGCCTCAATGGCGGTCCGCGGACTGTCGCTCAGGCCATCACTGCCAGCCGAGCCGGCGAAGGACCGGCGGCGCTCCCGGCCTTGCCGGGGGGTCTCCCCTGGGTGGAATCTTGCTGCGTCCTGGTAACTGCGTGTCATCCAGCGGGAGGGAATCCCGCCGCCACTCGAGGATATTGGCAGTGAAGGCGAGGAATCGCTCAGGAGCACCGCCGCCGGTGCGCGCCCACCGGCGGCCGCCCCTGTTCACCGGGTCGCGACGCTCGAGCCTCAGGCGGCCTGGTCGCGGCTGGCGGTGGCACCCGAGTTGGCGGGCTCGTCGGCCACGCCGCTGCCCGCCCGGCTCACGCTTGCGATGGGTAGCAGCCCAGCTTCGGCAACGTCATCCTGCCGCCAGGGGAAGTACTCCGGCCCCTTCTTGATCAGCTCGGGCGAGAAGCCTAGCTGCTGCAACCTGAGGTCACCCATCATCCTGAGTTCGCTCCAGGCTCGCGCCTGACCGACCGCGACGATCCACTCGTTCAGTGAGCTCACAAATTTCGAGAATCGACTGCTCATAAACTCATCTCCTTACAGCGCCGGCACCTAGCCGGCCGCGAATGAGCTTATTCGAACATCTCTGCTGCGTCGCAACAATCGATTTATTCTTAGCACCTTGGGTGAGAAAAGCTCAGCCGACGAGGGGTCCGAGCCGGGGCACGCTGGCGAGCATGAGCCGGAAGGCAGCGCCGAGGCGCACCCGGCAAAGGCCGCCCAACCCCACCGTCGCGCAACGCTGAAGCCCGGCGCCATCGGCTGCCACTCGCGATTGCGCGAGGGAAGCCCTGGACAGCTTTCGGGGCACCCTGCCGCAGACCCTCAGACGCCGGATGAACCATATAGATAACAGTGATTTGTATGTATTTTTCGGAATCTCGACAGAGACATTGTGGTGTGACTCGGTGGGACGTATCATCGCGCGCCAGCGGACCGCGAACCGTGCCAGAGAAGTCCGGTGCAAGACGGCCCGTCGCGTTGCAGCACCTGCCCCCCACCAGACCCGAGCAAAGAGGTAGCGGCATGAGCCGGGACCAGTGTGTTAGCGAAGATTCGGAGCCTCCCCCAAGTGGATCGCCCGACGACTCCTTAGCCCCGCTCGGCTCGACTCCCGCGCTCATCGCCAACCCAATTCTGGTTCCCGTGACCACCGGTCGCAGCAGCCCGCCGGTGCCGCGCCTCCTGGTCAGCCCGCGCAGCGAGGCCTTTCGCCGCCGCTCCTTCCCGGGCGTCAGCGTGCGGGAGTGGAACGATTGGCGCTGGCAGAACAGCCACCGCTTGCGCTCCCTGGCAGCGGTGGAGCGAGTACTGACCCTGAGCAACGACGAGCGGGAGGCCATTGTTCGGCATCGCGGCTCACTGCCGGTAGGCATCGGTCCCTATTACGCCAGCCTGCTGGACCGTGATGATCCGGCGCAGGGTCTGCGTCGCACCGTGGTGCCTGCTCTCGGCGAGTACTTGCGGATGCCCGGCGAGGCGGAGGACCCATTGGGGGAGGATGACCACAGCCCGGTGCCCGGGCTGGTGCACCGCTACCCCGACCGGGTGCTGCTGCTGGCCACCGGCGTCTGTTCCACCTACTGCCGCTACTGCACCCGCTCTCGCCTGGTGGGCGCCACCGGCGAGCGTAGTCTCAAGCGCAGCGATCTAGAGCGGGCCCTGGCCTACATCGAGGCGACGCCGAGCATTCGCGATGTGCTGGTTTCCGGCGGTGATCCCCTGAGCCTGGACGACGAGCGCCTGGGCTGGCTGCTGGGACGGCTGCGGAACATCCCCCATGTGGAGTTCCTACGCCTCGGCACCAAGATGCCGGTAGTGCTGCCGCAGCGGATCACACCGCAGCTGGCCCGCCTGCTCCGCCGCTTCCACCCACTGTGGATGAGCATCCACTTCACCCACCCGGACGAGCTAACCCCGGAGGTGGCGGAGGCTTGCGGGCGCCTGGCCGACGCCGGCATCCCCTTGGGCAGCCAGACGGTGTTGCTGAAGGGCGTGAACGACGACGTGGAGCTGATGCGCCGGCTGGTCCATGGGCTGCTGCGCATGCGGGTCAAGCCCTATTACCTCTACCAATGCGATCCCATTGCCGGCTCCGCCCACTTCCGCACCACCGTCGACAAGGGCCTGGAGATCATCCGCGGCTTGCGCGGCCACACCACCGGCTACGCGGTCCCCACCTATGTGGTGGACGCCCCGGGCGGCGGCGGCAAAATCACCTTGGTGCCCGACGCGGTGGTGGGCCGCCAAGGCGATGAGCTGTTGCTGCGCAATTTCGAGGATCGGGTCTACCGTTACCCCGACCCGGAAGGCACGCTGGGCGCCGAGCGCGACCTGGCAGCGGGGCAGCCATGTTGATCGGACTGACCTATGACCTGCGGGAGGACTATCTCGCGCTGGGTTGCGGCGAGGAGGACACCGCCGAGCTCGACGCCCCGGAGACCATTGCCGGCATCGCCGCGGCGCTGGAGGCCCATGGACATCGCGTCGACCGCATCGGGCACATTCGCGATCTAGCTAGGCGGCTGGTGGCGGGTGAGCGCTGGGACCTAGTGTTCAACATCGCCGAGGGCGTGCACGGCTTCGGTCGCGAGGCGCAGGTGCCGGCGCTATTGGAGGCCTATGGCATCCCCTGTACCTTCTCCGACACGCTGAGCTCGGCCCTCGCTCTGCACAAGGCTATGGCCAAGCACGTGGTGCGGGGGGCGGGCCTCCCCACCGCCGACTTCGCGGTGGTGGAATCGCCTCTCGATCTGGAGGGCCTGGCGCTGCCCTTCCCTCTGTTCGCCAAGCCGGTGGCGGAGGGCACCGGCAAGGGAGTCGGCAGGCGCTCGCGGGCGGAGAACACCGAGGAGCTGGGTGCCGTCTGCGTCGAGCTCCTCGCCCGCTTCCAGCAGCCGGTGCTGGTGGAGACCTATCTGCCGGGGCGCGAGTACACGGTGGGCATCGTCGGCAGCGGGCGGGGCGCCGAGGCCATCGGCGTCATGGAAGTGTGCTTGCTGCCCACTGCCGAGGCCGGCGCCTACACCTACCACAACAAGGAGCACTACCAGGGGTTGGTGGAATACCGTCTGGTGACTGGCTCGATTGCGGAGCGGGCCGCCCAGGTGGCACTGGGCGCCTGGCGGGCGCTGGGCTGTCGCGACGGCGGTCGGGTGGACCTACGCGAGGACAGCGCCGGCACGCCCAGCTTCCTGGAAGTGAATCCGCTGTCTGGGCTGCATCCCCTGCGCTCAGACCTGGTGATCCTGGCCGGATTGCAGGGCCTGGAGTACCCGGCGCTGATCGGGCGGATTCTCGACTCGGCGCTGCAGCGAATGCCGCCGGACGTGGTGCCGGCGCGGGCGCTGCGCGCCACCGGCTAGCAAGATGCGGCAGGGTCGGCGCGTCGCCGTGCTGCACGGCGCAGTGCCGCCGGATGCCCCCGCCGACGAGCAGGACGTGCTGGTCCAGGTCGAGGCGGTCAGCGCCGCCCTTCGACGGCTGGGCCATCAGCCGACGGCCTTGCCTTTGGACCTGGACGTCGCGGCCGCACAGGCGCAGTTGGCGGACCTCCGCCCGGACTTGGTGCTCAATCTCGTGGAGTCCATTGCCGGGAGCGGCCGACTGGCGCCGCTGGCGCCAGCCCTCCTGGAGGCGCTGCGGCTGCCCTACACGGGCTCCCGGCTCAGCGCCTTCTTCAACAGCTCCGACAAGCTCACCAGCAAATCCTTGCTGGCCGCCGCCGGCCTGCCGGTGCCAGCGGCCTGGCGGCCCGGCGACCCGGCGCCCACGGCCGGGCGCTGGATCCTGAAATCCGTGTGGGAGCACGCCTCCATCGGCCTCGACGACGCCTCGGTGACGGCCGAGCCCGCCACCCTGCCGGCCCTGGCGGCAGAGCGCGCCGAGCACCTGGGCGGCGAGTGCTTCGCAGAGCGCTACATTTCGGGCCGGGAGCTCAATCTGGCGTTGTTGGCTGACAGCGGGGGAACCTTGACGCCGCTGCCGCCGGCGGAGATCGAATTCCGCGACTTCCCCGCCAACAAGCCACACATCGTCGGCTACCGGGCCAAGTGGGACGTCGATTCCTTCGAGTATCACAACACCGTGCGCCGTTTCGATTTCGGTCTGGCGGATGGCCGCCTTCTCGCTGAGCTCGAACGGCTCGCGATCGCCGCGTGCAGCGTTTTCAAAGCCAGCGGTTACGCGCGGGTAGACTTCCGGGTCGACGCCCAAGGCCAGCCCTGGATTTTGGAGCTGAACGCCAACCCCTGCCTCAGCCCGGACGCGGGCTTCGCCGCCGCCGCCGCCCACGCCGGCCTGAGCTACGATGAGACCATCGATCGCATCCTGAGCGCCGCCCGCATTCACCGCTGGCCCTGAGCACCCGCATCTTGTTCCGCATCCGCCGCGTCCACGACGACAGCACCGCCACCAACCGCGAGCTCATCGCCCAGGCCCAAGAGATCCTCCGCGCCCAACTACCGGACTTGCGGCCGGAAGAGGTGGACAAGATCCCCGCCCAGCTCCACGACCCCCTGTCTCATCGCTTCCGGGCGGTGCTGTTCGTGGCCGAGCGCTCGCGGGGCCGGGTGCAGGGCTTCGCCCTGGTGCTGTACGCCACCGATCTCGGCTTCGCCTACCTGGAGTACGTAGCCTCCGCCAAGAGTGCCAGTGGCGGCGGCATCGGCGGCGTCCTGTACCAGCGCGTGCGGGAGGAGACCGCGGCGCTCGGCCTGCACGGGCTCTTTTTCGAGTGCCTGCCGGACGACCCGGCGCTCTCCCGCGAGTCGGCGGTCCGCGCGCAGAACGCCGCGCGCCTGCGCTTCTACGAGCGATTCGGCGCCCGCCCCATCGCCGGCACCGCCTACGAGACACCGCTCCAGCCCGGCGGCGACAACCCGCCGTACCTGGTCTTCGACGACCTGGGCAGCGAGGCACCGCTGCGGCGCGCCGAGGCGCAGGCGATCGTGCGGACCATTC
>Ga0302046_10006283_pt1 | contig 10384 bp, 10 predicted proteins | sample RVTome_11_FD_200261 | JGI IMG/M metagenome (GOLD analysis project Ga0302046, IMG submission 200261) | Soil microbial communities from uranium-contaminated site in the Upper Colorado River Basin, Wyoming, United States - RVT147D111 (version 2) ... | reverse complement strand
TGACCTCATGCGAGTGTTGGGCTATATTGAGACCGTCAACCTCAACCGATCCATCCGATTGCGGCATGTAACAGGTGATGATCTTCATCGTCGTGGTTTTCCCTGCGCCATTTGGGCCAAGGAATCCAAGGATTTCTCCCGTTTTTACATCAAACGAGATGTTGTCGACGGCCTTTTCCTGACCGTAAAACTTCACAAGATTTCTGACTGCAATCGCCATAATTGCGGTTTTTGAGCTATAATCGGGGAATGGCTGCCGCCAGAGCTGGCGGGCTGAATCGCCATCGAATGGGCAATCAATGTTAAAAAAAAAGAGGATGTATGTCAATATGAACAGACGAAAAATAGGGGTGAGGAGTTCCCCGAAGTAGGGGAATACATGGAAAAATGGGAGATGTCAGAACAGGGACAATTGGCTTTGCGGGGGGCGGAGGAATTCCCTTGTGGATAAGTCGAATCTTCGCTCATTCAGTCCGTTTCTTTTGCAGTGGATCTCAAAGAGCTGTCCGATAGTCTCGGCAAATTCTCCTTCGCCGGACATCCGTTTGCCGAATTCGGATTCGGAGAGCTTTCCCCCGCGCACGGATCGGATGCGGTTGAGAACCTTTTCTGCCTTCTCAGGGAACTCACGTCGCAGCCATTCCTGAAACAGGTCCTTCAGTCCGTGTGAAAGCCTCACGATGGTGAAGCCGGCAAAGAGGGCGCCTCTCCCTGAGGCTTCGGCGAGAATTGCCGGAATTTCCGAATCCGTCAGACCCGGAATGATGGGAGCAACATTGACGCCAACAGGTATTCCGTGCGAAGCAAGCCGTTCGACAGCCTCGAGACGTTTCACAATGGCTGATGTTCTCGGTTCCATGGTTTTTGCCAGACGCTGATCAAGCGTTGTGATGCTGATGATCACGAGGACAAGATCACGCACCGCGAGCTCTTTCAGGAGATCCAAATCCCGGACGATCAGGGCATTTTTGGTGATGAGCGAAACCGGGTGGCGGTAACGAACGAACACCTCAAGGCATTGGCGGGTAAGCTGGAGTGTCCGCTCGGCAGGTTGGTAGCAATCGGTGTTTCCCGAGAACACGATGGTCTGTGGCTGCCAGGAGGGTTTACGGAAGGTTTCGTCAAGAAGCTTTGGGGCATCCAGTTTCACCATGATTTTTGTTTCAAAATCGAGGCCGGCCGAGAAACCAAGGTACTCGTGCGAAGGGCGTGCATAACAATAAATGCATCCGTGCTCGCAGCCACGGTACGGATTGAGGCTGTAATTGAAGCCAAGGTCCGGACTGTCATTCTTCGCCAGCAGTGTTTTCGACCTGTCGACGTAAAAGCGTGTGGGGATTTTTTGTTCCGGATCCGGGAGTTCAAAGTACTCCGCGATGTCGTCGGGCGGCCGTTCGACGCGCAGTTCTTCGAAGCGGTTGGGCGGATTGAACCCTGCCCCGCGGCCGATGAAGGGTTTGGCGGTCATGTTGTGAAATGGGACACGGAAGAAACCGATAAGGCGGAAGACGAACGGATTAATTAATCCGTAAAAATCCGTTTGATCGGCTGTTTCCGTGTCCCATGATGTTGTGTTTCAAACTCCAGTTCTTTCTGCAGGTGTGCTGTAATGTTTTTTCTTCGTTGCTTAGGCTCTGTAATTTCGAAACATTCCTTCAGCTTCTCCTTTGAATACCCGAACGGCTGGAGCATGGTTTCCACGGCGCGCAGTGTCAGTTCGGTGTACTGTTCAATATCATAGCCGTCTTCGAAAGCATACAATGCAAGCGGTTTTGCCTTCTCGGGTTTCCGTTTGGCCGATTGGTCGATGATGATAAACTCGATCATCTCGCCGGGTGCGAGATGGACGCCCATGCCGGCAACGAGCTTCGAGACCACCGCGCTGATGCTGTTGTTCGTGTATTCTTCCGCTTCCTTGGTGATATGCCTCCGCAGAACGAGTTCCATCGGATTGACCTTCCCGCTGCGTAACATGGCAACATGATTGCGGGCGATGTCGAGTAATTCGGGAAGTTTTGCTTCAACCTCGGCCACGTTGCGGGCTGTTGAAAGCGCGTCAAGCATGGCTCCCTGCATGTTCTTGATGAATTTTGGCGTATCCCTGCGGCGTGCTTCGATTCCGCGGATTTTCACGTCGCCGTGCCGGTACCAGCCGGCATAGCGGTTCGCGGTCGTAATGGCCGGATCGACCTTCGATGCCGGAAAGAGAATCCAGTTATAGATTCCCTCGAGCGAGATGTCGATGTTCGTACGCGAGGCAATTTCCCCGCACAGCCGCTCGTAGTCCTGCTCCGTCGCCCCCTGTTTCTTCAGCCACACGCAGTCGATGATGGCATGCAGCATGCGGTACCCCCGCTCCTCGGCGATTTCCTTTGCCGTAAGAATCGCATCGCGCGAGAACGCGTTGACCGATTCATGCGCTTCGATCTTGCCAAACCGTGCGTTTTTGTAGCCAAGGTAGCCAAAACAACTCACCAGCATCCATTTCAGCGCGTTTTGCCGGCGGTCATACTTGCGAAAGAGCGCTTCGTCCTTTCCCTTGTACTGGCGCTTGAGTTTCTTGTAGTACGCGCGTTTCTGCACGACCGGTCTCAGCGTCGCCGGCACAATGCCTTCCCGTTTTTCACAGATCGTGTACCCGAGCTCCGGCACCGCGGTATTGCGGCAGCACCGGCAATTCACGGTCTCCGGCGAGACGTTCTGCTCGACCATGATCGTGGGATACATCGAGACAAAGTCGAGTTCGGCCACGTCGTCGTGGTAGCCAAGGGGCGGATTGAAAATCAGCCCGCCGCGGTCGGCCAGCAGCAGGGTGGCCGCTGATTTGAATCCTTCGGGCTCGCGCTTCTTCGAGGGAATCAGATAACCGTGCCGGTAGGCCCAGGAAAGCTGCATGGATGACATGGAGGTGCCGATGCTTGCACGAGATTGACGCTGGACGGGGATTTGAGTCAGACGCGCGAGTTCAAAGACGCCGTCCAGATCGGCCTCCACCATGGTGAACGAGTTTTCCAGATCGAGATGCCAGCGGCCGGCGAGCTCAAAGGCCCCGTCCTTGTGAACAATCTTGCCGTACTGGAAAAAGCTGGATTCGCGCGTTGTGAAATAACCGGCCGAATCGTCGCGGTTCAGCAGGAGCGGAATGTTCGTTCGGGCGGAGAGGGCTGTGAGGTGCGGAAGGAGGATCGAATCGCCGTAATCCGTGAGCAGAATGTCCGGATCACAGCGGTGAAGATGCCAGTTCAGCGCTTCCAGGATTTCACGCGGATTGTCCTGCTCGAGGGAGTACGTTTTGCCGTCGTACAGAACCTCCAGTTGGAGGTGTTTCCGGTATTTCGGCGGAACGAAATCGCGGGCATCCCGAATATGCATGATGGAGAAAGGGGGAAGCTCGTAGGTGATGGCTGCGTGGGAGTCCTTCAGTGTCCAGCCGGTCAGCGTGCCGTTTTCATCGATTTCATAGTCACCCAAAGCGAGCGGAAACAACTCGGTGTGGTAGAGAAAAAGCTGCTGGGGGAGGATGTCGGAGTTAAAAAAGGCGAAATGGGGAAAAAATTGTTCGAAGTAGCGTACTGCCTGCCGGAAAAAGACCGGCGCGAGGACGGTCACTTCCGCCACATCCCACGGTTCGTCCGAATAGATCTCGCGGCGCTGAGTGATCGTGAACGAAACGGGGACGGGGGAACGTCCGGCCAACACCGCCAGACGCTTGCGATCCGCTTCCGGCAAATGAAGATAGAACGACGGCAAAAACGGATGATGACAGCGGTGCTTGACGCCCTCGCGGTCGATCAGCCACACACATATGCCATCATTGGCTGGATAGCACTCGAATAACCATGCTGTCAAAAGCATTTCCAGTTTCCGGGACGAAAAGGAAAAATGCAAAAGGCCCCAAAGGGGTCACTTCGTGACAAAAAGAAATGAAAAAACAAACAGAAAGAAGAAAACGGATCGGATCAGTATCAGCAGAAAAGCGTTCTTGGTTATTGGTTCGTAGTTATGGTTGATGGTTATCGGTCATAGTTTTCAGTTTTCTTTTTTCTGTTTAATTTCTTTTTGCTTTTTGTTGTTTTCTTTTTTCCCTTCGCATTACACTAGCCAACGACCTCACCCTCGCCTACCGCCATGATCCGCTTTTCCAATCCTTCCACCTTTCGCCGGAGTTCGTAGAGCTGTTTTCCTTGTTCAATCACAATTGAGACAATGATGCTCTCGAACGGAATCGTCCGCATCGCGTAAAAATTGGACGCGAGGCGGCGCTTGGCGGCGCGGAAGATCTCATCGAAGATTTCCTGGTCGTCGCGGGGGAGACCCCTGCGGTACTTGGACCAGCTTGCCAGCTCGCTGTCGATGATATTGGTAAACGTCGGTACGGTTCGGCCCATGAGGCCCTCCATGTGGCAAATGAGATTCGGTTGATTGCGGATTGGATGATGGAAGATGGATGATGTGCGCCAAAGGCGCATCCGCCTCAAGAACTTCATTTGATGGCGGAGAACATGGAGATTCACGAACAAGAAGCGGGTGTTCGCGATGATCGAATGATAGACTGTACACATCGTCCATGGAGCCGGCAAGGGTAGCGAGGAAGCGGTTGCGCTGTTCCGGAAGGACGGAGCGGTCGAGGCAGGTGACCAGCACCGATATGCCGTCGGCCTTCATGGCGTGGAGGGCGGTGAGCATGCGCTGGAGAATATGCCGGACTTCGCGTAACGGGGCCTGTTCGTCGTACAGCGTGTCCAGCAGACCCAGGATGATCGCCGCGCGGGAGTCGATGGATTTCAGAAACGCCGGCAGCGAATGCGTGATCGTTTGCTCCATTTGGTAACAGGTGAAACTGCGGGAAACATGGATGCGGCGCAGCAGACGGTCGGGGTTTTGTTGTGCGATGCGCGCGGATTCGATCAACGCGTGGGCATTGAACCAGTTGCCTCCGTCCGCCACCGCGACCTGCATTCCGCGCCTGAGCGCATACGATGTCATCGCATGGGCGAATTGGAAGACCGGCTCCGATCCGTGCAGGAGATACAACTTGCCGGGCGGTTGAGCAAAGTGCCTGGTAAACAGGGCAGTTGGCTGAACGATTTCAGGCGAAGGCTTGGGGGGCGGCACGGTATTCTCCTTAGAATGCTCAAAGGGAAATAACGACAATTTTGTCATGTTGTCAAGTGGGAAAAGACAAAAATGTCGTTATTTGATTCTTACTAAATTCTCATAAGCATTCCGGGAATGAATTACGTGGGATTCGTCACACGGGGCTTGAAAGTAACAATGAGAACCCACATATTCGTTAATAATAGCATCCCGAAAAAACGGGCTAATTAATCACATCGCAATCGGGGGGTATCACCATGGTACGACTCTTCAGTTTTCTGATGAGTTTTCTGACAGCGACCATTCTTACAGCATCCACGTCGCAGGCACAAACCGGCTTTGGTGAGTACTTCCCCCCATGGGAAATGGCCGATTTGACCGGCCCCGAAGTATTTCCGGGACCGAAAGAGTGGCGTTTCACCAGCCATCCCAATCCATTTAATCCGTCCACACACATCACATACAGTCTCCCGCGAGAGGGGTTGGTATTTCTAGCCGTGTATAATGCTCAAGGCCGGGAAGTTGCGCGGCTTCTTGAGGGTTACAAGGAAGCAGGTTATTATAGCGCTCTGTGGGATGGTAGAGATACCGCAGGGTCGATGGTCAGCACGGGCGTGTATTTTGCCCGGCTGGAAGTGAGAGACTCTCAAGGCAAGGTGCTGTATCTGAACACCGCCAAACTGCTGTTGGCAAAGTAAAGGGGGGCTTATGAAGGCAATCATTCTGGCGGGTGTGTTGGCTGGCGGCATTGTCATAGCTGATGGATGCAAAAAAGGCCCCGCAGGTCCTGATCCTCCCAGAAATCCCCGTGAATATGTCTGGACCGTTGATACGATAGATTATCCGGGGAGTGTACAAACGTTAATGAGGTCGATCTGGGGTTCGTCCAGGACCAACATCTATATTTGTGGGCACAATGACAGAGGAAGAAGCATGTATCACTGGGACGGTCAGCAATGGTCAAATGTCAAGCTTCATCCGGGGGATGGGGGGCCGTTGCGAGGCGTGGGTACTCTCAGAAGCATTTTCGGATTTTCTGCACAGAATGTCTATTCTGTCGGAGATCTTTTCGGGAATTTTTTTATTCATTCTGATGGCAGCCAGTGGAGTGAGATCAACACACCCGCGGGAGAAGGTCTCATATCAATCTGGGGAAGGTCGCCCGAAGAGCTCTGGATCGGTGGAGAAGAAGGATTTCTCATGCGGTACGACGGCAAGTCTTTTGTTCCCGACTCTGTGCCCTATACGTTTGACACAACCGGTATGAACATTCAGGTGGAACACTTGACTGGCAATTCAGCCACTACACACCTTGTTCTGAGTGTGGCGCCAGACACTTTGTTCAACCCGATCTTTTATTTCTACGAGCAAACGGTAGCTCAATGGGAAGTGACTGACAGCAGCTATGAATTCGCCAGAATCTTCGTTGATCCTGCAGGCGCAGTCCATCGATACGGATATAATGGAGTTCAACGCAGAATGGGAAACATGTGGGTAACAACGCTTTCCGGCCTCACAGTCGGGCGAAATGGAATGGCCGCATCGAGTGAGAATAACATGTTTGTGGCAGGTATTGCTGGCCCGCAACCTACCAGCCGTCTTTATCACTACGACGGAGCGAGCTGGTTTGAGTACGAGAATTTGCGTATGGACGATGTGACGTTCACCGCGGTCTGGACAGATGGAACGGAAGCATTCGTCGTGGGTATACCTCCGGGCTTTCCTGCAAAGTCGATTGTGCTTCGGGGGAAGTAAGTCGGACGTCGGATGTCGGGCCCATCGGACGCGGGAAGACGTTGCAGAAAAAGATCTCCCCCCCTCACTCGAATCGAGGACTGAAAAAACTTCAAATCAATCCGTCGAAGGTGTTTTCCGAATCTTTGGGAGAAGAAGTCGCACTGGATTTCTCAGCCGCTTGCGGTTGAACATACTGCGGATTACGGGCAGATTCTGTTTTGGGCAATCCCCTGATCGGCGCCGGGGCCGCGACCGCTGGATGAAGAAACCTGTCGATCGCCCAGCACACTCCCCAGCCGATGGCTCCAACACTCGCCAAAAGGCCTCCGAAGTAAAATATATCTGCCCACGTCCCCGCGTATTCCAGCATGTCCCATTCGCGAAACAAATTCCACCAGTCATGCCAGGACTTGTGTCCGCCCAGAAGAGGAAGAATGCGAATGGGGGCATCGCGCATATAAAGACTCACATCCATCATATTCGTGCCGACCCAAAACAGCGCGAACGGAGCGATGAAGTGTGAACGGTTCCGGATTGCAATAACGAATGAAATGAGGGGGAAAGCGATTTGCCAGAACGATCCACCGAGAATATTCAGCGTTCGGCCGAAGAAATAAAAAAGAGCGTGCCCGCCTTCATGAATGAACAAGAAGATGCCGTTGCGGATCGCTGCGAGCAGAAACGGCCAGGAGCGGCCGGGAGTGTATTCGTAGAAGACGTCTGCCGCCTGAACAAGATAAGCGATGAGGAGGAGATAGACGGCAACCTTCGTTCCGAGCGGAACGTAGCGTTCGAGAGGATCGGGCTTTCGGACCATAGTCGGCAAGATGGCGGCTATTTCTGGAGAGCTTAACGGGATCGTGCAAGTGTTTCGAGATCGGTGTGCACTTTCACAAAATTGCCGAGGGAACCAAAACGCTCAAGCAAGTAATCTCGATTGAGACAATATGCAAGCGTATCGACGCAATCCCGTAAAAAAGACCAATACTTCTTCAAGAAATACTCGTAGTCGGGTTCCCTATAGAATAACCGCTCCTTGTTGTTACCACGATTGTAGACATGGAAAATGCCCCCCGGATACAACCGGTGATGAAACGAGTCCCCCATAGATACCCCCATGATCATTGTTATCGTTTCGATTCCATCTTCAACGGACCGATTCCATCTCACCATGTTCAACAAATGGGAGATGAAATCGGACGGGGTTGATGGAATCGCAGCCCGCCTTTATCCTCCCGCTTCCTTCTTTCTCCACGTTGCCAGTAACGCTCCTCCCGCCAGCATGCACACCAGCCAATAGCCCCCGTCAATAAGCCATAGCATCAACGGTTTCATGGTGTACAGAATATTCACAAAGATGGTGGTGGCGACGAATCCAAGCCACGACCAGAAACCGGTCTGTATCCCCTGTTTTGCCGTCGTCGACCTCGTATAGCTGACGAAATGGGCCATGACATAGTACACAACGAGAAACGCAGCCAGTGATCCCCCATACATGGCGGCCATTTGCCCTCCGCTCATTGATTGCGCGGCATCCATGGACACACCTGTCGCCTCGACCCAGGGCGTCATGAACAGCATGCCGTACCACAGCCAGCCGATGAAAAACTGAATCAAGCCGGCAACGATAACCGCGGGATAATAGATCTTTGGTTGTTCCATGCTCATCTCCATGAAAGTGAGGAATGCCGACCGCACTGATTCGCTTGATGCGCGTAATAGTAGGTTTCTTCAGCGAAAAATGCAAGGCGAAGTCCTTGCAAGGCTAGTGCCGCTCCCAATAATTAATATTGTGTTTCGAAAGAGATTCAATAATTGGGAGCGAGCACTAGTGCTCGTACCATTCCGTGCGACCATCGATAAACACAAGAATACTTATTTGGAACGGCACTAGTCATTGCCGAACGACAAAATAGCCCAATAGCCAAACAATCTTTTCCCCCATTTACCTTTCCTGCCTTCACATCATTAACATGAAAGGGCTTTCTCCAAACTCCAATTATCATTCTAAGGAGGCTTTATGAACACAACGAAATCATACGCCATCGCCCTGCTGTTTTTCGGCACGCTCATGCCGATGCCGCAGGGAAAACCCGTTGTCTTGCCAGCCCGCATCCATAAGCCGGTGCCGCAATTTCTTGACAAGGCTCTCACCTGGCTGGCAGCCGCGCAATTCGAAAACGGAGGATGGGGCGCCGGAAGCCATTCGAACCAGAGCATCCGCGACCCCCGTGCAGTCCAGATCGATCCGGCAACCACTGCCTTCTCCGCCATGGCGCTTATGCGTGCGGGCAATACCTTGCAGCGCGGACCGTATGCGAAGAATGTCGCCAAAGCGCTTGAGTATCTTGTGGCAATGGCCGAATCTGCTCCCGAAGAGGGGGCCAATATCACAACACTGACCGGAACCCAACCGCAGGCAAAGATGGGCCAGAACGTCGATGTGACGATGTGTGCTCAGTTCTTTTCCAGGATCCTGCCACAGGCGGAACATGATGCGAAACTCAAAAGGCGCGTTACCGATGCTTTGAACAAATGCCTGCGCAAAATCGAACGCGGACAAAATACGGACGGCAGCTGGGCCGGAGGCGGATGGGCCGGCGTGCTTCAGTCCGCTATGGCAAATTCCGCTCTCGAAGCCGCCCAGGTCGCCGGCGCCCCCGTGGACGAGGATGTCCTCGAACGATCCAGAAAATATCAAAAATCAAACGTGGACGCGAAGACCGGCGAAGTAAGAACCGATCGGGCAGCAGGCGTTTCCCTGTATTCGATTACCAGCAATCAAAGAGCGACAGCCGGCGAGGCTCGTGATGCCGAAAAGCGTCTCGAAGAAGCAAAAGACAAAGGCCTCGTAGAAAAGAGCGCCCCGATGACAAAAGAGAACCTCGTTCGGGCGGGATTGGAAGAGGAAGAAGCCGATAAACTTGCTGACGCTTATGAACAAAACAAGGCCGCCCAGAAGATGCTGAATGACGAACGCGTGATGGCCGGATTTGGAAACAACGGCGGCGAAGAGTACCTTAGCTACATGATGACCGCAGAATCCATGGTCATTACGGGTGATTCCGAATATAACAGCTGGTACGGAAAGATGAGCACACGCCTGTCAAAGATCCAGGACGGCAACGGCAGCTGGTCGGGCCATCATTGCATCACCAGTCCGGTCTTTTGCACGGCGGCTGTGGTTATGACGCTGACCGCCGACCGTGATGCCGAACTTCTCGTCAAGGAACAACAGAAGAAAGGCTCTTAATGCACTCGCGTCTTGCTCGTGGTCATGCTCTTCGGCCTCTCCTTGTCGGCTGCAGCATTCTTGCGGTTCTCAGCTGCGAAACAGGGGGAGGCCGAAGCACGTCTGAAGCCGAAATCATTCTCGCAAAAGCGGCACGCTATCTCTGGGAACATCAGGGCGAGGATGGCGCATGGCACAGTGAGATTCACGGTGTCATGAAAACAGGCCAGACGCTGACTCCCTACATTCTTCTTGCCCTCACGGAGGTTCCCGGGAGTCTGGTTGCGCGGCCTCAAGAGAAAATCGACCGCGCACTGG
>Ga0302046_10006280_pt1 | contig 10386 bp, 11 predicted proteins | sample RVTome_11_FD_200261 | JGI IMG/M metagenome (GOLD analysis project Ga0302046, IMG submission 200261) | Soil microbial communities from uranium-contaminated site in the Upper Colorado River Basin, Wyoming, United States - RVT147D111 (version 2) ... | reverse complement strand
CCGGCGAAGCGCCCGGCAAGCGCTTCCGGGGTCAACACGAGGATGCGCCCGCGCGCGGTCTCGACCGCCAGGCCGCCGTCGACGGCATGCACGGCGTTGGGCGCCACCAGCCCGCCATAGTAGGGTGCGAGCTCGGCCGGCGCCGCCGCGACCAACACCACCTCGGCGATGCGCTCGGCGCCGTTGGCGTGGCGCTGGTAGGCCGCATGCCAGAAATATTCCGGCGTGTGCTGCTGACAGACGAAGTGCGGTGCGTCGCCGAGCGCCGGCTCGGCGACGATGACGATGGAGAACGACATCGTCGCCTCGCCGCCATCCGGCTGGCCGGCCCGGCGCGAGAAATCGAGCGGTTCCGACGCGGGCAGGCCGGCGGCGAGAAAACGGGCGTGGTCGGCGCGCGCGTCCTCGCTCGACAGCACGACGAAGGAAAGGCCCTGGCGGCGTGCCAGCAGGTCGCGGTGCTGCGCCGGAAGCGAAAAGCGGCCCGGCGCGTGCGGCGGGATCTTCTCCGGTGCCGTGGTGCCCAGCAGCTCCAGGAAGTTGCCGTCCATAATCGCCAGATGGTTCGAGGTGCCGAAGGGGTGCTCGGCCCTGGGCGTCAGGGTGAAGCCGGCGCGGGCGAAGAACTCCCGCGCCGCCGCCAAATCGGCGACGCTCAACACCAGATGGTCGATCCCGGGTATGCCGTCCATGTCCAAGCCCTCGCATCAGGCCGCCGCGTCGGGAGTCTTGATCTCCAGACCGAGGCGCGCGCGCCGGCGCAGCCAAGCGCTCGGCCGGTAGCGCTCCTCGCCGGTCAGCGCCTGCAGCTGGCCGAGGATGCGCAGCACCTGCTGTGCCCCCAGGCTTTCGACCAGCGCCAGGGGGCCCTGAGGATAGTTCAGACCCAGCGTCATCGCGGTGTCAATGTCGTCGGGCGTGGCGATGCCGATCTGCGCCATCTCGCAACCGAGATTGCCGATCATCGCCAGCATGCGCTGGGCCACGAAGCCCGGCGAATCGTTGATCGCGGTGACCGCGGCGCCGGTCTCGCACAGCCGCGCCGCCACCGCGTCGCGCACTGCCAGACTGGCGCCGGGCGCCGTCATCAGCGTCAGCCGCTTGCCGCTGTCGCCGGTCATGTCGACGCCGACCAGGCGCCGGTGGTCGAGGCCGAGGCGCGCGGCGACGGCGCTGCAGTCCTCGCCCACGGGGGCCGCGACGATCGGCACGTCGCCGTCGTCGACGCTCGTCAGCTCGGCGCCGGCGGCCTGCAGCAAGGCTTCCAGTCGCTGCTCGGCCTCGGCAAGGCAGAGACGACTCGCCGGCGCTACCCCGGGCGCCAGGTCGGCCGACGGCGCCTGCTTGTTGCCCTCGGCATCGTAGCGATAGTGCCCGGCGCCGGTCTTGCGGCCAAAGCGGCCGGAGGCGTACAGGCTCTCGTGCAGCGGATAGGTAGCGATGCGGCGGTCCTGGAAATAGCCGTCGTAGATGGCCATCGAGGCGGGGAAATTGACATCGATCCCGGTCAGGTCCATCAGCTCGAACGGCCCCATGCGGAATCCGCAGGCATCGCGCATGATGGCATCCACCTGCGCGGGAGAGGCAATGCCTTCGTGCGCCAGCCGCAGACCCTCGGTGGTATAGGCGCGGCCGCCGAGGTTGACCAGGAAGCCGGGGCCATCGCGCACCACCACCGGGATGCGGCCCATGTGCCGGCCGAGATGCGTCAGCGCCTCGACCGCGGCCTCGTCGGTGTCCGGGGTGCGCACCACCTCGACCAGCTTCATCAGCGGCACCGGGTTGAAGAAGTGCATGCCGCCGATGCGGGCCTTGTCGCGGCAGCCGGCGGCGATCGAGGCGATCCGGAAGGACGAGGTGTTGGAGGCCAGCAGGACGTCATCGCCGACCGCGGCCTCGAGCTCGCGGAAGACCCGCTGCTTCACCTCCAGGTTCTCGACGATGGCCTCGATCACCACGTCGGCGCGGGCCAGCGCGGCCATGTCCCGGGCCAGCTCCAGCCGGGCATTGGCGGCAGCTGCCTCGGCGGCCTCGAGGCGGCCGCGCTCGACGGCGCGGCCGAGCATGTCGGCGATGAAACCCCTGGCCTTGTCGGCGGCGCCCTCGGCGCTGTCGAACAGGATCGTCTGCATGCCGCCCTGCATGGCCACCTGGGCGATGCCGCGCCCCATGACGCCGGCGCCGAGCACGCCCACGGTGACCTCGCCCCGTTCCCATTTCGATGCCATGGCGCTCTCCCTTTCCGCGTCCGGCCAGCATCACCCCTGGCGACGCCAAGTCAAGACGTCAATACCCGTTTCGGGCCTTGATCGGCGCCGACGCGAGCTTACATCTAGGCTGCGCGGTGCCACGGGACCGCGTCCGGACGCCGTGCCTGGGTCCGGCGACGCCGACGAAGCCATGCTTGCTCGCCGAGGAGGTGGTTCGATGAGCCGATTGTCCGCTTTCAACAGCCCGCTGCTGCTGGGGTTCGACCACTTCGAGCGCATGCTCGACCGGGTCGCGAAGGCCGGCAGCGACGGCTACCCCCCTTACAACATCGAGCAGATCGGCGACGACGGTCTGCGGATCGTATTGGCCGTGGCCGGCTTCTCCGAGGCGGAGCTGGAGATCACGCTTGAGGACAACCAGCTCACCATCCGGGGCCGTCAGGCCGAAGACGACAGTGGCCGCGTCTATCTGCACCGCGGCATCGCGGCGCGGCAGTTCCAGCGCGCGTTCGTGCTGGCCGAAGGCATCGAGGTCAAGGAGGCCGCGCTCGACCACGGCCTGTTGTCGATCGACCTGATCAGGCCGAAACCGGCCGTGGTGTCGAAGAGCATCAAGATCTCCAGCGGCGCCAAGCCTGGCAAGAAGGCCAGGCTCGATGTCGAGGCGGAGTAGGGCGCGCGTCCCTGCCCTAGCGGAGGATCGGTATCATGACGAGTAACGAGTCCGAGGCCGGCATCGACGTCCGGCACATCACCGCCGAGCAGCTTTTCCACCTCGGCGTCCAGAACATCGCCTACGTGAAGGCGGTCGCCGGCGACGGCGCGCCGCGCTACGTGGTCTGCACCGCGGAAGGTGCCGAACTCGGAGTCTTTGCCGACCGCGATGTGGCCTTCGCGGCGATCCGCCAGTACGACATGGAACCCTTGAGCCTGCACTGAGGCGCCTCAGCGCAGCTGCAAGGTGCGTACCGTCCGCAAGACCTCGACCGGCGGCCGGCCTTCGCCTTCGGCGCGCAGCAGGCGGTATTCGCCCGTATACGGCCCGACCGTCCAGGGAAGCGAGCCCCGACGCTTGCCGATATAACGGAACTGCACCGCGCGGTGACGCTCCAGCGGCTCGCCGGTCATTTGCGCCAGCACGGTGCCGTCGGGAGCGGCGAGACGCAGGTCTTCGACGTCACCCCGGCGCAGCCCGAAGACCTCGATCCAGAACACCAGCATGGGCGCGCGCCCGTCGACCTCCGTACCGCGAAAGCCGCCGGCCTCGACGGCTTCCCGATCCGGTTCGCGGTCGGCGAAACCGGCCATCAGTAACGCACTTCGCCGGTAGCCGAGCCGCTCCGCCGCTTCAGGGCTCCAGAGCGAGCCACTGCCGCCGCCGCAGCCGGCGCCCATCTTGCGGCCCGTATACGGATCGACGATTTCGCGGTCGTGCAGCAGGTTCAGGTGCAAATGCGGAAACTGGGTGCGACCGGAATAGCCGATCTCGCCGAGCTTCTGCCCGGCCGCTACTTCGTCGCCGCGCTTCACCGCGATCGTCCCGAGCTTCATGTGGCAGTACTGCGTGACCCAGCCCCCGCCATGCGCAAGCCAGACGCCGTTGCCGCAGGCGCGGGTCTCGGTCGCACCTTCAGGCGTACCGGCGAGGCCGGCATCGGGCATGCCGTCGCGACTGTGGATAACGCGGCCCGGCGCCGCCGCCAAGACGCCGACGCCGGCCGCCATCTCGGCCCTCGTGGCAATGCGGATGTCGGTGCCGGTATGGCCGTCGTAGCTTAGCGAGCCACAGGTGAAGTCGTTGGCTTCGGGCCCCGGCGCGACATCGACATAGTTCTGCACGAAGCAGTCGACGCCGTTGCGGCAGTCGACCGGTGCTTGCAGCCGGAAGTCCTGGGCAAGGGCCGGTGCCAGCCCGAGAGAGAGCGCGAAGAAGAGGGCGAGGCGAAAACCCTGCCTCAATGCCCCTCGCTGACGCCCTGTTCGGTCAACAGCGCGTAGAGGGCATCTGCCTCCGCCGAGCCGCGCAGCTTGCGGCAGAACTCCTGGTCGCGCAGCAGCCTCGAGATGCGGGCAAGGGCCTTCAGGTGGTCGGCGCCGGCGGACTCGGGCGCCAGCAGCAGGAAGATCAGATCCACCGGTTCGTCGTCGATGGCGTCGAAGTCGATCGGGGTCTCCAGTCGGGCAAAGACGCCGTGCAAGCCTTCCAGTTCGCGCAGCTTGCCGTGCGGGATGGCGATGCCTTGGCCGACACCGGTGGTGCCGAGACGCTCGCGCTCCAGCAGCACATCGAAGATCTGGCGTTCGTGCAGTCCCGTCAGCGCCGCCGCCTTTGCCGACAGCTCCTGCAGCGCCTGCTTCTTGCTGCCCGCTTTCAAATTGGCGACCACGGCGTCCTGAGCCAGCAAATTGGCGACCTCCATTCGCGCTCCGTCCTCAGTCTTGCCCGTCCGCCGGGCGCGGGTCGAGCCAGCCGATGTGGCCGTCGCCGCGGCGGTAGACGACGTTGTAGCCGCCGTGCGCGCTGTTGCGGAACAGCAGCACGGGCAGGTCGGCAAGGTCCATGCGCATGACCGCCTCGCCGACGGTCAACGTCAGGACTGCGGTGCTGTTCTCCGCCACCACCACCGGCTCGAAGCGCTCCGGAGCTTCCGCATCGTCCGGCTCCGAGGCCAGGACGTAGTCCTGCGCGATTTGCGACTCCGGTCGGCGTTCCTTTTGCCTGTTGTGATGATCGCGCAGCCGGCGCTTGTAGCGCCGAAGCTGCTTCTCAAGCTTGGCGGCGGCGGCGTCGAAGCTGGCGGCGAGGTCGTCGGCCTCGCCATGGCTCTGCGCCTGGATGCCGTGGCCGACGTGCACGGAACAATCGGTGCGGTAGGCCGATCCCTCGCGTGCCACGGTCACGTGGGCCTCGATCGGACTGGCGAAATACTTCTCCACCGCACTGGCGAGACGGCCCGCGACGTGTGACCGCAGGGCCTCGGAAACCTCGACCTGTCTGGCTGATATCTGGATTTGCATGACGCGGTGCTACGGGAGTTGCTAGGCCCTCGCGACCGGAACCCGACGAAACGAACCGGACCGGCCCTCCCTCGAAAGGCCGGGAACATATGGCGGCGCCCCCGACGCTGTCAACCGCCGTCCGAGAACGCCAGGCGTTTCCGCCGGCGCCGCTGCACGGACGACGGCAGGCCCATCGCCTCGCGGTATTTCGCCACCGTGCGCCGGGCGATATCGATGCCGTCGTCGCGCAAGAGCTCGACCAGCCGGTCGTCGGATAGAATCGCGCGTGCGCTCTCGGCCTCGATGAGCCGGCGGATACGGTGCTTCACCGCTTGCGCCGAATGCGCATCGCCGCCCTCGGCCGAGGCGATGGCCGAGGTGAAGAAGTACTTCAACTCGAAAATGCCCCGGGGCGTGGCCATGTACTTGTTCGAGGTCACCCGGCTGATGGTGCTCTCGTGCATGTCCACCGCCTCGGCGATCGCGCGCAGGTTGAGCGGCCTGAGGTGCTGCACGCCATGGTCCAGGAAGTCCTCCTGCTGGCGCACGATCTCGGCCGCGACGCGCAAGATGGTGCGCGCGCGCTGGTCGAGCGACTTCACCAGCCAGTTGGCGCTCTGCAGGCAGTCCGAGAGATAGGCCTTGGTGGCGCGATCGGCGCCCCGGCCCTGCACCAGCGCGGCGTAGCGATTGTTCACCAGGACGCGCGGCAGCGTCGCGGCATTCAGTTCCAGGCGCCAGCCGCCGTCGGCGCCGCGCCGCACGTAGACGTCCGGCAGCACCGGCTGCGCCACCTCTTCGTCGAAGACCAGACCCGGGCGCGGGTTGAGCGCACGGATTTCCGCCACCATATCGCCGAGGTCCTCGGCGTCGACGCGGCAAAGCCGCATCAGGCGGCCGAGATCGTGCTCGGCCAGCAGATCGAGATGCTGAAGCAGGGTCTGCATCGCCGGATCCAGGCGATCCAGCTCGCGCAGCTGCAGCGCCAGGCATTCGGCCAGGTTGCGGGCGCCGACGCCGTGCGGATCCTGGCGCTGCAGCACTTCGAGGACCGCGCCCACCTGCGCCGGCGTAGCGCCGATCCTCTCGGCGATCTCGTCGAGCGGGTCCGCCAGGTAGCCTGCCTCGTCCAGACAGTTCACCAGGTGCACGCCGATCAAGCGTTCGACCGGATCCGATAGCGCGAGATTGAGTTGGGTCAGGAGATGCTCCCTGAGGTCGACCCGGCGACCGCCGCCGACTTCGCTCGAGCGGTTGTCGAATTCGTCGTATTCGCCGCCGCCGGACCCGGCCTCCGCCCAGACGGACGCTTCCGTCAGCTCCGCCGGGTCGGCGTCGGCCGGGCCAAAAGCGTCGAAGACATTCTCATAGTCGGTGTCGAGCGGCGCGTCGGCGCCGTCGAAACCGCCGCCCGCCGCAAGATCGATTTGATCCAGCTCCAGCGCCACGGAATCCTCCGGCTCGGGCTCGCCCTCGCCGGCCGTATCGGCCTCGCCATTCGGCTCTGGCTCGCCGCCGGGCATCTCGTCGTCCTCCGCCTCCGCCCGTTCCAGCAGGGGATTCCGCTCCAGCTCCTGCTCGACGAAGCCGGCCAGCTCCAGATTCGAGAGCTGCAGCAGCCTGATCGCCTGCTGCAGCTGCGGCGTCATCACCAGCGATTGCGCCGTGCGCAGCTCGATTTTCGGTGACAGGGTCATGCCGCGGCGGCTCCGCGCGGGGCTACAAGCTGAACCGGTCGCCCAGATAGACCCGGCGCACGCCGTCGTGGGCGACGATTTCGGCGGGACTGCCCTCCATCAGCACGCGGCCGTCGTGCAGGATGTAGGCCCGATCGACGATGTCGAGGGTCTCGCGCACATTGTGGTCGGTGATCAGCACACCGACGCCGCGGTGCTTCAACTGCGAAATCAATTCGCGAATTTCGCCGAGCGCGATCGGATCGATACCGGCGAGCGGCTCGTCCAGGAGCATGAAATTGGGCCTGGCCGCCAACGCCCGCGCGATCTCCACGCGGCGGCGCTCGCCGCCGCTCAAGGCCAGAGCCGGCGTCCGCCGGATGTGGTCGATCGCGAAATCGGCCAGCAGCCCATCGAGCATTTGCTCGCGGCGGGTACGGTCGGGCTCGCTGACCTCGAGCACGGCGCGGATGTTGTCCTCGGCCGTCAGGCCGCGAAATATCGAGGCCTCCTGCGGCAGATAGCCGATGCCGAGCCGGGCGCGACGGTACATCGGCAGGCCGGTGATATCCTGGCCGTCGAGCTCGATGGCGCCCATATCCGGCGAGATCAGGCCGGTGATGATATAGAAGCAGGTGGTCTTGCCCGCACCGTTCGGGCCCAGAAGGCCGACCGCCTCGCCGCGGGTAAGGTTCAGGCTGACGTCGCGCAATACCGGCCGGCGCTTGAAGCGTTTGCCGACGTGCCGCACCGCCAAGCCTTCGTTCTCGGCTACCAGTCGCAAGGGGGCGGGCTCGTTCGATGGCTTCTGTCGCATCCCCCGCCCCGCCTAGTTGCTGACGCTGCGCTGCGGCTTGCTGGCCGGGACCGGCGCCACGTCCGACCGTGGCCCCCGCACCGGCGGCGTCTCGCGTTCGCCGCCGTCGCTCTCGTCGCCCTTGTCGGCGGGCACGAAGATGCTACGCACGCGGCCGGTGCCCCCGGCGGTCCCCGGCTCGCCGCCGTCGATCGTGGAGCGGCCGGTCTCCATGTTCATCACCAGGCGCTGGCCGCGGATGACGTTTTCGCCGCGTGTCAGCACCACCCGGCCGCTCAACTCGATCTCGCGGCGATCGACATGGTAAATCCCCTTGTCGCCTTGCGCGGTTTCGCTCGGCGAGGAGATGAACACTCCGCCGGCGGCATCGATGCGGCTGATGGAGCCGGCAATGCCGCTGCCGCCGCCCTCCTTGCGGCTCTTGTAATACACCTTCAACTCGTCCGCCTTGAGGCGGATCTCACCTTGGACCGCGTTTACGGCGCCGCGGAAGATGGCGATGCGGTCCTCCTGCAGCACTTCCAGGCTGTCGGCGACGATCTCGATCGGCTTGTCGGTGTCGAGCTTGCCGGTGAGACTCTGCGCCCCGGCGTGCCCGGCGGCGAGCCAGAGCAAGGCGGCCAATATAGCGAACAGCTGGGATGGGCCGCGCATCGGCCTATTCGTCCCGGCCGGGGTAAATGAGGACGCGGACGCCGTCGTCGAAGCGGAAGCGCTCGCCGCGTTGGCTGATCTCCATGCGTTCGGCGCTGAGTTCGCCGAAGGGGCCATGGCCTTGCACCGGGTTCGAGGTGACCGCGCGGCCGGCCTCGAGGTCGACAGCGACGTCCGTCGCATGGAATTCGTAGCCCTGGTCCGAGTAGACGCTGACCTTGCCGCCGAGCTGCAGCGTCTTCTCCTTCTGGTGATAGCGGCCGGCGTCGGCCAGTAGGGTGAACCAGCTGCCGTCACGCATGGTCATGTCGGCCTGTAGCCGGGTCAGCGTGACGCTCTTCTCGTCCTCGGGGTCCTGCACCGCCGCGTCGGCGGTGACCATGAAAGGGCGACCCCGGCCGTCGGTGCCGAGGTAGCGGGGCTTCACCATCGTCATGCTATCCGCCGGCGCGTTCTCCAACTTGCTGACCGGCAGCTCCAAGGGCTCGACTCGGTCGAAGACGCCCGGCCACGCCAGCACCAGGAGGATCGACGCCAGGGCCACCACCGGCAACACGAACTTCATGGCGCCGACGAAACGCGCGCGGCGGCGGCTCAAGGACGTCGACGGTCTCGCTTGCGACCGCGCCGGCGCCAGCGCGTCGGCTACGCGGATGTTGCGCTGGCTGGCGGTGCCGGCCATGCTTCAGGCGATGCCCGCGCGCAGGATGTCGTGAACGTGCACGATGCCGCGTGGGCGGCCATCCTCGGTGACGAACAGGCAGGTGATGTTGTGGGCGTTCATCAGCCCGAGCGCCTCGGCGGCAAGCGCCTTCGGCCGAATGGCCTTCGGGTCGGGCGTCATCACCGCGCCGGCCTTGAGCTCCAAGAGGTCGTCCTGCATGTGCCGGCGCAGGTCGCCGTCGGTGACGATGCCGACCAGGCGCGCCTCGCCGTCGACGATGCCGAGGCAGCCGAAGCGCTTCTCGGTCATGATCAGCAGCGCTTCCGACATCGGCACTTCGGGCCCGGCCAACGGCAGCTCGTCGCCCTCGTGCATGATGTCCTCGACCTTGACGAAACGCCGCCCGAGCCGGCCGCCGGGATGCAGGCTGTGGAACTGATCGGCGGTGAAGCCGTGCCGCTGCATCAGCGCCACCGCGAGTGCGTCGCCGAGCGCCAGCATCATCGTCGTCGATGTGGTCGGCGCCAGCCCCAGCGGGCAGGCCTCGGCCACCGACGGCAGCACCAGGGCGACGTCGGCGGCCTCCGCCAGCGAGCTCTTCGCCCGGCCGACGATAGCCACCAGCGGCACCCGGCGCAGCCGGGCGAAGGCGACGAGATCGCGCAGCTCGGCGGTCTCGCCGGAATTCGAGAGCACGACCAGCGCATCTTCCGCGCCGAGCATGCCGAGGTCGCCGTGACTGGCTTCGGCCGGATGCACCGCATGCGCCGGCGTGCCGGTCGAGGCCAGCGTGGCGGCGATCTTGTTGGCGACGTGGCCGCTCTTGCCCATGCCGCTCAGCACCACCTTGCCGGCGATGCCGTCCAGCAGCGTCAACGCGGCCAGAAAACGCTCGCCCAGGCCATCGCCGACCTGCCGCAGGCCCTCCGCGGCCAGCGCCAGCACCCGGCGCGCGGCGTTGATGTCGCTCTCGCCGGCGGCGGGAGCGCGCTGCTGCAGACGGTCGGTGGTCACGGGGCGTCGGTCCTTGTCCGGCTTCGTCCTTGGTTATGCTGGCACTGCCGCGGCGGCCGCGGGCGAAGCATAAACCGTGCCAAACCCACTAGGTGAGTATGCGAGGATCACAATTCCAGGTCAAACGCGGCGTCTTGCCGCGCCGGCCGCCACGGCAGCGCCTCAATGGGCGAAGATGTCCTCTTCCGGCCAGCCGGCGAGATCGAGCTCGGCGCGGGCCGGAAGAAAGGCGAAACAGGCGTCGGCCAGGCTTCGGCGGCCGTCGCGCTCCAGGCGGCGGTCGAATTCCTCCTTCAGGCGATGCAGATAGAGGACGTCGGTGGCGGCGTATTCGAGCTGCTCCGCGCTGAG
>Ga0302046_10006279_pt1 | contig 10387 bp, 8 predicted proteins | sample RVTome_11_FD_200261 | JGI IMG/M metagenome (GOLD analysis project Ga0302046, IMG submission 200261) | Soil microbial communities from uranium-contaminated site in the Upper Colorado River Basin, Wyoming, United States - RVT147D111 (version 2) ... | reverse complement strand
TCACCGCCTTCGAAGGTGGCGATGCCCGCCGAGTCGTAGCCGCGGTATTCGAGACGGCGCAGGCCGTCGAGGATCACGTCCTGGGCCTTCGCTTCGCGCCCGATGTAGCCGACGATTCCGCACATGTGGGTCAGTCCTCCCCGCGCTCGCGACGTCGCTCGCGCCAGCCTTCCACGTTCCGCTGCCTCACCCGCGCCACCGCCAGCGCGTCCTTGGGGACGTGGGCGGTGATGGTGGAGCCCGCCGCCACCACCGAGCCGTCCTCGAGCGTCACCGGCGCCACCAGGTTGGCGTTGCAGCCCACCTTGACGTCGCGCCCGATCGTGGTGCGGTGCTTGGCCTCCCAGTCGTAGTTCACCGTGATGGCTCCGCAGCCGAAGCTCGAGCCCTCGCCCACGTCGGCGTCGCCCAGGTAGGCCAGGTGGTCGGCCTTCACGCCGTCGGCAAGGTTGGAGTTCTTCACCTCGACGAAGTTCCCGATGCGTACGCCGCGACCGAGCACCGAGCGCGGCCGCAGGTGGGCCGAGGGGCCGAGCGTGCAGCCGTCGCCGATCCGGCTGTCCTCGATGGTGCAGTGGGGCCTCAGATGGCAGCCCTCGCCGATCACCGTGGCGCCGGTGACGACGCAGCCGGGCTCCACCAGCGTGTCGGGCCCGATCCGCACGTCGACATCGAGATAGGTATGGGCGGGGTCCACGATCGAGACGCCCTCGGCCATCAGCGCCTCACACTTGCGGCGGCGCACCACGGCCGCGGCGGCCGCCAGCTCGGCGCGCGTGTTCACGCCAAGGCACTCTTCGGCGCTCTCGAGCTTGAGCGCCTCCACGCGCTGGCCCTGGGAGACGGCGAAGCCCACCACGTCGGTCAGATAGAGCTCGCCCTGCTCGTTGCGGTCGTCGAGCTGGGCGAGGCCCTTCCACAGCAGGTCGGGCTTCACGAGATACACGCCCGTGTTGCCCTCGCGGATCTGGAGCTCCTCGGGTGTGGCGTCGGCGACCTCGACGATCCGCTCCACCCGGCCGCGCGCGTCGCGCACCACGAGGCCCGGCAGGGGCTCGGGCGAGGTCAGCATCACCAGGTCCGCGCGCTCGGAGCAGAAGAGCTCCACCAGGCGGCGCAACGACTCGAGGCGCAGGAGCGGCGTGTCGCCGTAGAGCACCAGGATCGCGCCGCGCGCGCCGGCCAGCGCCTCGCGCGCCACCAGCACCGCGTGGCCCGTGCCGTTCTGGGGCTCTTGGAGCACGAACCGGGCTTGTCCGGCGAAGACCGCGCGAACCTCTTCGGCGTCGCGACCCACCACCACCACCGGCTCGCGGGCCGAGAGCTCGCGCGCGAGCGCCAGCGGGTAGCCGAGCAGGGGCCGGCCGGCCAGCTCGTGGAGCATCTTCGAGCGCCGCGACTTCATGCGCGTGCCCTGGCCGGCGGCGAGGATGACGACCGCGACCTCGAGCTCGGCGGGCGTGGCGGCGTGGCTGCCCATGGACTCCTTCTCATCGGCGCGCGAGCCGCGGCGCCTTCGGGTCCTCCGGGCGGGGCGAAGGACCGGACAGGTTACCCCCCGGGACGCCCGGCTGGAACCCATCACGACAGTGCAGGTAGACCCCCTCGGGGGAGATTGCCAGGGGGCGGCCGATCCCTAACATCCCCGGGTCCCGGCGACGGTGCCCCACCCGTCCCGCGGAGAGGGGCACCGGCCATCCACATCCACGGCAACACCCAGGGCCTGAAGGCCAGCCAGGTCCGCGCGCTCGAGCGACTCTACCGCCGCCAGCTCCCGCCCGAGCGGATCCTGACCCAGGAGTTCGCCCGCAGCCTCACCGAGATCTCCCACGAGACCCGCCGCCAGGTGGGCGTGCTGGTGGACCGGCGCGGCGAGGTGACCCACGTGATGGTGGGCGATGCGGGCGGGATCGAGCAGCCCGACTGGGGCCGTCTGCGCGCCGGCCGCGGCCGCCTGCGTGGCCTTCGCTGCATCCACACCACCGTCGGGAGCGAGGAGCTCTCGCTCGACGACCTGACCGACCTGGCCTGCTTGCGCCTCGACGCCATGGTCACCGTCTCCTTCGGCGAGGGCGGCATCCCCCGTCTGGCCCACGTGGCGACGCTCAAGCCCGAGGGCGACGGAGCCGACTCCGGCGACGGCATCGAGCGACTGGATCCGCTGCCGCCCTCGCAGCTCGACCGGGACTTCCGCGACTGGATGCGCGACCTGGAGGCCGAGCTCGGCCGTACGCGCACCGGCCGCAAGGTGGGTGAGGGCGAGCGCGCGATCCTCGTCTCGGTGCAGTGCCGGGCCCGCCGTCCGCGCCGCGCCGCCGACGGCAACGGCCACGGCCACGCCCACGCCCACGGCAACGGCGCGGGCCGCGAGCCCGCCGAGCACGAGCCCGACGCCAAGAGCGAGGCCGAGGCCAACCTGGCCGAGCTGCGCGAGCTGGCGCGCTCGGCCGGCGTGACGGTGGTGGACAGCATCGTCCAGCACCGCGACCAGCCGGACCGCAAGACCCACCTGGGCTCGGGACGCCTCCGCGAGCTCATGATCCGCGCCTTCCAGAAGGACGTGGACCTGGTGATCTTCGACGCGGACCTGACGCCCAGCCAGGCGCGCAACCTGGCCAACCGCATGGAGCTGCGGGTGATCGACCGCACGCAGCTCATCCTCGACATCTTCGCCCAGCGCGCCAGCAGCGCCGACGGCAAGCTCCAGGTCGAGCTCGCCCAGCTCCAGTACCGGTTGCCGCGGCTGGCCCAGCGCGAGGACATCTCGCTCTCGCGTCTGGGCGCCGGGATCGGCGGGCGCGGCCCCGGTGAGACGAAGCTCGAGGTGGACCGCCGCCGCGTGCGCGACCGCATCACCCGGCTGGAACGGGAGTTGCAGAACCTGCGCCGGCAGCGGAACAGCCGGCGCCAGCGCCGGCGCCGGCAGGGGCTGCCGGTGCTGTCCATCGTCGGCTATACGAACGCCGGAAAGAGCACCTTGCTGCGCGCACTTACCAAGACCGACGTGCACGTGGAGGATCGCCTGTTCGCCACCCTGGACCCGGCGTCGCGCCGGCTGCGCTTCCCCCAGGACCGTGACGTGATCATCACGGACACCGTGGGATTCATCCGTGACCTGCCGGCGGACCTGACCGAGGCCTTCCGGGCCACGCTCGAGGAGCTCTCGGAGGCGGACCTCTTCCTGCACGTGGTGGATGCGGCGGCGCCGGATCCGGAGCGGCGCATGGCGGCCGTCTGGCGCGTGCTCGAGGAGATGGGCCTGCGCGACACGCCCGAGCTCCTGGTGCTGAACCAGGTGGACCGGCTGCCGCCGGGCGCCGGCGAGGCCCTGGCGGCGCGGCTCGGTGGCGTCGCCGTCTCGGCGCTCACCCACGAGGGATTGGACCGGCTCCTGGCGCGCGCCGCCGAGGATCTGTTTGCCGAGGAACGGACGGAGCACGGCCGCCGGCGCGTCGCCGCCATCACGGCCGGAGGGGGGAGCGCATGATTCGTCGCTCGAAGATCGCAGGCACGGGGATGTTCGTACCGGAGCGGGTCGTGACCAACCAGGACCTGACCCAGTGGATGGACACGAGCGACGAGTGGATCCAGCAGCGCAGCGGGATCCGCGAGCGGCGCTGGATCGTGGCGGGCGAGACGCCGGCCGACCTGGCGGAGCAGGCCACGCGCCGGGCGCTCGAGAACGCCGGGCTCGAGGCGGGCGACGTCGACTGCATCCTGCTGGCGACGCTCTCGCCCCAGCACCACTTCCCCGGGACCGCCTTCTTCCTCCAGGAGCGGCTCGGCTTCGGCGAGACGCCCTGCTTCGATCTGCACGCCCAGTGCAGCGGCTTCCTGTTCTCGCTCACGGCCGCCGACAGCTTCATCCGCTCGGGCCAGTTCGACCGGGTGCTGGTGGTGGGCTGCGAGGTGCACTCCACGGGCATCGACATCTCCACGCGCGGGCGCGACGTGGCCGTGCTGTTCGGCGACGGCGCCGGCGCCGTGATCCTCGAGGCCAACGAGGATCCCGACGATCCGGGCGCGATCCTGGAGAGCCGCATGCACTCCGAGGGCAAGCACGCCCGCAAGCTGTGGCTCGAGGGCCCGGCCTCGGCCGAATGGCCCCTGCGCATCACCCACGAGATGCTCGACGACGGTCGCGTCTTCCCGCAGATGGACGGCCGCTTCGTGTTCAAGCACGCCGTGACGCGCATGCCCCAGGTGCTGCTCGAGGCGCTGAACGCCGCGAGCCTCAAGCTCGAGGACGTGGACTGGTTCCTGTTCCATCAGGCGAACCTGCGCATCAACGAGTTCGTGGCCAAGTCCCTGGAGCTGCCGCCGGAGAAGTGCCCGAGCAACATCCAGAAGTACGGCAACTGCTCGGCCGCCTCGATCCCGATGCTGCTCGACGAGCTGCGCCGCGAGGGGGGCGCCCGGCCCGGCCAGCTCGTCACGATGACCGGCTTCGGCTCGGGCTTCACCTGGGGGAGCGTGGTCGCGCGGCTCTAGCTCTTCGGGGCCGGCGCGCGCGCGAGGCGCAGCGCAAGGTCGCGCGAGAAGGTCGGCACGGCGAGCGTCACGGCCTCCTGGCCCGGCGCGGCCGTGACCGTGGACTTGGCCACCACGGCGCCCGTCCACGGGTCGATCCACTTGCCCCACCACGTTCCGCCGCCGCGCAGGGGCGCCACGAACGTGCCGCCCGCCACGGGCGCGCGGTCGGGCTGGTAGTACTCGTGGTCGAGGTTCTTCACCCAGGCCAGCACCGTCGTGCGCCCGGCCAGCAGGTGGGCCGCCACGCGACGGCCCGGCGCGTCCACCGGCACGACCGAGCGCTCGAGCTGCTCGCGCGGGAAGTCCACGCCCGCGACCAGGCGGGCGAGGGGCGTGAAGTGGAAGTACCACCCCTCGGTGTCCACCACGAAGTCCCACCACCAGGACATGCCGCTGCCGAACCCGCCCGCGAAGGCGCCGGCCCACAGGAGGTCGTGGAAGCCCTCGCCCTGCGGGTCGGCCTGGAGGGTCTCGGCGATGCCGCGGAAGTCCACGCCCGCCTCGGCCACCAGCACGGGCTTGCCGTAGCGCGCCATGCGGTCCGAGAGCCGGAAGATCGTGTCGGCCACGGGCAGGCGCACGTTCCAGCCCCAGATCTGGTAGCTGTGGAGCTGCACGAAATCGATCTCGGGCAGCTCCCAGACCGGCTCGAACTCGAGCGGGTAGTCCTCGATGGGGAAGTTCCCGAGCCAGGCGGTGAAGGTCATGAGCTCGTCGCTGGTGCTCGTGCTGATCAGGCGGTCGTTGGGATCGAGCTCGCGCAGCAAGCCCGCCATCTCCCGATGCCAGTCCACCAACGGCTCCATGGACTCGGGCCGCTCGGTCAGGTCCACCTCGTTCCACAGCTCGAAGCAGAACACGTTGGGCGAGTGGCCCCAGCGCGCCACGACGTAGCGCAGGTAGCGGCGGAAGATCTCGCGCGCCTCGGCGCTCCCGTGGAACTCGCTCGGGTGGGCCAGCGGCCCGCCGTTGGCCACGTTGAACAGGTTCGCGTCCCAGCCGGAGCCGAAGAAGCCGCCGAGCTCGAAGGGGCCGTGGTTCTGGACCGAGAGCATGACGTACAGGCCGTGCTGCTCGGCCAGCTCGATCACACGGTCGAGCTGCCAGGCGCGGTCGAGGCGCGCCGACCAGTCCTCGAGCGTGGCCGGCGGGTAGACCAGCCCCATGGCCCAGCTCGGCATCCACAGCCGGATGTAGTTGGCGCCGCTTGCGGCCAGCTTCGGGATCCAGTCCTCGTAGGCCAGCGAGCCGCGCGAGTCGTACCAGGCCAGGTTCTCGCCCACGGCGAAGAAGGGCGTGCCGTCGTCGAACTCGAGATAGCGCGGGTCGTCGGCGCTGCGGCGCACGAAGCCGTGGCGCGCGGGATCCAGATTTGGCGCCACGGCGAGATCCTGCCACGGCCCCGATTCGCTTCCGGCGGGCGTGGTGCGGATCCAGCGCCAGCGCCACACGCCGGGCTTCGTGGGCGTGAAGCGCAGCCGCCACTCGCGCGGACCCACCGCGGCGAGGGTCTCGCGGCCGTCGGGGCGCACCGTCCTGAGGAAGGGCTGGTGGACGAAGGCCGGCAGGCGCTGGACGGCTCCACCCGGCTCGACGAACTCGGCGTCCACGCTCACCTGCTGGGGATCGAAGGGATTCGCGGCCTCGACCGCGATCGGGAGCGTCCGCTCGAAGGTCCGCCAGACGGCGTCCTTCCGGCCCGGCTCGGGCGAGCAGCTGTGTCCGAGCGTGAGGAGCAGCAGGAGGAGCAGGGGCCCGCGGCGCATGGCGCCATGCTACGCCAGCGACGGGCCGGTTACGCCAGCGGCGGGCGCCCGAGCGATGACGCGTACGGGGCCGAATCCCCATGCCGCGCTGCGGCAACCCAGAACGCACCCTCTCCCGTAACCAGCTGGATATCCATGGATGCCTCCCCTGCCGCAGCGCGTCTGAGCCCCTTGACGCCATGACGCATCGTGTTAAGTTCCTGGCCTTCGCGCCAACCAACGACATTCCGGGCGGGAGCCCGGGGGAGAGAGGAAACCGAAATGGCACAGACCCAGAGCCTCGTGGACCAGGGAGTGGACCGCTTCCAGGACGCCCTCAAGAGCGTGGACAAGGAGCTCCAGCGCATCCAGCGCGAGGTCCGGAGCCGCCGGCGAACCTTCGAGCGCAGCCTCGAGGCACGCCGCAAGAACCTGGAGAAGCAGGCCCAGAAGCAGATCAAGGCGCTGCGCGAGAACGACCTGGTGAAGCGGGTCGAGACCCTGGGCAGCGACGTCCAGGAGCAGATCGGCTCGCGCGTCGAGTCGGTGCTCTCGATCTTCCAGATCGCCTCGAAGGCCGACATCGAGCGCGTGGACCGCAAGATCGAGCGCATCTCCAAGAAGCTGAAGGAGCTCGAGCCCTCCCAGGCCTGAGCGGGGCCAGGGGACTCCGTCGCCTCACGGCGGCCGCGTCCCCGAGCCAGCGCCTCCACTCCGGAAGCCCGGCGGCCCCCCGCCGGGCTTCTTGCTTTCGGGCCCGGCGCGGTGCGCGGGGCGTTGGCGGGCGACAGCCGGATCCGCCAGCCTCGCGCCCGTGCCCGCGAGGACCACCCTCGGCTTGCTCCTGGCGACGAGCCTCCTCGCAGCTGGCGCACTGACGGCGGAGGAGCTCGCCGAGCGCCAGCTGCAGCGGCTCGTGCGCGGCAACCTCCCCGTGTTTCGCTGCTACCTCTGCGACGACGAGAACGTCGCAACCCTCGTTCCCGGCTTCGACGGCGTCTGGCGTGGCAACGGATTCGAGGTGGCCGTGCGCCTCAATAACCGAGGGTTTCGCGAAGACTTCGAGTTCGAGGATGCGGACGTGGACGTGGCCTTCGCCGGCGACAGCTTCACCTTCGGATGGGGCGTCGAGGTGGAGGATCGCCACACGAACGTCGCGGGCCGGGACCACCCGGAGCTGGTGACCGTCTCCCTGGCCTGGAGCAACGGGTTCCAGCCGGAGCACTACGAGTACTTCTTCGACCGCCATCGCGAGCTTCGTCCCGGCATCGTCTTCGCCGCCCTGTACCTGGGCAACGACCTGGAGAGCGATGTCCGGGAGACGCGCATCGAGCGGGGCGACGGGGGCCGGATCGATTCACTCGGCCTGCCCGGCCGGGGCATCTTCGCCGGCGTCCGGATCACCCGCTCGGCGTACCGGTGGGCGTGGCTCGCCGAGACGGTGGCGCGCACCCACGTCGGGAAGCTGCTCGCCGTCCAGGTCAACCACTCCTCCCGTCTCCGCGGCCTCCTGATGGCTCCGGACCAGGCCGTCCCGAACCGGCCGAACGGCCTCGACACCGAGCTCGGCCGCCTGGGCGATCTGGGCGAGCGGGCCCTGGAGGCTCTCGGCCGGCTCCATGAGATCGTGGACCAGCGCGGCGGCACGCTGCACGTCCTGCTGATCCCGCAGAACTTCCGCGTCGGGCCGGCGTCCCATCCGCATGTCGCACCGGAGCTGACGTCCCGGGTCGAGGAGCTCCGGACGGGCCGCGCGCTGCAGGGGACGCTGCTCGACCGCTGTGGCCACCGGGGGCTTTCGTGTCACGACCTCTCGCTGCGGCTCACGGCGGCGGATTACATGGAGGGCGATCCACACTGGAACGCTCGCGGACACCGCAAGGTCGGCGAGCTCGTGAGCGGGATCGTGGCGGCCTGGAAGGCGGCTCACGCAGGCGGCGACGCGTCACCTTCGCCGCGAACGGCCTCGTAGACCTCGTCCACCACGTACAGGGGCCGGCTTCGCGCCGCCTCGTAGGTCCGCCACAGGTACTCGCCCAGGAGACCGAGGAAGATCATCTGGATCCCGCCCAGCAGCAGCACCACCACCATCAGCGAGGACCAGCCGGGCGTGGTGATCTCCAGCAGGAGCCGGCGGACGATGATCCAGCCGGCGTAGCCGAAGGAGGCGAAGCCCACGAGCAGGCCGGTCACGATCATGAGTCGGACGGGCAGGTAGCTGAACGAGACCACGGTATCGACCAGGAGCTTGATCTTCTTGGCGAGCGTCCAGCGCGAGCGGCCCGAATGCCGTGCCTCGCGGTCGTAGGGCACGAGCGCCAGCGAGTGGCCGCTCCACAAGACGAGGCCGGGCAGCGACGTGTTCGCCTCGGCCGCCGCGAGCACGGTCGCGAGCGCCTTGCGGGTCAGCAGGTAGCAGTCGGTGCCGCCCACGGGCATGGCGGGGAGGATCCAGCGGCGGACCGCCCCGTAGTAGAGGCGGGCAAAGAGGCGGTTGGCACGCCCTTCGGGACGGCTCTCGCGCGCGGCCAGGACCACGTCGCAGCCGGTCCGTTCCTGGGCCTCGAGCAGCCGTGCGATCAGCTCGGGCGGCTCCTGGAGGTCGGCGTTCACGTGGACCACGAGGTCGCCGCGGCAGGCTTCGTAGCCGGCCAAGGTCGCCATGTGGCTGCCGAAGTTGCGTGCCAGACGCAGGGCCCGGGCGCCGGGAAGCTCGTCCACGATGCGCCGCAGCTCGGGCCACGACTCGTCCGCGGAGCCGTCGTCGACGAACAGGAACTCGAACCGGTAGTCCCGAAGATCCTTGGCGAGCTGGCGGAACCGTTCGGCCGCGGCGGGCAACGACGATGCGTTGAAGTAGACCGGCACCACCACCGAGACGAGGCGCCGCCGACCGTTCACGGCTGCACCGCGGCAAGGACGATCTCCGCGATCGTCTGGGCGTCCGTCTCGGCCATGCAGGGGCCGATGGGGAGGGAGACCAGGCGGGCGGCGGCGGCCTCCGCCACCGGGAAGGCACCGCGGGCGGGCATGCGCTCCGCCAGGACCGGGTGGCGGTGCAACGGGATCGGGTAGTGGATGGCGGGATCCAGGCCGCGCCGCACGAGGCGGGCGAGCACTCGATCGCGGTCCTCCACACGGATCGGGTAGAGATGACGGCACGGCTCGACGTCCTCGGCGTAGCGGAGGGCACGGACCGGGGTGCCGGCGAAGGCGTGGTCGTAGGCGGACGCCACGGCCCGGCGGCTTGCATTGTCGGTCTCGAGGGACGGGAGCTTCTCGCGCAGGATCGCCGCTTGCAGCTCGTCGAGGCGGCTGTTGCGACCGCTCTCCACCGCTCGCCCGTCGGGACCGCACCCGTAGCTCCGCAGGATGCGTACGCGCTCCGCCCGCTTCTCCTCACGCACGGCCACGGCGCCGCCATCGCCCAGCGCGCCCAGGTTCTTCGTGGGATAGAAGCTGAAGGCCGCCGCGGCGCCGAAGGAGCCGGCCCCGCGCCCCGCCAGACGCGCGCCGTGGGCCTGGGCGCAGTCCTCCACCAGCGCGAGGCCGTGACGCTCGGCCAGCGCCGCGAGCGCGGCCATCTCGCAGACGCCTCCGTAGAGATGGACGGGCAGCAGCGCCCGCGTGCGTCCGGTGACGGCCGCCTCGGCGGCGCGCGGGTCCATCAGCAGGTCGTCGGGCCCCACGTCCACCGGGACGGGAGTCGCGCCAACCGCCAGCACCGCCATGGCCGTCGGGACGCAGGTGTTCACGGGCACGATCACCTCGTCGCCCGGTCCGACGTCGACGGCCTGGAGCGCGAGGGCCAGCGCGTCGGTCCCGTTGGCACAGGTCACCACGTGGTCGAGGCCCAGCTCCGCCGCGAGCTCGGCTTCGAAGGCCTCGACCTCCGGGCCCAGCACGAGCTGCGCCCGGCCGAGCACGCGCGCAAAGGCCCGCTCGGCGGCCCCGCGGTCGCGGCGGAGCCCATCCTCGAAGGCGCGGCGAGCGGTGCAGGGCCCGCTCACGGCCAGTACCGGGCGCGGTGACGCCGGTAGTACTCGACGGTGCGCCGCAGGCCGGGCTCCAGTGGCGTCGACGGCTCCCAGCCCGTCAGCTTGTGCAGC
>Ga0302046_10006277_pt1 | contig 10390 bp, 10 predicted proteins | sample RVTome_11_FD_200261 | JGI IMG/M metagenome (GOLD analysis project Ga0302046, IMG submission 200261) | Soil microbial communities from uranium-contaminated site in the Upper Colorado River Basin, Wyoming, United States - RVT147D111 (version 2) ... | reverse complement strand
CGGGTCGACTACGACGCGACGCACTCGCCCATGTTTCATCAGGTAGAGGGACTCTGGCTCGACGAGCAGATCACCTTCGCCGACCTGAAAGGGGTGCTGAACGAGTTCGTGCGCCGGTTTTTCGAGCGCGATGACGTTCAGGTGCGCTTCCGGCCTTCGTTCTTCCCGTTTACCGAGCCTTCCGCTGAAATCGACATGAGCTTCGGCTCATCCTGGCTTGAAATCGGGGGTGCCGGGATGGTGCATCCCAACGTGTTGCGCAACGTCGGCATCGACAGTGAAAAGTACCAGGGATTTGCTTTCGGCCTTGGCCCCGACCGGTTGACGATGCTGCGCTACGGGGTGAACGACCTGAGAGCGTTCTTCGAGAACGACCTGCGTTTTCTCAGGCAGTTCAATTGAAACCGCAGATGAACGCGGATAAACACAGATCGGTTTTCGTTTTCATCGGCGTTCATCGGCGTTCATCGGCGGCTGGCAGGCCATGAAGTTCTCGGAAAACTGGCTGCGCGCCTTCGTCAACCCGCCGCTCACGACCTCGCAGCTGGCCGACGCGATTGCAATGGGCGGACTCGATGTCGAGCACATCGAGCCGGCCGCGCCGGCTTTCACACGGGTTGTGGCGGGTGAGGTTACCGCGGTCAGGCCCCACCCGAACGCGGACCGCCTTGCCGTGTGCGAGGTCAACGTCGGAAAGGGGAAGCTGACCATCGTCTGCGGCGCGCCCAACGTGGCGGTGGGAGCAAAGGTGCCGACCGCGCTCCCGGGCGCCACGTTGCCGGGCCTCACTGTCAGCAGCGCCGAGGTGCGCGGTGTCGAATCCCAGGGAATGCTGTGTTCGGCGCGGGAGCTGGGTCTGGCCGAGGAGGCCGCCGGGTTGCTCATCCTGCCCGCCGATGCGGCGCCAGGGTCCGATGTGCGCAGCATTCTCGAACTCGATGACCAGCTGATTACCCTCAAACCGACGCCGAACCGCGGCGACTGCTTGAGCATCACCGGCATCGCGCGCGAGGTGGCCGCGGTAACTGGTGCGCCGCTGCTGTCACCGGACCTGAAACCGGCGCGGGTGATCGGCACAGACCGGCTGAGCGTGACGCTCGAGGCCCCGCAGGCGTGTCCGCGCTATTGCGGACGTCTGCTACGGGGAATCAATGCGCGCGCGGTTGCCCCGGACTGGATGGTCCGGCGCCTCGCGAGAAGCGGCATTCGCTCGATCAGCGCGCTGGTGGACATCACAAACTACGTCATGCTGGAGCTCGGGCAGCCTCTCCATGCGTTCGACGCCGGCAAGCTGTCTGGCGGGATCCGCGTGCGGTTCGCCAGGGCGGGAGAGAAACTGGTGCTCCTCAACGGCACCGAGCTGGCGCTCGATCCCGGCTTCCTCGTCATTGCAGACGAACGCCGGGCAGTCGCTCTCGGAGGCGTCATGGGGGGGCTCGAGTCCTCGGTCAGCGACGCCACGCGCGATGTGTTCCTCGAAAGCGCGTTTTTTGCACCGAACACCATCGCCGGCAAGTCGCGCATACTGGGCTTTGCATCCGAATCAGCATACCGCTTCGAGCGCGGTGTCGATTTCGCAGGCACCGCCGCTGCGCTGGAGCGCGCGACCCAGATGGTACTCGAGATCTGCGGCGGCACGCCAGGTCCGGTCACGGAGACGCGCGCAACGCTGCCCGCCCGCGATCCGGTGCGGCTGCGGCTCGCTCGTGCGGAGCGCCTGCTCGGCGTGCGCCTGGACGGCACCCAGGTGAGCGAGATACTGCGGCGCCTTCGCTTTGAGTTCACTGCGGGTGGCGGCGAGTTCCGTGTCACGCCGCCAAGCTTCCGTTTCGATATCGCGCTCGAGGAGGACCTGATCGAGGAGCTCGCCCGCATCTACGGCTACGAGCGGATTCCCGCCACGCTGCCGGCGAGCCGCGTCGCGATGTTGCCGGTTTCGGAAAGCAGGCGCGAGCCCTCGACCCTTCGCGCGTTCCTGGCGGCGCGCGATTACCAGGAAATTGTCAACTACAGCTTCGTGGACGAGTCCTGGGAACGCGACCTTGCGCAGAACGTGGCTCCCGTCGCGCTCGCCAACCCCATCGCAAGCCAAATGAGCGTGATGCGATCGACGCTCGCGGGCGGCCTCATCGGGTGTCTATCGCGAAACCTCAGTCATCAGCAGGAACGGGTGCGATTGTTCGAGATGGGACGGTGTTTTTTGCTCGCCGGACCGGGGAACTACCAGCAGCCCGTTCGCGTAGGCGCCATCGCGTACGGCAACGCGGCACCCGAACAATGGGGAGTGGAGTCCCGGCAGGTGGATTTCTTCGACGTGAAGGGTGACATCGAGGCATTGCTGGCGCCACGCGTCGCGGAGTTTCGGGCAGCAGAGCATCCTGCATTGCATCCGGGGAAGTCGGCGCAAATCGTATTGGGTGGCACGGTGGCCGGCTGGCTCGGGGAATTGCACCCCCGCTGGCAGCGGAAGTATGATCTTCCGCTGTCCCCCGTTTTGTTCGAGCTCGATTACGATGTCATAAGTGAGCGGGATCTTCCGGCCTACAAGGACGTTTCGAGGTTCCCGTTCGTGCGTCGCGACATATCGGCCGAGGTCGATGAAGAGGTCAACTACCGGGCGATTTTGGCCGGTTTGGCCGAAAAAAGGCCCGCAATTGTGACCGAAATCTCACTGTTTGACATCTATCGTGGTTCGGGTGTAGGAAAGGGGAGAAAAAGTCTTGCTTTCAGGGTGTTATTGCAGGATACTCGAAAAACCTTGACCGAGGCGGAAGTCGAATCCGCCGTAGAAGCTCTACGCCAGGTGTTGCAGCAACAGTTCAACGCGAAACTCCGTTGAAAGGGGAAAACATGACTTTAACCAAGGCCGAACTCGCGGACCTTCTGTTCGAGAAGGTGGGCTTCAACAAACGCGAGGCGAAGGACATGGTCGAGTCGTTCTTCGAGGAGGTGAGGATTGCTCTCGAGACCGGGCAGGGCGTCAAGCTCTCCGGTTTCGGAAATTTTCAGCTGCGCGACAAGCCGCAGCGCCCCGGCCGGAACCCCAAGACGGGGGAGGAAATTCCCATCACCGCGCGCAGGGTCGTGACGTTCCATGCATCGCAGAAACTGAAGGCGATGGTGGAGCAGAACTACGATGGAAGCAAACCACAGCCATAAGGCCCAGCTGCCGCCGATTCCGGCGAAACGCTACTTCACGATCGGTGAGGTGAGCGAGCTTTGCGGCGTCAAGCCGCACGTGCTGCGTTACTGGGAGCAGGAGTTTACGCAGCTGAAGCCCGTGAAGCGCCGCGGCAACCGCCGCTACTACCAGCACCACGAGGTGCTGCTCATTCGCCGCATTCGCGAGCTCTTGTACGACCAGGGCTTCACCATCAGCGGCGCGCGCAACAGGCTCGACGAGATCGTCTCCGAGCCGACCCGATCGGGCCGCGCCGCCCGCGCGAACCTCGCCTCGCTGCGCAGGGAACTCAAGAGCGTCATCGAAGTGCTGCGCGGCTGATCCGCGCAGACTGGCTGGAGACGTGTCGAGTGTTTACCGTCCCGGAGCGGCCGCTCGCGCCGGACCGCCCGGATCCGGAAAGCTCTCGGGCCAGTTGTCCAGCACCGTCTGCAGATAAGCCCTGACCTTCCCCGGATCGAGCATCAGCGAGCGCTTGATCTTGTCGACCTCGCCCTGTTCTTCCACTGGAATCCGGAGCGAGTCCATGAAGCGGTTGAACATGTTGAAGAACGCGCTCATGAGCGTGAGCTCCACGATCTCAGCCTGGTTGAAGTGCTTGCAAAGCTCCGCGTACACGTCATCGCGGGCCCGGGCGGTATTGCGCGTCACGTGCTCGGCCCATGACACAGCCGCTTTCTCCCGCGCGCTCAGGTGTGGCGAGTCCAGGTAGTCATCGCTTCCGATGGCGGCGACCTGGTCGAGGGTGATGCCAGCCGCTTGACCAAGCGACGTGTTGTGGGCAATTCAGTAGCGGCAGCCGTTGATGTGGCTGGTCTTGATGACCACCATTTCCTTGAGGCGCGTGGGAAGGACGCTGCCGGCACCTTGCCGCTGGAGGACCGCGTTGAACGGCACCAGCATCATCGCCACGAGGGGCGAGCGCGCGAGCACGCGGTAGGAGTGAGGCACGCGCCCCAGCATCGCCGTCACGGCATCGAAAAGTATCTGGACCCTCTTGTCCGCGTCATCCGGGTTGACGAGCTCGATCCGCGATCCGGTTTGTGCCATGCGCTCCTCCTTTTTACACGTTACATCGTTGCAGCTGACTGACGTAGAACGATTGGACCTGAGTCTAGCATTGGGTTCCGCAGCCGAAGAATTTGCCGGCAGTGACGACGCCGGTTCAGTCACGCCTCCCTGATATAATCCAGCGCACGGGGCGTAGCGCAGCCTGGTAGCGTACCGGCATGGGGTGCCGGTGGTCGTGAGTTCAAATCTCACCGCCCCGACCAACTCCCGTGATCAGTGGCCAGTGACCCGTGACTCATGATCGGGAGTCAGTGGCGGTTTCACCGGGCACTGGTCACCGGTCACCAGTCACTCCGTTCTAGTTCTTTAGGCGCACGAGCTTGCCGAGGTGCGCGCAGTCCGCGTCGGTTTTGAGGCCGGCCGCATGGACGCCGTAGGCCGCGAGCTCCTCATCGCGTGCCTCCGTATCGCCCGTGACACCGACCGCGCCGATCACGTCCCCGCGATCGTTGCGTATCAGGAGCCCCCCGCCTTCCGCGAAGATCTGGCCGCCGGAGGCGCCCATGAGAAAGTTCATGAACAGGGGCCGCTCTTCGGTGCGCGTCCGCACGAGGCTCGATGAGCGGCCAAGCGCCAGCGCGGCGTAAGCCTTTCCGAGGGCCATCTCGAAGCGCATCATCGCGGAGCCGTCCTCTTTCCTGAATGCTTTGGGTCGTGCGCCCGGATCAGTCACGATGACGCTCAACGGCCGGCAATCGAGCTCGCGACCTCGCACAAGTATTGCATTGATGATGCGATCGGATTGTTCCAGTGTCACTTCGCCCATGTTGGAAGCTCCCTCCCGCGCGCTGTCGGACGGACTCGTTGTTCAAGCAGGGCGCCGCGCGATCAAGTGTTCAGGCTGGCGCGGGCCCGCGCTTCTGCCGCTCCATATGGTAGACCTCGGGCGCGCAATCTGAAAACGCGGTGGGCCGGGCGGATGCTTCGATTACAATGGAGCCGCGGTGCCGGACAAATCATCACGTCGGCCTGCGGATGATCGCGGAAGGACCCAGGAAGGCTTTGCGGGCAGGCATCTTGCCCGCTCCCTTGCACGGCTCAGGACAGTGGTCGAACGCGCTCTGGCCGATCTCTCATGGAAGAAATCGTGACGACGAATGACGGAAGCCTCCGTGTTGCCTGCTTGCAGATGAACTCCGGCAATGACTTTGCCGCGAATGTTGCCACCTACGACGGAATGGCGCGAAAAGCCGCCGCTGCAGGTGCGAAACTCATCCTGTCCCCGGAGTATTTTCTGATGATGGACGGCACCGGGCGGGTGATGCGGGAGGCGGCGCTTGACGAGCAGGGAGAACCGGCGCTTTCCCGGATCACCGCGTTGGCGCGCGAGCTGGAGGTGTGGCTGCTGGCCGGCTCCGTTACCCTCAAGAGCGGCGAGGGGCGCATGTGCAACCGCTCGGTCCTCGTGTCGGCAGATGGCGAGGTGGTCGCGACGTATGACAAGATTCACATGTTCGATGCTACCTTGCCCAACGGCACGGTGATCCGTGAATCGTCGGCCTATCGGCCGGGAGAACGCGCAGTCCTGGCGCAGACGCCGTGGGGCAAGCTCGGGATGACCGTGTGCTACGACCTGCGCTTTCCCGGATTGTTCCGGGTCCTCGCCCAGTCAGGCGCCGTACTTATCTCGGTGCCCTCGTCGTTTCAGCGCCAGACCGGCAGGGCGCACTGGCATTCGCTGCTGCGGGCCCGGGCGATCGAGAACGAGTGCTTCATACTGGCGCCCGCCATGTGCGGCGATCATCCGGGCAACCGGCAGAGCTATGGGCACACGCTGGTGGTCGATCCCTGGGGCGAGATCATCGCCGAAGGCGGTGAAACCCCGGAGATCGTGTACGCCGAGATCGAACCTCGCCGCGTGGCGAAGGTAAGGGGCATGATTCCTTCGCTCGACCACGACCGGCCGTTCGCGCCGCCAGGCGGGCCGGCCTGAAGCGAGAGCGCGGCGCGGCGCCAACGCGAGCGGGCGGCCGCCTGGGGCAGTGTATAATCCACGCCGATCGTTACGGACATGCGGATCCTGTTGAGCAACGATGACGGCTATTTCGCGCCCGGCATCGTCTCGCTCGCCGAGTCTCTTGCTTCTCTCGGGGCCGTCACCATCGTTGCGCCTGAGCGCGATCGGAGCGGCTCCTCCAACTCGCTGACTCTCGACCGGCCACTGACCGTGCGCCAGGCGCGGGGCCAGACCTATTTCGTCAATGGCACCCCGACCGATTGCGTGCACCTTGCCGTGACCGGGATGCTGGAGCAGTTGCCCGACATCGTCATCTCCGGGATCAATCATGGCGCGAACATGGGCGACGATACCATCTACTCAGGCACGGTGGCGGCGGCAACGGAAGGGTTCCTCCTGGGAATTCCCTCGATTGCCATTTCCCTGGTTGCCGAGGGCGGCAATCATTTTCCCACTGCCGGGCGCGTGGCGGCGGAACTGGTCAACCGCTTCAGGGAGCGGTCCCTCGAGCAACCCGTCTTGCTGAACGTCAATGTTCCGGACGTCGAGTACGAAAAGCTGCGTGGTTTCCGGGTAACCCGGCTCGGTCGCCGGCACAAGGCAGAGCCGGTCGTTAAGACGAGCACCCCGCGAGGCGAGACCGTCTACTGGATCGGTGCGGCCGGCAGTGCCCAGGACGCCGGCGAGGGCACCGATTTCCACGCCGTCGCCAGCAGTTTTGTATCCATCACACCGCTCCAGGTTGACCTTACGCGTTATGCGCAGATGGAGCCGGTTGCCACGTGGCTGAAATGAACACACCGTACTCGGGCATCGGCATGACCTCGCAGCGCACGCGCCTGCGCATGATCGAGCGTCTGCGGGCCCAGGGCATCCGGGACGAGACGGTGCTGACCGCGATGGCCGAGGTGCCGCGGCACGTTTTTATCGATGAGGGGATTGCGAGCCGCGCCTATGAGGACATTTCCCTGCCGATCGGGTTCGGGCAGACCATCTCGAGTCCCCATACGGTCGCGCGCATGAGCGAGCTTGCTCGAGCGGGCCCAAAGACTCAAAAGATCCTGGAAATCGGGACGGGCTGCGGCTATCAGACGGCGATCCTCGCGAAGCTGGCGCGCCAGGTCTATACAATGGAACGCATCGCGGCTCTGGTCCGCCAGGCCCGCCGCAATCTTCTTGCGGCCGGAATCAAGAACGTCCATTTGCGGCACGGCGATGGCCACGCCGGCATGCCGGGGGTCGCGCCATTCGATGTCATCATGCTCACGGCCGCAGCGACCCAGCCTCCGGCTGCGTTGCTCGAGCAGCTTGCTGTCGGTGGTAGAATGATTTTGCCGATGACGAATCAACGCGACCAGCATCTCGTCGTGATAGAACGCACCGACAGAGGGCATGTGGAGCGACGGATGGATTCGGTAAAGTTCGTGCCATTGCTTCCCGGGATCGGCTGACGCCCGGCCCGGAATTGCGGTGAAGCGTCTTGCATTCCTTGTCGCCCTGTCCGTCGGCCTGAGTGCGCTCGCGACCGGGTGTTCCGTCAGGCAGGGAGCGCCCGTCATCGAGCGCGGGGCCGGCCCGAGGTCGGAGACCGCGCCATCGCGTGTCTCCGGCGGTGGCGTGCAGAGCTCGAGTGACGTCCGTCCCGAGTTCTACACGGTACGCAAAGGCGACACGCTTTTCAGCATCGCGCTGGACCAGGGTCTCGACTACCGGGAGCTCGCGGATTGGAATGGCATCAGCGACCCTGGCGTGATACGCGCCGGGCAGGCGCTTCGGCTGAAGCCGCCACGCACGGCGGCGACCAGGGCGCCTCTCAGAACGTCGCCTGCGGTGGAAGGCCACCCGATCGGGGGCGCACAACAGGCCGGCGCCGGCGCAACGAGCCGCGTCAAGACGGAGCCGAAAGCGACCCGCGCGCCCTACACGGACCAGACCTACGCGCAGCTCGCGCAGGACAAGTCCCGATCGACGTCCTCTGCCGCGCGCTCGCCGGCGCGTCCGGTTCCGCGACAGGCGCCCAGTGGCGAGGGTGGCGTCATCGCGTGGGTGTGGCCGGCGAACGGCAAAGTAATCAGCACGTTCAATGACGCGGCCAAGCTCAAGGGAATCAGCATTGCAGGGAAGCTCGGGCAGCCCGTAACGGCGAGCGCCGCCGGGCGGGTGATCTTCAGCGGGACGGGGATACGGGGATTCGGGAAGCTCATCGTCATAAAACACAACGACAAGTTCCTGAGCGTCTATGCCCACAACAAGGAGTTGCTGGTGAAGGAAGGGCAAACCGTTGCGAAGGGGCAGAAGATCGCGGAAATGGGGAAATCGGACACCGACCAGGTCAAGCTCCATTTCGAGATTCGGCGCTTCGGCAAGCCCGTTGATCCCATGACGCTGCTGCCGCAGGGCTAGCGAAATCCGTATTGCTGCGGTGCGGTGTCGCCAGCCATTGGCAAACGCGGGCGAGCTTGATGGAAGACGGCGGCCCGTTCCGGCGGACGCGTACCGGTTTCAGGCGCTGAACTCTTTCACGTGCTGGCGAAGCTGATCCAGGCTGCCAGGATCGGAGTCTGACCCGTAACGCAGGCTCACGTACAGTCGAGTGATGGCCGAAACCGGGAAGGCGAGATCGGGGCGCGCGCGCTCGAGCCGTTGCGCGTAGTCGATGGGCCCTTCCTCCGCAGCGCGGGAAAGCCCCTTGCGCCGCAGCTTTTCACAGAACCTGAGATACACGGTGCGGGCGGGGTCCCCGGCGTGCGTGCGCAAGCGGCGCAGCATGAACAGCGCGAGGATCACGACGATGATTCCGGCCAGCACGAGCATGATAGCCGTCAACGTGTACCAGGTCGTGTCATCGATTCCCATGCCGACCAGCAGCTGCCGTTGCCGCTCCGGCGTATAGCCGAGCACCCACTGGTTCCAGCTGTTGGCCATAAGATCCCAGGTAAAGCGCAGCTGGCGAAGCAGCTCGAAATCGCCGCGCACGAGCATCGGCAGCGGATCGCTGCGCGGGACGGCTGCGGAGATGCCGGCCTCCACCCGCAAGGGCGAGACAGCCGCCGTGGGATCCACGCGCACCCAGCCCTCGTCGGGAAACCAGACCTCGACCCAGGCGTGGGCATCGGCTTGCCGAACGATGAGGTAGTCTCCCAGCTCATTGACCTCGCCGCCGAGATAGCCGGTGACGACTCTCGTCGGAACGCCCGCCGCGCGCATGAGCACGGCGAACGCCGATGCGTAGTGCTCGCAGAATCCCCGGCGCGTATTGAACAGAAATTCATCCACGGAATGTTGCCCGAGCAAAGGAGGGGTGAGCGTGTAGAAAAAGTTCTGCTGGCGGAACATGGAGAGAATCTCGCGCATGAGCGTCCGGTCATCGGAAAACCTCCGCCGCATCGTCTGCGCCAGCTCGACCGTTCTCGGATTGAACCCGGGAGGGAGCAGGCGTGCGCGGTGCAGCGCCATGGCGTTCTCGTCGGCTCCGTACTTGTAATCGAGAAAGGAGGCCATGTCGTAACGCATGCGGTTCGTGACGGGCGAGAACGAGCGGATCTGAAAATCGGCGCCGGTCGCCGAATGCGGGACGGCTCTCGCTGGAACGTCGAGGGCGAAAAGCCATCTCTTGTTGTGCGGCTCGAGCGTCACCACGTAGTTAGTCGGCTCGCCCGTATTTGAAAAGCGCGGCGTGCCGTAGATGAAGCGCGACGCGGACCACGTCTGGCCGTCGAAATCGAACATTACGGGGCCACGCCAGTAGCGCGTGTTCGGCGGGGGTATGTCCGAGTCGAATCGCACGCGGAACGCCACCGCATCGGAGAGACTCAGACTGGAGAGGCTCCCCGGGCTCATCGTGTCGGAGAGCCCGCTCACGCCCGAGTAAGCATCGTGGGGCAGACCCCAGAGAGGGCCTGAAACCCGGGGGAAGAGCAGGAAAAGCACGAGCATCAACGGGACGGACTGAACCAGCAGCACACCCGAAACCCGCAACTGTCTGCGGAAGGGCGGCTCGTCGCGGCCGTAATGCAGGTTCAGCATCGTCGCCGTGATGATCCAGACGCATGCCAGCATGTAGAGGCCGGTGAGGATCGTCTGGGAGTAGAGGAAGTTCGTGATGACGAGGAAGTATCCGAGGAATATGAGCAGCATTGCGTCCCGCAGCGAGCGCATCTCGAGGAGCTTGAGCGCCAGCA
>Ga0302046_10006275_pt1 | contig 10392 bp, 3 predicted proteins | sample RVTome_11_FD_200261 | JGI IMG/M metagenome (GOLD analysis project Ga0302046, IMG submission 200261) | Soil microbial communities from uranium-contaminated site in the Upper Colorado River Basin, Wyoming, United States - RVT147D111 (version 2) ... | reverse complement strand
CAAGACCGACTTTCGCAAGATTCGCGCCGCGTGCGGCTGGCACCCGCGCATTGGGCTCGACGAGGGGATACGGCGAACGGTCGACTTCTACCGGGCGCGGCTTGCAGACTACACCTAGGATCTCCTCGCTTCGGGGAGCGGCCTGCGCTCGACGCCCGTCCACGCGAGCGCCATCGCCCTCCGCTCGCGGGCCCCCGCCGTGCGGGGCGCTACAAGCGCGCGCAACAGGTGGCCGACGTACTCGGCTTTCCTGCGATGCCTTACGGCCTCGAAAAGGCCGCGCGCGACGTGCCCCAAAGTGTCTAGCGTTGCCACGCCGCGGAGCGTCGAGTGGCGGATTCGTACGGCGACGAGGTTCCGTTCCGCGTAGTAGTGCTTCAGGGCAAAACCGCCCGCCGACCCATGCCGCGTGTGGCGCGCGCGCGCGGAGGTCACAAGCAGCGCCTTGCCCCCGGCCAGGCGAATCCTGAACCCGAGGTCGACGTCCTCGTAGTAGATGAAGAAGTCCTCCGCGAGCATCCCGATATCCCGGAAGATGTCACCCCGGTAGAGAGCCGCGCCTGCGCACACGCCGAAGATCTCCCAGTCCTTTCCAAGGACCTCCTGGGGGAGGGGCTGTCCCCCGCTGATGTCGACGACCGTCGAATCGGGCATCAGCTTGTGGCCGAGCGTATCCACGAGGTCGCCGCCTGGCCGCAGCATGACTGGCTGGGCCGAGGCAGCGGCGTGGGCCTCGAGCACCTCGACGAGACGCGCGGCGCAGTCGGGCTCTGCGACAACGTCGGAGCTGACGAGAAAGACGAACTCCGCGCCCCGATCAAGGAGCCGGCGGATGCCTAGGTTGTTCCCGCCCGCGAAACCGAGGTTCGTCTCGGAAGCGATGAGCTCCACCCGCGGCTCGTGGCCGAAGGCGGCCTTGAGCCTTTCCCGCGACCCGTCGGCCGATCCGTTCTCGACGAGGACCACCGACATTGTGACGCCCACCGATGCGAGCAGCGAGCGGACCGCCGCCTCCGTCTGGTCGGGGGTCTTGTAGTTCAGCGTGACCGCTCCGACGCGCGGGAGGGCCATCGCCCGCAGGCATGCGCGCATGCCGATAAAGGTGCGCGAGCCAGGCATTGGTATCCGACCGCGCGCGGGACGCCACGCTGCTGGGGCGCGGGCCGGGGCAAACAAGTGATTGCTGGCCCTGCCCATGGGAAAAGGCGTATATCCCAGCCTCATCGATGAGTTGCGGGGACGCTCATGACCGCCCGGATTCCTTCCTTCGCCGATGCGACACCTGCCCAATGCAACCTGCGCGCCATCCACGGTGGAAAGGGGGCAAGCGGGGGCCGATGGGGGCCGGCCAGGCGGGGGGGTGGGGTCCTGGCGGTTGCGCTGGCGTTTCTCGTTGCCCTCCCCGGCCCAGCCACCGCGTACAGCGTCACGACGGGCGGCTTCACCTCAGGGGCGGAAGAGGTTTTCCTCTCGTTCGACCCCGCCACGACGGAAATCGTTGGATCGGCAGTCCGCCTGCTCACAAACGCAACCATCACCGCGGCGAGCGTGGTGGTGGAAGGCCGGTCCGGAGTGGCGAATACGACCAGCATGGAGACGAGCTCGACAGATTTCGCGAGCTACCGCCTGGCGCAGAACATCTCCATTTCCTCGGGCACCTTGACGCTCAGCACGGGCCGCGCCAACATCACGCTCGATGCATCCAATTCGTTTGGAAATGCGGCGCTCTCTGGCACGGTGGTCGCCCCGAACGGCTTGCAGCTGAACGGGACCACCAGTGGATCCTTCGTCTCGGGGAACCTGACAGCGCCGCCAACCGGCTGGGGCACCCTTTACGTTGAGGCCAATACGTCGCTCGGAGGCACGGTCGCCTTCTCGCTGCTACGCCCGGACGGCACGGTGCTCGCCTCCAACGTGCCGATCGGGGGGCCGATCAACGTGGACTCCATTGCCAATCCCCGCCTTCGGGTCCGCGGCCTGTTGTCGGCGGCATCCTCCAACGCGACCCCGACCGTCTCGCTGGCCGTCATCGGCCAGGTGGCCGGCGACACGCTGCTTCCTGGGGCCGTTCAACGCGTCCAAAACTCCTTCGTTGAATCCAACGGTTCGCTCACATTGCGCCCCAATCTGGCTTCATTCTCGCGCTTCACCGCCAACCCGCTGCTCACTACCCAGGCGAGCTCCTACCGGTCGGTGCATGTGCTCGAGGGGACGTTCGTGCAGGAAAACGGCACATGGCATGCGTTTACCTCGGTAAACACCGCCGTGCAGATCAGCGGGCTGGCCATTGCACATGCCGTTTCGACGGACTTCTCGAACTGGACATGGGACGCGCAGCCCGTCCTCGTCCGGAACACGACATCTTGGGATTCCGTTGCGGTGTCCACCCCGTGGATTGTGGCCAACCCCGGCGGCTCTCCGAAGTACTTCATGTACTACAGCGGGTGGACCACGAGCACCCGCTTTGTCTCCGGGCTAGCGTTCTCGGACGACCTCTATAACTGGTCGAAGTACTCGGGCAACCCGGTGCTTACATACTCCTCATCCGGGTGGGACACGTGGAACTCGGGAAACCCGCGTGTCCTCTACGAGAACGGGAGTTGGAAGATGTGGTACGCCGGCACCTCGACCACGACCGGCGGCGGCAACTCCATGGGTTACGCGACATCGAGCGACGGCATGAATTGGACGAAGTCGTCCAACAACCCCGTCCTACCCCGGAACCAGACATCCGGCGCAATCGACCGCGACGACCTCCAGCTGAAGTCCGTGCGCGTGGTGGGGGGACAATACCATGCGCTCTTCGCGTGCATCCCGACGGGCGGCAGCTACCACGCATGCTACGCGAATTCCACGGACGGGATCTCGTGGACCAAGCACCCGGCGTATATCCTGAACGGGTCCGGGGGCAGCAATTGGGACGCCGTGCATGTCCAGCCGTACGACTACGTGGTGGTCAACAACCAGACGTACCTCTCATACATCGGTGGCTCCACCTCCAATTGGGCGAGCGCGCAGGTCGGGCTTGCTCTGGCCGACCCGGCCGGCGGCTCCACGACAAGCCAGGTAGATCTCGGTTCACGGCCGCCTTCGGCGCTCGTTTCGGTGGGGATATTGGGTGATTTCCCCAACGGCTCGAGCGCGACAGCGTCGATCCGGTCGTCATCAGACGGCCAGAGTTGGACGAACTTCGAGGTGCTCGGGCCCGCGGGGCTCGTGCAGACTACTCCTGCAGCCCGGTATGTCGAGTGGCGAGTCTCGATGTCGGGATCGAACGCAGGCTTGCCAATGTACGCCGGGTTGAGGATGGAGTACGAGTCTCCGTTCGCGCACGGCCGATACGAGTCGAGTACCTTCACATCCTCCTCGCAAATCGCAAGCGCTGCCGTTGTGACCACGCCGGAGGCACCCAACGGCGCCACCGTCGTCATCGAAATCAGTCAAGACAACGGAACCACTTGGACACGTGCGGACAACGGGACTCTCGTAACGTTCAGCGTCCCTGGGAAGGAGTTCGTGTATGCCCTCGAGCTCGAGTGCGGGTTGGGCGCCCGGCCCACCATCGACCGAGTAGACCTCACGTTCGTGCAGACGGGTCAGCCAGAGAACGTGACAGTTCGCCTCGGCTACAACTCAACGCCCTTCTTGGACGTGGCGGGGACATTTGCTGGCGCCTACAACGTCACCATGGACCCCGACGACCTCAACGCCATCATTTCGCAAGCGCTCTCGTCCACGCCGGGCGCAACGTATGTAGACGTCCCGTTTGTTGTCACTTCGACGCACTTTGGTTCCGTCGTGCTGCGCGAGCCGCGCCTCACCATGGAGCTCAAGAACCCTCTCTCCGTGACCTTCACGCCCCCGGGCACCGCCGCCGCCATCGACGAGAACACCTCGATCGACTTCGGCGTCAGTTACACGGTCTACCCGCCCTCCGTGAAGGTCAACAGCTCTTGGCTCCTCAACGGCGTGCCGCTCACGGCGTGGGACGACCAGCTTCAGTTCACGTTCGCCGCGGACTACCAGTCCGCCGGCACGTTCCTCGTGCGCGCCCAGGTGGAGAACGGCGACTTCTTCTTCAACCACTCCTGGGTGCTCACCGTCCGCAACTCGAACCGCGTCCCGGCGTTCACGTACCTCTCCCCGGCCACGCCGCTTCAAGTCAGCCATGCTGCCACGACGCGGTTCGACGGCCTCGCCTCCGACCCCGACCTTGAGAACCTCTCCTACACGTGGCGACTGAACGGGATAGCCATCGCCTCCGGGACCACGTCGGTGAACGTGAGCGGCCTCCCCCTAGGGCTCAACAGTGTAACGCTGGAGGTGCGCGACCCCTACAGCATGATCACGCACACCTGGGTGGTCAACGCCACGAACGCTCCGCCGTCCATCGTGGACACCGAGCCCGCGCCCAACATCTCCATCTCCCACACCGGGAACATCTTCTTTCGCGTGGTGGCCGTCGACGGGGACTTCGAGGCCTTGTCTTACACCTGGTTCCTCGACGGTGCGCTCGTCCCAACGCTTGGAAACGAGTCCGAGTACCGCCGCGGCAACTTCGCGGTGGGGGCCCACGCCATGCGGGTGGTGGTCGGCGACCGCTACTCCTCCGTGAACCACTCGTGGGTGTTCAACGCCACGAACGATGCGCCCGCCATCGTGGCCTCCTTCCCCTCGGCCGTCGACTTCAACCTCAGCCATGCCGCCGCCCTGAACTTCAGCATCGGCACCTACGACGGTGACGGCGACGTGCTCGCGGTCGTGTGGTCGCTCGACGGCGTCTTCGAGGTGGCGAACGTGCTCGAGATCCAGGTGGCCCGCCCGACACTGGGGCCGCACGTCGTGCGTGTCGAGGTGCGCGACCCCTATGCCTTCGTCGAGCACGTCTGGTCGTTCAATTCGACGAACGCGGCCCCGGAGGTTCTCTCAGTGATCCCCGGAGCGGAGTTGTCGGCTTCCCAGGTGAATGTCACCCGGCTCTCCGTCTACGCGACGGACGCCGACGGAGACGCGCTCAGCTACGCATGGACGGTGGACAATGAGCCGATCGGCGCGGACGAGGAATTCCTCTACGTCGGGCCGCTCGTGCTCGGGCTGCACACGGTGCAGGTCCGCGTGACGGATCAGATGGTCAGCGTAACGGCCGAGTTCACGTTGCGCTCGGTGAACCTGCCCCCCCAGCTCATGCGCTCGGACCCGCAGGCCGCCTTCGCGATGTCGCACACGGCGACCCGCACCGTCCGGGTGGAGGTCATCGACTGGGAGCAGGACATCCTCACGTACCGCTGGATCCTCGACGGCGTGGAACTCCCCGCGCGCGCCAACACGACGGACCTGGGGCCGCTGCCCGTCGGGCCGCACGCGCTGGTGCTCGAGGTGAGGGACGGCACGAATGTGCTGCGGCGCACGTACGACATCTCCGTGGAGAACTCGCCCCCCGCGATCCTCGACCCCTTCCCGGCGCCCGGCCGCGTTGACGCGGTCGCGTTCACGAACGTGACCTTCAGCGCGCGGGTGGTCGACCCGGACAACGACCCCGTAACAACAGTCTGGTTCGTGGACAACGTGCCCACGAACCACTCGGTCGCGCAGGCGGTCCTCCGGTGGACGGAGACCGGGTCGCATGTCGTCACGCTCCAGGCAAGCAGCGGAGGGCACGTGGCGTCCATTTCGTGGGATGTCCAGGTGACAGCCACCAACGCGGCGCCCGCGATCGCGAGCGCGTCGCCGGCCGGCGGGACGGCGTCCGCATTCGTCGGGGGTTCCGTCGCCTTCGTGGCCGATGTGGCCGACGATGGGGCGCTGCCGCTTACCGTGGAATGGCTGCTCGACGGGCGGGTGGTCGCTCAGGGGACGGGGTACATCTTCGTGCCGGACGCCAGCCAGGTCGGAGCCCATAACATCACGGTGCGAGCGAGCGACGGGCAATTCACGGCCGAGCGGTCTTGGCAGGTCGACGTGGCCGGCTCGGGGCCCCTGCTCGTCGCGGGCGTTGACCCGGCGATCGTCGTGTTCGCCGCCATCGCCGCAGCGTCGGCGGCCGTCGCACTGCTGATGACCTTTCGCGCGCGGCGGCCCCCGGCCCCCTAAGGGGCGCCGCCTCGCCCGGCCCCCGGGTGTGGCGTTCGAGCTTGGTGGGCTCGGTCTGATGGGCGCGGAAACGGGGGGCGCAACCTACACCCCTCGGGACCCGCCGGGCGGTTCTCCTCCGGTGGGGGGCCGCACACGCAGACGGACCACCGCCAAGACGGCAGCTGCGACCGCCACGAGCAGCGCGAGCAACCAGAGCGGGAATTCCGCATCCGTCCCCACGACGGAGCCACGCTGGGGAGGTTCGTACGTGACGTGCACCGCGTCCGACGCGGATCGGTTGCCGACGCCGAACGCCGTGGCGGTGATGGTGTTGGCCCCCGGCTCCAGGGGGACGCGAAGGCGCCAGAACCCGTCGGCCCCAAGCGTGGCGTCTGCAGACGCGACCCGGACGGAGGTCGTGTTGGCCGCGTCCATCACGAGGTCGACGAAGGGAACCTGGACGGATGAGCCGTCCGCCGGCTCAAGGATCGAGATGGCGGGCGCCGGCGGGGGCGGAGCGGGCACCACGTCCACACGCCAACGGTAGAGGGCGAACGACGTCCCGTCGGTGACGGCCACCCACAGCTGGTGCGTGCCGACGAGCGGCCCCGTGGCCTGCACGTCGAGCGCATGCGTTCCTGGGACGGGCCCTCCATCGAAGGACCACGTCCACCTCCAATGGCCGGGCGTCCCCCCGCGACCCGAGCCTTCGAAGCGCTGGGCGTCTCCCACGGCCAGGACGACGTCGTGCGCCGGAGTGAAGGTCACATCGAGGGGGTCACCGGCAGGTCCCGCGCCCGTGGAATTCACGATCCACCACCATCCAAGGGTGTCATGCCCGTCGGACACCGTCACGGTGACGGTGAGGTACGAGGGGGGCCGGGGCGCCTCGATCTCGAACTCGTTTCCCTGCCCGGCTGGCCGGCCGTCGAACTGCCAATCGATACTGATGTTCCCCAGGCTGCTCGTCGCCGCCACGAGGAACAGTTGCCGCGCCCCCATCGGGAGGTCAAGGTGGTGCACGGGCGGATAGTAGGCGACTGCCAGGGTAGGTGCTGGCTGGATGACCCGGACCTCCCATGCTCGCGCCTCCTGGAGGGCACCCGACCTGACCACGACCTCGACGGTGTGGTTCCCGAGGCGCAACAGGGGGGGGCCCGGGGCGAACGTCGGCTGCTCGCTGCCGGTGCGCTGGCCGTCGAAGGACCACTCGTACAGGATGGGCCCTGCCGTCGACCAAGCGATCGCAGAGAAGGCGAGCGTGTCGCCGAGCTCCACCAGCAGCAGCGGCGCGTCCGGGAGGTACTTCACGGCCAGGTGGTCGGGGAGGCTCAGGTTGAGCTCGAAGCGCGAGATCGTCACGCGGCCCGGCACCGTTGAGTTCACGAACACGCCGACCTCGAGGTCGAATCTGGGGACATGGCTGCGGTATGGGGCCAGCAACTCGTTCAGGGGTGCTGGGTCAAGCGGCAGCCGACGGGGGCCCGCGAGCCAGCCGGGCTGCTCGGCGAGGAGGACCCCGCTTGCGACCTCGAGACGCACATCCCGCGGGGATCCCTCCCCGCTGAATGAGAACGTGAGGGTGCGGATCTGGGGCGAGTGTCCGCACTGGCCGCTCAGGTCCAGCCGGTAAGCGAAGGTTGCGTCAGCAGCGGGGACGGGGAGCACGAGCGGCTCGGCGGGCTGGAGTGGGTGAGGACCCTGCCCGTTTGCGTAGATGCTGAGCGTGGTGCCCGCCGGTCGCTCAAACTCAGCCGTCACTGTCAGGCGGGTCGCCCAGGTGGGCACTTCCATGGCGGGCCCGTGCAGCTGACCAGACGGGAAGTGGCAGTCGTACGCGATCGCCGTGGACCGCAGGAGGGGCGAGGAGGAGTTGGACGTGGTGGAAAACCGGACGCGCTCCTCGAGCCAAGGGGGCGGATCAAGCTCGATGCTCCTGTCGTCGGGCCCGACTGCCTCCGCCGGGTTTGCTTCCCACCCCGGCGGCCACCGCGCCAGTTGAAACTCCAGCGACGTGCCGGCCGGCGTCACCGCGTCGGCCCGGTGGGACAGGAACGACCGCGGGATCTCGGCCGTGAGGTTCCAGCGCTTCGTGTAGCGGCCCTCCGGCTCGTAGTTGCCGTCCGCGCGCCCCACATAGCGCAGCCCGCCCCCGTAGCCCTCGTAAAGGAAGAACAGGTGGCCGGTCACCGGGTCGAAGGCATACGCCGGCCGCGCTGCCGCGTACTGGTTCCACGACGCTGTCCCATGGGAGATCACGGGGCTGCGCGGGTCTAGCGCGACGTTGAACCCGTCGGTCGACGTGGAAAGGCAGGAGTCGTAGGCGGCTGAGCCGCTCGCGCATGACCAGAAAATGTAGAACATCCCATCGTGGTAGAGTGAGGGGGCCGGCCACACCTCATAGGAGCCCTCGGCGTAGGATCCCCTCCCGATCACGGGGTTGCCCGCGTACTTGGTCCAATTCACGCCGTCGGAGGAGGTCGCGACCCCCATCGACTTGCGCGCGTCCGAGCTGGTGCGGCCGCCATAGTACATGAAGAGCTGCCCGAGGGCCTCGACGACCACGCCATCGATCACGCCGCCGTTGTCCCAGCCCGAGGGAGAGGGCCGAAGCACGGGGTTGGAGGGGTGCTTCGTCCAGGTCCTCCCGTCCAGCGAGGTGGCCAACCCGATGGAGTCCGTCCCGTTGAATCCGCTGTACCAGAGCATCCAGCGCCCGTCGCTTGCCCGCATGGCAAACGGCGGCTCGGGCATGGTACGGTCCCACGCGCCGGGCGTCGGCGAGAGGGTGGGCGTCGTGTCCACGCTCCAGTTCCAGCCGCCGTCGGCGGACACCATGCGCCCGAAGCGGATCACGCCGTCGTTGCCGGTCGAGGAGAAGTACGCCCAGACCTCCCGGCCGACGGCCACCATGCTGCCGACGCGGATTCCCCCCTGGTAGTAGGTCCCCGCAACGCCCGAGAGGATGGGGTTGCCGGAGTAGGGGGTGAGGTGCGCCAGGCTCTGCGCCAGGACGATTCGTCCCTCGTTTCGTGTGAGGCTGTCCAGTGACCCCTGCCCCGTCGCGTGCACCGCGTCATACAGCACATACCCGGCACCAATCGCCACGATGCGAGGGCTCTCGACCGCCACGTCGCGGTAGATGCGCACGCGTAGCCGATAATCAAGGGAGGCTCCAGGAGGGGTCGGAATGTGGTCCCCGGCAGCAAGGTTGTCCAGAACCACCGCCCCGGTGCTGTTGAGCAGGCTCACTTGGACCCAGGACCCCTGGCCGCCCGGCGTGATGTCCGCAATGACGCGACCAAATGACGGCCGGTTCACGGAGAAGCGCGCCGTTGTGTACGTGGCCGGCGCCCCGTCGCGTTGGCTCACGACCGCTCCTCCCACGACCTGCGTGCCGTCATGGGCGCCGAGGGACAGGTTCTGCGCCGCGAAGACCGTCGCGCCATCGGCGACCTCCAGCTGGAGGGTGCCTTCGAGGCGCTGGATGTGGTCATTTCGTGCGTCCTCCGTGTACAGGTCGCCGGCTGCCTCGTGGGTGAAGTTCGCATAGGCGGCCGAAGGCGCGCCTTCCAAATCAACGAAGCCCGATTCCACGGTTGCATCGGTGGGAAGCGCCAAGGCGCCAACGCGTTGCCGCGACACGGGCGCCTCAAAGGACACCTCCAGGGGGAGGACCGCGTCCGAGAATCCCGATGCCGTGGCGGGTTCGCCGATAGCCTGGAAAGAGAGCCCCGCCGGGAGCAAAAGGAATGTCACGAGCAGCGCCCGGAAGCTGACCCGGCTGCAGGCAGGAGAGGGGAGATCGCGCAACAGGCGCGATGCTTCGGCGCGATGCGAGATAACCGTTTTGGCTAGCGGCACCTCGCGACGCGTCGGCGAACCCGCAGGCGCACCAGGCGCGGCCGCTCCGATTGGCGCCCCGCACGTTGAGGATGCGGCCGAGGCGGGGCCAGATTTATCCGCGCGCTGCCTGTTCCACCGCCGCTGGAGGCCCAAAGATCCCCGAAACTCCACTTGTCACCGTCGTCGGCTCCTCGTTCGTGGGCCTCACCACCGCCCTCGCGCTCGCGCACCACGGGTTCCGCTGCCGGCTGCTTGACACGGACGCGGCCAAGGTCGACGCGATCCGCTCCGGCCGCGCGCCCTTCGAGGAGCCGGGCGTCCACGCGGCCCTCAAGCGCCACCTGAAGTCGGGCCGGGTCACCGCGACCGCCTCCGTCCCCGACGGGTACCGCGGCGCGACCCATGTCATGATCTGCGTGGGGACGCCGCCGGCGTGGGACGGCTCGCAGGACCTGCGCTTCATCAAGGCGGTCA
>Ga0302046_10006273_pt1 | contig 10394 bp, 7 predicted proteins | sample RVTome_11_FD_200261 | JGI IMG/M metagenome (GOLD analysis project Ga0302046, IMG submission 200261) | Soil microbial communities from uranium-contaminated site in the Upper Colorado River Basin, Wyoming, United States - RVT147D111 (version 2) ... | reverse complement strand
CGAGCACCGTCATGTGGGCGAACAGCTCGATGTTCTGGAACGTGCGGGCGACCCCGAGCTCCGCCACCTTGTCGGGCCGCAGCCCGAGGATGCTCTCGCCCATCCAGAGGATGTCTCCCTGCTGCGGTTTGTAGACCCCGTTGAGGCAGTTGAACGTCGAGGTCTTGCCCGCCCCGTTGGGTCCGATGATGGCAAACAGCTCGCCTTCGCCAACGGTGAACGACACCCCGGTGAGCGCCTTGACCCCCTTGAAGGAGAGGCTGACAGCGCGGAACTCGAGGAGGTGCTCGTAGTCGCCGTCCTCCTGGTGGCGCTTCGACCACGACTCGAGCGTCCGCCGCGTCGGTATCTCGCCTCCGCTCACGAGAGCCAGCGCTTCCTGCGCTTGTAGTGCTTGACGTCGCGGAACGACTTGCGGGCCCCGCCCTCGGAGTGCAACCCGAGGTAGAACTCCTGAACGTCCTCGTCCCTGAGCAGCTTCTGGGGGCTGCCGTCCATCACCATCTTCCCCGTCTCGATGATGTAGCCGTGGTGAGCGATCGACAGAGCCATGTTGGCGTTCTGCTCGATCAACAGCACGCTCGTCCCCTGCTCGTTGATGGCGACGATGATGTCTCGGATCTGCTGGACGAGCATCGGCGCCAGCCCGAGTGACGGCTCGTCGAGGATGAGGAGCTTGGGGCTCGTCATCAACGCCCTCCCGATGGCGAGCATCTGCTGCTCACCGCCCGAGAGGTAGCCGGCCGTGGACTTGCGGCGCTGCGCCAGCACCGGGAACAGGCCCATCACCCTGTCCTGAGCGGCCGTGACCGCCCCCTTGTTCCTGGTCGTGTAGGCGCCGGTGCGCAGGTTCTCGTCCACCGACATCTCGGCGAAGATCCGCCGGCCCTCCATGACCTGCGAGATCCCGTTGCGGACGATGTAGGACGGATCCTTCCCGTCGATCCGCTCGCGTTCCCAGACGACGGATCCTTTCGTGATGTCGCCCTCGTGGACATCCAGGAGGCCCGTGATCGCTCTGATGGTGGTCGTCTTGCCTGCGCCGTTCGCACCGAGGAGGGCCACGATGTTGCCGTCCGGGACACCGATGGAGAGGCCGCGCAGCACGAGGATGACGTCGTTGTAGACGACCTCGAGATTCGATACCTGCAGCATGCCGCCCCTCGTTCGAGCTGGTGGGGGCGTGGCGCCATGCCGCGCCCCCACCGGCTCATCATCCGCTTATCCGGTTCCCGTCCTCCTGGGTCCAGCACGCCCCGTCGAACTGGAATCCTGCCGCGAGCTCGCCGGTGTAGGACAACTCGACGACGTCGGACCCGGTCGTGCCTGCGCCTCCGCTCAACGTCTGGCCTGCCCCGCCCGCCGCGGCGTATGCCTCGGCGTTCGGCTTGAAGATCGCGATCTCACGGATCACGTGGTCGTTCGGGCTGCCCAGGTAGTTGAGGTCGGGGCCTGCGCCGTCGAGCTCGATCCGCTCGATGCTGTTGGCGGCGTCGATCACACCCTGGCGGGTGAGGTCGCCGTTCGCCGCAGCCAACCTCAGGATCTGCTCCATCTGACGAGCCTCGGTCCAGCCGATGATGAACGCATCCGATGGCCGCCTGTCGGCATAGCGGGCCGTCAGCACTTCGCGGATCTGCTGCATACCGGGGACGTCCGTGCCCCACGGTGCGTAGTAGCCGCTCTGCCAGAAGTAGGCCTGGAGGGCCGGCGCCAGCTCGGAGTCGAGCATCCGGAAGTCGTAGCTCGGCGACGAGCCGAACCACTGCGGCGTCACACCGTTCTGGATGGTCCCACCCATGATGAGGCTGGTCTCGCCGGGCGCTGACGTGAGCCACACCCAGTCGGGTGCCGTCGACACGATCTGCGTGACGATCGGGGCGGCATCGGCCGCGGTGTACTCCGCAGGGTTGGCCCTGACGATCTGTCCCTCACCGTCGTAGACGATCTCGACACCGAGTTGCTCGGCCGCGTACTTGACGCCCGCCGCGGCGTCCTGGCCATAGTCGCCGGCTCGGGTCACGACCGCCAGCGTCGGGGTGGCACCGTCGTTCTCCTCCTGGTGCTTGGTCACCGCCCACTCGAGAAGGTTTATCCCCTCGAGGCAGTAGTTCGTGCCCTGTTCGAACGTGAGCCCGCTGTCGTACTCGGGATCTGCCCAGCCGGAGTACCAGCTCAACGGGATCACGAGCACGTTGTCGCTGACGATCTCGGAGAGGATCCCGGCCGTCTGCGGCGAACCCGTCGAGTTCGAGAACGCAACGACCTCGTCGACGATCTCCGAGTACTTCTGGGCATGGATCGTCGGGTCGTAGACCGTGTCCTCGACGACGGCGTTCACCATCCGCCCGGCGATGCCCCCGCTGGCGTTGACGACGTCCTCCCAGTAGGCCACCTGGGCGTCGACGATGTCGATCGTCAGCCCCGAGAAGGGGCCCGTCAGGTCGGCGAGAACGCCGACGTTGATGGCGTCGTCGGTCACGCCGATGTCGGTGGCGATCTCCTCGGCGGGTGGTGCGATCGTGGTGGTCGGCCCGGCCGTCGTCGTCGGTCCCGCCGTGGTCGTCGGTGCCATGGACGTCGTCGACTCGGCCGGGGGCGCGGTGGTCGTGGTGTCGCCACCATCCCCCCCGCACGCCGCCACGACCAGTGCGAAGACGAACGCCAGAGCGACCGCCCTTCTCCTGGAACTCATGCTTCCTCCATTTCCTCTGTCTCGTTCACTCACGGCCGTGCCGTGCGGCCGGCCGGAGAACTGAGGTGATCTAGTACGTGAAGGGCCATCCCTTCCAATAGTTGCGGATCCTGATCCAGATACCGTACAGACCGAGCGGCTCGAAGATCAGAAAACCCGCGATGAGCAGGCCGAACAAGATCTGGTTGGCTTGGAACACGCTGAACCCCGGGCCCTGGGCTTCCAATGAGAGAAGCCCGAAGTCGCCGCTGCCGGACTTGACGATGACGTCGGCGAGCGGAGCCAGCCACGTTCCGTCGGTGAGCTGCGTCCCGAGGAAGGCGGTGGCGTTCTCGACGACCCGCGGCAGCACCTCGACGAAGACGGTCCCGAGCACGACGCCTGTGATCGTCCCGACTCCGCCGATGAGGATGATGGCAACGAACGTGACGGACAGGAACAGGTCCCATCTCTCTGGTTGGAAGCTGCCGAGGAACGTGCCGTAGAGGGCCCCGGCGGCTCCGGCGAAGAAGGACGAGATGGCGAACGCCTGGGCCTTCGCCTTCGCCTCGGAGACGCCCATGATCTCGGCAGCCACGTCACGATCTCGAATCGCCGCGAATGCGCGGCCGATCCTCGTGCGGGCGATGTTCTTCGCTGCCAAGGCGAAGACCGCCGTCACGGCGAGGAGGAAGAGGTAGGCCTTGCCCTCACCGGGGATGAACACGCCGAACCACGAGCCGTCCCGCTCGAGGTCGAGCACCGGCCCTTCGGGTGACCACAGCGCCAGCCGGAAGGGACCCCAGTCCCTGCCGAGCTCCGGGATCCCGGACACCTGGTTCCAGTTGCGGAACACGTGGACCCCGATGAACACGAGCCCGAGCGTGACAATGGCCAGGTAGAGCCCCCGCACCCTGACGGCCGTCGGGGCGACGAGGAGCCCGATGAAGGCCGCAAGGAGACCGCCCAGGATCACCGCGATCCACAGCGGCCACTCGAGCCCCCACAGCGCAGCAGTCGACGTCCCTCCGACCACCGCCGCGGTGTAGGCGCCGACACCCATGAAGAAGGCGTGGCCGAGCGACACCTGCCCGGCGAGGCCCGTGAGGATGTTCAGCCCGAAGGCGGCGATCATGAAGATGAGGGTCTCGCCGAGGAGCCTCAGCCACGAAGGGCCGCCGAGGAACTTCAACCCCGGTACGACATGGAAGGGAAGCGAGGCTGCAACGAGCAGGAACACCGCCATGGCGACCTTCTTGGTGGTGGTCGCCAGCACCTGCTGCTCTTCCTCGTACGACACGTAGAGGTTCGGCCTGCCCCTCATACCCTGCGGATCTCCTCCGTGCCGAAGATCCCATAAGGCCGCACGAGCAGGAACCCCAGCATGAGCAGGTACGGGACGATCCCGTTGAATCCCGCTCCGAGGGTTCCCGAATACTGCGCCAGGTAGTGGCCGGTCATGATCTCGGCGACGCCGATGGTGACGCCCCCGACGACTGCGCCGACCACTGAGTCGAGCCCCCCGATGATGATCGCCGGGAAGGCTCGGAAGGCCACAAAGGCGGTCCCGCCCGTCACGCCGAACCCTCGGGGGGCGATGCTCGAGAAGATCCCGCCGAGCGCCGCCAGAGCGGCGCCGAGGGCCCACGCCAGGGCGAAGATCCTCCCCGCCGAGATGCCCTGAGCCATCGCGGCCTCCTGGTCGAAGGCGGTTGCCCGCATGGCGACCCCGGTCCTCGTCCGGAAGAACACCGCCAAGCCGACGACGACGATCGCGGCCGTGACGATGGCGGCGACGAACACGTGGGGGACGATCACCCCGCTCAGGTTCGAGAGGCTCAGGAGACCCCATGGGCTGCCGACGGAGAGGTTGCTGCCCTGGCCGAGGAGGTCTCCGACCGTGGTGCGCAACACGATCTCGACGCCGATCGTGATCATCGCCACCGAGAAGATCGGCTCGCCGATCATCGGACGGATGAACACCCGCTCGATCGCCATTCCGACCGCCGCCGCTGCCAGCAGGGCGAAGAGCACCGAGATCGTCCAGCGCAGCGTCGCCGGGAGCCCCCCGAGGTAGCGGCCGGGCCAGTTGATGACGGTCACGAAGTAGGCGACGAGGTATGCGCCCACCGCGGCTACGGCGCCGTGGGTGAAGCTGAGCACCTGCGTCGACTTGAAGATGATCACGAAGCCGAGCGCCAGGAGTGCGTAGATCGCGCCGAGCGACACGCCGTCGATCAGCTTCGTCAGGAACACGTCGAGCGAGGACGGCGGCGACACCTGGGCCACGACGTGCAGAACGATCACCGGGCCGCTCCAAGCTCAGACGCGGCGGCCGGCGTCCCGATCCCCGGCCCGCGGCTCGGCATCAATACATCGACTCCACGAGATCGGAGAACATCTCCTCCATCGCCTTGCGCTTCAGCTTCTGGGTGGCGGTGAGCTCACCGTCCTCGTGGTCGAGCTCTTTCGGGATCAGCTGGAACCTCTTGATCTGCTCGACGGTGGCGTACTTGGCGTTCGTCTGGTTGACGATCCCCTGGATGAGCTCGAGCACCTCGGGCTTCTCGGTGAGGTCGCGATACGTGGTGTACGGGATCCCCTTGCGGGTCGCCCAGTTCCCGACCGTGTCGAACTCGATCGAGATCAGGGCGGTGACGTACTTGCGGCGGTCGCCGATCGCCATCGCCTCTTTCACGTATGGCGAGGTCTTCAGCGAGTTCTCGAGCTCTGACGGCGAAATGTTCTTGCCGCCGGAGGTGATGATGATGTCCTTGATCCTGTCGACGACCTTGATGTGGGTGCCGTCGACCCACTCGCCGCCGTCCCCCGTCTTCAGCCAGCCGTCGTCGGTGAAGGCTTCCAGGGTGGCCTCGGGCTTGCGCCAGTAACCCAGGAACACCCCGTCGTGCTTCGTCTGGATCTCGCCCGTCGCCTCGTCGATGCGAAGCCCGATGCCCGGAATGGGTTCGCCGACGGTGCCGACCTTGACCCGCCCGTGGAAGTTGTTCGTCGCCACGGCGGCGTTCTCGGTCATCCCGTACAACTCGTAGATCGGCACTCCGAGTCCGAGGAAGAACTCGAGCACCTCCGGGGCGATCGGCGCCGCTCCGGATGCCGCCCACCTGACCCGCCGCAAGCCGATGCGCTCCTTGAGCGCTCTGAACATGAGCGGATTTCCCACGGCGTACGCCAGGCGGCTCAGCGGCGTGAAGAGTCCGCCATTGTCAACTCGCTTCTTGCCGATGTATCCGGCGAGCGCCAATCCCACCTTCGTGACCTGCCGTTTCAGCCAGGTTGCATCGTGCAGCCTGATGAGCACCCCGGCGTGGATCCTCTCCCAGATGCGCGGCACCGCGAAGAACAGGGTGGGCTGGACCTCGTGGAGGTTCTGCTGGACGGTCTCGATCGATTCGGCGAAGTTCAGCATCGTCCCGCCGCTCGCCATCGTCCACGTCGAGAAGATGCGCTCCGCGACGTGGCAAAGCGGCAGGTACGTGAGCACCAGGTCGTTCTCGTCGGGGTTCCTGCCGCCCTCGGTCCTTCCCTCGACGTTGATGAGCCTGTCCATGCAGAACGAGGTGTTCCTGTTGGTGAGCATGGCGCCCTTCGGCGGGCCAGTCGTGCCGGACGTGTAGACCAGGGTCATGACATCGTCTTCTCGAGCCTCCGCCATGGCGGCCTCGACGGCGTCGGGTGCCGTCTCCATGTGGTGCCGGCCGAGCTCGGTCAGCTCATCCCACGACATGAGGCGGTCGTCGTCGTACGACCGGACTCCGCGCGGCTCGACATAGATGATCGTCGTCAGGTGCGTGAAGGCGTCGCTGCCGGCGCCGAGCACCTTGTCGACCTGTTCCTGATCCTCGGCGAGATGGATCTTCGCCATCGAGTCGCTGAGCAGGTACTCGACCTCGACGGGCGGATTCGTCGGGTAGAGGCCGGTCGTGATGCCGCCGATGGCGACGGTGGCGAGGTCGAGGATGACCCATTCGGGACGATCCTCCGAGTGGATCGAGACGACCTCGCCCCGTCCTGCCCCGAGGCCGAGGAGACCGTGGGCGGTGACGTGAACCCGCTCCCAGAGATCCCGCCAGGTGATCTCCTGCCAGATTCCGTAGTCCTTCTCCCGCATCGCCACGCCGGCGGGTGTTCGCAGTGCCCTGTCCCTGACGAGCGCAGCGATCGTCGGGTAGCCGGTGGCGGCAGATGGGGTTCCTGGCCGTTCAACCGTGGTCGTCATGCCGTGCCTCCGTGCCTGTCGAGCCGCCTCCTCGGTCGGCGACCGTCCTGCGACCTGCGGCCCCAGCCGCAGAGCGGTGCCACGTTAGAGATTCGGTCCGGGCGATGCGCCGGATCGGCCAGGGCCCGGAGCTTCCGGACTCCCCTTCGTCACGCCGGTTTGCGCACGCCCACGACGCGGAAACGACCGGCGACGAAGGCCGGATCGGTGAGCGAGGCGTTCCCTGCCGGGTTGGCGCCGGTGACGTGGAAGTCGCTGAAGGCGGCCGACTGGTTCACGAAGAGCCCGCCCGTCAGGTTGAAGGCGATCGAGACCCCGGCCTCGACCGCGGCGTTCTCGGCTGCCTCGGCGACGTCCTCATCCGTCGTGTACACCAGCCAGGTGATGGCGCCCCGCTCCAGCGCAGACGTGGTCGCAATGGCGAGGCTCTGCTCGGTCGAGTCCGTGGCGACGACGTAGACCACCGGACCGAACACCTCCGTCATGTACGCCGCGGTGTCGGCGGCGTCCACCTCGACGACGACGGGTGTCTTCACCACGGCAGTGGGAAAGGCCGGGTTCTTCACCGACCGAGACTCGAGGAGGACTCGTCCGGTCTCGCCGGCCGCCGCGACTCGCTCCACGGTGGCGTCGCTCTTGATCGCTCCAAGGACGTCTGCTGCACGCTCGTCGTCGGCGAGCAGGCCCTCGATGGCGCCGGCCAGCCCCGTCGCCACCTCGTCGAACGAGACGTGCTCGCCCGCCACCGTGATCCCACCTCGTGGCACGAACACGTTCTGAGGCGTCGTGCACATCTGCCCCGAGTACATCGTGGTCGAGACGGACAGGTTGCGAAGCATGCCCCTGAGGTCGTCCGTCGAGTCGATCACGACCGAGTTGACACCCGACTTCTCCGTGAAGACGAGCGCCTGGTGGACGTTCTCCTCGAGCCATCGCCCGAACCCGGATCCACCCGTGTAGTCGACGATCCGCACTGCGTCGTGGCCGACCAACTGCTTGGTGATCGGCTCTTCGGGAGTGTCGACCGCCAGCAGCACCAGGTTCGGGTCGAGGCCGGCCACACTCAGCACGCTGCGGGCGGTCTCGACGAACAGCGCCAAGGGCAGGATGGTGGCTGGGTGGGGCTTGACGATGACCGGGTTGCCCGTGACCAGGCTGGCGAAGATGCCCGGGTACCCGTTCCACGTCGGGAAGGTGGACACGCAGACCGTGACGGCGACGCCGCGTGGCCGGATCCTCCAGGTCTTGTCGACCACGATCGGGTCCCGCTTCCCCTGTGGCTTCTCCCACCGGACGTGGCGCGGGAGCTTGGTCAACTCGACGCACGAGTACGCCACCGCTTCGAGCGCCCGATCGAGGGCATGCGGCCCTCCCGCCTGGAATGCCATCAGGAACGACTGACCCGTCGTGTGCATCACTGCGTGGGCCATCTCGAAGCTGGCGGCGGCGAGCCGCTCGAGGATCTCGAGGCAGACGCCGGCCCGGTCCGCCGGCGAGAGGCCGGCCCACGCAGGCATCGCCGCCCTTGCCGACTCGATGAGCGTCTCGACCTCGGCGGCGGGGTACGTGATCCCGAGGTCGAAGCCGTATGGGGAGGCCTCGGCCACCTCGATGTGCGTCCCGCCGGGCTGGTCCAGGCGGAACGGCTCGCCGAGCCTCGCCTGAAAGGCGGCTTCTCCTTCGGCGGGCGCCGACTCAGGATACGATCGAGGGCTCTCCGGGTACGGCGACCAGTAGGCGCGGGTGCGGGTCGTCTCGATCGCCTTGTCCAACGTCTCCCTGTGCTTGGCCGAGAGCTCGCTCGGATTCATCGTCACACCCTCTCCCACAACGTCGCGATCCCCTGCCCGACGCCGATGCACATCGTCGCCAGCGCGTAGCGCCCCGCTCGCCTGTCCAACTCGCGGAGCGCGGTCGACACGAGGCGCGCCCCGCTCATCCCGAGCGGATGCCCGATGGCGATCGCACCGCCGTTCGGGTTGACGTGGTCGGCGTCGTCCGGGAGCCCGAGCCGGCGGAGCACAGCCAATGCTTGCGCTGCGAAAGCCTCGTTGAGCTCGACGACGTCCACGGCGCCGAGGTCGACGCCGACCCGGTCGAGGAGCTTGCGCGTCGCGGGCACCGGACCGATCCCCATGATCCTGGGAGGCACGCCGGCCGCCGACATCCCGATGAAGCGCGCCATGGGGTTCAGGCCGTGGCGCTCCACCGCCCGCTCGGATGCGACGATCACCGCACACGCCCCGTCGTTGATGCCCGAGGCGTTGCCCGCCGTGATCGTCCCGTCTGCGAACAACGGCCGCAGCGCGCCCAGCGCCGCCAGGGAGGTGTCGGGCCGGGGGTGCTCGTCCGTGTCGACGACGATTGGGTCACCGCGCCGTTGGGGGATCTCGACAGGGACGATCTCCTCGGCCATCCGACCCGACTTGATGGCGTCGACCGCCCTCTCATGGCTCCGCAACGCAAAGGCGTCTTGGTCGGCGCGTGAGACCTCCAACTCGGCGGCGACGTTCTCCGCGGTGTGCGCCATCTCGTCCTTGCCGAAACGCTCCTCCATGAGCGGGTTGACGAAGCGCCAGCCGATCGTCGTGTCGTACATCTCCGTCGAGCGGGAGAAGGCAGTCGTCGCCTTCGGGATGACCTTGGGAGCCCGGCTCATCGACTCGACCCCTCCGGCGATCACGAGGTCGGCCTCGCCGGCTGCGATGGCCCTGGCCGCCTGCCCGATGGCCTCCATGCCCGACCCGCAAAGGCGGTTGACGGTGACGCCCGGCACCGTCACCGGGAGGCCGGAGAGCAGCACCGCCATCCTGGCGACGTTCCTGTTGTCCTCGCCCGCCTGGTTGGCGCATCCGAGAAACACGTCGTCCGTTGCCTCCCAGTCGACGGCGGGGTTGCGACCCACGACCGTCGCGATCACGTGGGCTGCCAGGTCGTCCGGCCGCACCGCCGACAAGGATCCACCGAACCGGCCGATCGGAGTCCTGACCGAATCGCAGACGAATGCCTCCATCAGGTACGCACGAGGTCTCGCATGGCAACTCCTTCGTATACCGAGCGTCTCAACAGCCGCGACACCCGGTACCGGTCCTCACCGTAGAACCATCTGAGGGACTCCGTGACGCCGAGCCAGCGGGCCGATCCACCGGCGTCGCACGACGAGAACGGGCCACCCGGATAATTGGTGCCGAGCCGCATGGCCACATCGATGTCATCCGGGTGGGCGACGCCGAACAGGGCGGCGTCCGCCGCCACATTGACGATCTGCGACACGATGCGGGCGACCACGAGGCCGGGGGCGTCGTCCACCACACACACCTCGAGCCCCGCCGCCTGGAGGGCTCCGGCCGCGGTGGCGACCACGTCGGGATCCGTCCTGGAATCCGCCGCGATGGCGACCCGCTCGGCCGACTCCCATTCGAGCACGGCGTCCATCACGACGATTCGCCTCTCCTCGCCGTCGACCGGGTACATCGAGGC
>Ga0302046_10006272_pt1 | contig 10395 bp, 6 predicted proteins | sample RVTome_11_FD_200261 | JGI IMG/M metagenome (GOLD analysis project Ga0302046, IMG submission 200261) | Soil microbial communities from uranium-contaminated site in the Upper Colorado River Basin, Wyoming, United States - RVT147D111 (version 2) ... | reverse complement strand
CGACCCGACGAGCTACGATCTCGTCGATGAGCAGGTCATCACGGGCGTCGGCGTCGAGATGTATCTCGAGGACGACGAGATCGAGACGCTGAAGCCGATCTACGAAAAGTTCAGGACCGGCGCCTCGAGCAGCCGGCTCGAGCAGCCGCCGAAGGCGTCGGCGCGAGCGCCGGCACCGGCACCGGCACCGGCGCGCACAGCGCCGAAGCCTGTAGCGCGGGCGGCACAGGCCGCGAACTCGTCGGCGGCGCGCGACCCGCTTGAAGCGTTCTTCCGCGGCGCCGGCATCGATGCTCCGAGGCTGAACGCCAAACAGACCGAGCAGATGCTGACGCAGCTCGGTCAGGTCACGCGCGAGCTCATCGTCGGCGTCATCGACTGCCTGCACCTGCGCGCGCTACAAAAGGCAAGACTCAAGCAAGCGAACACGACGATTCAGCCGCGCGAGAACAACAGGCTCAAGTTCTCGGCCAACGTCGAGGAAGGCTTTGCCAAGCTGCTGATCGAAGACTCCGAGCAGTACATGAGCCCGGTCGAATCGGTACGGACGGCCTTCGCCGACATCAAGCACCATCAGCGCGCGCTGCTGACGGCGATGCAGCACGCACTCGACGACTACCTCGACCGGCTCGAGCCCGAGCAGCTCGAGCGCCGCGCCTCGAACGGCCGCACGGGCACGCTGATCAACGCCGCGAACAAGCTCAAGTACTGGGACCTCTACAAGGACGTCTACGCGATCGTGGCGAGCCACCCCCCGGACGAGATGCCCCAGCCCTTTCTCGATGCGTTGGCCAAGGGCTACGAGGAGGCTGTTTCCGCTGCCAGGCCGAAGGCGCCTGCCGCAGCGAAGACGCAAGCCGGCTAGCGCTTGCGCTTGCGCCTGCGATAGAGCACGACCGTAATGTCGTCCGGCTTCGAAGGGTCGGACCCCTTTTGCTTCTCCATCCGCGCGCGCGTCGCCTCGACCAGTCGGTCGGCGGCCTTGCCGAGCGGCCCCCTGCGGATGATCTCGACGATCTCGTCGACGTAAAGATTATCCAGCACGCCGTCGCTCGTCAGAAGAACCGTGTCGTGCGGCGCGATGTCGACCGCGGCCGAGATGTCGACGCGCATGTTCGGCGCGCCGATCACGTTGAAGATGACGTGGCGCTGCTCGTGCTGAACGGCCTCTTCCTCGTCGAGCAGGCCGGCCTCGACGGCGAAGCCCGTCGGCGAATGCGGGATGATGCGCTGCTTGATGCGGCCGCGCTGACCGACGACGATGAGCTCCGAGTCGCCGACGTGATAGCAGCGCAGCTGCCTGCCGCTGATCTCCGCGACGACGAGCGTCGTCGCGGAACGCCGCCCGGAGTCCAGGATCGCCTTGTTGGCCCTCTCCATCGCGTCGAGTATCGCGCCGCGGAGCGGCTCGCCCTTCGGCGCCGCCGCGAGCGACTTCTGCAAGGTCTCGACGGCCGTCGTCGACGCATCGCATCCGGCCGGCGAGCCGCCGACGCCGTCGGCGACGGCGACCACGAGCGCGCCGTCGTGCACGGGGATCAGCGCGGCCGCGTCCTCGTTCGGCCCGTCCTTGTCGGGTCCGCGCAGGCTGCGGACCGAGACGAGACCATGAGACAGCTCGATATCGCTCGACTCCTCGTTACCGAGAAACAGGCGCGCGCCGCCGACAACGCGGTTCATTGATCGAGCGCCTTCGCGCACCACGGGCAATGATGCCAGTAGTTGCGATCGACGCCCCAGCCGCAGGAGCCGCAGCGGGCGTTGCTGCCGGGCAACTTCCAGGGCCGTCTGACCTTGTGCCGGCACCATGGGCAGTAGCGCATGAAGGGCATCAGGTCGCCGCGGCACTTGGAGTTGGTGCAGCGCGCGCTGTAGCGCCGATCCGGGTAGTGCCGGCTCGTCTCGACCTCGAAAGCCGGACCGTAGCACCAGGCGCAATAGCGCCAGTCGAGCTTCGAGCCGCGATGACAGCGCGGGCAATGTGCCGGGAAGCTCAGCGGCTGCTGCCGCGGATCCGTCCTGACGCCGCACCAGGGACAGGTCAGCATCGTCTCGGCGATCGGTCCCGAGCAATGGCGGCACTCATGCCGCGTGTCGAGCGCCCTCAGGTACTTGCGCTGGAACTCCTTGAACAGCACGGCCTGCCAGAGTGCGGGATCGTCGCGCTTCCGGCGCTTCGACCTGCCCTTGCGCTTCCTGCCGTTGCCGTTGGCGAGGCGCCTGAATTCGCGATACATGACGTCGGCGTTCTTGTAGCGATGCTCGGGACGGACCGCGATGGCGCGCCTGAGCCAGTCGATCAGGCTCGGCTTGAGCTTTCGTTTCAGGCGCTCGAAGCCGGGCGGCGGCCAGTCGTAGGGCCACTCCGGCAAACGTCCCGTCAGAAGCTCGTAGATGACGAGACCGAGCGAGAACACGTCCGACTGGAACATCGGCCGCCCGACGGCCTGCTCGGGCGCGATGTAGCCGACCGTCCCCGAGCCGGACGCCTTGAGTGCGCGCTCGGCGACCTTCGAGAAGCCGAAGTCCGTCAGGCGCAGCTGGTTGTCCTCGAAGATGATGAAATTGTCGGGCTTGATGTCGCAATGGATGATTCGCGCCCGATGCGCGTGCGCTACGGCCGCGAGCATCTGCCTGACGAACTCGAGCGCGGTCTCGGTCGAGAGGCGGCGTCCCATGCGCTCGGTCAGCGTCTCCTCGCCGAGCGGCATCGCGATGACGAAGTGATCGTCGATGAAGGAGGCGTCCCGGATCGAGAGGATGTTCGGATGCTCGAGCCGCGGCGCGAGCCTCGCCTCGCGCTTGAAGTCAGCGAGGAAGAAATCGGTCATCGCATTGTGGTGCGGCACCTTGAGCGCGACTGCCTGATCGTGGATCGTGTCGCGGGCCCGATAGACGGCCGCAAGCGGGCCGTCGGCGATGCGCCGCTCGATGCGATACTTGCCGAGCTTTTGCCGCGACCTGATCACGCCCTGCCGACCGTTGGGAAAAAGGTAGACGCGACATGATCGGTTCCCGCCGCCTGGCGGTCAATCGCTGCCGCAGGCTAGAATCCTCCGACAGGTTTCTCGCGATGCACGACCATCACGGCGGCGGCCACCACGCCCACCCCCACTCGGCCAACGAGACGAGCGTTGCGCTCGCGGCATGGCTGACGGGCGGCTTCATGCTCGTCGAGGTGGCCGGCGGCATCATCGCAGGCTCGCTCGCGCTCCTCGCGGACGCCGGCCACATGCTGACGGACTTCGCGAGCCTTGCGCTGGCCTGGATCGGGTTCCGGCTCGCCCGGCGCCCGGCCGACTGGCGCCGCACCTACGGCTTCGACCGCTTCTCGGTGCTCGTGGCCTTCGTCAACGGCATCGCGCTCTTTGCGATCGCGGCCTGGATCCTAGTCGAGGCGGCCTTGAGGCTAAGGCAGCCGACCGATGTGCTAGGCGGCCTGATGCTCAGCGTCGCGCTCGCGGGGCTCGCGGTCAACCTGCTCGCGTTCTTCGTCCTCGCGCGCGGCGACCGCGAGAACCTGAACCTCCGGGCCGCGAGCCTGCACGTCGTCGGCGACCTGCTCGGATCGATCGCGGCCGTCGCCGCCTCGCTCGTGATCCTCGCGACCGGCTGGATGCAGATCGACCCGCTGCTCTCGATCGTCGTCGCGCTGATCATCCTGCGCTCGGCCTGGCGCGTGGTCGGCGACGCCGGGCATATCCTGCTCGAGGGCGCACCCGCGGGCTTCGATGCCGACGCCGTCAGAGAGGACATCTGCCGCGCCATCGGCTACGTCGTCGACATCCATCACGTCCACGCCTGGTCGATCAGCCAGGAGCGGCCGATGATCACGCTGCACGCCGACATCGAGCCCGGCACCGACTCGATCCGCGCCGTGCGCGAGATCAAGCAGCGGCTCGCCGAGCACTTCGACATCGCCCACGCGACGATCGAGGTCGAGTACGGCGCTTGCGTCGATGAGACCCAGGCCGGCCACGGCGACGCGCCGCACCGGCATCGAGGAGCCGCCTGTTGAGCTACCTCTGGGTCGCGATCGGCAGCGCGCTCGGCGGCATGGGGCGCTACGCCTGCTCGGGCATCGGCGTCCGCTTCTTCGGCGAGGCCTTTCCATGGGGAACGCTTTTCGTCAACGTCGCGGGCTCGCTCGTCATCGGCGCGCTCGCCTTCGCCGTCGAAGCCGACGGCCGCATTCTCGCCGGCGATTCGCGCGCGTTCCTGATGATCGGCCTCTGCGGCGGCTTCACGACCTTCTCCGCGTTCAGCCTCGAGGCCCTGAACCTCGCGCGGAACGGCGACTGGGCGGCGGCTTCGGGCTACGTCGCGGGCTCGGTCGTCCTCTGCCTCGCCGCAGCCGCGATCGGCTACTTCGGCGCCGCCGCACTCGCGCGCTGAGGCTCAATCCGTGTCTGACACCGTTTTCGTCATGGCGGCGGGTTTGCCCGCGAGCGGCCGAGTTGATAGATTGGCCGGCGGAGAGATGCCGGAGTGGTCGAACGGGCTTGACTCGAAATCAAGTGTACGGTTTACCGTACCGAGGGTTCGAATCCCTCTCTCTCCGCCAGATCATATTATAAATCAGTATCTTATTATAAGCTCTGCAAATCTATCCCACATAGAGTCCCACAAAGGTTTGCGGCTGCCATGGGTATATCTGGCTGCCGTCTAACACTTCAGGCCGTAGCTTCCGCGCGTCGGCAAACGAGCAGGATCGGGGCGCGGCCGGAAGGACAAACTTCGAACTCTTTGCTCGATACGCTAGCTGAATGGAATCTTTGTCTTCAACAAGGAACGCGCCCCCCTTATCGACCTCAAGCACTATGACTGCCTGCCGGGGTCCATCGATACATCGTCGCCGACATACCGTAAGCGGGCCGCGACGGCGGATAGCGCATATAAGCGGCCATTATGTGAGCTGGCGAGCCTGGAAGGACGCGTCCGCCGAGCCCGGCTCGAGCCCGAGCCTGCCCGGTCGGTCCTGATTCGCGCCTGTGAATCTTCGCGTTCGAGTGACGCTCAGTCGACCGGCATTCGCTAGCGCGACAGATCGAGGCGGCGGAATTCATTCCCCAGGAAATCGAACTTCCGCTCAAACAGGGAAGCAAACTTGTCGTTGGCTGTGGCGAAGAATATCTGACGTTCGCCCCTGATCACCGTCTCCCGAAGATAGTCGAGGAACGACAGCGAATTGAGATCGTCCACGTGTGCAACCGGATCATCGATCAGCATCACCGCGGGTCCGGCTACGACCTGGCTGTTCTGTGCCAAATAGATCGAAAGCGCGAGAGCTGCACGCTGACCGCTGCTGACTTCGCTCAGCTTGGCAACGACCCCGTCGCTCTTTCGGATAAGGGTGTCGAACGCTTCGCCCAGCCCGGAGAACTCGGGTGGCGAATGAATGCGGGCAAAGATTGATTCGATCGCGCTGCGGTTCTGGCGTAGAGCGGTCTCCATCGAAGCATTGAGCGAATGCTCCTTCATAAGGTCGCGAAGCGTGCGATCTGCCGCGGCAAGGCGCTCCAGTCTGGGTGTGAGCTCTGCAGCCTGGCTGGTCAAATGGTCCCGTCTTTTGAGAATCTCGGCCTGGGTTGCTTCGTCCTGATCTTCGCGGCTTTGGGCGAGCTGAAGTTCGGACGCCGCTGACCGAACCGCCTTCGCGGTGACGGTCAGTTCCGTGAAAGCCAGAGCGGGCGGCCACGGTAACGTTTCGGCGAGTCCCTTCAGTTTCTCTGCGAGCGCCTCCGTAGTTGCATGTTCCTCTTTGAGGCGGGAAAGCGCCACCCGGCACTTCTGCACATCGGGATCGGAAATCCGAAGGAAGTTCTGCACCTCCTCTTCCTTCTCTTCGATAGATTGCGCCTCCTGCCGGAGCGTCGCCCTTGTAGAAGCGAGGCTTTCATTGAGCCCCGAGATCAAGGTCTCAACGTCTTCGGACGTGGAGTTCGGGAGCGCGTGTCCTAACTCTCCCAGCGTTTCAGATATTTCCTCGAAACGCGTGATCGAAAGGCCCTCGGACGCCAGCGCTACCGCCTCATCGTTCAGCGCTTCGAATCGTTCCCTCGCGTCAGTCAGCGTCTGTTCAATGTTCCGGAGATGGGCAAGGGCCCCCGCGACTGAGATGCTCTCGGGCAACCGGCAGCGCTGACAAAATTCGCTCAGCCTGTACAACGTCACTTCGTCAGCGGATACGGCCGCCAGGGTGGCCTCCTCGCTCTTGATGGTGGTCAGCAGCCTCTGACCGAGAGCCTCGGCGTGATCGTCGATCCCGAGAGACATATGGGCTTCAAGCTCGCCAGGACCAAACCGTGTATGACAAAGCGGACATTCGTCAGGCTCCGCGCTATGTCGCAAGATTTCGCCGGCAATCTGCCGCAGCTGCTGTGCTAGATTGAGTGTTTGCTCACGCAACGCTGCGAATCCTGCGTATTCCTTTCTTGTACGTTCGAGAGCCTGCTCAGCTTTTTCCCGCTTGGAGCGCGCTTGCTCAAGACAAAGCACTACAGACTCTTCGGCGGGTGACATGCTTCGCACGGAGTCCGGATCGAATCCTGCAAGCAGTCCCTGAGAGTGGGCGAGAGAGTCCCGGAGCTTCGCAATGTCGCCGGACCGCTCGGGAATCCGGGCGTTGACGATGCGTCTTGCCTCAGTGGCGAGGTCCAGAGCAGCGCGGGCGTACCTTGCTCTGCGTTCCAACCGCGCCCGGTTGCCGGAGAGCGCTTCCAGATCTTCGAGAGCCGGCTCCGACCTTTGAATGGCCGCCTGGATGTTTGCCGACGACTCGATTAATCCGGAGAGTGACACGGGCGCTTCCACCCAGTCGGCCTCGAGAGACTGCTCAGCAAGCGAAATCAGTTCGGAGATTGACGCGATGAAACCGGCGACGGCACCCTTCCGGTCATCTGCGGTGGGGAGCCGCCACCCGGACCGCCCAAGCAAGTCGTCAAGCCGGGCAGCAATCGCGTCCGACTCTGTCCTCGTCTGCGCCGCCGCTTTCAGGCGTTCAGCGATGCTGTTCAACTCTTCGCGTATCTGTCTATCGAGTTCACGCTGGTGGCGCCGCCTTGTCGCCACTTCATCCCGCACTCGTTCCATATTGCGCCAGGCTTTCGCTGCATCTGGCCCGACCAGCAGCTTCGACAAGTCGTCCTCGATGGTCTCGGTCGACTCGGCGATCCGGACGGCGGCGTCGGTGTCCAGAAAATTAAACTGCGCGAAACTCTGGTAGAGATAATTGGTCTTGATTTCGGGACGCCCATACCAGGCAAGGTTGCGATCCCGAAATGTTTTTGGTTTCCGGTTAGAAGTGGCCCGCTCCTCGTGACCGTTCGCAAGAGGCGCGACGAGTTCGTACACCGGCGACTTCTCGGGCGTTCGCTTGTTCCGCCCGCAGTAAAACAACTCAATTGCTTCTAGCAGCGAGGTCTTTCCGGATGCGTTGGGTCCGAAGATGAGATTGACCGTTCCGAAATCAAATGCGCGCTGCAGGGGGAACTGCCGGTAGTTGATCAGATGCAGGCCGCGCAGGAACGGAAGGCGCGTACCCGCCTTGGTGGCCCGTGGTGCCTGTGCGCGCGGGCGCTCGGCCGGGCCGGACGACGATTCGATCCTGGCGATACGCTTTGGCAGATCGTCGTCGCCCAGGATCGCTCTGCCCAGACCGGCCCCCACCAGCCGTTCTGTCCAGATCGAAAGTATGTCGGGTCGCTGACCAACGGAAACGGTTTCAATGGCGGGCGGAGATAGAACCGTGTCGAGTTCGTCCTCGGAGATTACGAACTTCCTGGCGTAGCTGCGGTCGGACTCGATCAGTTCCTTGGCATGCCGCACCCCCGCCGACTCAAGCCGTGCCGGCGTCGTGACGAAGTAAAGATAGTTACTCCACTGAAGGCTCTTCGCCCCATCGAAATAGTGAGCGCCGATCACATCATCCTGATAGCGTGTCAGCGATTCCCGCGTGTCTGGAAGACACTCTGTGAGATCGAGATAACAGACGGCGAAGGGGCGATTCCGGGCAGTCCTCACAAACCGCACGACCGATTCGCCGACCTGCACCGCGTCCGGATATTCGGCGGCGACTCGTTCGCGTAGTTGGTCGACATTCAGCATCACCCCGGCCTCGCTATGTCGATTTCGGAATCAGTCTCAGATCGGTCGAACTGCACATATCGATCCGGGTCGAGGAGCTGGAGTTCTCCGTCATCCTGATACCAGACCGCGAGACGCTGCCTGGCCGTCGGATTCTCATCGGCGCCAGCCGAGCGACGCAGGAACTCGGCGAGCCGGGATCTTGCCTCCTCGATCGCGCTTTTTCCAGCCTGCTCTCCCATATATAAGACTGTCGCCGGCCCTTTCGCAGCGCGGACGTTGCAGTGCGGTGCGGCGTACGACCACTCTAGCTGAAACCCGTCCTTGAGGTCCGCCAATGCCGGCGGGAGGTTTGCCGGCGTGCTGAGAATGGTCATAAGCCGTCTGAAAAGGCTCAGCCTCGCGGTTCGGAACTCGCGGGCACTCTCGGCTGTGTCTTGGCAGAACGTCATCCGGCGGATGACTTCCGAAGCTTCGATCTTGCAAGAGTCAAGTTGCTTCACCGCATGCCAGTCCTCATTGCGGCCAACCTTTCCGCTTGAAAGCGCTAGAACACGCTCTGCGAAAATCGGGTTGGAATCTGCCAACTGCTGCAGCTCTTCCCGGGCTTCGCCATACTCGTCCACGATGCCCGCGAAACCATCATCACTGGCTTCCTGGATGATCCAGTGATCAGCTGCCGCATCCCAGACGAGCGTGTTCCTCAGCTGCGGGCCCCGCCGTTGAGAGAGCGCACCTTGGACGCCGATATGCGCCACCTTTGATGCTTCGATCATGAAGACAGCCGGCGCATAGTTGAAGAAGAGGGCGTGATATCTGAGATGCTCCAGCCAAGTGTAATACATGCCCTTGCGATGATTTTCGCGCAGCGTGTCATCTCGCAGATCGAAGCGATCAGGTCTCAGATACCACGCGGTACCGCAGATGTTGTTCCAGGGTTTCTCCTGGCCATTGCACCACTCGACCACATCCGCGGCCCAATTCAGGCAAACGAGCTCCGTGGCGTCGCCACTGAAGCCTAGAAGCTTTTCTCGGTATTGCCGATACTGATGTTGGCGAGGCTTGGGATTCAACTGAATGTGGATGACAAGTGACCGATCGTAGATCGCGTTCGCGTGTGCGTCCTCGAAGCCGAATACGTCCGAGCATTGCAGCGACACAAGGCGCAATGTGCCGCCATCCCCGCCGAGCTGATACACGCGCGTCCCGCGTTGCAAGTTGCTGACCTCGAAGTGGTCAGGTCCCCCCATCGGTCTGGTTTTGAACTGCACAAGCACAACCAGCCGCTTCTGACCGTTTGGCCCCGGAGCGAGAAAGACGTACGAAAGAGGATCAAGAAACTTGTCGGCCTCTTCTTCGAGAGGCTCGTGCAGCACGATTGCGTGCTCGGCAAGATCGGTCGGCAGCGCTTCGAGTTCTTGGCGCTTGATGCTCTCACAGCCAAGAACCCACAGTCGGCCATCGCCGGGAGCAATACCATTCTTAATGGCGGCTGTAAGCACGTCCCACGGCATCGAATACTCGGGCGTCACCGCGAGATCGGTATTGCGTGAAGCAGCCTCTTCCAGGAACTTCGCGAACTGACGCGCAGCCAGCTCCCGATCCCTATTGCGTACGCCGGCTACACTCGCTTCTATCTGACCCTTCGGCTGAAACAGGATCGCGTTGTAGTTAGCGACATCTGGAATCAAGGCGCTGAATGTTGGCGAATTCAGGCCTGCTCCCTGGAGAATTTCGGCAACGGGCATTATCTCCATAACGAATTCCTCGCCCAGCGCTCATACGGCGAGCGTCCTGCATGTTCATGGCGCTTCGCGGCCATAACTCCCGCTTCCTTCTTGCCGCAGTAGGCCGGACGCACCCGGTTGCCGTATCCGAATAGGCGAGCGACATATTCTCTCTAAATCGTGGTCGCATTTGTCGATACGCCGGAAGCAACTCGTCGCGGAATTTCGTGCTGTCATATTCGACGAGTTTCCGGTTTATCAGTCGCCTCATGATGCGGAGCCGCATCGTCCATCGTCCCGGCCACTTGTTACCAGCTTTGCTCGAATGATGGCGCGCAATTCGGACTTTGCCCTGATTTCTTTACGCAACTAGAAAAGCCGTGAGTAGAACTCGCTAAGCCGTCTTTTCGTGAAAGCCAACCTCTGCTGGACCTCTGTCGGCAGCCATGCGCCGATAAATGCACGGACCAGCCCACCTATGGCTGAGATCATCGCTTCCTTTTCCTCTTCGCTAAGCATTTCTCCCCATTAGTGAACGACGCGGGAAAGGAACATGATTCCGTCTTCAACACGCTTGCGGAGA
>Ga0302046_10006271_pt1 | contig 10395 bp, 8 predicted proteins | sample RVTome_11_FD_200261 | JGI IMG/M metagenome (GOLD analysis project Ga0302046, IMG submission 200261) | Soil microbial communities from uranium-contaminated site in the Upper Colorado River Basin, Wyoming, United States - RVT147D111 (version 2) ... | reverse complement strand
CGTTATGTCGCACACCAAGGCCAAGTCTACGATGTTACCGATTGTCCCAAGTGGCGCACGGGATTGCACGAGGGGCTGCACTTCCCCGGTCAGGATCTGACGGCCGAGCTGCCCGAGGCGCCGCATGGGACCGAGGTCTTCGACCGGCCGTGTGTTCGCCGGGTTGGCCGGCTTGATCCCCGCGGTTAGGCACTAACCACAGATGGGTGGCGCCAGGGTCTGTTCGACGGTCGCAAGGAACTGCGCCGTGTTGACCGACAGGCCCGTCCGCCAGCGAATGGTCCCCGCCATAATCCCGGCGTCACCCGACGCAAACTCGACGGCCGCACCCGCCGCCGGCTGGCAGTCGGCCGCCTGACACAAACGAAGCTCCCCGCTGTTGACGCCGCCGGTCAGACGGACCGGCCCCCGGCCGGCCGCAGCTGAGCCCCACAGGATCAGTCGAAGCTCGGCGGGTCCTGTGCCGGACACCCTTGTGAGCTGCAGCTCATAGCCAGAGGCGTCGACCGGGCTGCACACGGTCTGGGCCGTGCCGCGGTAGCTGGCAGCAGGCGGTGGGCCAGGGGCGCAGCCGGTCAATGCTATCAGCAGCCCGAGCAGGCCCAGACGGCGTCCCATGCGCAAAGCGTCCTGAGCGGCGCGGCCCCGGCCGCGCCGCTTTGCTAGGGAGTGGGCGTTCACGGCCAGAAGTAGCGCACGGTGTAGTCGACCACGCGCTCGCCGTTGGCCGGCACCGTCACCCGGAACTCGATCGTGTGCGCATCGAGCGCGGTATAGTCGTCCGAGGGGCGCAGCAGGCGCCAATCACTCCACCGGAACAAATGTTCTACTACCCGGATCTCGACCGCTTCGTCCTTGTGATTGCGCAAGGTGATCTCGAAGCTCTCCTCCAGGCTGTTGTCCGTCGGACGGGTGAAGTCGGTCTGGATGCGCTCGCCGATAATGTCGAAGGCGTCGCCGACGTACAGCCGTAGGTGTTCGCCCTTAGGCGTGTGGTCGATAGCGTCCTCGCCAACCAGCAGCGCCGCGCCGTCCACGTCCTCCTGATAAACCCGGACCCGGCCCCTGGGCAGGTCGGCGTCGACGTCCTCGGTGTCGAACTCGAGCATGACCATCACCTTCGGATTGCTGGCCACGCCATAGGACGGATCGGTCTGGGGATACCCGTAGAAGCTACAGTAGTAATAGTAGCCGCCGCGGCACTGCAGGCCATCGTAGACGAAGAACTTTTCGGCCGGCACTCCGCTTGCGCTGACGAATTCAATCTGCTTGGACTCGTGGTTGTTGACCGTAACCGGCCGCCCGATTTCATACAGGTGATATTCGAAGAATTCCCGCTGCTCCACCTGGGCCGTCGCCTCCGGCCGGGCCGCCATGAATTCGGCCTCATCGGCGGCGAAGCCGCCTTCGAGCAGGCGCTGCAGGTCACCGGCCACCAGCTTGAGTTGCGCGTCGACAAACGAGGCGCCGCTGTTGTTGCTCAGCGTCACCCAGCCATCGAGATCGACAGCGTCATCCGCCTCAGTCAGCAGCACAACGTAATCGGCTTGCCAACCGATCCCGTTGGTTAGGTAGGTCAATTCGAAATCCTGGCGGCCGGCCCGCTCAGCCATCAGGCGCCAGAGCAACGTCGGCTTGCTGATCAGGCCTTGCGGCAGCTCGGGAAATGTGAATTGTTGTATTTGATCCTGGCGGATGACGATGACCTCGCCATTGCTGGCCTGCAGGATGATGTCGCCAGCCCCGCTGAGCAGTGTGCCGCTATATTGGTTGCCGTCTTTGGTCAGAACGGAGATCGACTGCTGCAGGTACTTCTGGAGCAGCGACGACGAGCCGACCAGGTCATACTGGTAATTCTGCTCCAAGACTGTGGTGCCGGCCGGATCGGTCAGCGGCCGAAAGAGGACGCTGGTTGGATCGATCAAGGCGGCCACCTCGTCAAAGGCCAGCTCATTGAAACCGGTCGACAGATCGAACTGGCGCCGGTCGCGGACGAGCGCACTGCCCTGGTTGTAGACGGTCAACGCCAGCTGGCCGTCGGCCGCCTCGGCGGGGTTGGGTGTCACCCCCGGCTCTCGGGTCGCCGTCGGTGGTGCAGCCCAAGAGCAAGCCAGGGCGACAACCGCCAGCAGCAGCGGAACGACGATGGACTTGGACCGGATGGGGAACATGACTGCCTCCTGAGTCGGCCATACTTGTTAGTAGGCAGACGCTCCAACCGGCCGCCAGGTTCCCGGTGGACGCTCTGCTATAATCGCGGCAAAGCCCTCCTCCCTGGAGTCATAGATGTCGGAAGGACCCCTTGGCCGGCGCCAAAAGGAGCGCCGGTTTGCTGAGGCCGGCCGCTTGCCGCCGGGCCAGTCGCTGACCGAGAAGTTCCCAGTCCTGCACTACGGGCGTATCCCGCAGTTCGATCCCAAGGCGTGGGACCTGCGCGCTTGGGGTGAGGTCGAACAGGAGAAGCACTGGACCTGGGACGACCTGTTGGCGCTGCCGCGCACCAGAGTCACGATGGACATCCACTGTGTGACCCGCTGGAGCAAATTCGACACCGAGTGGGAGGGCATTGCGCTGCGAACGCTGTTCGGCGAGGGCGGTCTCAAGCTCAAACCGGCGGCCCAGTACTTGGTGCAACACTGCGAGTATGGCTTCACCGTAAACCTTCCGCTGTCGGTCGCCATGGCCGACAACTTCCTGCTGGCCACGCATTTCAACGGCGCCCCGATCACACCCGAGCATGGATACCCGCTGCGGGGCGTGGTCGGCCACCTGCCCGACCGGCCAGAGTTGACCACCCCCTACTTATGGAAGGGTGGCAAGTGGGTGAGGGGGCTGGAGTTCCTGGCGCAAGACAAACCGGGTTTCTGGGAGCAGGCCGGTTACCACAACGAAGCCGACATCTGGAAGGAACAACGGGTGGCGCGCGGCTACTAGGCCGCAGCGGCCCGTGGCCAGGACGCCCGGAAGGAGCCAACGGTGGCGCAAGAGCGAACGTATGATCTCGCTCGGAGCCGCATGGTTGAACACCAACTGCGGGCGCGGGGTATTAGCGACGAGCGTGTCCTGCAGGCAATGGGGTCCGTACCCCGCCACCGCTTCGTCCCCAAGGAAATGCGCGACTCCGCCTACGCCGATGGGCCCCTACCGATCGGGCAACGGCAGACAATCTCACAGCCCTACATCGTCGCCTACATGACCCAGCTACTCCAGTTGAAGCCCGACGACCGCGTGTTGGAGATTGGCACCGGCTCCGGCTACCAAGCGGCCGTGTTGGCTCTGCTGGCAAGCGAGGTCTACAGCCTGGAGCGGCATGGCGAACTGGCCGTCAGATCCCGCCGGTTGCTTGAGGATCTCGATGTCAACAACGTCAAGGTGATCGAAGAAGACGGCACCCGCGGCTACCCACTTGCCGCACCCTATGACGCCATTATCGTGACGGCGGCCGCACCACAGGCGCCCGAGCCGCTAAAGCAGCAGCTGGTCGAAGGTGGCCGGCTGGTGGTGCCGGTGGGCGGCCGCGGCGAACAACACCTGGAGCGCTGGACTCGGCGGGGGGGCCAGGTCGAGCGCGAACAATTGGTGCCGGTGGCGTTTGTGCCGTTGGTCGGCGAGCACGGCTGGCAGGAGAACGAAGACCCAACATGGGGGCCGCACGAGGAGCTTTTCTAGGGGCCGATGGCGGCCGGCCTAGCTTTCGGCGGCTGGAGCCGGGAAGTAGGCCAGCGCCTTGTCGGCCTCGCCGTCCATCACCAGCTCGAGGCGTCGGCCGCCCCTGGCGGCGGCCACATCGACGATCCGTACCACATCGGCCCATTGCGCGTCGCCGGGAAGCAACGACGGCAGGGCGTTGGGCGCCTTTTCCAGCAACGAGCGGTTGAAGGTATCCCCTTTGCCACCCAAGGCCAGGGGGTAGATGTGAGCCTCAACCAGGTCCTGGAAGAAATGGGTCCCGTAGGACGGCTCCGGGGCCGAACGGCCCTCGAACACCTCGACCAACGCCCGGGCATTGTAGATATCGGCATAGCCAACCGGAACCCCGAGCTCCGCGTTGGCTGAGCCCCAGCGGCCCGGACCAATCAGGATAAAGGGCTCGGTCTCGAGCCTGGCGTTAATGCGGCCGATGACCTGGGCCAATTCCTTGCGCTTGGTGCCGACCGGCAAATCGGCATAGGCCTTTGGCTCGATGAACACCACATAGCGAATATTGGAGACACGGCCTTCGGGAACGACTCGTCCGACCATGAACAACTGCTGGTCGGCGGGCACGTCCTTCGGCAGCCGCACCCGCTGCGGGTCAAGCCGGCTCTGCGGCCGGCACTGGAGCAGCGAAATCGATACCCGCGTCGAGCGCCGTCCACCCTCATCAAGCATGATGGCGAATTCGGTATCGACCGGGACCTGATAGGCGGTCTCCAGTGCGTTCAACATCGAGCGCATCAACTTGGTTAACGGGGAGCGGCGCAGCAGATCGTCGAATGTGATGACGATCTCCGCCGGATCGAGCCGTAACGGGCGGCTGATGAAATCCTGCAGTGCGCCCTGGTGGAAGTGTTGCGTGATCGAGCGCAAGTGCTTGAAGCCGGACAAGAGCACGCTGCCAACCGGAAGAGTCTTGAAGGCGTTGGCTTCCAGATCGATCAAATCGACCTTGGTCTGAGAGTAGCGGCGAATGTCGGCCGGATCCGACTCCGGGCGCAGTTCGGGGTGGCTGAGGGCCACCAGCCGCGGGTAGTCGCCGGCCAGCGTCTCGACGGCCCGCGTGCCAAGGCCCCACACCAGGCGCAAGAAGCCGGCGTCACGCTCGATCTTGGGGCTCCAGCGGAATTGGTTGCGTGAAAAGGCGACACCGGCGCCGTCGGGCAGGTAGTAGTCCCCCAGCCGCCCGCCAATGACCGGCTGGATCAGAATGGCCATGCGTTCGTCGTAGTCGATCAACCCCATGCGGCGCCGGTAGAGCAGCACATCGGAACTGTAGACGCTGGCGTAGACCTTGCTGATGGCCGCCTGCAGGTCGGCCAGATTTTTCTCTGGCGAAGCTTGGTTGGGGCAGAAGTGACTCTCGTACTTGCCGGCGAATGAGGTGCCGAACGAGTCCTCGAGCAGACTCGAAGAGCGAACGATAAGCGGACTGCCGGCCGCCTTGTCGAGGATGGATTGCAGCCCGTCGACGATCTCGTCGGGGAAGCTGCCTTGCTTGAACCGATCGCGGATCGTCGGGTAATCGCGTTGGATCTCCTCCCGGCTCTTGTACTTCTGGTTGGCGTAGACCACCAGCCCGTTCAGCTGTGTGAATTGGTAAAAGACATCGGCCCCGATGTACCAGGACTTGGGGAAGCTAAGATGCTCGAGAAGCTCCTTGCTGGCTGAGCCGCGCAACACGGTTTCGGCCAGCTTGATGCCGGCCGCCTTGCCTCCGATCTTGCCCCGGCCCAGGCGGTTGTCGCGGATCTCCTTGAGGGTCGCGACAGCGAACCATTCCTTGGCGATCGCCAGGTATTCGAGATGGTCGCTGATCATTGCCTTGATCAGGACGACCTTGATCTCCTCCAGGTCGTGCTCGACTCGTTTGCGTTGGTCGAGGGGCAGCTTCTCATATGTCTCGCCCTGGGTGAAAAGCATGTCCCACGGTGCCAGTTCGGGGTGAAAGGTAAGCACCACGTCCTGCGACGGCACCCGCTCGGTCAGGACGGTGCGCACGAGCTCTTCGAACAACTCATGCGGCAGGTTGTAGGCGAAGTAGAAGTCGGTCAGGTTGTCGCGCACGATGCCCAGCCGCGTCTGCCAGGTCTCGCCGGCTTCGTCGCGCATCGGATCAAACAAGCCCTCTCGGCGCTGGGACTGGCGGGCTTTTTGTTGGACCTCGGCCTCGAAGGCCTCCTGCGTGATAACGCCGCGCTCGAACAGCACCTGGCGCATGGCAGCGCGCATGCCGGGCGCCAGGATGGGGTACTGGCTCAACTCCAGGTAGAGCGTCAGGACCTTAGGAAACGAGCCCGAGTCGGGCGAAGGCAGAGTCATGGGCGCCTGCTGGCGGCGGTCAATCTATTGATTTTACTGGCAAGCGTGGAATCGTGACCGTGGCTATCAATCCACCGGCCGAGGTTCGATCATCCATCCAGGGCGGGGGAATCACTTGAGGAATGTCGTCCCGGTGGCGTAGTCGCCCATGAGGTGCCGCTACTGGAGGAACCGCTCGAGCAAGCGGATGACCAGCCACAGGAAGATCGGCAGAAGCAACGCCGAAGAAAATCCACGCAGAGTCCTCGGGTCCCAGGGCCAGGTGGACACCTTCTCAAGCAATTGGCGCTCCTGGATCAGGGCGGCGATTGCGTCCAGGCTGCCTTTGGTGTCTTGGTAGTCATTCTCATGGACCTGATTGTGGATTCTGTGTCGCGCCGCCTCCAGCACGAGGCTGTTCTCGCGCATCTGGCGGTCCTTCTCCTCCTCGAGCCGGTCCTGCATGCTCATGATGGGAAGGAGGAATATCGCAACAGCCAAGATGACCACAAGGATATTGGCTACCAGACTGACGGTGTCCAACACCTGTGAGCCGAGCGCGAAGGATTCCTGGGTGTATGCGATCAGCAATATGAAGACCAATCCGATCCCGGTGCGTGCCGTCAATTGGGAGAAGGCGTAGGCCGGCTTGAGGTGGAGCAGGTCGATGTTGCGGGCCTGCCAGTGCAGCCGGCTCACTTGGAGCAGTTGCCGGACGCTGCGGACGGCCAACGCTAAGAAGGAGGCGCTCATGGCCGATGTGAACGGGATGTCCGCCACGATATGCAAGGCCGTACGCGGTGCCAGTTCACCATAGGAGTCGACCGAGCCGAGCACGAAAGCGGTAGCTGACAGGCTGGCAATGGGAATGAGCCAGGCGCCGACGCCCCGCGGCAACACCGTCAGCTGATACTCGATACGGCCTAATTCGCCCGCTGAGGATTCGAGCAGAGGCCGGTATGCATGCAAGGCCCGTGAGGCGACACGTGTCAGATAGTGGTAGAGCGCAGGCCAATAGACAATCCAGGGTGCGTAGCTCGAAGGCAAAGAATGGAATGTGCCGACGGCCAGGCTCCCGTCCAGCCAGAACACTCCGTTGACGATGACAAGAGAACTGATCAATCCCACCAGGTAGTACAACCAGCTTGGACCAGGAAGGCCCTCGATCCAATGGATCAGACGATCAATCCAGCTTGGCGGGTAAGGCGAGTCGGTCAGTTCGAGTGCCGAATTCGTCAAAGGCGGTTCCCGAAGAGATAGCCAGTGGAACGTATCTTGTGCCGGAGACAAAGGTGGTCAGCCCCACCAAACCGCTCCTGGAGTGACCCAGTTCTGGACCCAGGCGCAGGTCATGCCCGCATCAGTGGCGCAACGTTTCAATTGCCGAGAGCGAACGTGGCGGCGTGGGCGCTGGTTAGCGCCCCAGGTGCATCGGCATGATGACGTGCAGGAAGTCGTCGCGGCCAACGGAGCGCAGCACGCCCGGTGATGAACTGTTGTTGGTCTCGATGGCCACATTAGGCGTATCGATGACGCTCAGCACGTCGATCAGGAAGCGCACATTGAAAGCAATCTCCAGCGGATCGCCCTCAATGGTGGCGTCGACAACGGTTTCGTTTGAGCCGGTTTCGGCGGCCGTGGCCGAGATTTCGAGCTTGCCCGGGTCGAGCTCGCCGCCGGGGGAGATCTTCAGACGGGCGCTGTGGGCGGCCTCGCGGGCGAAGATGTCGGCCGCCTTGCACGCCTTGAGAAAGGCGCTGGTCGGCAGGACGGCCCGGGTGGCGTAGCCATTGGGGATGATGCCTTTGACGTCGGGGTAGGTCCCCTCGATGAGCTGTGAGACCAACTCGACGTCCTTGGTGCGGAAAATCACCTGGCCGCGGTTCGGCGGCAGGATCATATTGACCGTCTCGGCGGCGTCGTCGGCGACGCGCGCCAGTTCGGACAAAGCCCGACTGGGGATGATGGCCCGCACCGGGCCGGCGTCGGCGGTGCTTAGCCGTGATTGGCGCACTGAAAGCCGGAAACCATCGGCGGCGGCCATCGACAGCTCGCCGTCGTTGACCTCGACCAGCACCCCGGTCAGGACCGGCCGGGCATCGTCGGTCGAGGCGGCAAACACCACCTGGTGGATCATTTCGCGCAGTTCTTCAAGGTCAAAAGTCAGGCCGCCATCCAATTCCTCGGGCGGCAGCGGCGGGAACTCCTGGGCGTCAATGCACTTAATGTCGTTGTTGTACGTCCCGCAGCGCAAATTGAGCGTTTGGGTACGGACGGCCAGTTCCATCTCGACGGACTCATTGGGCAGCGTATTGATCAAGTCGACGAAGGTGCGAGACGGCACCGTGGTGGCGCCGTCCTCTTCGATCTTGGCGCCGATCCAACAACTGATCCCCAACTCTAGATTGGTCGCCGAAAGCCGGAGCCGGCCCTCATCCGTCGCCACCAGGATGTTGCCCAGCACGGGCAGCGTGCTGCGCGGCGCTACCGCCCGCGAGACGATGCTTAAACCACGCGCAAGGTTTTCTTGGAGGCACGAGACCTTCATGTGGGGAGAGTCCTTTATGGGGTAAACCTTGTGGCTCGAAGTATACAACGGAGCCGAGGCAGATACAACGCCGATGGACAACCCGAAGCCGTTGGCATACACTCTGGGCATGCCCGACCAGGTGCCCGCCGGCTCGGACGAAGATCTGCGCCAGTTGGTCTTACACTACTCGCGCCTGGTGGAAATCAGCGTAACGCTCAACTCCACGCTCGACCTCGACCGTCTGCTCCAATTCATCGTTGATTCGGCTGCCGATCTGGTGGACAGCGAAGGCGCTTCCATCCTGCTCGTCGAAATGAAGACCAAGGACCTGGTGTTCGCCGCAGCAACCGGCACCGACCGGACGACGCTGGCCGAAATCCCGGTCCCTCTCGACAGCTCGTTGGCCGGGACGGTCTTCCGCGAGGAGCGGCCTCTGATCATCAACGAAGTGGCGTCCGATCCACGCCACTTCCGCGAGGTCGGTGAGCGGATCAACTTCAAGACGCGTTCGCTGCTGGGCGTGCCCATGCGCATTCAGGACAAGGTGACCGGTGTGCTGGAGGCGGTGAACAAACGCGATGGAATGTTCGACGAGAACGACCAGCAGATTTTGTCGATAATCGCCTCACAGGCGGCGGTCGCCATCAACAATGCCAGGCTAGTCGATGCCCTGCAGCGCGCCTACGACGAGCTGGGCAAGCTTGACCGGCTGAAGAGCGAGTTTATCTCGATCGCTTCGCACGAGCTGCGCACGCCGCTGGCGCTGATCCTCGGCTACGCCACCATTCTCAAAGAGGACGCCGGCGAGACGGCGTCGGAGCATGTCAGTGCGGTGCTCAACTCGGCAATGCGTATGCGCTCACTCATCGAAGACATGACCAATCTCAACCTGCTGCGGATCGGCTCGGCTGAGATGAACTTTGAAATGCAGCCGCTGCAATCGGTCATGCGCGCCGCCGAAGAAGAAGTGCGCGAGACGATCCAAGCCAAGGGGCAGAGGCTGAACGTCGAGATGTTGGAGGACACAATCCAGGCTCGAGTCGACGGACCGAAATTGTCGATGGCGCTGACCAATCTGCTCAACAATGCGCTGCGCTTCACGCCGGCCGAGGGAAATATCAGCCTGCGGCTGACCCGCCGCGGCGAAGAGGCCTGGTTCCAGGTCGAAGACGACGGCATCGGGATCCAGCAAGAGGCGATCGAGCGCATCTTCCAAGCCTTCTATCAGGTGGAAGACCACCGCACCCGACGGCATGAGGGGATGGGGCTTGGCCTGGCGATCGTACGCGGCGTGGCCGACGCCCACGGCGGCCGGGCGTGGGCTGAAAGTCAGGGGCCGGGCCAAGGAGCGCTATTTACCATCACGATCCCGTTGGCGAACTAAGCGGATTCCGTTGGCAGCCTGAGGCGCAACATGACCCCGGCCGAGACCAATAATGCCAGGCAGGCCAGGCCGAAGACCACAGTGTAGCCGGCAGACGGCGAGCCGGCCCATTGGTTGATCGGATCGATGAGAAGACCGCCGCCGGCCCGGGCCAGCGCGCTGCCGCCGGCACTGGCCACATTGGCCACCCCCAGATAGCGGGCCGCCTGGGCCGACGGAACCAGGTCGGTGACCAGAGCCCAACTCCCGCTCAGGAAGACCCCCGTAGCAATCCCCAGCAGCGCACCGGCCAGTGTCACGCCGGTCGGCGTGCGCAGCCCAAGCAGAACGATCACACCGCCGGCGGCCAGCAGGCAGGCGAGCACGACGATGGGCCGGCGCCCGACACGATCCGCCACCCAGCCAGCGGGCAATGCCACCAGCAGCACAGCCAGACCGAGCACTACCCCCAATTGGCCAACGATGCGCTGGGCGCCCGGCTCCG
>Ga0302046_10006270_pt1 | contig 10396 bp, 6 predicted proteins | sample RVTome_11_FD_200261 | JGI IMG/M metagenome (GOLD analysis project Ga0302046, IMG submission 200261) | Soil microbial communities from uranium-contaminated site in the Upper Colorado River Basin, Wyoming, United States - RVT147D111 (version 2) ... | reverse complement strand
GCCGCCGTTCGGTGGGCGGTCAGCGTTGGAGCGGATGCTGTCGGGGAACGTGGCGGACCTGTACGTGGTGCGGCAGTACCTGGATGCGGAGCGCGGTGGCTGGTCCTGAGTCCGGGGCAGGAGTTCCGGTGACCGTTGCGGATCCGGTGGTGGCGCAGCGGCGCGTGCGGTGGCGGCCGTGCGTGCGGATCGTGCCGAGCCGGTTTCCGCCGGAGCATCTGTTCGCGCGGGTTGCGGATCGAGCGGACTGGGACGCGGTGATCGCGGTCGAATCGCTGACGAACGACCGGCTGCGTGATGCGACGGGTGTGGCGCGGATGGTGGCGGACGGGGATCGCGTGGAAGGCGCGGGCGCGAGCTACATCATGGCGAGCTTCACGCATGTGGCGCCGGCCGGGGGCCGGTTCACGGATGGCACGTACGGCGCGTACTACGCCGCGCGCACGCGCGAGACAGCAATCCGCGAGACCGTGTATCACCGGGAGCGATTCATGGCGGCGACGCGGGAGCGCGCGATGGACCTCGAGATGCGCGTCGTCGAAGCGGACCTGGATGGCACACTGCACGACATCCGCGGTCGGAAACTCGAGCTTGGCGTGATCCACGATCCGGACGACTACAGTGCGTCGCGCAGGTTCGCGCGCACGCTGCGTGCAGCCGGATCGAACGGCATCGCATACGACAGCGTCCGCCACGACGGTGGCCACTGCGTCGCCATCTTCCGGCCTCGCCTGCTCCGGCGGGGGCGGCAGTCGGAGCATCTGCTTTATCGGTGGAACGGCGAGCGGATTGCCGAGGTGCTGCGGCTGACGCATCGTTTCTGATCGGGCGATCGGGTTCCTGGAAAGGAACGGATTCAAGAGCATCAAACGCAGAAGAACGCAGAGGAACGGAAGTGGTCTCCCGTTTCCTGTTTGCTGCTTTTGCGGCATCTTGTCTTGCTGCGAGGAGTGTCGCGGATGGCCGATCGGCTCTGCGGCCATCCTTCTGTCCTCCGCGTTCCTCTGCGTTTTGATGCTGTTGCATCGTTTGAGGCGGAAGCAGGTGAGAACCCGATGTCGCGAGCCTTCATCAACGAGGACGCCGCGCCCGACGAGGAGCCGCGCTACGATCTTCCGCCGCATGGATCGCCGCACTATGCGGAGGCGGCGGCGTGGGCGCTGTTGCAGGGAGCGAACGTCGGGCATTCGCGGAGTGCCGAGCTGGCGACCGGCTATGCATGGGGCGACGCTCGGCTGGTTCCGCACATCCGACGCATTCTGGAGGAGGCGGAGGAGCGGACCGAGCGTCGCGTCGTCCAGCTCGCGCGACGATTCCTGCGCCAGGCGCAGGCACTCTGAGACGCGGCGTCGTGGCCGGGTGCGACCGTACGGGAGCGACGCCGCGCCCCTTCATGCTGTCGTCGGATCCGGGCGAACGTGACCGTTGTTGTCGGTCACGCCAACGTGCGGACGTACGCGTCCAGACGGTCGAAGCCCTGATCCATGCCGTCCTTCATGCCCGTCTGCATCGCCGCATCACGCGCTTCCTTCGACGGGTAGAGCAGCGTATGCGTGATCGTCGTCATGCCGTCCTGTTCCGTGAGGATCAGCGTGTCGAGCGTATCCGGCCAGTCGCTACCCCACGATGACGTGCCCACCAGCTTCTCCGGCGCCGAGATCTCCCTGAATACGCCGCGGATCTCCATTTCCGTCCCGTTCTCGCGGCGCCAGACGTAGCGATTCGCACCACCCGGTCGCAGATCCACCTCGCAGATCGGCATCGTCCAGCCCGGCGGCCCCAGCATCCAGTTCCTCAGGTGCTCGCATTTCGTGTACGCGTCCCACACCAGCCGCCGCGGCGCGGCCACCACGCGTGTGATCACGACCTCCGTGTCCGTCGGTGTCGCGTACGTCGTGACGCCCGTCCTACTCGCCGTCGTCATGCTCGCTCTCCTTCGCTCTCATGGTTTGCACGTACGTGTCCAACCGCCGGTAGCTTTCATCCCAGAACCGGCGGTACTCCTCCGCCCAGACCGCCACCTCACGGATCGGCGCCGCCTGCAATCGCCGCGGACGCCACTGCGCCGAACGTCCCCGCGTCACCAGACCCGCCTTCTCCAGCACCCGCAGATGCTTCGAAACAGCCGGCCCGCTCATCGCGAACGGCGCCGACAGCTCCTTCACCGTGGCTTCCCCCGCCGCAAGACGGGCGAGAATGGCGCGGCGCGTGGGATCGGCGAGTGCGGCAAAGACGGTGCTCAGCGCGTCCGTCGTCCGCTGTCCGCGGGCGCTCCGCCCCCGTGTCACTTTGTCGTCCGTCCCGTCTCTCGCCCGCCCGTCCTGATCCGCATTCGAGGCTCCGTCTGGCCGTCGTGCACCGACCCGCCCGGTTGTGTTAAACCGATCGGTTATCTAACCTTCTGGTTATCTAAGGACGCCGGCCGGTCCTGTCAAGCATGATCGTGCCGTCGGCCAGGGAGACGGAGGTCTGCGGCCGTCGGTCGCGCGCGCGATGGTTCAGTCGGAACGGAGCGCGCGGATGGGATCGGCGCGTGCGGCGCGGCGGGCCGGTACGATGCAGGCGGCGAAGGAGGTGATGGCGAGGATGGCGATGACGCTGAGCATGGTTACGGGGTCGCCGGGTCGCACGCCGAAGAGCAGTTCGCTGATGACGCGAGTGGCGGCGAGTGCGACGAGGAGGCCGGCGGCGAGTCCTGCGCCGATGGTGAGGATGGCGTTGTTCAGGACGAGACGGAGGATCTCGCGGTAGCCGGCACCGAGTGCGACGCGCACGCCGAATTCGTGGCGTCGCAGTCCGACGGAGTAGGAGATCAGGCCGAACACGCCGACGACGGCAAGGAGCAGAGCCATGGCGCCGAATGCGAGGAGGAGGGAGGTGACGAAACGAGGCTGGGCGACGGCGGTGTTACGCACGTTCTGCATGGTGAGGAACGGACCGGGCGGCAGGTCGGGATCGAGCTGCGCGAGCAGTACGCGGACGGGCGTGGCGAACGCTTCGGGCGCACCGCTCGTGTGCAGAACGAGGGTCAGTGTGTTAGCGGCGGCCCCACCGTTCCAGAATCGGAACTGGCGATGCGCGAGATACATGGCCGGGCGCGGTGGAAGACCGAGTGCGTTGTGGCGCACGTCGTCGATGATGCCGATGACGGTGACCATACCGGGACCGGCGCCGCCGCCGAGCGTGAAGCGCTGTCCGATGGCATCCTGATTGGCGAAAAGGGTGCGTGCGGCGGTCTCGTTGATGACGACGACGCCGGGTGCGTTCTCGTGGTCCGCGTCCGTGATTGGACGGCCCTGGCTGAGGGTCATGCCGATGGCGTGGAAGTAGCCGGGCGTGACGGCCTGCCAGTCGAGGGCGGGCGACACTTCACCCTGTGCCGGGATGCGGCCTTCAATGCTGATGTTGATGTCGCCGAGCGGATTGGCGAGCGGCAGATTGGTGACGGCGCCGGCGTCGATGACGCCGGGTAGTGCCGCGGCGCGCCGTTCGAGTTCGGTGAAGAAGTCGCGGCGGCTGACGTCGTCGGCATAGACGGCGCCCGGCAGTGTGATGCGCGTGGTGAGGACGTTGCCCACATGGTAGCCGGGATCGACGGCGAGCAGAGCGACGAGGCTGCGGACGAGCAGGCCGGCACCGGAGAGGAGCACGACGGCGAGAGCGATTTCCAGTGTAACGAGTGCGTGGCGGAAGCGCAGTCGACGTGCACTCGTGCCGGCGCGGCCGTCCTCGCGGAGTACGCCGGACGGGTCGCGCTTTGCGTTCACGAGGGGCGCGAAGCCGAAGAGCAGCGCGGTCAGCAGCGTGACACCGGAGGCGAACAGGAGAACGCGCGCATCGAGCCCGATCGCGTCGGCGCGGGGCACGGCCAGCGGCTGCAATGCGAGGAGGCCACTGACGCCCCACGTCGCCATCAGTACACCGGCGCTTCCACCGAGCGCGGCGAGGACGAGGCTTTCGCAGAAGAGCTGGCGGATCAGGTGTGCGGGCCGGGCGCCCAGCGCCGTGCGTACGGCGAATTCGCGACGTCGCGCATCGGCCCGCGTAAGTGTGAGGCTGGCGACATTGGCACACGCGACGAGCAGCACGAGACCCACTGCGCCGAGCAGGATGAGCAGGATGGGCTGAACGTCGCCCGCCACATCATTGATGACTGAGATCGGCCATGCACCGAAGCGCATGTCGCGTGGATAGTCGTCGGGATAGGTCGCGACCATCGTTGCCGTGATGTCGTCGAGCCGTGCCGCTGCGCGCACGACCGACACATCGTCGCGCAGCCGAGCGACGCCGACCAGGAAGTGGCTGCCGCGCGCAGTCACGTTCGCACGATCGAGACGGAGCGGAACCATCACCTCGGTCACCGTGCCGATGAAATCGGTGGGCAGCCGGAACGAAGGCGGCATGACACCGATCACCGTGACGGCATTGCCATTCACGACGAGTTCGCTCCCGACCACGTCGATCGTGCCGAACCGGCGGCGCGCGAGCGCATCACTCACGACGACGACGGGCGAACCGCCCGGCACATCAGCTTCGGCCGCGAACACGCGGCCGCCGGCCGGCTGGATGCCGAGCGCGGGCAGGACGCCGGCCGACAGGAACGCGGCAGGCACGCGTTCCGCACCATCGTCGGCAGCCAGATTCACGGAGCCCGTCCCGTACACGCCGTATTGCTCGAACACATCGCTGGTGCGATCGAGGTAGTCGAAGTGTTCGGCCGGCGAGATCCCTCCCTGCGGCGTGCCCTCCCACCGGCTGTACACGCGCACGACGGCATCCCCGTCCGGATACGGCAGCGGCCGCAACAGCACCGCATTGATCACGCTGAACACCGCGGCATTGGCGCCAATGCCGAGCGCCAGTGCGATGCCGGCGACGATGGCGAAGCCCGGACTGCGGCGGAGCGTTCGAAAGGCATGGCGCAGGTCGTTCATCGTGTCTCCGTGATTCGCGGAGCCGCATGGCTCGCGGCTTCACGGGGAAGTCGCGTGCCGTCCGCATCGTCGGCCGGAACTCATTGCGCTTGCCGGACTTGACCGATGCCCCGGCGATTCCTCGAGGAAGCGCGGTCGTTCGATCGCGGGACGGCACATCCCGCGTGGGACCCTGCTCGTTCCTGGTCGCCGCGCCGGCTGCGGGGACCCGATGCATCGGGGTTCCGGCGCTGGTTTCTCGTGCTGAAGCGCCTGCCGGGCAACGGATGGATGCACCCGGGTGGGCCGGCGGAATCCACGAATGTCGAGACGGTCGCGGCGGGAACGACGTCGCAGTGAACGGAGACACCCGGACCTGGAGGTGCCATGAAATACGTGCGCATCGCCGCCGAAGGGCAAGTCGCGTCGAGACGCGTCGGGATATCCTGGCCTGGCCGGTTGGCCTGAGCGCGTTCCGGCAGCATATTGGGCGGCAACGCGTGCGGGCGTGTGCGCGTCCCCACGTCAATCGGCCTGCAGTCATGGGAACCGTGACCCGTCACCCCCGGAAACGAGCCATGAGACCAGCCCCGACGCTTCGCGTGCTCGCACTCGCCGTGCTGAGCGCTGCGCTGCTGACCGCTCCGTCACCCGTATCCGCGCAGCTTGACCAGCCTCTCGATTCGGCACTGCTGGCGGGGCTCCGCTGGCGTTCGATCGGGCCGGCGAACATGGCGGGCCGGGTATCGGATGTGGAGGGGATCCCGTTCCCCTCGAAGACGCTGTTCTTTGCGGCGGCGAGCGGCGGTATCTGGAAGTCGACGAACAACGGAACGACGTTCCGGCCCGTGTTCGACGACCAGCGCGTGGTCGCGATGGGCGATCTCGCGATCGCGCCGAGCGACACCATGCAGGTGTGGGCCGGCACAGGGGAGGAGGACGTACGCAACTCGATTTCGCCGGGCGGCGGCGTGTACAAGTCGACCGACGGCGGGCTGACGTGGCGGCTGATGGGTCTGGAGCGGACGGAGACGATCGGCCGCATTGTCGTGCATCCGACGAATCCGGACATTGTCTGGGTGGCCGCGTCGGGCGCGATCTGGCGCACCAATCCGGAACGCGGCCTTTACAAGACGACGGACGGCGGCCGCACGTGGCGACTCGTCAAGTTCATCAGCGATCGCGCCGGCTTCATCGATGTCGCCATCGATCCGGGCAATCCGAACCTGCTCTGGGCCTCGAGCTGGGAGCGCATCCGCGGTCCGTACTTCCTGCAGAGCGGTGGACCGGGCAGCGGTCTCTGGAAGAGCACGGACGGCGGCGAGACCTGGACGCAGGTGACCGGTGGCGGTCTGCCGGCGGGCCAGCTGGGCCGCATTGGCATTGCGATCTCGCTGTCACAGCCGCGCATCATGTACCTCATGGTGGAGGCCGAGGACGATCCCGATGGCACGGATCGGTCCGGTCTCTATCGTTCCGATGACGGCGGTGCGACGTGGACGCAGATGAACACGACGAACACGCGTCCATTCTACTACTCGCAGGTACGGATCGACCCGGAGGACCCCGACCGCGTCTACTTCTCGTCGTTCAGCTTCTCGACCGATGGCGGGCGGACCGTGCGCGGCGCTGCACTGGCCGTCCACGTCGACCATCACGCGCAGTGGATCGATCCGCGCGACCCCAACCGCTTCATCACGGGCAACGATGGCGGCATTGCGATCACGTTCGATCGGGGCGGCAACTACATCTTCCCCAACGCGATCCCGCTCGGCCAGTTCTACAACATCAGCTTCGACATGGGCGCTCCGTACCGCGTGTGCGGCGGCCTGCAGGACAACTACTCGTGGTGCGGCCCGAGCCGGAAGTCGCGTGGCCAGATCACGAACCACGACTGGTTCTCCATCAGCGGCGGCGACGGCTTCGTGACGCAGCAGGACCCGCGCGACCCGAACATCATCTATTCCGAGTCGCAGGGCGGCAACATGGGCCGCCTCGACCTGGCGAGCGGCGAGCGCATCATCCTGCCCAGGCCGAACTGGCGCGACGGGTACCGCGAGTGGATGGACTCGATTGCGACGATCTGGCCCGACACGACACGCGCACCGTCGGGCGCCGTGCGTACGCGCGTCGCCGAGTTCCGCCGCCGCGCCGCGCAGGACTCCGCCATGAACGACCTGCGCTGGAACTGGAACACACCCTTCATCCTGTCGCCGCACAATCCCGACGTGTTCTATGCCGGTGCGAACCGGGTGGTCAAGTCGACGAATCGCGGTGAAGGCATGGTGCCGATCTCGCCCGACCTGTCGAAGCAGGACATGAGGAAGATCACCATCAGCCGCACCACGACCGGTGGCATCACGCCCGACGTGACTGGCGCCGAAATGCACGGCACCATCGTATCGCTCGCTGAATCGCCACGCCGAACCGGTCTGCTGTACGCCGGCACGGATGACGGCAACGTGTGGGTGTCGCCCGCTGACGGCGGCACGTGGACCGACCTGACCGCGAAGTTCCGCGGCATGGTCCCCGAATCCACGTATGTCAGCCGCATCGAGCCGTCATGGCATGATGTGAATCGTGTGTACATTACGTTTGACAACCACCGCCGCGGTGACTTCTCGCCGTACGTGTTCGTGAGTGACGACGGCGCCACCACGTTCCGCGCCATCGCGAACAACCTTCCGACCGGCGCTCCCGACTTCGTGCACGTGATCCGTGAGGATCTCGTGAATCCGGACCTGTTGTTCGTCGGCACCGATGTGGGCGCGTACGTCTCACTGAACCGCGGCAGCAGCTGGCAGAAGTTCATGACCGGCCTGCCGACCGTGCCGGTGCACGACCTGAAGATTCATCCGCGCGACCGCGAACTGATCGCTGGTACGCACGGTCGCTCCATATGGATCGTCGACATTGCGCCGCTGCAGCAGCTGAACCAGCAGGTCGTCGCTGCGACCGCGCACCTGTTCGCGCCGAAGCCCGCGTACCAGTTCGGCGAACCGCCGACCGGCGGCGAGTTCACCGCTCAGCTCTATTTCCAGGCGCCCAACCCGCAGTACGGCGCCGAGATCACGTACTGGATCACGCGGCAGCAGCAGGGCCAGGCGCGCATCGCCGTGACCGACATGCGCGGCGACACGATGTGGACGGCGAACGGTCCCGCGACCCGCGGACTGCACCGCGTCACCTGGAACTTCCGCGGTCAGGACCCACCACGCCTGCCCCTTTCGCCATCCGAACGGCGCGACAGCATGCGGGCCGAGGCGCGATTGCGTACGGTCGGTGATTCGCTCGTGCGTACGGGCGTTTCACGGGAGCAGGTCGACCGGGTCATCGGCAACCTGCGCACAGCGGGTGCCGGCCTCGCTGGCTTCGGCGGGCGGGGCGGCGGCGGCCGCGGTGGTCGCGGTGGTGCGCCGGGCGAGTTCGTCGAGCGGCCCGCAGAAGGACCGGCCAGGGGCGGCGGTCCGGGTGCGCGTGGTGCAGGTGGTCGCGCCGGCGGCGGCGGTGCGCGCGGCGGCGGTGAGGGCGAGCTGTCGGACGCGCAGCTGACGCAGACGATCTTCGGTGCGGTCCGCGGTGGTGGAGGCGGACGTGGCGGACGCCGCGGCGGCGGTGGTGGCTTGTTCCCCAGCCGCAGCGCGGGCACTGCCGCGCTCGCGGCTCCGGGCGACTATACAGTCACCCTCACGGTGGGCGGGCAGACGCTGACACAGCGTTTGCGGGTCGAGCATGCCGCGACCGCGCCGACGCGGTGACCCGTCTGCATGGGGTGTGACGCTCAGCTGGCGCGCAGGGAGTCGGCGACGACGCGTGCGCGCAGCGCCCGTGCCCGCAGTCGGTCGCCGTCTGCAACGCCCGGCCCGTCGAGTGCGCGTTCGATCGGGACCAGCCGCTCGCGTGCTTCATCGATGTGCCGCTGCCGGATGAGGAATTCGATGTAGAAAAGATGCATCCGGAGCGTCGGCGAGTGATCGAATCCGGAGACCCGTTCGGCAATGCCGATGGCTTCCTCGAATGCGCGGCGGGCGAGTGTCTGTTCGCCCAGCCGTTCGTGGGCGGCGGCACTGCGGGCGAGGAAGATGGGGACCAGGCCGTGGCCCTCACCGGCCGTGCGGCGCAGTAATGCGAGTCCGTCGCGGTAGTCGGCGAGACCCTGGCGCAGGCGGCCGGAACGCAATCGCACATCGCCGCGCACGCGATAGGTGCTGGCCACCTCGTCGGGAAGCGCGCCGGCGGACGCCCGCTGAATGGCCAGCGCTTCGTCGAGCAGGCGCTCGGCATCGTCGAACTGCTGCAACTCGACCATCTCGTTGGCCAGCATCATCGCACTGTGCGCGACCGATGGATGGCCCGGTCCGAAGAGCCGCCTGCGACGTTCCAGGATTTCGGCATGTTCGCGCGCAGAGCCTTCGTGATCGTCGTGTGCGCTGCGGATGGCGGCGAGCAGGGACTGCGCAATGGTCGTGCGCTGATGGTCGGGGCCGACACTGCGACGGAACCGGTCGAGTGCGGCGCGCGCGATGCTGTCTGCGCCCGCAAAGTCTTCACGATGGTACAGCACGGCGGCCAGGTTGTAGGTCGTGATGGCGACGCCGAGGTGCTGGTCACCGAGCAGACGGCGGCGCATGTCGAGCGACTCACGATAGAGCCGCACGGCCTCGTCGCGGTCGCCGTTCGCTTCGCGGATGACACCCAGGTCATTGAGCGCGCGGGCGAGTCGCGGATCGCCCGCGGCGGGGAACACGCGGCGGCCGACGTCGACAGCTTCACGCAACAGCGGCTCCGCTTCGCGCGCCTCGCCGCGCATGCGCAACAGCCAGCCGAGCACGTTGAGTGGCGCGACCAGCTCCGCATGCCCGGGCCCGAACATCTCACGCCGCACAGCCAGTGCCTGACGCGCGAGCGGCTCCGCGTCGGCGAGCAGGCCGAGCTTCTCGTAGCCTTCGGCGAGCACGCTCATCATCTCGGCGCGCATCGCGTCATCATCCACGTACGACTCGTTCAGCGTCGCCGTACGGCGGTCGAGCAGCTGCCTCGCCGTCACCGTGTCGCCGGTCGGCTGGTCGGGGCCGGCGGCACTGAACGTTTCGAGCAGGAAGCTGCGCACTTCGAGCGCCTTGTCGCGCTCGCGCACGACGCGCGCGGACTCCGCAGTGATGCGGCGCGATTGCCGGATCATGATCGCGGTCGAGGTCGCGAGTACGAGGAACAGTGTCAGCGCGGCGCCCGTTACGAGTCGGTTGCGCGCGACGAATTTGCGGATGCGGTAGGGCAGAGTGGCCGGCCTCGCCTGCAGCGGCAGACCCGTGAGGAACCGCTCGATGTCGTCCGACAGGCTGAGCACGGAAGCGTATCGCTCCTGCGGATCCTTGCGTAGCGCGGCCAGCACGATGGTGTCCAGATCGCCTGCGAGCTGGCGACGCAGCTGCGGCGTCGTGACGCCGCGCGCGGCGGCCCACGCGTGCGTTCGTTCGTGACGG
>Ga0302046_10006269_pt1 | contig 10397 bp, 12 predicted proteins | sample RVTome_11_FD_200261 | JGI IMG/M metagenome (GOLD analysis project Ga0302046, IMG submission 200261) | Soil microbial communities from uranium-contaminated site in the Upper Colorado River Basin, Wyoming, United States - RVT147D111 (version 2) ... | reverse complement strand
TCAGCGGCTCACGGAGCTGTATTTCCCCGTCGAGCGCATCCGAGGCGATCAGGTGATTGTGGCCGAGCTTCTGCATCGGCCCGTCGCGATACACGCGCACCACGAGAAGCGAGGACACGACTTCCCAGCTTTCGAACGGCCCGGCCACCACTGGCGGCCGCGGTTCCGGCGGCGGGACGGCGGGCAGCGGCTCTCGCGACGGCGCGGCGCAACCGGCGGCGAGCAGTGCGAGCGGCAACAGGAACTTGCGCATTTTGGGTATTCTCCAAGAACTCATGCCGGCGCGAAACACTTCTCAACGCTACGGATCAGTGGCGCAGAGCTTCCACTGGCTCATTGTCGGCCTGCTGATCGTGCAGGTCACGCTGGCCAAGATCGCTGCGGGCCTGCCGCTCGGGCTCGACAAACTCGCGCTCCTCGCCCGTCACAAGTCCTTCGGGATCACGATATTGGCGCTTGCCGCAATCCGCCTGGGCTGGCGACTCTTCGACCGGCCGCCGCCTCTGCCGCCGATGCCGCGCTGGCAGCTCGTCGCCGCCCGCGTGAACCACGCGGCCCTTTACGTCTTGCTGTTCGTGATGCCGCTGACCGGCTGGATGATGTCGTCCGCTTCCAACTATCCCGTCAGCTGGTTTGGCCTCGTGCAGCTCCCCGATTTCGTCGGCCCGGACCGGGAACTCAAGGACCTGCTCAAACTGGTTCATAAAACGCTCTCTTATGGGTTGTTCGTGCTCGCGGGACTTCACGTCGCCGCGGCGCTCAAGCACCAGCTCCTCGATCGCGACGGTCTCCTGTTCCGGATGCTGCCGTGGCGGCCACGATGATCCTGCGCGCTCTTTGCGTCGCGCTCGCCTGCTGCCCGGCAGCCATTGCGGAGGTGTGGCAGGCGGACCAGGGTTCCGGCACGCTCAATTTCTCGGCAATTCAGGCAGGCGCAGACTTCACCGGTGGATTCGGGCGCTTCCAGGTCAAGCTCGATTTCGATCCCTCGAAGCCGGCGAGCGGGCGCCTCGACGTGACCGTCGCGACGTCCTCGATCGACACGCAGGATGCCGAGCGGGACGAAATCCTGCGCAGCCGGGATTTCTTCTGGACGGACGAGCATCCGCAGGCGGTATTTCGCGCCGAGCACTTTCAACGCGATGGCGCCGGCTGGCGCGCGGAAGGCGAGCTGGCGATCCGCGGCGTGACCAAGCCCGCGGCGGTCCGCTTCACCCTGGCACCGGCGACAGGCGCAGCGGTCATGAAAGGAACGTCGAGCCTCCGTCGCCTCGACTTCGGCCTGGGACAAGGCGACTTTGCGTCCACCGAATGGGTCGGCGACGAGGTGGACGTGCAGTTCGAGCTCAAGCTGCGCCCGACGATACGCTAGAGTCACGCCGGTGAACGGGCCCCCGCCAAGGCAATTTGCGGGCGTCGAGGATTGCGTCGAGCAGGCGCTTTCGCGCATCGGCCAGCGCATCGTCCTGTGCACGCCCATCGGCGCCGGCAAGCCGGTCGCGCTCGTCAACGAGTTCTACCGCCGTGCGCGCGCCGATCCGCGGATCGAACTCGCGATTCTGACGGGACTGACGCTCGCGCGCCCCCGGCCGCGAAGCGAGCTCGAGCGGCGGCTGGTCGAACCGATGTCCGCGCGAATCTTCGGCGAGGCGCCGGAGCCGGCCTGGGTCGACCCGCTCCGCGCCGGCAGCCTGCCCGCGAACATCCGCGTGCAGGAGTTCTTCATGGAGCCCGGCGCCTGGCTCGGCTCGCCGCTCGCGCAGCAATCCTATGCAAGCATCAATTACACGCACGTGGCGCGCACCGTCGCCGCGGCCGGCGCGAACGTCGTCGCGCAGCAGATCGCGCTCCGGCCCGATTCCACGGGCGGGCGACTGAGTCTCGGCTCGAATCCGGACGTCACTGCCGATCTGATACCGGTCCTGAGGGAGCGTGAGCGGGCCGGCGCGCCGGTCGCGATCATCGGCCAGGTCAATGACCGCATGCCCTTCATGTTCGGCAGGGCGGAGCTACCCGCCTCCGCGTTCGACTTCATCGTCGACGACCCACGCGGCTACCACGAGTTGATCGCCCCGCCGAACCTGCCGATCTCGACCGCCGACCACGCCATCGCGCTCGCCGTCAGCATGCTGGTGCGGGACGGCGGCACGATCCAGATCGGCATCGGCGAGCTCGGCGACGCCATCGTCCATGCCTTGACGCTCCGGCATCGCAACAACGCGGACTGGCGCCGCGCGCTCCTCGACACGACGCTCCTGCCGCGCTTCGTCGCCGAACAGACCGCGATCGGTGGCGATGGCCCATTCGAACGCGGGCTCTACGCCGTCACCGAGATGTTCGTGGATGGATTCCTCGACCTGTATCGCGAGGGCATACTGAAACGGCACGTCGAACCGGACGGCGCGCTCCTGCACGGCGCCTTCCTGCTCGGGCCTCGCGCCTTCTACGAAACGCTCCGCGCGATGCCGGATGCGGAGCGTGCGCTGTTCCGGATGATGCCGGTCAGCTTCACCAATGAGCTGCTCGGACCCGAGTGGGAATTGAAAGTGGCGCAGCGGCGCGATGCGCGATTCGTCAACTCCGCGATGATGGCGACGCTCGGCGGCGCGCTGATTTCCGACGGCCTTGCCGACGGGCGCGTCGTGAGCGGCGTCGGCGGCCAGTACAACTTCGTCGCGCAGGCGCACGAGCTGCCCGGCGGGCGCTCGCTGATCGCGGTGCGCGCGGCGCGCGCGAGCGGCGGCTCGATCGAATCGAACGTCCGGTTCAGCTATGGGCACGCGACGATTCCACGCCATTTGCGCGACATCGTGCTGACCGAGTACGGCGTCGCGGACATTCGCGGCAAGAGCGACGCCGAGGTCGCGGCCGCGATGCTCGACATCGCGGACTCCCGATTCCAGCCGGGCCTGCTCGCCGAGGCGCAGCGCGCCGGAAAGTTGCCTCGAAGCCACCGCATCCAGGAGCAGCATCGCCGCAATTTCCCGGCGGCGCTCGAGCAGGCACTCGCGCCGCATCGCGCTGCCGGCCGGTTCGGCGCCTTGCCTTACGGCACCGACCTGTGCCCGGACGAAATCCGGCTCGCGGGAGCGCTGCGCCGCCTGAAGGCGCGCGCGGAAACCTTGAGCGGCAAGCTCGCCATCGCAGCATCCCTAGCACGACCGCTGTCACGCGATCCCGCGCTCGCGCCGCTCCTCGAGCGTATGGATCTCGCCACTCCGCGCGGTCTCCGCGAGCGATTCCTGCGGCGTGTCGTCGCAGCCGCCCTCTAGGCGAGCCGCCGCTACCGGCGTAGTGTCATGCGCCTCGTCCGCCATGCGCCGGGCGGTCCAGGTTCATAACTGGGGGGAATCATGAAGAAAATCATTGCCATCCTATTGCTCGCCCTGCCCATGGGGGCGGCTGCCGATCACCTGGACGTGATCGATTTCAAGCTCAAGGAAGGATGCGATCTTCCCAAGTTCGTGCAAATTGCGAAAGATTTCAATACGCAATGGGGCGCGAACCATGGTTATCACGCGGATGTGGCGGTGCCGCTCCAGAGCAGCGACCTCGAATCCATGCGATGGATCGGGCGCAGCAAGGACGCGGCGACGTTCGGCAAGGCCTGGGACACCTGGCGCACCGAGACCGCGGATCCCAATTCCGTCGCTGGTAAATTGAACGCACGCTTCAACGAGTGCGCGAACAATACTGCAAGGCGCGGTTTCGACGTCTATTGAGTTAATTGCCCGCAAGCCCGGAGGGGTTCGACCCCTCCGGCATTCACCCAGTTCGGACTAATGCCCGGCCGCCGCGAGCAGGCGGTCGATCATCGACTCTGCCTGCGAGCGATAGCCACCGCCGAATTGGTTCAAATGATTCAGCACGTGATACAGGTTGTACAGGTCGCTGCGCGTCGCCGCTCCGGCATCGGGTGGCCGGACGGCGGCATAGGCGGCGTAGAACTCCGGCCCGAAGCCGGCGAACAGCCGTGTCATCGCGATGTCCGCTTCCGGGTCCCCGTAGTAGACCGCAGGATCGAACACGACCGGCGTCCCTTCCGCGAGCATCGCGCGATTGCCGCTCCACAAGTCGCCGTGAAGCAGTGACGGCAGCGGCCGGTAGTCCCCGAAGAACGCGCCGACGTGTTCCAGGAGCCGATGACCGCGATCCTGCAATCGCCCCGTGTAGCCGTTCCTTGCCGCGAGTTCGAGTTGGTACCCGAGACGCCGTTCGCCCCAGAACTCCGGCCAGCTCTCGCATCGACCGTTTGGCTGCGGCGTCGCGCCGATCGCGTTGTCGCGTTCGAGCCCGAAAGCCGGTCCTCGAGTCTCATGCAAGCGGGCGAGCGCGGCGCCGAGTCGCGCATCGGCGGCATCGTCCGCCGGCCGGAGGTCGAGCCATTCGAGCACGAGGAACGCTTCGTCGCCGGCGAATCCCGCCGCGAGAATTTCCGGCACGCGGATCGCGCCTACGGCGCGCAGCCGCTCGAGCCCGTCCCGCTCCGCCTCGAGTAGCCAGCGGCCGTTGAGCGCGCACCGCTTGACGAATACCGGTCCGAAGGCGGTCTGCCAGCGAAAACAGTCGTTGATGCAGCCGCCGCGCACGGCGGTTTCCGGTCCGACTTCGACCAGGCGGCCGAGGGCGGTCGCGAGCGCGGCAGCGAATGCGCCGCTCATGTGTTCTTGGCGAGTCGCTCCGCCTGGCGTCGAAGCGCCGCGCCGAAGCGCTGGCGGTCATAGAACGCGCCGAGCGCCGCGAGGTCAGGCCGGCGACGGCGCAGTGTCTCCGCGTTCACGTCGAGCGGCATGTCACAGGCGATCACCGTGAGTCGTCGCGCGAAATAGGCGGCCTCGCGATGCGTCGCCAGTTTCTCGGCAAGCTTGCCGGCGCCGCGGATCGGCAGCGCGCCCACGCGATCGAGCCCTTCGTAGATTTCCTCGAGCGAGGCGAAAGCGCGCAGGAGCGCCGCGGCCGTCTTCGGCCCCACGCCGGGTATGCCCGGGATGTTGTCAACCGAATCGCCGGTCAGCGCCAGGAAATCCGCCATGCGCTCCGGGCGCACGCCGAACTGGCCCTCGATGTCGCAGTATGCGAATCGGCGCTCGCCCGCATAGTCCCAGTAATGATCGCCGTCGCGAACGAGCTGCGCGAGATCCTTGTCCCGCGTCACGAGCACGGCGCGATGGCCGCTGATCCGGAGCCGCGTTGCGATCGTGCCGATGATGTCGTCGGCCTCGTGCGTGGCGCTGCCGAACTCGGCGACGCCGAGCAGGCGGCACAACTCGCGGCACAATCCGAACTGGCGCTTGAGCTCGGGCGGCGCCGGCTCGCGATTCGCCTTGTACGCCGGATAGATGGCGTTCCGGAACGAGGTCGTCAGACTTTCGTCGAAAGCGACGGCCACGTGTTCCGGCTTCGCCTCCTCGAGCAAGTCGCCGAGAAAACGCCCGAAGCCGTACACCGCGTTGACCGGCTGGCCGTCGCCATCCGTCATCTCGAGACCGACGGAGTAGTAGGCGCGGAAGACGAAGAAGCTCGCGTCGATCAGGTGGACCGGCTGCGGCCTCTTGCCGCTCACTGCGTGAATCGCTGGATGCGGGCGTGCAGCGGGCTCGTGCGCGGAAAGTGCGCCAGCAGGTACTCCATCTGGTCGGCGAGTACGCGCCGGCCCTTCAGGTAGATGTATTCGGCGTAGGTCGGCGTGAACGGCACGGCGAGGAGCTGCATGCCCGCTTGCTCGGGCGTGCGCGAGGCTTTCGCATTGTTGCAGCGCCGGCAGGCGGCGACGACGTTGTTCCAGACGTCCCTGCCGCCCTTGCAGAACGGTCGCACGTGGTCGCGCGAGAGCTGGTGCGAGGTGAAGCGCCCGCCGCAGTACATGCAGAGATTCGCATCGCGCCGGAACAGCGTCTCGTTGTTGAGCGGCGGCACGTAGTCGCCGCGCAGGCTCCCCGGATTTCCCGACGAGCCCTGCGTCGCCATCATCGAATTCACTTCGATGACGGTCTGGCGGCCGGTGCGCGCATTCGTGCCGCCGTGCAGCGCGTACAGGCGGCTGCCGAAGGCGTAGGCAACCTGGCCGAGGCAATGCAGGCGCACGGCCTCCTTGTAGTCGATCCATTCGAGCGGCATGCCGGATGCGTCCGTGCGCAGCACCTGCTGCGACAGCGCGATCAACGCGCCGTCCGCCTTCATGGGTGCCCTGGCAGTGCCCAAACCGGTGGCCACGGAGTCTTTCCTGTCCCTGAAACCCTGAAACAATAAGGCACGGTTATGATATTTTCCAACGCGCCGCCGCTCGGCCGGCAAATCCGGGGAGGAATAGGATGCCAGTCGCGATCGGCGTGCTGAAAGAGACCGTGCGAGGTGAGAACCGCGTCGCAGTCGTGCCCGATGTCGCAACCCGCCTGGCGGCCCTCGGGGCAAGCCTGCTGATCGAGCGCGGCGCCGGTGCCGCCGCGCGCTACCCGGACGCCCAGTACAAGGACACGACGTTTGCCGATACCGCGGATGCGGTGCTTGCGGGCGCCGACCTGCTGTTTGCCGTGCAGCCGCCCGACCCCGCCGCGATCTCCCGCCTCAAGCAGGGCGCCGTCGTCGCCGGCTTCCTGGCGCCGCACGCGCAGGCGGCGCTCGTCCGCGCGCTGAAGGATCGCCGCATCACGAGCTTCGCGATGGAGCTGGTTCCGCGCATCTCGCGCGCGCAGTCCATGGACGCGTTGTCTTCGCAGGCGGCCGTCGCCGGCTACAAGGCCGTGCTGATCGGCGCGAGCACACTCGACAAATTCTTCCCGATGCTCACGACTGCCGCCGGCACGATCCGTCCCGCGACTGTGCTCGTCATCGGCGCCGGCGTCGCGGGATTGCAGGCGATCGCGACGGCGAGGCGCCTCGGCGCAGTCGTCGAAGCGTATGACGTTCGTTCCGCGACGCGCGAGCAGATCCGCTCGCTCGGTGCGAAATTCGTCGAGACCGGCGTCACGGCGGAAGGCGCCGGCGGCTACGCGCGCGAGCTGACCGCCGAAGAAAAGGCCAGACAGCAGGAAGTGCTCGATGCCCGCATCGCCGCGGCGGACTGCGTGATCTCGACCGCCGGTGTCCCTGGACGTCCGGCGCCGCGCATCATCAGGCGCGCCGCGGTCGAGCGAATGAAGCCGGGTGCGGTGATCGTGGACCTCCTCGCCGAGGGCGGCGGCAATTGCGAGCTGACGCGGGCCGGCGAGACCGTGGAACACCAGGGCGTACGAATCATCGGCCCGGTCAACCTGCCGGCGACGGTCGCGTACCACGCGAGCGACATGTACGCGCGGAACCTGCTCAATTTCATCAAGCCGGCGTTCAAGGACGGCGCGCTCGCCATCGACTGGAACGACGAAGTGTTCGCGGCCTCCTGCGTCACGCACGACGGCAGCATCCGCCACGAACCGACCCGCAAATTCGTGGAGGCCGCGTAAATGGAAGGCGTGATCGCACTCTATATCGTGATGCTGGCCGCATTCACCGGTTACGAGATCATCGCCCGCGTGCCGGTGATCCTGCACACGCCGCTGATGTCGGGCTCGAACTTCGTGCACGGCATCGTGCTCGTCGGCGCGATGGTCGCGCTCGGCCGCGCCGACACGCCGCTCGAGCAGGTGATCGGCTTCATCGGCGTCGTGCTCGGCGCCGGCAACGCGGTCGGCGGCTACGTCGTCACCGAGCGCATGCTCCAGATGTTCAAGGCGAGCGGCCAGAAGAAGAAGCCGGAGTCCAGTTAATGCAGGGCCTGCTTCCCGACCACGTCGCGACGCTCGCGATCGACTTCAGCTACCTGCTGGTCGCGTTCCTTTTCATCATGGGCCTGAAGGCCATGAGCTCGCCGGTCACGGCGCGCCGCGGCATCGTCGTTGCGGGCTTCGGCATGCTGCTCGGCACGCTGATGAGTTTCCTCTACCCCGGAATGGGGAACTTCGCGCTGATGCTCGCCGCGATCGCCGTCGGCGGCGGGCTCGCCTGGTGGTCGGGACGCATCGTCGCGATGACCGACATGCCGCAGATGATCGCGCTCTACAACGGCATGGGCGGCGGCGCGGCAGCCGCGATCGCAGCGGTCGAGCTCTTGCGCATGGTGTCCGCCGACCCTGCGGCGGGTGCGGAGCACGGACCGGTCGTCACCGCGCTCGCGGCTGCGGGCGCCTTCATCGGGGCCGTCAGCTTCTCGGGCTCGCTGATCGCCTTCGTCAAGTTGCAAGGCCTCATCAAGCGGAGCCTCCGTTTCAAGGGCCAGCAGGTCTTCAACCTTCTCATCGTTGCGGCGACGCTCGCGCTCGGCGCTTCGCTCGTCATTGCCGATCACCCGACGATGCAGGCGGTGATCCTGTTTTTCGCGCTTGCGCTCCTGCTCGGCGTCACGATGACACTGCCGATCGGCGGCGCGGACATGCCCGTCGTGATCTCGCTCTACAACGCCTTCACCGGCCTCGCCGTCGCCTTCGAGGGCTTCGTGCTCGAGAACGCCGCGATGATCATCGCGGGCATCGTCGTTGGTTCCGCGGGCACGCTGCTGACGCAATTGATGGCGAAGGCGATGAACCGCTCACTCGGAAACGTGCTGTTCTCGGGCTTCGGCGAGGGCGCTGCGGCCGCGGCCGAGGGCGTCACCGGCGCGCTGAAGCCGATCGAGCCTTCGGACGCCGGCGTCATGATGGCCTTCGCGCAGAAGGTGATCGTAATCCCGGGCTATGGCATGGCGGTTGCCCAGGCGCAGCACAAGGTCTGGGAGCTCTGCCAGCTCCTGATCGACAAGGGCGTGATGGTGCGCTTCGCGATCCATCCAGTCGCAGGCCGCATGCCGGGCCACATGAACGTGCTGCTCGCGGAAGCGGGCGTGCCTTACGACCTGATCTCGGACCTCGACGAGATCAATGCCGAATTCGAGACCGCCGACGTCGCGCTCGTGATCGGCGCGAACGACGTCGTGAATCCGGTTGCGCGCACCGACAAGGGCAGCCCGATCTACGGGATGCCGATCCTGAATGCCGACAAGGCCAAGAACGTGCTCGTCATCAAGCGCGGCCAGGGCGCCGGATTCTCGGGCATCGAGAACCACCTCTTCTACCTCGACAACACGCGGATGGTGTACGGCGACGCTCAGAAGGTCGCGGCGGAACTCATTCACGCGGTGAAGGCGGCGGGTTAGAACTCACTCGCGGAGTTCGCGCGTGAGGAAATCGACGGTGCGCTTCCAGGCGAGCGCGGCAGCATCGGCGTTGTAGCGGGCGGCGTTGCTGTCGTTGTGGAAAGCGTGCTCCATGCCCGGATACATGTGCAATTGGTAGCGAGCGTGTGCCGACTTCAATGACTGCTCGAATGCGGGGACGGCGGCGTTGATACGCTGGTCGTTGCCGGCGTAATGCAGGAGCATCGGCACGCGAATGCGTGCCGCCTCGGCAGGCTCCGGCGGCATGCCGTAGAAGACCACGGCGGCATTCAGTTTCTGTGAGTTCGCGGCGAGACGCCCCGCCATGGCGCCGCCCCAGCAGAAGCCGACGCAGCCCAGCTTGCCGGTGCTCCGCGGGTGACTCGCGGCATGACTCACCGCCGCGAGATAGATGGCGAGCGCCTTGTCGCGGTCGAACTCGCCGATGAGCCTGCGCGCCTCGTCCTCGTCGGCGGGCGTGCCGCCGTTCGATGAAAGCGCATCCGGCGCGACCGCGAGGAAACCCGCGACCGCGAGCCGGCGCGCGACGTCCTCGATGTGCGCGTTGAGCCCGCGGTTCTCGTGGATCACGACGACCGCGGGTCGCCGCTCGGGCGCCGATTTCGGCCAGGCGACGTAGCACGCGACCGGGCCCGCCGGACCGTCGAAGCGCTCGCGGCCGGTTTCGAGCAGCGGATCGTCGGGGGCGACGGTGGCTGCGTCCGCGTAGCGGTTCTCGAGGAGCGGCAGGATCACCGTTGCTGCAGCGGCGCCGCCCGCGAGGCGCGCGAGCCGCGACAAAAATTCGCGGCGCGGCATCGCACCGTGCGTGTAGTCGTCGTAGAGCTCGATGATCCGGCGATTCACTCGGCGTCCGGCATCAAGAGCCAGAGCAGCAGGTACACGATGATTCCCGGAAAAGCGGCGCTCAGGATCGACACGATCACGTAGGCGATGCGGACGTGATCCGTCTTCCAGCCGAGCCATTCGGCGATGCCGGCGCAGACGCCGGCGATCATCCGGTCATTGGAGCGCCTGAGTTTTGCATCGGGCATCGTGGGAATATCCTCCCACGGAGTGGTGCCGGATGCGAGCCCTCAAGTGCCGGGACGGCGCGGCGGCGGCTGACTGGGCCGCGGCGCCTGGCGCCGCTCGATCGCGCGGCGCCGCTCCTCCGGCGTCATCTGCTGCCAGCGTTCGCGCAACTCGTCGCGCCGTTCCGGCGGCAGGGACT
>Ga0302046_10006267_pt1 | contig 10398 bp, 9 predicted proteins | sample RVTome_11_FD_200261 | JGI IMG/M metagenome (GOLD analysis project Ga0302046, IMG submission 200261) | Soil microbial communities from uranium-contaminated site in the Upper Colorado River Basin, Wyoming, United States - RVT147D111 (version 2) ... | reverse complement strand
GATGGCGGCGCAGTTGTGCCGATGACTCTATCCACCGCCTGCCTGACGGCATGTTGGATGATTGGGTTGCCTTGGCTTACTCACCTCCGTGGACCGCCGGCGAGGGTTGCGCTGGCTCAAGGTGGATGGTGAATGGTCGATTGTACCCAGAGCCGCGTCCCTGCAGAACTGTGGCCCACTAGCTTTAGCCAATCTGACAATCGGCTGTAAGCTGCGAGCGACGGCTTGTTTCGGATAATAGGGGCAGGATGGCTACGACTCGAGGAACCGAAATGATCCGCCGGCTGGTTCGCCGTTATGGTTCGCCGACGGCGATCATTGGTATGACCGTAAGTTCGGTTGTCTTTGCCGTGGTCCTACTGGTCGCCCTGGACCTGCTGCTCAAGGGTCACGTACCATTGATTGACCTGGTCATTGTTGTCATCATTCCGGGTGTCATCGCGCCGGTCATGACCAGCAGCTTCATCCGGCTGGTGCACCAATTGGACCAGGCTGAGGAGAAACTCACCGTCCTGGCGCGTCAGGATCCGCTGACTGGGGCTTTCAACCGGCGGCACTTCATGGAATGCGCCGCCTCCGAATGGGACCGATCGCAGCGCTATCCTGCCCCGCTCAGCTTGCTGCTGATCGATGTCGACAATTTCAAACAAGTTAACGATCAATGGGGTCACGTGGTGGGGGACCAGGTCCTGGTGCGAATCGCTGAAGTGCTGGCCGCGGGGTTGCGCCGGTCGGATGTATTGGCTCGCTACGGCGGCGAGGAGTTCATCGTGTTGTTGCCGGAGACCCGGCAAGCAACGGCGCGGCAAGTCGCCGAGCGGCTGCGGGCGGCCATTCAGCCAGCCACTGCGGACCTCACCCCGAACGGGGTCACCGTTAGCATTGGCGTCAGCGGGCTGGAGGCCGGCGCACCAGACCTTGAAAGTCTGTTGCACCAAGCCGATGACGCTCTGTACTCGGCCAAACAGGCCGGGCGCAACCTGGTGACGGCCGCCTGACGCATCCCTCATCAACCCGGGCGATCAGGCCTGTGGCGCAAGAACCGGCCGCGACCTATGCTAGTGGCTAACGGAGCATGTTGAGATCGAGGTTGCCCACGATGGCCGGCATCTTTGGAAACGGCATAGCTGCGACGACGGCGTCGCCGCTCTGGGGGCGGAAGTGGTGACGCTGGCCATCCAGGCTGGCGGCCAATCGAGCCGCATGGGGGCTGACAAGGGCCTGGTCGAACTCAGGGGCCGGCCGTTGGCTGGCCACGTGCTGGCCCGGCTGGCTGGCCTGGCTGACGATCACTTGATCACAACCAACGCGCCACAAGCCTACGCGTTTCTAGGCGTGCGCACCGTGGCCGACCACCAGGGGAGGCTGTCCGTCAAGCTGGCGGCGCCGCCTGGATGAACCTGGCCGTCAAGCCGGGGACCAACGGGGGCTCACAGTTGGTCGTCAGTTTGTACTTCGTCCCGCATGGCTTTGAGGGGCTGTTGTGCTGGTACGCCATGTCACCGCTTAACTGATTGGCCCTGCGCCGGATTGCCGCCACCGTCCTCAACCACGCACGCACTCAGTCCGCCTGAAGCATCGTCCCGCCAGTCTCGAATTGCCCGATTGGGGTGCTGGTCCAGGTCTTACGTATGGGCCGTGCTGGCCGGGCCGACGGCCACCCAGCCTAAGGCCTGGGCCTTATCCGGTTCAATCTGGCTGGTCGCATTCATAAGCCTGTTCCTGTACGCCGTCAGCCTGATGGACTCAGCCTGCTGCCGTTTTGGTTCTCCGCGGCCTTTGTTCACGCTGGCTTTGCCGGCATAATGACCAAGCTGATCCTGTGTGTCATGTTGGCAGGCGCTGCCAACGCCTGCCGTGTGCTCAGTTCGGGAGAGCCGGCCGCTATGTGGCTGATCAACCTGGGCCTGCTGGTCTTCCTCAGGCTCAAGATCAGCTCGGACATCCGGCTGGGAGCCATCGTCATGGATGTGGAGGTGCTGTTGGGGGTTGGAACCACGGTCGCCCGGCTGCGGGCCGCGCCCGCTATCAGCGCCGGTGCCGCCGCACCGCTGGCTTTGCCGCGTCAAGCCGTTCCACCGGCCGTTGCCGCCGGCTCGATGGCCAGCAACCGTGAACCGGCTCCAAGACCCATGCGCCGCTGGCCGGTGTCATTAACCAGCGGCGCTGCGCGTCTTTTCCGCCAGCCACTCCCTGACGATGGAGGACGAAGGGTCCACCGCAAAGGCGACATCTCTCACGTGACCGGACGAGCATGGCAGCGTATATATAGCCTGGGCTGGGCATCTGTAGGCCAGCCCGTCGACCACGAGGAGGAACTATGACTATTCCCAACACCAAGATCGCATTTGTCGTCGAGGAAGACCGCACCACGATCAGCGCCCACTTTGGACGGGCGCAGACCTACCTGGTCGTCACCCTGGAAGATGGCCAGATCGCCGGCCGCGAGTTCCGGGCCAAGCACGTCGCCCATGGCCAGGGTCACGATCACGATCATGACCACGATCACGAGCACGATCACCAACCTGAGGCAAACGGGGGCCATCGTCACGGTCGCCACCAGCAGATGGTCGAACCGATCGCCGATTGCCAGCTGCTGGTGGCGCGCGGCATGGGCATGGGCGCCCACGGCCACCTTACGGCGGCCGGCATCCAGCCACTGCTGACCGACCACCAACTGGTCGAGCAGGCGCTCAAAGCCTATCTGGCGGGAACGTTGGAAAATCGCCCGGAGCGGCTGCACGCCCATGGGGGCCACCAGCCGCACGATCAGTAAGGTCGATGCATAGCGGCCTGCCCGGGCCCGTCGACCTGCGGGCCCAAGCCCTGTTCGACGACCTGATCGCCTGCTTGCCGGCCAAGGCGGAGATCGACCAGGTCGTGGTTGGCTTGCACTGGACGGCCGTGGTCAGCCAATGTCAAGGCCAGCGTCGCTGCGGACTGGCCTCGACGATCGCCGGCCGGCACGCCCACGGCGAAGCCGACGACGTCTCCCAACCGGGCGAGTTTGGCGCTCGAAACCCGCCGGAATTGGCAAGCATGACCGGTTCGAGCCGGCCGACGGAGCGGGCGATCGGCTTGGCGGCGATCAACGCTTGCCTCCTCTCCACACCGGGGGCTCTGCCGGAACGAAGCGCGTTCGACCTGCTGGTCGGACGGGGGGCCGGCCAACGGGTCGGCCTGGTCGGGCATTTTCCGTTTATCGACCGGCTGCGGCCGCAGGTCGGCGAGCTGCTGGTCCTGGACCAGGAGCCCCAGCCGGACGAGCTGCCGGCGGACTCTGCCGCCGCCATCCTGCCGACCTGTTCCGTGGTCGCCATCACCTCAATGACCTTAATCAACGGGACCTTCGCTGGCTTGATGGACCACGTTGACCCGGCAAGCTATGTGGTCCTGCTAGGGCCGAGTTCACCCCTCAGCCCGGTTGTGTTCGATCATGGCATTGACGCGGTCGCAGGAACGCTGGTCACCAGCATTGATCCCGTTCTCGACGCGATCGGCCAGGGCGCCAATTACCGCCAGATCCACCGGTTGGGGACGCGGTTGGTGACGATGCGGGCAAGCCTCGATTAACCGCAGCTGAATGCGGCGGGGGGCGCGAGGCCTCGGCAGTCTATTATCGGCAGGCCTGGTAGAGGTTGATTTCATCCCCACTGTCCTGTATTCTGAATACAATCCAAAGCTATAAAAAGAACCTTCAGCTTCATGGGAAGGTAGGGGAGACCAGCGACGCCCGGGTGTTATGCACGCTTCGGGCGTCTTCCTTATCTGCGACCGACACACCTCATCCGGGCTCGTCGTGTGTATGGGGGTAGCCATGTTTGCACCGCACCGCTCGAGAATGGTACGCACACTTCACGTCCTGCTTGTCGTTGTCATGGTCTTGACGCCATCCCTGGCGTCGGCCGCACCCACCCAGCAGACAATCGACTGGGACGATGTCCAGGCGGCCGTGCAAGCGCTGGCGGGTGAGCCGCTGTCCGGCACGCCCCGCAGCCTGCGGCGTCAGGCCGTTGACCTGCTGCTGCCGGTAGCGGTCACCGCGCCGCATCCGTCCCAGAAGCAGCACGTGCTCGACGCGGCCCTGGTCATGCAGCTGTACGACGATACGGAAACCCTGTTTGTCGATGAAGGTCGGGTGACCAGCGGTGCAGTTCTCGACCACGACGTGCAGCTCATTCGTCAACTGGTCAAATTACTTAAGGGCGGCGCCGGCGGCGACGATGAGCGGGCCGCCTACTTGCAAGGCCTGCTGCTCTTATTGCGCGGTGCCCGGCACCTGGCCGAACTGCACCTGTCGGATGCTGGCATTCTCTACGCTGGCGCCCTGCTGTCCGGCGATGTGCCCAAGGAGGAGACCAACCAAGCCCGCGCCTGGCTGGGTGCGGCCGAGAATCGATTTGAGTCCGGCATGCGCGCCCTGGGCCAGGGAGATCCGGACCAGGCAACCCGCCATTTTGAGAAGTCCTGGGATTTCAGCCACCGGCTGCACGACCTGTGGTCGGTCGATCTGACCGGCGACGCTGACGCCGACGGTTTGCTCGATATCCTCGAGCTGCGGTTGGGGACGAGCCTGTTTCTGGCGGACAGCGATGGTGATGGACTGTCGGATGCGTTCGAAGCCGAGTGGTTGATCCCCCACGCGCTGCCGACCGAGGCCGATACGGATGGGGACGGCACAGCCGATGGCGATGAGGACCTCGACCTGGATGGACTGACCAATCTGGACGAGCAGGCAGCCGGCACCGATCCGCTGCTGGCCGACAGCGATCATGACGATCTCGACGATGCCTTCGAAGTGGCCGATCCGGTGCTGGACCCGCTCGACCCCGACACGGACGACGACGCGTTGCTCGACGGCGACGAGATTGCTATTGGTGCGAATCCGGGGAATGTCGACACGGACTCTGATGGGATACTCGATAACGAAGACACCTTTGACCAAAGCCTTGCATTCCCGGAGCTTGGGCTTGAGCTTGACTTGGTGGCGGTGGGCAATCAGCAGCACCACCTGACGGCGCAGGGGTTGGACGCCCCGAGCCCGTTTTCCGATGTGCCCGGCCGGGCGTCGGACTTCATCTTTTTGACCTCGACGCAGCCAGTCGAGCATGTCCGCCTTCGCCTGGCCTACGATTCGGCGCTGCTGCCCGGCAACGCGGCTGACCTACGGTTGGTTCGCTACGATTTCGAGGCGGGCGAACTCAGCTTACTGCCAAACGGTTCGGTCGACGAACTCGACCGCGTCGTGTATGGGGACAGTACGGAACTGGGCGCCTTTGGCGTATTGCATCTGCCCACCTGGCAGGCCGTGACCGGGCTGCCGCTGGCCAATGCTTCCCATGCGACCGGCCACCGGCTGGCCTCGCTTTCCCAGCAGGCCGATGACCCAACCCCAACCATCGAGCCAACCGAACCGGTCTCGCCCACGCCGACCGTCGAGTCCACGTTGCTGCCTCCTACGCAAACGCCGATGGCCGAACCGTCGGCGACTGCAAGCGAAGAACCGGTCGAGTTGGCTCCAACCCTGACCTACGAGCTGGGCGAGCAGCCGCTGCAGTTGTTTGCCGTCGATCCGTCGGCGACCGCAATCCCAGGGGAAGATGTGCTGATTGCCGCCGGCGACTCGCAGCAAGTGCGGCCAGAGCTCGTCCACAATCCGGTCGCCGGCAACTACCTGGTTGTGTGGACTGATGACGCCGGCGAGGGCGCCATTTACGGGCGGCTGCACGCCGAGAGCGGTCAGCCACTGGGCGAGTCGTTCCTGATCGCAGCGGGTCAGGTTGATTCCCCATTCTGGGCACGCCTGATCCACAACCCGACGCAGGACCAATACCTGCTCTTGTGGTCCGAGCTGAATGGCGAGCAAATAAGCCAGCCGTTCTACACGCTGAATGCCTACAACCTGTATGCCCTGATCCTGGGACCCGACGGGCTGCCCACGGCGGCCGCGCCGACGCTGGTCACGGACCAATTGACCTTCTTCGATATCCGTCCTGCCTACGCTGCCGTCTATCGAGCGGTCGCCGATGAGTACATCCTGGCCTGGGAGCAGCCGCCGGGCCGCATTCTGGGCAATATCGCCCATCCGCACCGGGCCATCGCCCAAAAGTTGACAGCCAATGGCCAGCTTGTCGGGTCACCCACCGTTGTTGAGATTGGCGTCACCACTTCCATTGCCCTGGCTTACGCCGCCACGAGCGACCGACTGATGCTTTCGTGGGACCGGTTCATCTCTGGCACCAATGGTTATGAGATTGTCGCTGAACGCCTCAACCCGGACAGCCTGGCCTCGATCGGCGGCACGGTCTTCCTGACCAACTTCGCCATCGGCTGGCAGGGCAACCATGTCCCGATCTACAACTCGGGGGCTGACGAATTCCTGTACGTGTTTGAGGACACACGCCCGGCCCTGCCGCCGCCCTACGTCCCCGACACATGGGGACTGCGTGTCGCCCCGGATGCCGCCGTGCAGGGCTTTGCCTTTCCGATTCTCGAGGCCGACGAACCCAATGCCCGCGGCGACGGCGGCTACTCGCCGCTCGAGGATCGGTTTCTGGTGGTCAGCCTGCCAGGTGTCAACCGTCTGTTCGGCCAATACGTTGATCCGGGCGGGACCTTGGACGGGGAGCCGTTCCGCATCTCGGAGCTGCTGGCCAACGAACCGCGCGCGGCCGCGCGTTTGTCCGATACGCCGGGGGTCCCGGCCTGGGCGGTTGTCTGGAGCACCGACGGCGACATCTACGGCCGCTGGTTCCCGGTCGGCGCACCGCCGAGCGGCCAGGATAGCGATTTTGATGGGCTGACCGACGAGCAGGAGCTGCGGGGAAGCATTGCCGGGTTCAATCCGACCGTTTTCCTGCCAACGGACCCATTCCGGGCCGATTCCGATGGTGATGGCTTGATAGACCCGGATGAGTTTCGGGTCACACTCCTTGACCCCATCAAGACTTATCCAGTATTCGTGGACAGCGATTCGGATGGGCTTGAGGACTTCGTCGAGGTACGAGAGTTCGTTGATGTCCCGAATCGGCCGGTCCCATGGATGAGGGACACCGATGGGGACACGATCCGTGATGGCGACGAGGTCATCATCTTTGGCACAGATCCAACGCTCAGAGACACCGACGGCGACGGCTTCCGAGATGACTTCGAGATCAACTTCAACCTTGACCCGCTGATGTTTACTGAAGTCATGACGGAACTGAAGTCAATCCATGAGTTTCTTGAGGGCGCAATCTACGGTGAATTCGGCCTGGACATCGACGATAACGGGAACCTCCCCTACTTCTTGGGTTTACTTACGAGCGGCTTGATCGGTGCAATCCCGGGTCCACTCGAATTCGTGGGGGCATTGGCTGATCTGCGTGACACCGCTGCCGCACTTGGTAGGGGTAGCATCCCAGAAGCAGCGCTCAATTTCGTAGGGCTCCTGCCCCTGATTGGCGATGCAGTCGACATCCCCGGCACGGTCGGACGATTCTTGGTCAGGCATTCAGACCTGGCCGCCAGGGTGACAACCTTCGTGGCGCATATGGACGAGGCACCTCAAGCCATCCGCATCTTCGCGCTATTCTTGGCCTGGGGGGACGAAGTCAGGGACGGCCTTCGCGCGGCGGGCTTCGCGGACAATGTTCTCCTGAGAATGGCGCGGGAGGGGATTGACGGCCCCGCGCTATTTAGGGCTCTCAGAGATTTCCCAGAGGGTACGACACTGACCAGGTTCTCTGAGTTCGTCTCTGCGTCCCTTGATGACGACGTGGGTGGAGTATTGGTCCATTTACGTGGCCTGCAAGTTGCCGATGGAGATGCAGTGCGAGGTTACGCAAGTAACGTTAAGGCGGCATACGGTGAGTGGTTCGTCGAGTCAGCGCGGCAAAGCGAGGGCTGGCAATTCCTCATTCCGCGCTCAAGAATCAACGCCGCCGGCTACGATATGGTGGTTGAATCCGGAGGCGTCGTTCGGCTCATCGAGGTCAAGAGCGGACAGCGGCTTTCGGTAGAAGATCTGCAGAACTACTTCCGCATCGACGCCAATGGAGTCCCTCGCCTGAACAATAACTACTTACCCTTTAGGCGACTTCTTGAGAGCGAGGCAACATTTGCGAGCGCCGCCCGAGCAGGGAAGATTGAGGTCGAGATCGCAATCAACGGACCAGAGAGCTTCAAGATCGCGGACCAACTTCGCGGAGTGCTGGGCTCTCCCACCTTGATAAAGTACCAGGATGAAGCCACGGGCGCGGTGTATGACATTCGTGTCTTAATTACAGCTTTGAACCAGTAGCCGTGTGAGGAAGTCGCGGCGAATCCCTGGAGCAAGGATGAGCAACCTGCGGAGCACATTCGAGTCCATCTTGGATCACCAAATTCAGGTGGCCGCTGACTCTTTATTGGCCGGAGGCTGGCTACTTGAGACAGGGCTGACGCCCGATCTCAAGGTCGTTCGTACACAGTTAGGACCTCAGGAGGTCCCACTTCCCGATGGCCTCCAGTTCGCGCTCACCGCGGCGGCGAGCGTTGGGACGGCCTGGGAATGGAAAGGAGAGCTAGCGAACGCCTTGGCTTGGTATGAGTTTGGTGCATTGTCTTGGAGAGGTGGCAGGCAGTTCAGGCATTTCATGGATGAAGACCCACCAGACATAGGCGCCCGCAGCGCCGCTGGCGGGAATCAACTGAAGGCAGCTATTTGCGCTGACCGCGTCGGTGAACTTGACCGTGCCAAGCAGCTTTATGGGTGGGCTAATCACAATTATTCCTTCACATCTCAAGAAGTCGCGTACTATCGAGAAGGTCAATCGCAAGTCCTGTGGGAGTTCCTGCCCTTCAAGGCATATGCGTTGGCTTGCCTGGAGGATTGGGAACAAGCCCTGGCGGTGGCCGAACAAGTCTCGCGGATCGTAGAGGCAGATCGTAGAGCGCAGTCGTCTGAGGCTTACCGAGAGCCTCTGCAAGTCCTAGCTGTCGTTCGTGCATTGGTGCGAAATGAGGTTGATCCAAGTGAGGAGAATCGCAGGCGGGCGATTGAGGCATTGGATCCCCAATCGGTTGCCTCAAGGATTCACGGCAGCCACCTGATCTCCCTGCTCTATCTGTACAACCTGCGCGCCCGCCATCCGGACCTTGCCAACCCCGCGCCGGAAGAATTGCCCCCAGGGGAGCGGGCTCGCCGAGGCTCCGAGGCGTGCATAAGCTGGTTTGCCAGGGTAGGCCTCACGCTCGACGGCACCGCCGAGAGCCTTCGGCTGCTCGACTCGCGTGCGGCGGAAGTCGGTCCTTATCTGACCGCTGTGCAGGATGAGAAGACAGCCATCTTCCTGCTGGGAAGCTATCTAGGCGAGGTGATCAAAGCAGAGCTTGCCGGTGGCAAATGGGTGTTCGAAGGCAATGACCTCGCGCAGTGGAAGCTGGATTGGGAGATGGGCGAGGCCGGCTTCCATATCCTGCCCTTCAAAGAGGCCGCACGTCGGACGCGCGGCGACGACAAGTTCAGGCTATACGACGTTTGGACCCAGGCCGAGCAAACATATGTGAGACTGGGACTGAACGCGAAGTACGCTGACTGAAAAGCCAGGTCGCAGCGGATAAGGTTGGGGCTAGGACGATACAGCCGAGCCGCAAGCCGCCGACGTTCGGCAAGGCCAGGAGCATGCCTGGATGACCTGGGATGTGAGCAGAACCTATTCCCCAGCCCCGAGCAGTCATTTATCAGACAAGTGAAATCAGCGTTATCAGCGCGGTCAGCGGGTCAGCGGTTCCGCAGCGGGGCGTGCGGCAATGCCGTGACCGTAAACCTCAAACGACTGGCGGCCAACCAGGCCGCTGGCCTGACGCGTTCGGTCAGCGGAGCGCTGGCCAACATCAAGGGCGCCTACAGCGAGTGGTTGGTGGAGACCCTCAGGCGAGATGAAGGCTGGACCCTGCTCGGGGACGTGCACCACATCAACGCGGCCGGGTACGATCGGATCATGCAGCGAGGCGGGATCGTTCGGTTAATCGAGGCGAAGGCTCGTGAAGCATTGAGGCTGGAAGATATTAGTAGCCTTATCGGGCTCAATCGAGCGACGGGCGAAATCAGGTTTGACAGCCAGTACTTCCAACGGTTCGGTAGGGCTGCACAAGATGCATTCAATGCGGGGCGTCTAGAGATTGAAGTACTACTCAATGGGCCTGCTAGCACAGCCATCAAACAAAGCCTGTTAGCCGAATTGGGCTTGCGTGAAGGGGATCAGATCATAGGAGTATATGAGGATTCCTTTGGCAATCCGAGAACACTGGAGGTGATAATCACGGCGATAAACCAGTGAGTTAGACGCGATTTGGGATGCGAGATCAATCAAGTACAGAAATCCGGGAGGGCGAGGTTGGCAAGTTCTTTCCGTGAGTATGTCGAATCCATAGTCG
>Ga0302046_10006266_pt1 | contig 10398 bp, 7 predicted proteins | sample RVTome_11_FD_200261 | JGI IMG/M metagenome (GOLD analysis project Ga0302046, IMG submission 200261) | Soil microbial communities from uranium-contaminated site in the Upper Colorado River Basin, Wyoming, United States - RVT147D111 (version 2) ... | reverse complement strand
TCCAGAGCGCATTGACCGTGGGCATGCCACGGCGTAGTACGGAATGGTCGACCGCGTCATCGTGCACGAGGGTGGCGAGGTGCACGAGTTCGACGAGCGCGGCGAGCGTCACGGCACGGGGGTGCGCGTTGCCGCCCACCCGGTTCGCGTAGATCAGCAGGGTCGGCCGGAACAGCTTGCCGCGCGACCAGAACAGGTGATCACTGACTTCCTGCATGCCCGGAAAATCGGACAGCACGATCCGTCGCAGCTCGCCGACGACATCGTCGAGCAGCCCCCGGATGGGGCGCTGTATCTGGGAGAGTCGCGGTGTTTTCGTGCGCAGCATGCGTTGGCGACGGATCAGGGACGCGCCAAAGTACCGCCCGGAGCGGCGGCCTGTCAAAGCTGCGCCATCCGCTCGGTCACGTCCCGGAAGTTCAGGTCCAGTCCGACCACGCGCTCGTATGCGTCGATCGCATTGTCGCGCTGGCCAAGCTCTTCGTACGCACGGCCGAGGTGGTAGTACACACCGATCAGCTCGATCTCGTCGTCGGTCGTGAACTGCTGCGCGCGCGACAGCACCTTCACGGCAATGTTGAACTGTTTCTTGAGCAGGAAGCACTGTCCCAGCTCTTCGAAGATCTTCAGCTTGTTGTCACCCGCGCGCAGCGCGATCTGGAACTCGCTGATCGCCTCATCGAGCAGTCCCATTTCCTTGAACGCGAGGCCGAGGTCGTAGTGGCTGCCGACGTCGTCGTGCGCCACGTGCTCGGCGATCTTCTGCTTGAACTGGGCCAGCAGCTCGGCGAAGTCGCGATCCTCGTCGCCGGTCGGGTCCGTCTCCTGGACGAAGAAGCGGGTCTGTTCACTGGGTTCCTGACCGACGCCGAGCAGATCGGACAGGTCGACATAGTCACTGGCCGTGTCCGTCTCGTCGGCGGGCCGCGACGCAGCGGGCGGCGCCGGCCGGCTCGGCGCCATCATCGAAGCGAGTTCGGCAGCCTCGTCACGATCCGGGTCGTCGAAGCCGGGCAGCGGCTCGGCCGTGCCGGATTCCGCCTCGTCTTCACCCGGGCTCGTGCGTTCCGGGTCGCCCCTGGTGCCGGTGTGCGCCGGGTCCGCCGCGGCTGCGGCCTCCGCCTCGTCATCCGCGAGGCTGGTCGTCTCGAAGCCGGCCAGCTGATCGCCTTCACGCTTGTCATCCAGGCCCGGCAGTCCGACGGCGCGCCGTGACGCGTCACCCTGCTCGCCCAGTCGAGGCAGCGTGTCGGCAGGGCGACCATGGTGCCGCTGCGCGGGCTGCGCGGGTCCGACGTCGTCCAGCTCCGGATAGCGCTGCAGCACTTCCGCCTTCAGCGCTTCCGCAGCGCCATTCGCGCCGTCGCGCAGGCGCATGGAATACGCGCGCCGGTACTCGGTCAGGGCATCGTCGAGCCGGCCGTGCGCGTACAGCTTACGGGCGAGCAGCTCACGGATCTCGGCATCATCGGAGATGTCGGCGAAGTCATCGAGCGCGGCGAACGCGTCGTCGACATCACCCTTGTGAAATGCCCGTTCCGCGTACTCGAGGAACCAGCGCCGCGCATCGGTCAGGAATCCCTGTGAAGCGGAGAACCGACCGAGCTTGCGCAGCAGGTCGACGCGCTGCGGCGCATAGCGCAGCGCCTTGTTGCAGAGAGCAATCGCGTTGTTGTACAGGCCGGCTTCACCGTAGCGGTCGGCCGCCTGCTCGTAATACTTGACGGCGTCGTGCGGCCGGCCGGTACGCAGGTACAGGTCACCCACGCGGTTGAACAGCGGCAGCTCCTCGACCTGCTCCTCGTCGATCTCACTGCCGCGCAGCACCTGGATGTAGAGCGAGATTGCCTGATCCCACTCTTCGCGCTGCTCGTGCGTCCGGGCCTGATCCTTGAGCTTCGCGATTGCCTTCGGTTCCATTCGAGCGTTCTACCCCGCCAGGTGTGAGACCAGCCGCCGCGACAGCAACCGCGCCGTCGTTCCCGGTGCCAGCCGCAACCGCTCGGCGGCAGCGTCGAGGACGAGACGGTCCGGTACCAGACCGATGATCTCCGTGCCCTCGATCCGGCCGCCGCACGCCGAAATCTCCGCCTCGATCCGCGCGAATACGGTCATGGGCGCAGCCGTTTCCACGTTCTCCAGGTTCATCGACAGCTGCACCGTATCGCGGCCGGCAAGCCGGAACGCGAGTGCGCGCAGTCCGACAATGCCACCACCGCTCTCGCGCAGACCGCGTGCGACATCCTTCAGAGTATCGAGCGCAACGCCGCCCACGTTCACATTCCAGGCCAGCAGCACGTTGCGCGCACCCACGCAGACGGCACCCGCCGTGGGATGCGCCCCCCTGTGTGACCACCCATCCGGCAGCACGTCCGGTATCCGGCCGGCGGGCCATTCCCCGGCGATCGCCTCGAACCCGCCTCGCCGCAGCCCGGCCAGTCCCCGCCCGGGTGGATCGGACGCATGCGCGTAATAGTAGACGGGGATTCCGATCTCGAGGGCAATCCGGCGACCCACCCGGTGCGCGCTATCCCTCGCCTCATCGAGCGTGAGTCCGGCCAGTGGCACGAACGGCATGACATCGACCGCACCGATCCGCGGGTGCACACCCGCATGGCCACGCAGATCGATCCGTTCCCTGGCGACCCGCGCGGCCGCGACCGCAGCATCCTCGACAGCCGCCGGTGGACCCGCCACCGTGATCACGGAACGGTGGTGTTCGCGGTCGGCCGTCCAGTCCAGCACGTCCGCGCCCGCAGCGCGCATGACGTCCGCAATCGCCTGGACCAGGCGGAGGTCCCGGCCTTCACTGAAGTTCGGCACCGCCTCCAGCACACGGACGGTCATTGGCGTGTAACGTAGGGGAGACCCGTCACGGCGACAACGGTCACGCCACCCGCCGGCCGCGTTTCCAGACGCTGTGCAGCCGGGCTTCGCCGAAACGGTAGGGAATCTCGGCGACATCGCGCGCCTCCCAGACGAGCACGTCCGCGGGCGCGCCGGCGCGCAGCGTGCCACGCCCGTCGTTCAGGCGGAGCGCGCGGGCGCCCGCCGCGGTCGCCGCATGGAGCGCTTCGTACGGGTCCAGACGCATCTGCGAACACGCCAGTGTCAACACGAGCGGCATGCCGGACAGTGGCGACGTTCCCGGGTTGAAATCGGTGGCCAGTGCGACAGTGGCGCCGGCGTCCCGCAATGCCCGGGCGGGCGCGTACTGGCGTTTGCCCAGGAAGAACAACGTGGCAGGCAGGAGTGTCGCGACGGTGTTCGATGCTGCAAGCGCTTCAATGCCGGTTTCGCGGATGGCGCCCAGGTGATCGGCGGACGCAGCGCCCATGGCTGCGGCCAGCTCGGCGCCGCCCGACCACGCCAGCTCGTCCGCGTGCAGCTTCGGCGTCAGTCCGTTCTCCAAGCCGGCCTCCAGCACGCGCCTCGCCTGAGCCGCCGTGAACACGCCGGGCTCCATGAACACATCGCAGAACACGGCCAGCCGCTCGGCGGCAACGGCAGGTATCATTTCGGCGACGACGACGTCGACGAACGCGTCCGGCCGGTCCGCATGGTCCTGCGGCACTTCATGCGCACCGAGGAATGTCGGCACGAGGTCGAGCGGGCCCTCCGCGGCGAGCGTGCGCACGACGCGCAGCATGCGCAACTCCGATTCCGTGTCCAGCCCGTAGCCGCTCTTCACCTCGGCCGTCGTCGTGCCCAGCTCGAGCATGCGACGCAGCCGCGGGCGGGTCAGCGCCACCAGCTCGGCTTCGGAACGTGCGCGCACGTCGCGAACGGACGCATGGATGCCGCCGCCCTGGCGCGCGATCTCCATGTAGTCCGCACCGCGCGCGCGCAGTGTGTACTCGTGGGCGCGCCAGCCGCCGAACACGGCGTGCGTATGCGAGTCCACGAAGCCGGGCGTGATGACACCGCCGTTGCAGTCGATGATGTGCGCGTCCGGGTGGCGCGCCCGCAGTACGGCTGGCTCGTCGATCGCCACGATCACGCCGTCCTGCACGAGCAGGGCGCGACCCTCGAGGACACTCGATTCGTCGGCCGTCGTGCAGGTGGCGATCCGGCCGGCCGCGATGAACAGCGTCGTTCCGTCGTCCGCCGCGCCGGCTGCGGTCATGCCACGGCCGGTCCGGCGATTGTTGCGAACACGCCTGTTCGCACGAGAGCCTCGGCGGCGCGGATGTCCGGACCGATCTCGCGGTCGCGGCCGAGCGGCGCGATGCGCTCACGCACGGTCGCGTACGCGTGCGCGACGCCGCGCCCCGGTCGCAGCGGCTTGAGGAATTCGAGGCCCTGGGCGGCCGCAAGCAGCTCGAGCGCCAGTACGGTCTCCAGCAGATGGACCGCATCACGCAGCTTGAGCGCTGCGCCCACGCCCATCGACACGTGGTCCTCGCGGTTGGCATCCGTGGGGATCGTGTCGATGCTCGCCGGCTGCGCCCGCAGCTTGATGTCGGCGACCAGTGCGGCGGCCACGATCTGCGCCATCATGAGGCCCGAGTTGACGCCGGGATCGCCGACCAGGAACGGTGGCAGCCCGGAGAGCGCGGGGTCGATGAGTCGTGCAATGCGCCGTTCGCTGATGGCGGCGAGGTCAGCGCAGGCGATGGCGGCGACGTCGAGTGCCTGGGCGACGGGCTGGCCGTGGAAGTTGCCGCCCGACATGATCCGGCCATCCGCGGCGAACACGAGCGGATTGTCGGTCACGCTGTTCGTTTCAATTTCGAGCACACCGCGCACGAACGACAGCGCCTGCCTCGCCGCGCCATGCACCTGCGGCATGCAGCGCAGTGAGTAGGCGTCCTGCACGCGCGGGTCGTCAGCGCGGTGCGACTCACGGATCTCGGAATCGCGGAGCAGCGCGCGCAGCCGGGCGGCGCTCGTGACCTGGCCCGGGTGCGGGCGTACGCGCTGGATCGCCTCGTCGAACGCGTCCGGTGTGCCGCGCAGCGCTTCCAGCGACATGGCGCCGGCGACCTCGGCGGTCTCGACCGCGCGTTCGGCGGCCAGCAGGGCGAGTACGCCGATGCCGGTCTGCACCTGCGTTCCGTTGATCAGCGCGAGTCCTTCCTTGGCCTCCAGCGTAAGCGGTGCGAGGCCTGCGCTGGCGAGTGCCTGCCCACCTGGCACACGCGAACCGCCGTGTTCCGCCTCGCCCTCGCCCATGAGTGTGAGCGCGACGTGCGCGAGCGGCGCAAGATCGCCCGATGCGCCGACACTGCCGCGCTCGGGAATGACCGGATGGATGCGGTGGTTCAGGAGCGCCAGCAACAGCTCGATCACGACCGGCCGCACGCCCGAGCAGCCGGCGGCGAGCACATTCGCGCGCAGCAGCAGCGTCGCACGAACCTCCTGCTCGGGCAGGGGCGCACCGACGCCGGCAGCATGACTGCGGATGAGGTTGCTCTGCAGTTCCCGGATGCGGTCCTGCGGAATGACGATGTCGGCGAGTGCGCCGAAGCCGGTCGTGATGCCGTAGACGACGCGCTTCTGCGCGATCGCCCGGTCGACGATGGTGCGGGATGCCTCGACCTGCGCCCGCGCGGCGGTGGCGAGCCGGACTTCGGGAGCAGCCGGGCCCGTCACGCGGGCGATGTCCGCGAGCGTCAGCGACCAGCCGTCGATTTCGAGGAAATCCGCCATGGGCCGCCAAGATAGACGACGCGCCCGGCGTTGAACAGGCGACGCGGGCCGCCCCTGGCGGGCCAGCGGCTCAGTCGTTTCCGGGAACGAACTGCGTGCGCTGCACCTCGCGCTGCTCGTAGTCCAGCTTGATGTCCGGATTCGCGCGCAGCTGGACACGGAACTGGAAGCTGAAGTTGCCGTTCTGCGCCTTGACGAAGTCGAAGTGCGCATCCCAGTCGTGCAGCATGCGGGTGAGTGTGAGGATGTGGTCGGTGAACTCGCCCTGCGTGAAGTTGTAGCCGGTGCTCCACTGGAGCGACCACTGTGCGGTCGGCTGGAACGACATGTTGCCGCTGAGCATCTGATTCTCGAGCCCGCCTTCGCCTCCACGTGGCCGGGACAGCGAGTAGCTGAAGGAGGCGTTCCAGTTGCCCTGGCCGAGCTGTGGCACGTCGCGGCCACGGTTCGAGCCAAGCATGCCGAACTCCTCGCCCGTACGCTGCATTTGCGGCACGCGCGTCGTGTCCATGGCGGCCATGCTGTCCGGGTGCATCGGTGCGCCCTGCTGCTGTTGCTGCTGCTGCGTCTCACGGCTCCGGCCGAAGCCGAGCGTGCGTGCCAGCCATGAGTCGGCATTGAGCGAAAAGGACGCGCTCAGTCGGCTGAGGTGCGGGCGGAAGTCACGACCGAGCAGCGCATTGGTGGAGTCACGATCCTCGACGAACAGGTCGTGGGCAAAGCTGAGCTGCAGGCCGCGCAGCAGATCGGACTGGATGTTGTTGCCGATCTCCATGGTCTGGACGCCGAACCCTTCGCGGGCCTGCACGAAGTCATAGATCACGGCGTCCGTATTGATCGACAGGATCGTGATCGGCTGAACGGTCTGCCGCCGCCGCGGCCCGCCGGCACTGTCTGCGACCGCCATGGTGTCGGCCGGCGTCGGCGTGCCACCCGGAGCCGCTGTTTCCGACTGCCGCATCCGGGCTTCGAAGGTCTGGCTGATGCCGATCGTCAGCTGGTTCTGCTCGCGGATCTCCGTCAGCCGGAACACCTCGCGCTGGCGGTCCGTGATCGTCGGTGACGGCGAGTACGTGTAGCTGAAGCTCGGCGAAACCCGATGGCGCATCCGCTCGATCGGTCCGACGCCCGGGAAAAAGCCGTACAGATCGGAACGCAGCGATGCATTGAAGTTGATGCGCGTCGGCGCCGCCACCTGCTGGCTGTTGGTCGTGTCGCCCTGGATCATCTGGCCGCTGAAGCTGATGCCGGGCGTCAACGTGGTCGTGCCGATCAGCTTCTGCTGCCAGCTGGCGCCCGCGTTCCAGCGTATGTCGCGCAACGATCGCTCCGGCAGGATCGGCGTCGTGTCACCGTCGGGGTAACGCCGCTCCAGGTCGGTCACGTCAGAGAACTGCACGCCCTGGCTGATCCCGAACCGGCCCAGACTGAAGCTGCTCGACAACCGGCCCGACACATCATTGCGGCCGCGCACCGAGCGGTTCTGATTGGCCGTCTGCACGGACTTCGACAGGCGCTGCGCATTGAAGCTGCCATTCCACGTCGCGTTGCTGTACCAGCTCTCGGCTCCGGGATCGGCCGCGAAAAGCGTGACGGGTGCCAGATTCAGGTTGAGCGACGGCAGAGTCATGTCGATCGTGCCGTCGGAGATCTGCTGCGTGCGGCTGCCGCTCAGGTCGACGGAGCCCCAGTTGAAGCGCCGGTTCACGCCCACGTTCGAACGGATGTTCTGGTTGATTTCACGCGGATTGATCGAGCGCTGGCGGACGAATTGTGTCGACGTCGCATACGAGACGCTGCCGCCCAGTCGCGTACGTTCATCGGGCCGCCAGTCGCTGTTCGCCGAGATCGTGAAATCGCGGCCGCCCTCCGATTTCCAGTACTGCCGCCAAGTCATGCTGCCGGCCAGGAACTGGCGCAGGAACCGGTAATCGAGCGTACCGCGCAGTGCCATGAAGTTGTTGCTCTGCCAGTCCATCGCGACTTCGGTGCCCATGTAGTCGTTGATGGCCCAGAAAAAGCCGACATCGGAGATCTGCCGCGAGTAGCCGCTGTTCTGCCGCACAATGTCGTTCACGCCAAAGCGCGGCGTCAGGATGCCGCTGCGCCGGCCCTGCTTCGTGCTCTGTACGAAGAACGGCAGCCAGAACACGGGCACGTCCTGGAAATTGAACGTGACGTTGCGCGCCACGATGATGTCGCGGCCGATGTACTTCATTTCGCCCGCGCCGAAGTGGTAGTGCGGCGGATCCAGCGCACAGTCCGTGAACATGCCGCCGTGACTGTACAGCGTGTCACCCACGGTGAAGCCGCGTTCGCTGTGGACGATCCAGTTCGCCCCCTCGGTGATTTCCGTCGTTACGGCGTAGCCCTGGCCGCGCTGCGTGTCCACGTTGTAGCAGAGCGAGTCGGCGCGGAACGGCGAGGAGCCGCCGGTCGTGCTGACCGTGGGCAGGCCGTGGGCACATGCGATCGATGTGTTCTGGTCGAAGATGATCGAAGAGTCGGCTGCAATGTGCTGGCCCTCACGCAGAACTTCCGCGTTCCGCCGCAGGTCCAGACGATTGCTGTCCGCCTCGAAGCGCGCGCTGTCCGCCTTGTATTCCGTGACCGCGTAGCCGGCCAGCGCCATGAGTCGCTCCATCACGGTGTCGCGCGCGAATGACGCCGGTGCGCGCGTCGCCGGCCGGCCCGCCCGCCGCAGCGAATCCTGGCGCACCGAATCCAGCGCTGCCAGCGTCGCCGAATCCGGCGTCGTCGTATCGTCGATCAGCGGCTTGAGCGAGCGCAGCCGTTCAATGGTGATCTGCGATCGCGTCTTCGTGCTGTCCGGCGGCTTCTGTTGTGCTTGTGCGCGACCGGTCAGGGCGAGACCGATGCTGACGAAGGCAATGACCCGAGCGATGGCGACCATGCCGGACCGCTGAGGAGTCCATGCACCGGAACGCCGGCGACGCGGGCAGCCCCGCGTCACGCGCCCTCCGGCAGTGCGTCACTCGACGATTCCTCGACCTCGCTCCGCCGCTTCCTCTCGACCAGCCTGGCCAGCACGATGCTCGCCTCGTACAGCAGTGCCAGCGGACCGAGCAGGATCAGTGTGGGCACGATCACATCGCCCGGCGTGATCATCGCCGCGGCCACGGCAATGGCGGCGAACGCGTAGCGCCGCTTCTCGCGCAGGAACCGCGAGTTCGCCAGGCCCACCGCGGTCAGGATCATGATGATCACCGGCATCTCGAACATCACGCCGAATCCGAGCATCAGCTTCAGCACGAAGCCGAAGTAGTCGTTCGCGGTGATCATCTGGACCAGGCTCTCCGACTGGAACCCGGTCATGAACTTCATCGTGAACGGCAGTGCGAAGAAATAGGCGAGTGCCGCTCCGCCCAGGAACAGGACGAGGCCCATGTACAGCGACGGCACGATGGCGCGCCGTTCCCGCGGCATCAGCGCGGGTGACAGGAATGCCCAGACCTGGTAGAAGATGATCGGTGATGCCACTACGAAGCCCATCGAGATGGCCAGCCGCAGCGTGATGAAGAACGGATCGGTGACCGCAAGGTAGACCAGCTTGCCGTCATTGTTCATGAGGTACTGCTCGGCCGGCCGCTTGAGCAGACCGATCACGTCGAAATACGTCACCACGAAGAACGAGCCGATCGACGCGACGGTGAGTGCGATCACGCTCCACAGGATGCGCCAGCGAAGCTCCTCGAGATGATCGAGGAACGGCATTTCCGCGCTGGGGTTCGCTGACTTTCGGAACTTCATGGGCTGCCGTCGAGGGGGAGCTCCGCCTGGGCCTGATTCAGCGCGGCCCGGGCCCGGCGCTCCCGCAGGTCCCGGAGTTCCTCGTAGAACTCCTCCAGATCCTGGAAGTTCCGGTACACGGAGGCGAACCGTACATAGGCCACGTGGTCCCGTGTCTTGAGCTGATCCATGACCAGTTCGCCGATGACACGGCTGTCGACTTCATCCTCGCCACGACGCGTGAGCGCGTCCTCGACCGCGTCGACCATCGCCTCGATCTCTTCGTTCGAGATCGGCCGCTTCACGCAGGGGATCCGGATCGCATCGATGACCTTGCGACGGTCGTAACGCTCCGTCGCTCCGCCACGCTTCTTCACGTGCAGCGGCCGCTCCTCGACGTATTCGTAGGTCGTGAAGCGGCGCTCACAGGAAAGGCATTCGCGCCGCCGGCGCACGGCCCGCCCGTCCCGGGAGATCCGTGAGTCGACGACGCGATTGTCGGTGCTGCTGCAGAACGGGCACCGCATGCGTGGCTTCGGCGATCAGCCGCCGATTCTCCTCCGCGCCTCCAACGCCGCGTCCGATGTCGGATAGCGGGTCAGGAGGTCGTCGAAATAGGTCCGCGCGCGCGCCGCGTTCCCCTGGTCCTGCGCGACAATGCCGGCGCGCAGCAGTGCCTGCGGTGCTTTGGGCGCGTTCGGCCACCGATCCGGCACCTTCACGAACTCCGTGATCGCGCGTTCCGGATTACCCTCGACCACGAACGTCTCTGCGACCATGAACTGTGCGTCCGCGGCGATGGGCCGGTCATGGAACAGCGCGATCACGTCCTGGAACGCGACCCTCGCCGTACCCGGCGCATTCTCGCGCATCTTCTGCATGCCCATGTTGTAGAGCGCGACATCGTCGCCCTGCAATCCGAGACTGTCGGCTGGCGGCGAAGTGTAGACGGGCGGCGTCAGACCCGCTGGTGGCTGTGCGGCAGCCATGCGCTCG
>Ga0302046_10006265_pt1 | contig 10399 bp, 7 predicted proteins | sample RVTome_11_FD_200261 | JGI IMG/M metagenome (GOLD analysis project Ga0302046, IMG submission 200261) | Soil microbial communities from uranium-contaminated site in the Upper Colorado River Basin, Wyoming, United States - RVT147D111 (version 2) ... | reverse complement strand
GTAACGCCCTCAATCTTGGCCCTCTGCTTCGCAACGCCGTAAGAGGGGGATGGGTCCATACCATTAGGGATGCACTTCCGGCGTGTCTCGGGAGGGGCCTTCGAGGTGCGACCGCCGCTCGCGCGACGCAAGCCATCGGCTCATAATCGATGTGCCAAGGAGGGGCGATGACACGTTTCGCGAGTCTCCAAGCGCTACTGCGCCTCGCGTTGGCCGGTCTGGCGCTGCTCTTGACGGCGCCCGGCACGGCCCAGGAGCTCGCGCTGCCGCCCGATATCGAGCGCCTGCTCGACCTCGAGCCCGTGCCACCCGTTGTCGTGGATCCCACGGCGCGTTACGCGCTGCTCGTGCACGAGCGTCAGTTGCTGCCGATCGAGCGCCTCGCGGAGCCGGCCGTCGAGCTCGCCGGCTACACATTCAGCCTGCTCACGGGCGCCGCGCACGCGCCGCTCGCCTACTACGGACTCACTTTGATCGACTTGCGCAGCCTCGAGGCGACACCGATAGCCCTGCCGGCGGACGCCGTCGTCGGCTACCCGACCTGGTCGCCGGATGGGTCGCGATTCACATTCACTATTACGCGCTCCTCGGGGGCGACGTTGTGGGTCGGCGAGTCCGCCAGCGGCCTGGCTCGTACGATCACCGGTTCGATCGACACTGTTCGCGGACTGCCGTGCAGGTGGTTGCCCGACAATCGCCGGCTCTTGTGCCGGTTCACGAGCGAGCGTGACGGTGCCCGGCAGACGCTCGATTCGCTCTTCGACCGCATGGCCGCTCAGGCGCTGCCCGGTGAGCCGACGACGCTGAGCGAAAGACAAACCCGGCTTCTCCTCGAAACGCAGCTCGCAATCGTCGACAGCCAATCCGCCGGCCGCTGGCGCATCGGCTCGCCCAAGGCATTCGAGTCCGTCGTCGCCGCTCCCGCGCAGGCTTTTCTGCTCGTGACACGACTCGCCGAGCCTTACCCTCAGGTCACGGGAGTCAATCTCACCGCGCGCCTCACGGAGATCTGGGACCGCTTCGGCAACGTCGTCGCACGCCTGCCCGATAGTGCCCGGGCCATCGAGTGGCAGGCGGCCACGCCGGCCACGCTGACATGGATCGAGGAACGCGACGGGGTCGACCACGTCATGTGGCTGCCGGCTCCTTTCTCGGGACCTGCGCATCAGCGATTCGCCTTGCCGCATCGCTTTGCCGGGCTCCGCTGGCTCGGCGATTCATCGGCAGCGCTCGTCAGCGACTACGATTCGAGTCGACGGCGCACCGAGCTCTGGTACGTCGATTTCGCGGACTCGGCCTCGCCACCGAGAATGGTCACGAGCGGTTCGGGACAGTTGCCGCTCGTGCGCACGAACGCTTGGGGCTTTGCCACGGTCGCGATGCACGATGACGGTTTCTACCTCAGTGGAACCGAATTCACCGCGGCCGGGCGACGGGCATACCTCGATCGCGTCGCGCTTCCGTTGGGTACACGCAGCCGCATCTGGCAAGCCGGCGACGCCGGTCGCGAGTCGATCGTCGACGTCCTGAGCCCCGATGCCGGGGAGTTGCTCGTGCGGCGGGAGAGCTCGAGCGCGTCACCGAACTATTTCATCGGCTCGGCAACTTCAGACGTGGCGTTGCCCGTCACGCACTTCGAGCCGCCGTCGCCGTTGCTCGCGAGCGCGCGCCGCATCCCGCTCGAGTACGAACGCGACGACGGCGTCGAGCTCTCGGCATCGCTGTACCTGCCGCCGGGCTACGATCCGCGCACGCGTATCCCACTCGTCGTTTGGGCCTATCCGCGGCAAGTGTCGGCCGGCGAATCCGCGGCGGTCTCCGGCACCCAAGAGTCGGCCATGACGTTCACGCGCGCGTTCCGCCTGTTCTTCTTGCTGCGTGGCTACGCGGTGCTCGACGATGTCTCGATGCCCGTCGTCGGCAGCGAGAGCGACGCCAACGACACGTTCGTCAAGCAAATCGTCGCCAATGCCGCGGCCGCGATCGAGGCCGCGGGAGCGACGGGCTCCGTGGACACCACGCGTGTCGGCGTCGTGGGCCACAGCTATGGTGCGTTCATGGTGGCCAACTTGCTCGCGCATTCGCGCATGTTCGGCGCCGGTGTCGCGATGAGCGGCGCCTACAACCGAACGCTCACGCCTTTCGGCTTCCAGACCGAGCGGCGAACGCTGTGGCAGGCGCCAAACACGTATCTTGCGATGTCGCCGCTCCTGTATTCCGATCGAATCGAAGCGCCGCTACTGCTCGTGCACGGACTCAAGGACAACAACGCCGGGACTTCGCCGCAACAGTCGCTGCAGTTCTATCAGGCCATCCGCGGGAACGGCGGCGACGCGGAGCTCTTGCTGCTGCCGTGGGAAGGACACTCGTACCGCAGTCGCGACTCCGTGCGCAAGACCGCAGCTCAAATGCTGCGCTGGTTCGACGACCACTTGAAACCCGCGCCCTGACCGGCGCCGACGCCCCGCGAGCTTCGTAGCCGGCGGGCCGCACCCGCCGGATGCGACGTGCCGGCGTCGCCGCGCGGCAACACTTCGCTTCACGCCTGACCTCGCGCCGAGGCCGGGTCCCGCGAAAAACGCGGCCAGACCGCGGCCTGGTCCGCCTCTTGCATCGTTACGGTCACCGGCCCTCTCGGGAGGATGGCTGCGATGTTCATGCCGCGTATGAATCACGGGTTTTTGCGTTCCGCGCCCCGCACCCTGGGGTTAGCGGTGGTGGCGATCGTGCTGCTGGCCGGATGCGATGCGTCGGATAGAGAGCCGCCGGAAGAGCCGCCCGCACCGCTGCCGGCGACCATCCCGCCGCTGAGCCCGACGGTCGTCTCGCTCGACGACCATCACACGGTCGGCACCGTGCACTGGCCGGACGGCAACACGCCGGACGGAGGTCAAGGCCTGCCCGTGGACGGCCTCGCGTGCGTGGCGGTCTCGCCCGTGGACTACCACGTCCACACTCACCTCTCGATCTTCCTGAACGGCGAGGCGCTCGCCGTGCCGGCCATGGTGGGCATCGTCGCGGAGTCGCCGACGACCGAGTGCCACTATCCATTGCATACGCACGATGCCACGGGCTTGCTTCACGCGCACGCCACGACTCAAACCTTCTTTACGCTAGGGCAATTCTTCGGGATCTGGGGCCAACCGCTGCAACGCGACAACATCGCGGGCCTCGTCGGCCTTCCCGTCGCGGTCTACGTCACCGACGGCGGCGTTGTGAGGGAGTCCACGGGCGACCTCGCGGCGCTGCAGATCCTCTCGCATCGCGAGATCACGATTCAGGTCGGGACCCCCGTGGCGTCGATCCCCCAGTTCACGTGGACGGGGGAGTAGCCCTCGGCGCGGCGCACGCTGGCACGAGGTTTGCTTTTAGGTAGGGGGAGCTCGCAACGATGAGGAAACGAGCCCCGCAGCGTGGTTGAAACGGCGCCCCCACACCCCTCCCCGCCGTTTTTGGCCGACGCTTGGAGCCCGGCGAGAGCCGGGCTCCTTTTCTCGTTTGGCGGCCATGGATGGCCGACATGCCGAAAATGCAGGAGCATTTTTCGGCTGCGCGCCATGGATGGCCGACATGCCGAAAATGCAGGAGCATTTTTCGGCTGCCCGCCAGGGATGCCGAACGGCGTCGACGACGAGGCGAACGCTGACCTACTTGGGCCCGGTATCGAGCGCGATCCGTGCCTCGATCGCTTTCAGCGCATCGAGCTGCTGCACGAGCGCGGCGCGCTCCCGCTCGGCCGTCGCGAGCGTGCCGCGTGCCGCCGCGAGCTCCGCGCCGAGTCTCACGCTCCGCTCGCGCTCCTCCGACAACAACGCCGACAGCGAATCGTTGTCCGTGACCGTGAGGTGCCGTTCGCCGATCAATGCGTAGAGGAGGTGGCCGAGCTCGGCTTCTTCGCCGTTGCCGCTCTGCACCTCCGTGAGCAGCGCCAGCGCTTCGGCGAGGGTGTCTGCGGCCGCGCCCGGGCGGCCAAGCACGAGCGATAGCTTGATCGCCATGTCGTTGGACGGTGACGCTCGGTACTGCATGAGCATCCGTTCGTACTGCTCGTCGAGCTTCGCATCGTCGAGCGTTTGCACCCAGGTGCCGAACCGCACGAGCTCGACGAGGTTCCCCCTCGTACGCGCGTCGGCGTCGCCTTCGGGCCGCGGTGCTGTGCCGCTACACGCCGACAGGCACGCCGCGGCCGTCCCGAGCACGAGGCACTTTGCGTAGGCCCCGCGGACCCGCGATCGGAATGCTGACTCGAAAATGCGCCCCGGTCGTCGAGGCCACCACCCTAATGTGTCCATCGTGTGCCTCCGCATACTCGCTGGCGATAGACAGGCCGAGGCCGGTCCCTTTGACGCTCGCACTGCATTCGGCGCTCCCTTGTTGAAACGGCTCGAAGATTCTCTTGACCTCGGACTCGTCGATTCCAGGCCCGGTGTCCTCGACATCCAGAACCGCACAGCTACCGGCCGCGCGCAGCGCGACGTGGATGCGTCCGCCCCACGGCGTGTACTTCGTCGCGTTGCTGAGCAAGTTGTCGACCACTACCTTGAGCTTGTTCTCGTCGCCGCGCACCAAGACGGGGACCAGCTCGGTCCGTACCGCTATGCTCTTCGCATTCGCTGCAAGCCCGTGCGCCGCCACGACGCCCTCGACGATGGCCGCCAGGTCGATCGAGTCCGCCAGATCGAGATCCCTGACCACGTCTTGAGTCTCGCTGAACTGCAACAGGTCCTCGATCAAGCGCTGCAGCTCGAGACCGTTCGCATGAATGATGCGCGAGATTTCCGCTTCCTCGCTCGACCCTTGGCCGAGTCCTTCCACGAGCAGCTCGGATCCGGTCCGGATCGTCGTGAGGGGTGTCTTGAGCTCGTGCGAGATATGCCGCAGGAAGGTGATTTTCTGCTGCTCGAGCTGCTCGATGCGTTGTCGCAGCCAATCGAGCAGCTCCCCGAGCTCTTGCACGTCTCGCGGGCCGCGCACGTGGATCGGCTCGGCGAACTCGTGCGCGCCCAGCCGCCGAATCGCTCGGCCGAGCGCTCGCAACGGACGGTTGATGAGCCTGAAAAAGAGCGCCGCGATGAGGATCGTGCCGGGGATCAAGAGCGCCGCTTGCACCACGAGGGAGCGCTTCAGCGCATTGGCTCGGCCCGTCATCTCGTTGACCTGCGTGTCGATGAGGGCATCGCTCTCGGCCAGCATGGCCTGTGCGGCGTTGCTCACTTCCATCCAAACGCGCTCCGCATTCCGGCGTGCAAACGCCGCTTCCTGCCGCTCCGGCGGTCTCGTCAGCGATTCGAACAGAGCTTGCTCTCGTCGCGCGAGCTCGAACAGTTGCGCGCGGCCGCGCCCTGTCAACCGCCGATCACCGAGGTTGCGCAGCGAGACGGCGAACTCGACCCGGCGCTCGAGATACCGCTCGTAGAAGTCCTGGTCGCCCGTGACTTGATACTGCAGAAACGGGCGGCGCATCTCGGTCAAGCTCTCGAGCAGTCTTCGGCTTTGCCACGTGACGTCCTCCGCTTCCTGCACTGCGGCTCGGCTCAATGCCGCGAGACGGTCGACCTGCACGACAGCGGTGACCACGGCGGCGATGAGCGGCATCAACGTCACCGACAAACCGATCAGTATCAGCATCGCGATCGACTTGGGACGAAACATGACGTGTCACGCGGCGGTCATGCGCCATTCTGCTCGCCACGGCGAAATAGCTCCGGCACGAGCGCGTGGCGGCGCAACAGCTTGTAGAACTCGGAGCGATTTCTATCCGCCAGCCGCGCGGCTTGCGCGACGTTGCCGCTCGTCATCTCGAGCAGATGCGACAGATAGTCGAACTCGAACCGATCCCGCGCGGCCGCGAACGACAACAGCGGTTTGTCCTTCGACCGCAATGATCGCTCGACCATATTGGCCGGAACGACCGGCGTCGTCGCGAGCGCTACGCATTGATCGACCACGTTGCGGAGCTGCCGCACGTTGCCGGGCCAGCTCGCCGCCATCAAGATCTCGATCGCCTCTTTGGCAAAGCCGCGCACGTGAACGGCCGGATTCTGCACCTCGGCTCGCGCAGTCTTGAGGAAGTGCTCTGCGAGCAACGGAATATCCTCGCGGCGCGCTGCGAGCGGTGGGATCTCCAGCGTCACGACGTTGAGCCGGTAGTAGAGGTCGTGGCGAAACGACTTCGCCGCGATGGCCGCCTCCAGATCTTGATGCGTCGCCGAGATCACTCGCACGTCCACCGGCGACGGCTTCACCGAGCCGACCGCCCGGATCTCCTTCTCCTGGAGCATGCGCAGCAACTTCACCTGGAACGCCAGCGGCATGTCGCCGATTTCGTCGAGAAACAACGTTCCCTCGTGCGCGGCGCGGATCAGGCCTTCGCGGGAGTGCGTGGCTCCGGTGAACGACCCCTTCTCGTGACCGAAGAGCTCGGCCTCGAACAGGGTCTCCGGGATCGCCGTGCAGTTGACCGGGATCATGGCCTTCGGCGCGCGCCGGCTGGCCCGATGGATGGCGCGCGCCAGCAGTTCCTTGCCCGTGCCGCTCTCGCCGCGAATGAGGACGCTGGCATCGGTTTGGGAGACGCTCCAGGCTTCGCGCAGCAGGCCTTCCATCGCCGAGCCGTGCGAGACGATCTCCTTGCGCCATTCGACGCCTTCCGGCGTGAGCTCCCCCGGGCTGCGAAACAAGCGCGCTGCCTGGTCAATCGTCGAAACGAGCTGTTGCCTGTCGAACGGCTTGGTGAGGTAGGCGAAGACGCCGCGCTGCGTCGCCTCGACGGCGTCCGGAATAGTGCCGTGTGCGGTGAGCACGATCACGGGCGTGGTCGGCTCGCGCGCGCGGATGGCGTCGAAGAGCGCGAGACCATCCATGCCGTTCATGCGAATGTCGGTCACGACGACATGGGGCCGAAACGATGGAAGCGCTGCCAGCGCGCTGCGCGCGTTGTCCGTGGTCTCGACCTGAAACCCCTCGTGCCCCAAGCGGATCGCGAGCATGCGCAACAGGCTCTGGTCGTCATCGACCAACAAGACCTTGCGATCTCCGCGCTCGGAGATCTCCGCGATGTTCCTGTCCATAGACCCGCTCCCATTGCTCATTGCACCACCAGAAGCGGTGGATTTGGCTGTTCATCCTCCTAACCGTGCGGTTGCCGGAACATTTGTCGTTGCGCTGAGATGCTCGTCGAGCACGCGCTTGTAGCCGCCGCCCTCGTACTAGACCACCGGTGTCGGGCAGTGGCAACTGTCTCCAATCGACTACAGAATTCGGCGGCGCGCGATCGCGAAATCGTAGCGTTAGGGCTGCGTGCGCCGTGAACGCCCGCGGTAGTTGAATCCCACGGTGGCGCTGTCGGAATAGGCTCGCGCATCGAGATTGACGTTGCGCCAATAGGAGTGCTGGACGCTCGCGACGAGCGACCAGAGCGGTCTGAATGCCCACTGCAGTCGCAGCTCGACGCGCCCGTATTCGCGATGGTCGGGGATCACGTCGAGAGCGTCGCTGCGAATCGCGCGGAACACGACGCCGCCACGCACCTTCGGCGACAGATCGCGATCGAGACTCGCCGCGAGCTCGTTGCGGATGACCACCGAGCCGAACGAGTCGGGGCGCGCGCGGCGACTGAGCTCGAGCTCGAGCAGCGAACGCTCGCCCTGTTTGCGCAGCGAGAGGTCGAGGATCGCGTTGTCGTCGGTGCCCGAAAAGAACGTGCCCGCGGGGTCGAGATACGCGAACTCACTGCGTTCGACGCCGAAGCCGGCCGTGAGCGCCCAAGACTCGGAGAGCTCGCGCGTGAGAAGTACCTCGATGCCGGTCGTATCGGTCACGTTGCGGCCGTCGGCCGCCTCGTAGCGCCCGCCGAACACGCGGGTCGCAAGATCGGCACGTGGATCGAGGACACGAACGTAAGCAGCGCCTGCCTCCCAGTCCGTGAAGTCCGTGCGCGGGTCGAGCGGCGACTCGTCGCTATAGGAGACGTCCATGGCCTGCAGATCGAGTCGCATGCGGGACCGCTCACCGAAGTCGATCTCGGTGTACGGGCTCACGGTCGCGCGCGTCCGCGTCTCGTTCAATCCGAGCAATAGGCCGTCGACGTCGAGGTCGCTGTCGTCGTCGATGGCACCGAGAAACTCCGTGCCCGTGATTTTCTCGCGCGCGATGTCGCCGGCGATACCGAACCTGGACCGCTCGAAGCGCCAGCGGCCGTCGCCATGCAGAAACAAATCGGTGCTCTCGAGATCCTCGTCCGCAGCCTCCGCGTACGCGTCGCTGCGCAGTGCGGCCTCGAACGTGCCCTCGTTGCGCTCCGTGTACTTCGTGACGCCGATGCGCGCCTCCGCGAGCAGACGAGATGCGGAGGGTCGCAACTCCGGCGGCGTATCGTCCGTACGCAGGCGCGGGTTGTCGTTCGCCTCGGCCGTGATGCGGATTTGCGGCACGATGTCGGTAGCGCCGTGCGCCTCCCGCGCCGTGAGAGCCAGCATCGCGCACGTGAGGCACGACAATGGGCACGATCGAAGGGCGTCTAGTCTCATGGCGATCTCCTCCCGCGCGCCGCTTAGTACGCGCGCTCGTCCCGAAACAGCAACGCGACCGTCTTGGCCAGGATCTTCAGATCCAATAGCCAACACCAATGACGCAGATACTCGAGGTCGTACTCGACGCGCCGCCGCATGTCGTCGAGCGTGGCCGTCTCGCCGCGGCAGCCGTTGACCTGAGCGAGCCCCGTAATTCCGGGCGCCACCTTGTGGCGCACCATGTAGCCGCGGACGAGCTTTCGATACTGCTCGTTGTGGGCCACGGCGTGCGGTCTCGGGCCCACGAGGCTCATGCTGCCGCCCAGAACGTTGAAGAGCTGCGGTAACTCGTCGAGTGACGTGCGCCGCAGAAATCTGCCGACGGCGGTTACTCGCGGATCGTCGCGCCTCGCCTGTCGGACCTTGCGCCCGTTCTCGGTGACGGTCATCGTGCGGAACTTGTAGACGGTGATGCGCTCACCGTCGAGACCGTAGCGGTGCTGCTTGAAAACCACGGGGCCGCGCGACGTGAGCTTGATGGCTGCCGCTATGCCGAGCATGACCGGCAGGGCGCACAGCGTGAGCAGCGACGCGAACACGAGGTCGGTGCCGCGTTTCGTCAACCCGCGCACACCCTGGAGCGGCGACTCGCACAACGCGATGATCGGTATCCCATCGATCTCGTCGCTGCGCGCCTGAATCAGGTCATACAGGGCGATGTCCGGGAGCACGTACACGGACGCCGTCGTGTCTCGCAAGCCGTCCAGGATCGCTCGCGTGTCCGCACTCTCTATCGGCAGTGCGATGAACGCGACGTCGATGCGGCAGCGATTGACGTACTCGGAGATGCGCTCTCGGCCTACCGCAGCCGGATCTCCTTTGCGCGGTGCGGGACGCAGCGGGCTTTCCCGCACGTCGAACACACGTTCGAGTCGCAAGCCGAGCTCGGGGCGCGCCTCGATCGCCGCGGCGAGCCGCTCGCCCATTTGGCTCTCGCCGACGATGACGGCCTTGCGCGCGTTGCGCGGCGACGCAGTGATCGCGCGCATCCAGGTGTGAACGATCGTGAGCGCGACGATGAGTATCGGCGGCGTGATCGTGAACCACAGGAACAGCGCGAGCCGCGAAAAGCCTGCCGACGTCTTCGTGGCGTAGCCGATCAGCAACAGCGTCGCCACGACCGCGGACCACTCGACGACTGTCTGCCCCGCAAGCGCCAGCGGGCTCGCGGGGATTGCGCTGCTGGGTGGCTGATCCCTGCCGATGGCGATCCATACGAGCATGGCCGAGAGCAAGGCCAGCACGACGTAGCCCTGGGTGAAGCGCACGTCGAGCGCATTCGCCGCGGCCACGAGCACCGCCGTCGAGACGACGGGCGGCAGCGCCGAGCGAAGCGCCGTGAGAATAGTGAGCTCGATGTCCCTCTTCGTGTGCACCGTATTGCCCGCAACGGACCCACGCCAATGCAATGCAAGGCGTGTGCCACGCAGGGGCGTGTCGCGTGCGGCGTTTGGCCTACGGTGTTGCGCCGACGCGAACGGGTTTCTTGGGCCTTTTGACGGGCGCCACGGAGAAGCGCAGGGCGCCTAGGTCCATGGCGGCGTTGTGCGGGAGGCCGTTGAAATCGATGTCGTAGGTGTTGGTTCCCTGCGACATGGCGCGCGGCTCACCGTCACCGGCGCCGATGACGGCCGATCCCGCCCGAATAGCGAAATCCTGCGAGATGATCGCGCTCGCATCGTTGATCGCGCGCCACCCCGACGCTCGCGTCAACGTGAGCCCGGTATACAGAGACAGAGCGTCGCGAAGGCCACCACCGGGGTCGCCCCGGCTGAAGTAATTCGCGCGTGCCGTCATTCCAGCGAGCGCGGTGACGACGGTGTCGCCCG
>Ga0302046_10006263_pt1 | contig 10401 bp, 8 predicted proteins | sample RVTome_11_FD_200261 | JGI IMG/M metagenome (GOLD analysis project Ga0302046, IMG submission 200261) | Soil microbial communities from uranium-contaminated site in the Upper Colorado River Basin, Wyoming, United States - RVT147D111 (version 2) ... | reverse complement strand
GGCTTCGGCGGCACCTTCTGCGTCAAGTACCCGGAAATCTCCAACCGGATGGTGTCGGAGAAGGTGCAACGGGTTGCCGCAAGCGGTGCCGACACGCTGCTAGCCGGTGACCTGGGCTGCCTCATGAACATGGCCGGAAAGCTACGCCGGGAAGGCTCCGCCCTCCACGCCAGGCATGTGGCCGAGGTCCTGGCGGGGGTCACCGATAGCCCGCCCATAGCCGAGCCCTAAGAGGTCCAGCTCCATGCAGCCTGTCAGTCACGCCTTCAAGGAGAATGCCCGCCGCGCGCTGGAGGACCCCGCGCTGCAGCGGGCCCTCGGCAATCTGCGCGCCGGCTTTCCCAGCCGCCGCGCCGCGGCCATTGCCCGCCTGCCCGAGTTCGACGCTCTGCGCGATTGCGGCCGCGACCTCAAGGAGCACGCCATCGCCCACCTGGACTTCTATCTCGAGCAGTTCGAGGCCCGGGTCCAGGAGCGCGGCGGTCAGGTGCATTGGGCCAGGGACTCCGAGGAAGCCTGCCACGCGGTGCTGGAGATCTGCCGTCGGGTGGGCGCCAAGATGGTCACCAAGGGCAAGTCCATGGTGAGCGAGGAGATCGCCCTCAACGAGTACCTAAGCGCCAACGGCATCGAACCGGTGGAGACTGATCTCGGCGAGTACATCCTGCAGCTGCGGGGCGAGCATCCGAGCCACATCATCGTCCCGGCGATCCACCTGAACCGCGACCAGATCTCCGACGCCTTCGAGGCCCATCACGGCCAATACGGCTACAACAAGCGGCTGGAGGAGCCGAGCGAGCTGATGAACGAGGCGCGGCAGGTGCTGCGGCGCAAGTTCATTGCTGCAGACGTGGGCATCACCGGGGCGAATTTCTGCATTGCCGAGACCGGCAGCACGGTCATCGTCACCAACGAAGGCAATGGCGACCTGACCCAGCTGCTACCCAAGGTGCACGTGGTCATCAGCAGCATCGAGAAGGTGGTGCCGACGCTGGAAGACGTCTGTACCTTCCTGCGGCTGCTGTCGCGCTCGGCCACCGGCCAGGAGCTCACCGTCTACACCACCTTCTCCACCGGCCCGCGGCGCCCCGAGGACCCGGACGGGCCGGAGGAATTCCACGTGGTGCTGGTGGACAACGGCCGCAGCCAGATGGTTGGCACCGAATTCCAGCCCATGCTGCGCTGCATCCGCTGCGCGGCCTGCATGAACTACTGCCCGGTCTACGGGGCCATCGGCGGCCACGCCTACGGTTGGGTCTATCCGGGCCCCATGGGGGCGGTGCTCACGCCCCAGCTGGTGGGAATAGAGGAGGCTGGGCATCTGCCCAATGCCTCCACCTTCTGCGGCCGTTGCGAGGCCGTCTGTCCGGTGCACATCCCGCTGCCGAAAATGATGCGCCATTGGCGAGAGCGCGAGTTCGAGCGCCACCTGAGCCCGCGCAGCGTCCGGATGGGCCTGGCCGGCTGGGCTTTCGTGGCCCGACGGCCGGCCCTCTATCGACGGCTCACCGGCACCGCGGTCGCCGTGCTGCGCGCTCTGGCCGGCCGCTCTGGACGCTTGCGCAGCCTACCGCTGGCCACGGGCTGGACGGCCTGGCGGGACCTGCCGGCGCCCGAGGGCAGGACCTTCATGCAACGCTGGCAGCGCGGCGAGGGCGGGGGCGCATCATGAGCGAGGCCAGGTCACGCATTCTCGACACTATTCGCCGCGGGCTCGGGCGTGGTCCGCTGCCAGAAGCGCAGCAGGCAACGCTGCGTGAGCGGCTTACCAATCCGCCTCGCAACCTGATCCCGGCGCGTGCCCTGGCGGCCCCGGAGCGGTTGCTGGGCTTGTTTCGAGACATGGCCGAGGAAGCGGCCGCGGGCATCACGCCCCTGAGCCGGGAGAGCGAGATTCCGGCGGCGGTGGTGAACTGGCTCGAAGCCCAGGGCCTGCCCGCCAGCATCGTGACCGGCGAAGCCCCCTTGCTTTCGAGCTTGGCCTGGGAGGCCGCAGGAATCCAGGTGCAGCGGCGAGCGGCCAGGGCCGGCGACCAGGCCGCGCTGTCGGTGGCCTTCGCCGGGATCGCCGAGACCGGCACCCTGATGCTGCTCTCAGGCCCGGAAAACCCCAGCTCGCTCAACTTCCTTCCGGACAACCACCTGGTGGTGCTGGCGGCCAGCACGGTGGTGGGAAGCTACGAGGATGCTTGGGCCGAGCTACGGAGGCAGCACGGCAGCCTGCCCCGTACCGTCAACCTGATTACCGGGCCCTCGCGCAGCGCCGACATCGAGCAGAAGCTGCAAATGGGGGCCCACGGTCCGATCCGGCTACAGATCCTGCTGTTGGCGCCGAGCCTGGAAGCGGCGGTGCGCTAAGGTGAGCGCCTGGTCCGGGCCGGCGGTCGCCGCTGATGGCTGAGGAGGACGAGCGGCAGCGGACCGCCTTCTTCCTCTCCGACGGCACCGCCATCACCGCCGAGACCTTGGGCCGCAGCCTGATCGCGCAGTTCGAAAACATCCGCTTCGCGCAACAGTCGCTGCGCTTCATCAACACCGCTGAGCGGGCCCTGGAGGCCCAGCGCAAGATCAACGAGACGGCAGTGGTGGACGGCGAGCGGCCGGTGGTGTTCAGCACCCTGGTCAAGCCCGAGCTGCGGGCCATCGTCATGCAGAGCAACGCGCTCTACCTGGACATCTTCGCCACCTTCATCGACCCCCTGGAGCAGGAGCTGGTCAGTCGCTCCTCCCTGTCTCTGGGCCGCTTCCACGGACTCATCGATACGGCGGCCTACTCCTCGCGCATCGAGGCCGTGGACTTCACCATGAGCCACGACGATGGCAGCACTACCAAGCACCTGGAGCAGGCCGACATCATCATCATCGGTATTTCCAGGACCGGGAAGACGCCGACCTGCCTGTACCTGAGCCTCCAGTACGGCATCCGCGCGGCGAACTTCCCCATTACCGAGGACGACCTGGAGCACCCTCGCCTGCCGAGATCGCTGGCGCCCTACCGCGACAAGCTCCTGGCCCTGTCCACGGACGCGCGGCGGCTGCAGCAAATTCGTCAGGAGCGCTACGCCAACAGTCGCTACGCGTCCTTCGAGCAATGTGACTACGAAGTCCGGCAGGCGGAGGCCCTGTACCGCCGCCTGGGCATCCCGATGCTGCACACGACGCTCAAGTCCATCGAGGAGATCGCCGCGACCATCGTCGACATGGCGAGCCTCGACACACCACGCCGGCGCGGCGGCGGCAAGGTCCATGTCTGAGCGGTCCCGGTCGTTTGCGGCTTCGGCGCGGCCCGCGGGCGCTTGCAAATCCCCTCCTCGTGTGGTCGATTACGGCCGATTTTGGCGGCGGCCTGCGGCCACAGCCGGTGACCCCCAGGGGCTACCGTCCCCTGCTGCAAGCCCGCCCCGGCGGCGCCGACTTCGACGCCCGGCGCCGCGGCGGCATGACACGACAGGAGCTGAACATGAAAGACCCCGTACGCGTGGCCATCACCGGTGCCGCTGGCAACATCGGCTATGCCATGGCCTTCCGCATCGCCGCCGGCGATATGCTCGGCCCAGAGCAGCCGGTGATCCTACAGCTGATCGAGATCCCACCAGCACTGGAAGCGCTGAAGGGCGTGGTGATGGAGCTCAACGACTGCGCCTTCCCGCTGCTCCAGGGCACCACCGCCACCGCCGACATCAACGAGGGCTTCGACGGCACCCACTACGCCATGCTGGTGGGCGCTCGCCCGCGCGGCCCGGGAATGGAGCGCAAGGACCTCCTGAGCGCCAACGGCGCCATCTTCGGCCCCCAGGGCAAGGCCCTGAGCGAGCGTGCCGCGCGCGACGTGAGGGTGCTGGTGGTGGGCAACCCCGCCAACACCAACGCGCTCATCGCCTCCGCCAACGCCCCGGCGCTGGACCCGAAGCAGTTCACCGCAATGACCCGGCTGGACCACAACCGGGCCCTGAGCCAGCTGGCCGAAAAGGTCGGAGCTCACCACAGCGCCATCCGGCGCATGACCATCTGGGGTAACCACTCGGCCACCCAATACCCGGACATCGCTCATTGTCTGGTGGCGGACCGAGCGGCTCGCGAGCTGGTGGACCAGAGTTGGTACCGCGACACCTTCATTCCCACCGTGCAGCAGCGCGGCGCCGCCGTGATCAAGGCCCGCGGCGCCTCCTCGGCGGCCTCGGCGGCCTCGGCGGCCATCGACCACATGCGGACCTGGACCCTCGGCACCGACCAGGGCGACTGGGTGAGCATGGCGATCCCGGCGGACGGCAGCTATGGCATCAGGGCGGGGGTGATGTACTCCTACCCGGTCACTTGCCAGGGCGGCAGCTACCAGATCGTACAGGGACTGGAGGTGGACGACTTCAGCCGCGAGAAGATGGCGGCCACCGACCAGGAGCTGCGTGAGGAGCGCTCGGCGGTGGAGTCGCTGCTCGGCTGATCTGCCTTCACAGCTTAGACTCGCCCGCGGGGCGCCCGGTCAGCGGGTGCCCCGCGCTCGTTTCAGATTGGCGAATCTGGGGCAGGGCAGCGGAATAGCGCAATTTTCATCATTAACATAAGTCATGGAAGAATCTAAATAATTGCGTATCCTTATGATGCGGTCTGAAGCTTATCAAATGCATAAATCGGGCTGATGGTATGGCCGAGGGAATAGCAGCTCTCACGGGCTCGTGTCATGGCCAGCCCCGGCGGTCCAGCAGCAGCTCCCGGTGACGACCATTTCGGAGGAGGAGCATCGTGAAATACGAGGACTTTCATCGTTGGTCTATCGAGCAGCCGGAATCGTTTTGGGCCGAGCAGGCCGAGCTCATCCACTGGCACCGGCGGCCAGAAAAGATTCTTGACTACTCGCGCCCACCCTTCTGCAAGTGGTTCGTCGGTGGCGAGACCAACCTTTGCTACAACGCCGTGGACCGGCATCTGGCCGCGCGTGCCGACCAGCCGGCGCTGGTCTACGTTTCCACCGAGACCGGCGACCGCCGCAGCTACAGCTTCCGTGAGCTGCATCGGGAAGTTTCTTGCTTCGCGGCGGTACTGCGCGCGCTAGGTCTCGGCAAGGGTGATCGGGCCGTCATCTACCTGCCGATGATCCCCGAGGCCGTGTTCGCGATGCTGGCCTGCGCGCGGCTGGGCGTGGTGCATTCGGTGGTCTTCGGTGGTTTTGCCTCCCACAACCTGGCGGTGCGCATCGACGACGCCAAGCCTCAGGTGTTGATCACTGCCGACGCCGGCATGCGCAGCGGCAAGCCGGTCCTCTACAAGCATCTGGTGGACGAAGCCTGCCAGCTGGCGCAGTTCCCTCCCGGGCAGGTGCTGGTCATCCATCGTGGGCTCGATCCGGCCATGCCGCTCACCGAGGGACGGGACCTGCTCTACGCCGATCTGCGCCAGCAGCATAGCGACGCCCAGGTGCCCTGTACCTGGCTGGAATCCAGTGACCCGAGCTACGTGCTCTACACCTCCGGCACCACCGGCAAGCCCAAAGGCGTGCAGCGTGATGTGGGCGGCTATGCGGTGGCCTTGGCGGCGTCCATGCGCCACATCTATGCGGCCAAGCCGGGTGAGGCCATGTTCACCACCTCCGACATCGGCTGGGTGGTTGGCCACTCCTACATCGTCTACGGCCCGTTGCTGATCGGCATGACCACCATCGTCTACGAGGGCCTGCCGACCCGGCCGGATGCGGGCATCTGGTGGCAGATCGTTCAAGACCACCGGGTCACCACCATGTTCAGCTCGCCTACGGCGATCCGGGTGCTGAAGAAGCAGGACCCCAAGTATCTGCGAAGCTACGACCTCGGCACCTTGCGCTACCTGTTTCTCGCCGGCGAGCCCTTGGACGAGCCCACCTCCCGGTGGATCTCGGAGGCCCTAGGGGTGCCGGTGATAGACCACTACTGGCAGACCGAGACCGGCTGGGCGATGCTCACCTACCTTCCCGGGGTAGACCTCAAGGCCAATCGCTTCGGCTCGCCGGGCTTCCCCAGTTACGGCTTCGATATCCGCATCCGCAACGAGCTGACAGGTGCCGAGGCCGGGCCAGAGGAGAAGGGCGTGCTGACCGTCGTGCCGCCGTTGCCGCCCGGCTGTCTCAGCACCGTGTGGGGTGACGACCAGCGCTTCCTCAAGAGCTATTTCTCGGATTTCAAGGAGCTGCTCTACACCAGCTCGGACTGGGCGGTGCGCGACCTCGACGGCTATTTCTTCATCCTCGGTCGCACCGACGACGTGATCAATGTCGCCGGCCATCGCTTGGGGACCCGCGAGATCGAGGAGGCGATCAGCGGCCACGAGGCGATCGCCGAGGTGGCAGTGGTCGGCGTTCACGACGAGCTCAAGGGCCAGGAAGCGCTTGCCTTCGCGGTGCTGAAGGACCCGCGCCGGGCGGAGAGTCCGGCGCAGGCCGCGGCGCTGGAACGGGCACTCAAGGATGCGGTGGTTGGCTCTCTGGGCCCGGTCGCCCGGCCGAAGGCGGTGCTCTTCGTAACCGCGCTGCCCAAGACTCGCTCCGGCAAGCTACTGCGACGGAGCATTCAGGCACTGGCGGAGGGCCGGGACCCCGGCGACCTGGCGACGCTGGATGATCCGGCCTCGCTGGAAGCGGTCCGGAGCGCGGTCAAGGTCTGAGCGTTGGACCTTGGGTCCAGCCGCCGCGAGCCGGCAGTGATGCGGACGGCCCCCGCGTCGCCGTCCGGCTCGCGCTCATCCCCAGCTTTGCAAACGAGATCAAAGGTGAACGCTATGAGCAAGCAGGAATCTGCCGGGGCACGCTTTCGCCAGGCACTGGAGCTGGAGCGGCCGCTGCAAGTAGTGGGCGCGATCAACGCCTACGCCGGGAAGCTCGCCGAGGCCTCGGGCTTCAAGGCGCTATACGTTTCCGGCGGTGGCGTGGCCGCAAGCTCCTGTGGCATTCCCGATCTCGGCATCACTACCCTGGAGGACGTGCTGACCGACGTCCGGCGCCTGACCGACGTCACCGAGCTGCCGCTGCTGGTGGATATCGACACCGGCTGGGGTGGCGCCTTCAACATCGCCCGCAGCATCCGCGCCATGATTCGGGCCGGCGCCGGCGCCGTCCACATCGAGGATCAGGTGCAGCAGAAGCGCTGCGGCCACCGTCCCGGCAAAGCCATCGTCTCCCGCGACGAAATGGTGGACCGGGTGAAGGCCGCCGTCGATGCCCGCAGCGACGACCAATTCGTGATCATGGCTCGCACCGACGCGCTGGCGGTGGAGGGGCTGGAGGCGGCCATCGACCGGGCCTGCGCCTGTGTCGAGGCGGGCGCCGACATGATCTTTCCCGAGGCCATCACCGAGCTCGGCATGTACCGACGCTTCGCCGAGGCGGTGAAGGTGCCGGTGCTGGCCAATATCACCGAGTTCGGCGCGACGCCGCTGTTCAACACCGCCGAGCTTGCTGGCAACGGTGTCCGCCTGGTGCTCTATCCCCTGTCGGCCTTCCGCGCCATGAGCGCCGCCGCACTCAAGGTCTATGAGGGGCTGCGCCGCGACGGTAGCCAGCGAGGCGTCGTCGACCTGATGCAGAGCCGCTCCGATCTCTACCACTACCTGGGCTATCACGGTTATGAGCAGAAGCTGGACGAGCTCTTTGCCAAGGAGACCAAGTGATGACTGAAGCCACCGTAGCTCGCAAGGGCAAGAAGTCGGTCGCACTCTCCGGAACCACCGCTGGCAACACCGCCGTATGCACCGTCGGGCGCACCGGCAACGACCTGCACTACCGGGGCTACGACATCGGCGATCTGGCCGAGCAGTGCGACTTCGAGGAGGTCGCCTACCTGCTGATCCACGGCAAGTTGCCGAATCGTGCCGAGCTCGCGGCCTACCGGGCCAAGCTGCGGGCCTTGCGCGGGCTGCCCACCCCCCTGAAGGCCGTCCTGGAGCAGCTTCCGGCCGCCGCCCATCCCATGGACGTGCTGCGCAGCGGCTGCTCGGCGCTCGGCACCATGCTTCCGGAGAAGGAGGACCACAACGTGGCCGGCGCCCGGGATATCGCCGACCGGCTGATGGCCAGCTTCCCTTCCATGCTGCTCTATTGGTACCACTACAGTCACAACGGCCGCCGCATCCAGGTGGAAACCGACGACGGCTCCATTGGCGGCCATTTTCTGCATCTACTGCATGGCCATCCCGCCAGCGAGCTCTGGGTGCGGGCGATGCACACCTCGCTGATCCTCTATGCCGAGCACGAGCTCAACGCCTCCACCTTTACGGCCCGGGTAATCGCCGGCACCGGCTCCGACATCTATTCCTGCGTCGCCGGCGCCATCGGTGCCCTGCGCGGGCCCAAGCATGGCGGGGCGAACGAGGTCGCCTTCGACATCCAGCAACGCTACGACAACCCGGACCAGGCGGAGGCTGACATCCGCCAGCGGGTCGCGGGCAAGCAGGTAGTTATCGGCTTCGGACATCCGGTGTATACGGTATCCGATCCCCGCAACGCGGTGATCCGCTCGGTGGCGAAACAGCTGGCCGATGACGCGCGCAACACCAAGATGTTCGAGATCGCTGACCGCTTGGTGGGAGTGATGTGGGAAGCCAAGCGCATGTTTCCGAACCTGGATTGGTTCTCCGCCGTCTCCTATCACTTAATGGGCGTGCCGACGGCTATGTTTACGCCGCTATTCGCGGTCTCGCGCACGTCCGGGTGGGCGGCTCACGTCATCGAGCAGCGCATCGACGCCAAGATCATCCGCCCCAGCGCCCACTACGTGGGTCCCGAAGACCGGCCTTTCGTAGCCATCGATGAGCGCGAGTGACGCGCACCCAACAACTGCCAATCCGACTGCATGAGAGAGGACGCCATGGCATCCCACGACATCCGAGCCGCCAAGAGGCCCCCCTTCGACCAGGTCGTCGTCGACATCGTCGACTATGTCCGGGACTACGACGTGAGCCGGAGCCGGGAGGCCATGTCCACCGCTCGCTACAGCCTGATGGATACCCTGGGCTGCGGCTTGCTGGCCTTGAGCTACCCCGCATGTACCAAGCTGATGGGCCCCACCGTGCCCGGTGCCTCCATGCCCGGAGGTGCTCGCGTTCCCGGGACCAGCCACCAACTGGAGCCGGTCATGGCGGCCTTCAACATCGGCACGATGATTCGCTGGCTGGATTTCAACGACACCTGGCTGGCGGCGGAATGGGGCCATCCCTCCGATAACCTGGGTGGCATCCTGGCGCTCGCGGATTACCTGAGCCGGCGCAACGTCTCTCAGGGCAAGGCCCCGCTCAGCATGAGCACGGTGCTCCAGGGCATGATCAAGGCCCATGAGATCCAAGGCGTGATCGCCCTGGAGAATGCCTTCAACCGGGTCGGGCTCGACCATGTGATGCTGGTGCGCATCGCCACCAGCGCCGTGGCAGGCGGCCTGTTGGGGCTGAGCCGCGAGGAGCTGCTGAATTTGGTCTCCCACGCCTGGATCGATGGCTCGGCCTTGCGCACCTACCGCCACGCTCCCAACACCGGCTCGCGTAAAAGCTGGGCAGCGGGCGACGCCAGCAGTCGCGGCGTGCGCCTGGCGTTGATCGCCGGCAGCGGCGAGATGGGCTACCCCTCGGCCCTCACGGCGCCGGTCTGGGGCTTCCAGGATGTGCTGTTCCGGGGCGAAGCGCTGAAGTTCTCCCAGGGCTATGGCAGCTACGTGATGGAGAACGTCCTGTTCAAGATCTCATTCCCGGCGGAGTTCCATGCCCAGACCGCGGTGGAGGCGGCCATCACCCTACATCCCCAGGTCGAGGAGCGGCGCGACGACATCGCACGCATCGTCATCGAGACCCAGGAGTCGGGGGTGCGGATCATCGACAAGACCGGCCCCTTGGACAACCCGGCCGACCGCGACCACTGCATCCAGTACATGGTGGCGGTGCCGCTGATCAAGGGCTCACTCAGCGCCGAGGACTACGAGGACGCGGTGGCTGCCGATCCGCGGATCGACGCCCTGCGCGCGCGCATGGAGGTGCGCGAGAATCCTCGCTTCAGCAAGGAGTACCTGGAGCCCGACAAGCGCGCCATCGGCAACTCGGTGCAGGTATTCTTCAAGGACGGCAGCGCCACCGAGTGCGTGTCGGTGGACTACCCCATCGGCCACCGCCGCCGCCGCCAGGAGGGCATCCCGCTGCTGGTGGCCAAGTTCGAGCGCAACATCGCCACCCGGCTTTCGGCTAAGCAATGCCAGGCCGTGCAGGCCATCTGTGTGGACCAGGCCACGCTGGAGCAGACGCCGGTGAACGAGCTCATGGACTTGCTGGTCGTTTGAATGGTGGCGCCGCGGTTCCTAGGCCTACGCCGGACCCCTGGACGCTTGTCGCAAAAGCTCCACATGTTGTAATTTGCCCACATATGGCATATGCTGCGACGCAACATACGCCAGAAATGGG
>Ga0302046_10006262_pt1 | contig 10401 bp, 8 predicted proteins | sample RVTome_11_FD_200261 | JGI IMG/M metagenome (GOLD analysis project Ga0302046, IMG submission 200261) | Soil microbial communities from uranium-contaminated site in the Upper Colorado River Basin, Wyoming, United States - RVT147D111 (version 2) ... | reverse complement strand
GGTGCTGAGCGATCATGCGACGGGAGTGACGGGCATATCGGCTGCGGACGTGGTATCGGACACGCTGCTGGTGGTGACGGGCGCACCGCGGGTAAGCGATGCGGCCGAATTGTCGGTACCGACGACCCGCCTGGTGGATGTACGGACGGGCCGTGTGGTGTGGGAGGGTGTTCGGCCGTACCTGACGGAGTCGTCGGTGACGGTGCACGTCACACTGCAGTTCAGCGGTGTGCGCACGAAAGGTGACACGATTGCCGTGACGCTGCCGCTGGTGGACACGCTGTTCGTGTTCACGCCAGCGTCGCGTGATTCACCGCGCCGGCTGCCCATCGTGTCACGCGTCCTGGCGGCGACGCGTGCGCAGGGCTATCCGGCCCGGGAGATGGCAGCGCTGCGTGAGTGGCTGGAGCAGGCGACGGTGGTGGCGGGCGTGGTGCCGGCCGGGAATGGCGGCTGGTACATCGTGCTGATGCGACCGGGCATGCAGGGGACACGGGGCTGTGGTCTGGTGCTGCTGTCGCGGGCGGGCGAAACGCTCTGGGAGATCGAAGACTCGCCCTGCCTGGTCGAGACGGATGCTGCGGGCCGGCTGTATTTCGCCGAGCCCGGCACGCTCGAGCCGGGGCTTTTCCGCGTGGCCCGGCCGCGCCCAGCGCGCTGACGGCGAAGCTGGCAGGCTGGCGTGCGCGCGTTCGCGCCGGGCGACGTCACGCCGTAATCTTCCCGGCGCAAGCCATCACCTTCACGAAACCCGCTGTGTACGGAGGCCGGGATGCTGCCGGATGAGCGCCTGCAGAGGCCCAACCGTTCGGAATACTACATGGGCATTGCCATGGCGGTCCGGCGCCGGGCCAACTGCGTGGGGAACCGGGTGGGCGCCGTGCTGGTGCGCGAGGATCGCATCATCTCGACCGGCTACAACGGGACGCCGCAGCACATGCGCAACTGCGACGAGGGCGGTTGCGAGCGGTGCGCGAACCGCGACCGCTATCCCCAGTCGGTCGGCTACGACGTGTGCATCTGCGTGCACGCCGAGCAGAACGCACTGCTGTCCGCGGCCCGCTTCGGCATACCGGTCGAGGGTTCCGTGCTGTACACGACGCTGCGACCGTGTTTCAATTGTGCGAAGGAGCTGCTGCAGGCACGAGTGCAGGCCGCCTACTACCTGCACGACTGGAAGCATCCCGATGATGATCTTGCCGCCCAGTATCAGCTGCTCGAGCAGCGATTCCCCGGCGGCGTTGCACACATCGCGATGGAAGACGTGGATGCGGTATGGGCGCTCTCATCGTTGCGAGGGGCCGCAAGGTAGTCAGCCGTTCGTAGTGCTCGAATCAGCTCAATGCGACCGCGATGAACACGATCAGCAGCACGAGCACGATGATGAAGACCGCCTTCTCGATGAACGCCCGCAGGGCGGGCGAGCCGATGATGCGCCGACCGTCCTTGCCGCCGAGGTAGGTCACGGTGAACGTCCGATCGACGTTGATGTGGTGTCCACCGAGCGCACGGGCCCGGTCGAAGAGATCGCGATCGGCGGTCGGTATTTCCGCCGGGTCGGAGTAGAAGCGAGCTGTGACCTGCGCACGATCGGCCGGTCGTTCGCCAATGTCGGGCACTCCGTTCCCGTCTTCGTCGCCCAGCAGTGAGAGCACCCGTTCGTACTGCTCGCGCACAGCCGCCGGCATGGCATCGGGACCGGTGTATTCGACACCGTTGAACACGATCTTCTGGTTCATGGCCGCACGTCTCCCTTCGTTCTCAGGATCGTCCTGCGGCCGGCCGGCCATGAGCGTGACGACCGGACTGCGCGACGCATGGCGGGACCGGGGCCGCTGAGCGCGGGCCTGCTGCTCTGGCGCAATCGCGCCGGCGGGCCCGAAGTACTGCTCGCGCATCCGGGCGGTCCGTTCTGGGCGAAGCGCGATGCGGGCGCCTGGACGATCCCGAAGGGCGAAGTCGAGCCGGGCGAGGATCCGCTGGCCACGGCGCGCCGCGAATTCCGGGAGGAGATCGGCCAGCAGCCTGCCGGACCGTTCCTGCCGCTGGGTGAGATCCGGCAGAAGGCGGGCAAGCGCGTCGTCGCATGGGCCGTCCCCGGTGACCTGGCTGTCGAGGACGTGCACAGCCATTCCATAACGGTGGAGTGGCCGCGCGGGTCCGGCCGGTCGCATACGTTTCCGGAGATCGATCGCTGCGCATGGTTCGATCTCGCGGAGGCGAAACGGCGGCTCAATCCGGCGCAGTCGGCGTTCATCGACGAGCTTGCGCGGCAGCTCGGTCTCCGGGACCCGAAGCTGCCCCGCTGAGGAGGTGGACATGGATGCATTCCGGCGCGATCTGGCTTACGCGTTGCGCACACTGAGCCTGCGCCGTGGTTTCACCATCATCGCGGTGATCACGCTTGCGCTCGGCATTGGTGCGACCACGGCCATCTTCAGTGTCGTGCGCGGCGTGCTGCTGCGGCCGCTGCCGTACCCGCAGTCGGAGCGTCTGGTGATGGTGTGGCAGCAGGCGAGCGAGGACATCGTCATTTCCGGACGATATCTTTCCAGTCCGAATTACGACGATATTCGCGACGAGCTGGACAGCTTCGAGTCGATCGCGCTGGTCAATGGCACGAACCTGACCGTGACGGCGCCCGGTCCGGCACAGCTGGTTCCCGGAGCGCGCGTCACGCCGCACTTCTTCCGCACGTTCGGCGCGGCCCCCGTGATGGGCCGTGAGTTCACGGACGCGGAGGACGTGTACAACGGCCCGGCTGTGGCCGTCGTGAGTGATGGCTACTGGCGCGACGAGCTGGGCGGTCGCACCGACGTGCTCGGTTCCACGCTCGGCATCAACGGCGCAGCGCACGAGATCGTCGGCGTTGCGCCGCGCGGATTCCAGTATCCGGCGGACGCCCGCATCTGGGTGCCCGCCCAGAACAACGACGAGGGGTGCGGCCGTGGCTGCGTGTTGCGCCAGGCCGTCGGTCGGCTGGCCCCGGGGTCGACCGTCGAGAGAGCGCGCGCGCAGCTGGAGACACTGGCGCGCCGTCTCGAACAGGAATTCCCCGCCAGCAACACGGGCACGTCGTTCGACGCGACCTCGCTGCACGACGTGACCGTCGGCGATGTGCGCACGGCACTGCTGATCCTCCTCGGCGCGGTCGGAATGGTGCTCCTGATTGCATGTGCCAATGTCGCGAACCTGCTGCTGGTTCGCGGGCGTGGTCGGGCCACCGAGATCGCGGTCCGTACGACGCTCGGTGCCGATCGCCGCCGCATCGTCTCGCAGCTGCTCACGGAGAACGTCGTGCTGGCCGCGCTCGGTGGCGCGCTCGGCCTGCTGCTCGCCATGTGGGGTGTCAACGGACTTCGCGCGCTCGCGCCCGTCGACATTCCCCGGCTCGATGAGGTCGGTCTGGACGCGCTGACACTCGTGTTCGCAGCCGGACTGGTCGCCAGCACCGTGCTGCTGTTCGGGCTCGCGCCCGCCCTGCACCTCTCGCGCATGGGACTGGTCGCTTCACTGCGCGCCGGCGGTCGCGGCGATGTGTCGAACGGCCGCGGCCGATTCGGCCGCTCCGCCATCCTGGTGGCGGAAGTCGCGCTATCCGTCATGCTGCTGCTGGGCGCCGGCCTGCTGGTCCGCAGCTTTGCGCGCATGCACGACATCCGGCCCGGCTTCGACGTGGCCGGCGTCACGCAGTTCCGCCTGAATCTGCCCAATGCCGCCTATCCGGATCCCGGCGACCGGGTGCGCGCCATGGACGAGCTGCGCGATCGTCTGCTCGCCGTGCCCGGCATCGAACAGGTCGCCGTGATGGTGGCGCCGCCGCTCAGCGGCACGAGCCTGTTCGGCAACTTCGAACGCACGGACCGGCCGCCGGCCGCCTCCGGTGATGAGCCCGGTTTCCATTATCGAATTGTCGACGAAGCGGCGTTCGATGTGTTGCGCATCCCGATCGTCGCCGGACGTTCGTTCAATGCGACGGACCGCCGTGGCAGTCAGGCCGTCGCAATGATCAGTACGGCGACGGCAGCACGGTATTTCCCCGGTGAGGATGCCGTCGGCAAGGTGATCGATGTGGGCATCTCGGCCGGCTATCCCGAGGATACGCCACGCACCGTCGTGGGTGTTTTCAGCGACATCCGCGCTACCCGGATCACGCAGCCGCCGGAGCCGGAGCTGGTGATTCCCTACGCGCAATCGGGAGCCGGCTTTCCCGTCGTTCTCGTGCGCGGCCGCATTCCACCTGCGGACGTTCTCGCGGCGGCCCGGCGCGAGCTGCAGGCGATCGATCCCGATCTGCCACTGATCCGACCGGGCGCCATGCAGGATTTCCTGACGGCACAGCTGGCTCAGGCGCGCTTCTACCTGCTGCTGCTCGCATTGTTCGCTCTGCTCGCCATGGTGCTCGCGGCCGTCGGACTGTACGGCGTCGTCGCCTGGGCGGTGGCCCAGCGTACGCGCGAGATCGGCCTGCGCATGGCACTGGGCGCCCGTGTGCGACAGGTCATCAACCTCGTGCTGTGGCAGGGCATCCGCCCCGCATTGCTCGGACTGATGCTGGGCGTGCTCGGCGCCGTTGCCGCGACCAGGGTCATTCGTGGCCTGCTCTACGAAGTCGCACCGCGCGATCCCGTGACTTTTGCCGTGGTTCCCATCGCATTGATCGTGGTGGTGCTGGTTGCGTGTGCGGTGCCGGCCGCGCGCGCGACCCGGATTCCGCCGGCATCGGCACTGCGCGAGTGATGCCCTTGCGCAATCCTCTGACTGGCACGACCCTGACCCGACCATGATGAGAGCCACGGACATCCGCGTCGCGGCCCGCGCACTCGGTCGCCAGCCCGGCATCGCGCTCATCGCGGTGCTCGCCCTTGCCCTCGGCATCGGTCTGCCTGCCGGCCTCTTCAGCATCATCCGGTCGGTGCTCTGGCGTGGTCTGCCCATCGAAGACAATCAGCACGTCTTGTCGCTCGAGCGCCGGCCCATCGGCGGCAGTGGTGAAGGCTGGGGTGTGCTGCCGCGCGACCTGTCACTGTGGCGCGAGACACAGCGCTCCTTCGAGGAGCTGGCCGCGTTCGATCTGGCCGATGTCGCACTGCGCATCGAGCGGGGCGCCGATCGTGCCCGGGCTGCATTCGTCAGCGCGAATCTGTTCGATGTCCTGCGTGCGCGGCCTGCCATCGGCCGGGCACTGCAGCCGGGCGACGATACACCGGGCGCCGAGCCCGTGACCGTGCTCAGTCAGTCACTCTGGCGCGACCGGTTCCAGTCCGATCCCGGCGTCATCGGCCGCACCGTCTTCGTCGATGGCCGGCCGCACACGGTCGTGGGCGTGATGCCCGAGGGATTCCACTTCCCGATCGAGCAGGACCTCTGGGTGCCGCTCATCCTGCCGGCCGGTGCCGAGCTGGATGCGCAGTTCCCGTCGTTCAACGTGGTGGGCAGGCTGCGACCGGGCATGAGCGAGGACGCCGCGCGCGCCGAGTTCGCACAGATCGCACAGCGCGTCGCCGACCGCTGGCCGGACAGCAACCAGAACATGACCGTGACCATCAAGTCGCTCACTCTGCAGTTCATGGGTGAGACGCCGCAGTTCCAGATGTACGTGCTGCTCGCGGCCGTCATCGGCGTGCTGATCATTGCATGCATCAACGTCGCCAACCTGCTGCTCGTGCGTGCCGTGCAACGTGTGCGCGAGCTGGCCGTGCGTGCTGCGCTCGGCGCCGGCCGTGGTGTCCTGTTCGGACAACTGCTGCTCGAGTCGGCACTGCTCGCCGCCGTGGGTGGCGTTCTGGGCGTCGGTGTTGCGTTCGCCGGCGTGCGCGGCCTGGCCGCACTCATCGGCCCGGACCGCCTGCCCTTCTGGGCCGTGCTCCGGCTGGATGGCCCGACGCTGCTGTTCGTCCTCGCACTCACCATCGTCGCCGCACTCGTCGCCGGTGCCTTGCCGGCCATCCGCGCCACGAAAGCCAGCGTCACGGACATCCTCAAGGATGAATCCCGCGGTGCATCCAGTCTCCGCGTGGGCCGCATCATGCAAGGCATGGTCGTGCTCCAGATCGCCATCTCGCTCGCGCTCGTCATCAATACCGGACTGATGCTCGTCGGCCTGCGCAACGTCCAGCAGGTCGGTCTCGGCTTCGCGACGAACGACGTGGTCACCGCGCAGGTCACGTTCCCCGATGGCTACGATCGCGATGCCCGGCTCCGCTTCTTCACCGATGTCGAACAGCGCATCCGGACCGCAGCCGGTGTGAGCGCGGCGACCATTGCCAGTGCACTGCCGACCGCGCGCGCCGGACTGGTGCGCTTTGCGCTCGATGGTCAGACCTACACGGAGGACCGCAGCCTGCCGGTCACCCGCCGTGTCATCGCGTCCGACGGGTTCTTCGATACCTGGGACGTCCCGGTCATCCGCGGCCGCCCATTCGCCGGCGATGATGCCGACAGCGAGCCCGTCGTCATCGTCAACCAGCGGTTCGCAGTCCGGTTCTTCCCCGGCGGCGATGCGCTCGGCCAGCGCATCCGTCTGGGCAATCTGGACACCGGGGATGCGTGGCGAACCATCGTCGGCATTGCGCCCGATCTGTGGGCCGCTGGCCTCGATGCCACCGATGAGCGCAATCCCGCCGCCGTCTACGTGCCCATCACGCAGACCGTTCCGACCGCCGCGAGCATTGCCGTCCGCGCCGGCACAACCCCGGCGCAGGTCGCCGAAGTCATCCGCGCTGCCGTCGCCGCGGTCGATAACGATGTGCCCGTCTTCGACGTACTCGGTATGCCCGGCGTCATCGAGGACAACTCCTGGTTCTACGGTATGGCCGCCGCCATCGTCGGTGTCTGCGGTTTCGCTGCCCTGCTTCTCGCCATCATCGGTCTCTACGGTGTCGTCGCCTTCGCCGTCGGACGCCGCATCCGCGAGTTCGGCATCCGCATGGCCGTTGGCGCTTCACCAGCGAAAATCCTCGCGCTCGTCCTCGAGCGCGCCGGCATCCAGATTGCCCTTGGCGTCGGCATCGGCGTCCTGCTCGCTTCCGCCATCAGCCGCGCCGTCGCCACACTCATGTTCGACGTCGATCCGGTCGACATCGTCATCTTCGCCACCGTCTCCGCGATCCTCATCCTCGTCAACATCGCGGCGACCTGGATCCCCGCTCACCGCGCGGCGCGCACCGACCCGCTCGTCGCTCTGCGCGCCGAGTAGCGCGCCCGCTGCGACCGCACCCGACCGGCATCCGCGTGACCCGCTGGAACGCGTGGCGCGAGGATGCCGCCGCATGGGCTGCCGGACGACACGCGCCGTTGCGCGGGCTCCTGCTCCTCGCTCTCGCATGGATCTTCTTCCGTCACCTCGCCGACAAGCAGTACACCAGCATCATTGGTGGACTCAATCTCGGCATCCACGAGATCGGACACTTCCTCTTCGCTCCACTCGGTGAGTTCGCCGCCGTCGCTGGCGGTTCCGTTCTGCAATGCATTGTCCCCGTCATCGGCGCACTGATGTTCCTGCGCCAGCGCGACTGGTTCGCCATCGCATTCGCCACCTGCTGGCTCGGTACCAATTTCTTCAATGTCGCGACCTACGCCGCCGACGCCCGGACCAGGGACCTGCCACTCGTCTCGCCCGTTGACGGCGTACCCATCCACGACTGGTTCTATCTCCTCGATCGTACCGGACTCCTCCAGCATGACCAGCTCGTCGCCACATTCTTCCGACTCGCCGCCATTACAACCATGCTCGCCGGACTCGGGTTCGGCGTGTGGCTGGTGCTGATCATGATTCGGACGCGGCTGAACGCGTGAACGGCTTTGCCGGGGCTGGTTTCCGGAGCTGGTTTCCTCGCGGACGTGGGATGGTGGTGTCAGCGGATCGCTTGTCGCTTTCCTGCGCCTCGCCGTGGGCGTGAGTGGTCGTCGGTGCGGCCGCCCAACCTGGTTGAAGGCGGTGAGCCGGAAGAGCTGATCGGGACGTCGGTGTCGGAGGGCTGTTCGAGATGCTGGGTGTGGCGCCTGCGCTGGGTCGCACGTTCAGCGCAGAAGAAGCGGACCCGATGGGCACGCGGGCGGTCGTACTGAGTCACGGTTTGTGGTCGACGCGTTCGGCAGTGATCCGGAGTCAGCACCAGCGCAACGACCAGAAGCGTTGCTCCAAGGAGCGACATCTGGGGTCTCGTGTCGGGCTAACTGTGAGTAGCAGATCCCTGTAACGCTCTTCTCCGCACGCCAACACCTGTGTAACCTGCCTCGCCACGGTTACAGCGCGCATCGAACTGCCACTGCCGCAGGATCTTACGCGGCGTCGCCGGCCTGTGGCAAGGCCATACGCGGGTCCCTGTAACGGCTTACGGGATGAAGCAGTCGATGGCGCCGCTGCCGAACGATGGTCCGCGGTCAGGACGCGTGAGCAGAATCCTGGTGGGTCTTCACTCCTGCCTGCGACGGTTGGTGATAGTTCCTACATGAGAACGGGAGGTCGCACACGAGGACGGGGGGCTGCAAGCCTCAGGGTACCTTCGTCTGGTCCGCCGCACGCGCTACCTGATCGTGGCTAGTTTCGCAATCCGTTGGTGCACTGGGTTTCAGCTATCGTGACAGGATCCCCGACGCGCCACGGAGGCGAAGCGAGGCGCCAGAGGCGCCGACCCGAGCTGGAGTGGCGTGTCCCGTCAGGGCAAGGCGCCGCAGGCGCCGCAGTGGGAATCCGAAGTTATCTGCAGTGTGACCCCCTCTTCCGGTGGCGCTCACTCCGAGTCCAACAAATGACTCGGATCACCGTGCTCAGGAGACGTCACGTACTTCGTAAACCTCGATAGACTGGACGTCCAGCTCATCGGTGGTTACGAGGTAAAGAGTGTTGTCACGCACATAGAATGGCACGCTTGCATCACGCGGCGGCATGTCCGCTTCCCCCAAGAAAGAACCGTCATCTTGAAACACATTCAGACGGAAACCCGATGGTGACGCGATCTCTATCCACAGGCGCCCAGCCTCATCGGACGCGATCGCGCGTACCGCCGGCAGATGTTCCGGGTGGGGGAGCTCGCACGCTTCACTCCGATCTCGCGGAAGCCATAGATCGCCATTCGCCTCTTGCTGAATTGCTCTGAACTCGACGACCTCCGGCAGCGATTCCCAACGTTCATCCGTCAGGGCTATCGGCGGCATGTTGCGCGTGAGTTGCCGGACGGACTCGCCAGTGCTTGGATCGAGAATCTCAATGACGAACGAATCCCGGTGCGCAACTGCCAAGGAGCCGTTGGAGAGGAACGCCTCTCGTGGGAACCAGCTCCGAAGGGGAATGCCGAGGATATGGATTGCACCGCTCGGTGCTTCGCAGTCCATGCTTTGCGGCCAGATGACCGAGTCGCGTGGCATGGGAAGCGGGGTCGGCGCGCCTGCTCCCTCAAATGCCGCGAACTGCAGCGCTGGCGCGGGTCGGGGCACACCGGCTGCTCCAATCGGCGGGAAGATGACTTCTCGAGCAAAGAGCTGATTGCCACCGGTCAGCAGTGCGGATCCTGAGAATCTGCCATTGGGCCACGATATGGTACCGACAACTGCTCCAGATGCGTCGAAAAGCGTGATCTGCTGGTTCCGCCAGTCAAACGTGTGCAACCTTCCATCGATCCAGGCTAGCGTTCCGCGTAATCCGCGGAACTCACCGGGTCCCGCACCGATCCGCCCAATCACACTTCGTCGGGTGCCGTCCGCGTTTATCGATACAATCTCCTGCGCTTGAACGTCAGCGACATAGATCGTGCCATCGCCTGCGGCGACGATTCCACCGATGCGCCCGAAGTCCACCGCACTGCCGTCCACCGCCGTCCTCAACTCGAGGCTAAGTGATGGTCCCGCTTGAGCGTCATTAGGGCGATCCGAACCAGAACCACAGGCGACCACCATCGAACTGCTGAGGCCCAGCACAGCCAGCCAGCGCCACCAACGCGGTGCGACCTTGGCGTTGCTGAAAGGGGCGTCAAGCAGCCCATTCACTTGGCGTAGGGCGAGGCGATACCGTGCGAATCTCATCGCGCGCTCTCTCGTCAATCAAGTGTGGTGACCTGCTACGGATGCGATCTGCATCATCCGCAGTAAACCCTCTTCTGCGGCAATGGCTCTCGGCATCGATATCCGTTCGGACAACCCCGGGGTCACATTGGAGCTAACGTCTCGGCTGCTCACGAAGTCCCGGAGCCGACCGCAGGGCGACGCAGGGATTTCCGCGCCCATCCCGAACGCTACCCCTTCACAACCTGCGCGGCAAGCCGCGCGGAGCGCCGCGCTGATCTTATAAAGCGTGAGACGTCGTGTTAGCTGATGCACCGCGCGCCTGGCTGCCCAACGACCACTCTTCGGGTGACGTTCAAGCAGCCGGCCTCGGTCAGCCCGGCCAGGGTGCCATGTACT
>Ga0302046_10006260_pt1 | contig 10404 bp, 11 predicted proteins | sample RVTome_11_FD_200261 | JGI IMG/M metagenome (GOLD analysis project Ga0302046, IMG submission 200261) | Soil microbial communities from uranium-contaminated site in the Upper Colorado River Basin, Wyoming, United States - RVT147D111 (version 2) ... | reverse complement strand
CGGCGACTTCTCGCAAGGAGGACGCCGCTGGCACCATCAGTTCCACCTCACCGCCGACCTGCCGGAGGCGCTGACCCGGGGACGCGAGGAGGTCTACCTGTCCTGGTTCTACCGCACCTTCGCCTACCGACCGGACGCCATCGGCGAAGCCGATCTGAGAGAGTACCTGCGCACCTATACGCAGCCCGGGGCCATGCGGGCCGGCTTCGCCTATTACCGCGCCATCGACCGGGACGTTGCCGACAACCGGGAGACCATCGCCCGGTTCAAGCTGCCGATGCCGGTGCTGGCGATCGGCGGCGGCGTCGGCTATCCGCACGGCCGCGGCCGCGGCAGGGAACCGGAGCAGTCCCTCCGCCGCGTGGCGCTCGACGTGCGCGGCGAGGTCTTCGCCGATTGCGGTCACTTCATTCCCGAAGAGGCGCCTGGCCTCTTGAACCAACGCCTGCTCGCCTTCTTCGCCGAGGACGCCGCCTAAGGTTCGCCTCGCGGGGCGGGCTCCGCTGCGGCATAATCGAACAAGCGTTAGAATTGCCGTGGACAGGAGGCGCCATGCGCATTCGCGTCAACCCGGATTTGTGCCAGGGGCACAATCGCTGCAAGGCGCTGGCGCCGGAGCTTTTCGAGCTCGACGAGATCGGCAACGCGGCCGCCGGCTGGCCGTTGACCGGTACTGTCGCCGACCAGGCCGGCCTGGAGGCGGCGCTGCCGGCGATCCGCGCCGGCGCCGGACCGGTCTTCCACAGCATCAAGGTCAAGGCCGAGGATCTGCCGCTGGCCATGCCGCCCAAGGACGGTGCCTTCCTGAAGGACCGCTTCCGCCTGGCGCTACTGGGACGCGCCTGAGCGAACCCCGCCGGTGGCGAAGTCGGGGTGGACCTCGCTCGCGCGCAGGCCGCGCACGTGATAGGTGACCAGCGCCCGCAGCATGCCGCCGACCGATTCCGCCTGCAGAAGCTTGCCGGTGCTGGCGAGCGAGCTGATGCCTTGCGTGGCGGCCCAGAGTATGCGGGCGGAGTGGTCGCGCTGTTGCGCCTCGTCGGGACCGAAAAGCGGCGCCAGGGCGGTCGAGATCAGGCCCAGAAGCTTCTGCACGCGCTCGTGGAACCAGTCGGGCAGCTCGTGCTCCTCCGGCAGCGTGTGCTCGAACAACACGCTCCATAGCCGGGGCCGTTCGCGGATGAAGACGATGTAGGCGCGCGCCAGCGCCAGTATCGCCGTCTCGGGATCGGGATCCCCAGGCAACGGCTTCAAGTGCTCGTACAGCGCGTCCAGCGTGCGCCCATTCATGGCCACGATGACGTCGTCCAAGTCCTTGAAAACATTGTAGATCGAGCCGGGCGAGTAACCGGCGCGCCTGGCGATGGCGCGTGCCGTCAGACCCTTCAGGCCGTACTCAGCGGCCAACTCTTGCGCCGCTTCCAGGATCAGTTCCTGCAGCTCCGCGCGCGAATGCTCTCCACGTGGCGGCATGTCCCCTCGCGTTACGATCCGATGGCGCTCCTGTGAATTTAATTTGAACATCGTTCAGTTCAAGTAAAATATCTGAACGCCGTTCAGTTACGAGTTTCTCAATTGCGCCCTCCGGCGCGGACGGCAATGCGAGGGCGGCCCGCCAACTCGGGGAAAGATGACGGCGGTACGGAGTGTCAGTCGGCTTCTAGCACCACGAGGGTGGCTGACCGTCGGTCGGTCCAACTTGAAGAACATGGAGCTATCGACATGAGGAAACTGTTCGGTGTCATGTTGGCGGTAGCGATCGCAGTCCTGCCGACGGCCGGCTGCGTCGCGCACCGTCACGGCGAGCCCAGTCCTGCCGAAGGTTTCGGGCAGGCGCTCGGCTACCTGATCTTTTCGCCGGTTCTGATCGTCGCGGGCCTCATCGAGGGTATCGCCTCGGCGCCGTATCTGATCGAGGCCGACCTGCACGACATGAACCGCGAGATGGAACGGTCGAACGCCAACGTAAGCCTCGACCGGACCTATCGCTATGCCTACGGCCGCAACCTGGAAAGCGTCCCCAAGAGTGGCGATACCGGCAAGGTGTTCCGGCACATGAGCGAAGCCACGGGTCACTTCCAGGGCGTGCTCAGGGGCTACGGCGTCGAGGATTACGACCGCTACGTGCTGACGGCGGTGCGCACCGCCGACCGGCACGGCTACACGCTCTACGCGCTGGTCTACCGGCCGACCCCGGAGATCCGCGTGCTCGGCGCCGACGGCCGCCTCCGTCTGCTGACGCCGGCCGACCGCGATTACTACCGGCCCTACGAGCGCGATGCCGGCGGACAGTCGCTCGACGTGGTGCTGGACTGGGCCGGCGTGCCGCGCAGCAGCATCAAGACCCAGAAGGGACAGGCCATCCTGCTGACGCTGGCGGCCAATTCGGTGCTGATCAACCGGCGCAGCGACGGCTATTGGGAGGTGGAGCGGCGCTGGGTCGCCGGCGACTTCGAACGCATCGTCGCCGAGCGCAAGGCACAGCTCGATGGCCGTATGGCGTTGTCGAGCTGAGGCGGGACATCCACGACGGTTCGCCACGAAACCGTCATTTCATCAGGGAGAGACAGAAATGTTGCGCTTGCTTGCGGTTGTGCTGCTGGGTGCTGTGTTGGCGGGCTGCTCGACGTCGGTGGTGACGAAGCAGGAAATGCCGTCGGAAATCCGGGCGGACGTCAAGGTCGCCGAGCTCAAGGTCGAGGTGCCGGACCATGTCGCCGGTCCCGCCGACCTCGGCGCGCGCTTCGAGGATGCGGTGCGCAAGGCAATCGCCGAGCGCAAACGCGAGGGCGCCTCGGAGGTGCGGCTGGAGTTGACGGTCACCAGGTTCGAAGTCGTCGGCCAGGGGATGCGCTTCTTCATCGGCGCCTTTGCCGGTGCCAACAAGATGGCGTCGATGGTCTCGGTGGTCGACCTCAAGACCGAGAGCACGGTCGGCAAGTTCATCGTCGAGCGCGAGGCCAATCCCGGAGGCTACGGGGTCTTCTACGATCAGGCCCAGGCGACAATCGAAGCCACGGCCGACGGCGTCGCCGACGGTCTCTTCGGCACCAAGCCGGAGTAGAACGGCGACCGATGCCCTTGTCGGGGGCCGCCGGCCGGGCGGTCCCCGACCTTTCCTGCCTCGCCTCAGCCGGCCCGGGCGCCGGCCCGCATCGCGGCGCGGCGCTTCAGCAGGGTCACCACAAACACCGATACAGCGGCACCGACACCGGCAAGGCCGATGCCAACGGTGCCGAAGATCGCCAACATCAGGGCGCCGAAGAAGTCGCGGCCAACGGCCAGCACCGTCCTGGGCTCGGAGCGGTCGTCGGCATAGCGTGCCGTCAACCGGTACATGCCGGGCGCCGCCACCTCGAAGCTGAAGATCGAGACGCCGGCGTGGCCGCCGAAATCGTAGCTGGTGTTGGCGCCGGGCGCGGCGAGGGCGACTTGCCGCTGACCTTCGAGCCGCAGCACCGCCACGGTCAGGCCGGCGATGTCGTCGGCCCGATAAATGGTGCCGTCGATGCTGCTCCGCGCCTCGTGGAAGATCGTATAGTGGCCGGCCACGGCGAGCCTCAGCTCGGCGCTGCCCGGGACAACGACGCGGGCCAGGCTGCCCTCGATCTCGGCGACGCGCGGCAAGAGGAACAGTACCGCGCCGCCGATCCCGGCGGTAAGGCAGAGCAGCGCGGCTCCGTACCAGATTCGGCTTGGCATTACTTGGTGTCCCGTTCTGCGGTCAGCGATGTTATCCGCTGCGCTGGCGACATGGCAGCGTCCTTCAACGGCAAACACGCTTGCGCTTCCGATTTGCCGGCACCGGCCCGCGGCGCCTTCACTCATCTCCCGCCGCGGAAACCATCCTGCAGTTCGCGGAAGCGCTGCACATAACGCGCCAGGCGCACGGAGTCCTCGGGCAAGGTGAGCACCGGCTTGCCGCTGCCGGTGACCATGACCCGCCGGCCGGCCCCGCCGCCAGGCATGTCGAGATAAGGTTCGAAGTGTGGGCAGTGCACGTGCGGCAGCGCCACCGAAAGGCGGGCATATTCCTCGGTCGGGAACTGGTTGCTGAGCTCCAACTCCTGAAGCTGCGTCAGCCGCGCCACCGGGGCGAGAGACCGGTCCCCGACACGGATGGACTTGAGACAGAGGCCTTGCAGGTTCCGCAGCGCCGCCAGCGGCGCCAGCGTGTCGGGCTTCAGCGTGCTCCACATGCCGCCCGACAGCTCCAGGATGCGGAGTTCCCGCAGCGCCGCGATCGCGGAGAGATCGCGCAGCTTGGGGCAGTGCGACAGGCAGAGCAGCCGCAGGCCCGCCAAGGCCTCGAGAAAGGCGAGGTCCGAGACCTTGGTGTTCCATCGGATCTCCAGCGCCTGCAGCCGACTCAAGCCCGCGAGCGGCGACAGATCGGCGACGCGCAAGCCGTCGAGATGCAGGTAGAGGGGGTCGATCAGCGGCAGGACCGCCTTGAACTGCCGCTCGTTGACATCGCCCAGCCAGAGCGCTTCGACGGGCGGGAATGCGGCCAGGCGGTCGATATTCAGGGTCTGTCCCAGGATCGCCAGTCGCGAGGGCGGCCGGTCCAGCGCCGCCAGGTCCCCGGTGACCGGCGGCGGCACCGTCATCCGCATGGAAATCAGATCGTCGATGGCCATGACGTCTCGCGGGCCGTCGCGGCGGCGGCGGGGCCGTCGGCCCCGGTCAGACCACCTTGACGCTGCCGGCGTCGGCCAGCGCGTCGAGCATGCCCTTGACCGTCGCTTCGTCCATGTCGCGGGTGATGAAGACGACGCGCGTCCGCCGGTCCTCGCTCGGCCAGGCCTCGAGCTGCACCGGCGGGTGGAAGAGGTGCTGCACGCCGTGGATGACCACCGGCTTGTCGCTCTCCTGCACGTTCAGGATGCCCTTGACGCGCAGCATGTCCTCGCCGCGATAGGTTGCCAGCAGCTCCAGCCAGGTGGCGACGTTGTTCCAGGCCAGCGGCTCGTCGAGGGTCATGCAGAAGGCGCGGATGCGGTGGTCGTGGCGGTTGACGTCGTGCGGGTCCTGGCCTTCGCGACCATGGACGTGGCCGTGGCCGTCGTCGTGCTGGTGATGCCCGTGCTCATGGCCGTGCGGCTCGGCGTAGGCCTCTTCCTTGAGCCAGCGTTGCACGTCCAGCGTCTTGGTCTCGGGATTGTAGAGGCCGGCCTCGAACAGCACCTTGGGGTCGATCTCGCCGAAGGCGGCCGAGCCGATCTCGGCCCCGGGGTTCAGCTCCTTCAACCGGGCGCTGAGGCCGGCGACGGCCCGGTCGTCGGAGAGGTCGACCTTGGTCAGCACGATGCGGTCGGCGACGGCGGCCTGCTTCACGCTCTCCATGTGGTTGTCGAGGGTGGCGGCGCCGTTCACCGCGTCGACGGTGGCGATGACGCCGTCGAGCCGGTAGCGGCTGGCAAGCAGCGGGTCGGCCATCAGCGTGTGCAGGATCGGCGCCGGGTCCGCCAGGCCCGTGGTCTCGATCACCAGGCGGTCGAAACTCGGCACCTCGTTCCGCGCCCGGCGGATGTAGAGGCCCCTCAAGGTATCGACGAGGTCGCCGCGGATGGTGCAGCAGAGGCAGCCGCTGGCCATCAGCACGACGTCGTCCTTGGCGCTCTCCACCAGGTCGGAGTCGATGCCGATCTCGCCGAACTCGTTGATCACCACGGCGGTCTTGGCCATGCCGGGATGCTGCAGCAGCTTGTTCAGCATCGTCGTCTTGCCGCTGCCGAGAAAGCCGGTGATGACCGAGACCGGCAGCATCTCGTGGTCCTGTTCCATGGTGCGCTCTCCGTTGCCTCGCCGGCGGTATAGCATGGCCGGGGTGGAAGTGGCGACGGGAGGGAGCGCGATGACGGCGCTGCCGGAACTGTTGATCGACGGGCCGAGGCGGGCGGAGCTGACGCTGGCGCTGGCGCACGGCGCCGGCGCGCCGATGGACAGTCGCTTCATGACGGCCATTGCCCGCGGCATCGCCGCCGCCGGCATCCGCGTCGTCCGCTTCGAGTTCCCCTACATGGCGGTGCGCCGTGCCGGCGGGGGCAAACGCCCGCCGGACTGCCAGCCGGTGCTGCTCGATTGCTGGCGCCGGGTGATCGGGCACCTCGGCCCCGAGCGGCTTGCCATCGGCGGCAAGTCGATGGGCGGGCGGATGGCGAGCCTCATCGCCGACGAGACCGGCGTGCGCGCGCTCGTCTGCCTCGGCTATCCCTTCCACGCTCCCGGCAAGGCCGATCGGCCGCGTACCGCGCATCTCGGCGAGCTGAAGACGCCGACGCTGATCTGCCAGGGCACGCGCGATGCCATGGGCGGGCGCGAGAGCGTCGCGGGCTACCGCCTGTCGCCGGCGATCCGCATCCATTGGCTCGAGGATGGCAACCACGACCTGGTGCCGCGCAAGGCGTCCGGCCGCACGGGCGGAGAGAACTGGGCCGAGGCCATCGCCGCCATGACGGGTTTCCTGAGGGGTCTTTGAGCCGGTGCCGGCGGCGGCTATGCTCTGCCGCGTTCCAGTTCGAGGCAGCCATGACCCACCACCACCTCTCCCTCTGGGGCGCCTTCAGCGCCCAGGTCGAAAACGGCCGCGTCGTCGGCGTCGAGCCCTTCGCCGCGGACGAGGCGCCCTCGCCGCTGTTGCAGTCGATCCCCGACGCGGTGCACAGCGAGGCGCGCATCGACCGGCCTTACGTGCGCGAGGGCTGGCTGGCCGAGGGGCCGGGCGGCCGGTGCGAGAAGCGCGGCGGAGAGGCCTTCGTCGCCGTCTCCTGGGAGAAGGCGGAGGAGTTGGTTTCGGGCGAGCTCCGACGCGTCATCGACGCGCACGGCAATACCGCCATTTACGCCGGCTCCTACGGCTGGGCCAGCGCCGGACGGGTCAACCGCGCCAACCCGCTGCTGCACCGCTTCCTGAACTGCCTCGGCGGCTTCACCGCCTCGAAGCAGAGCTATTCCATCGCCGCGGCGATGACCGTGGTGCCGCACATCGTCGGCGACATGAGCCCGATGAGCGGGCGGATGTCGAGTTGGGACGGCATCGTCCGCGACAGCGAACTCTTCGTCGCCTTCGGCGGCCTGCCGCTCCGGAACGACCAGGTCGGCACCGCCGGCGCGGCGACGCACGAGCTGGAACCCTGGCTGCGGCAGGCGGCGGCGAAGGGCATTGAGTTCGTCAACGTCTCGCCCTTCCGCGACGACATGCCGGCCTTCCTGAGGCCGGACTGGCTGGCGCCCAGGCCCGGCTCCGACACCGCGCTGATGCTGGGGCTGGCGCACACGTTGGCGACCGAGGACCTGCACGACCGTGCCTTCCTCGACCGTTATACGGTCGGCTACGCCGCCTTCGAGGACTACCTGACCGGCCGCGCCGACGGCCGGCCCAAGGACGCCGACTGGGCCGCCGCCATCGCCGACCTGCCGGCCGACGCCATCCGTGCCCTGGCCCGGCGCATGGCCTCGAAGCGGACCATGCTCTCGATCAGCTATTCCCTGCAGCGCGGCGAGCACGGCGAGCAGCCTTACTGGATGCTGATCACGCTGGCGGCGATGTTGGGACAGATCGGCCTGCCCGGCGGCGGCTTCGGCCTCGGCTACGGCTCGATCGCCGGCATGGGCATGCCGCGCGGGCCGCTGGTGATCCCGCGCATGCCGATGGGACAGAATCCGACCGGCAGCTTCATCCCCGTTGCCCGCGTCACCGAGCTCCTGGAGAGCCCCGGCCGCGAGTACGACTACAATGGCGAACGGCGCACCTATCCCGAGATCCGCCTGGTCTACTGGTGCGGCGGCAACCCCTTCCACCACCACCAGGACCTGAACCGGCTGATCGCGGCCTGGCGCCGGCCCGAGACCATCGTCGTGCACGAGCCCTGGTGGACGGCGACGGCCAGGCATGCCGACATCGTGCTGCCGGCGACGACGACGCTGGAGCGGAACGACCTCGGCGTCGGCGAACGCGACCGCTACCTGACCGCCATGCAGCAGGCGATTCCGCCGGTGGGCGAGGCGCGCAACGACTACGACATCTTCGCCGCCCTCTCGCGCCGCCTCGGCGCCGAGCAGGCCTTCACCGAGGGCCGCGACCAGATGGCCTGGGTGCGCCACCTCTACGACGTCGCCCGCCAGCAGGCGGCGCAGTACGACGTCACCTGGCCGGACTTCGAGAGCTTCTGGCAACAGGGCCATGTCGAGATGCCGCTGCCCGAGGCGCCGACCGTGCTCTACGAGGCCTTCCGCGCCGAGCCTGAGGCCAACCCGCTGAAGACGCCGTCCGGCCGTATCGAGATCGTCAGCGGGACCGTCGCCGGCTTCGGCTACGACGACTGCCCGGGCCGGCCGACCTGGCTCGAGCCGACGGAATGGCTCGGCGCCGCCAAGGCGGCGACCTACCCGCTGCACATGCTGTCGAGCCAGCCGAGGACGCGGCTGCACAGCCAGATGGATCAGGGCCGCACCAGCCTCGCCGACAAGATCGCCGGGCGCGAGCCGGTTTACATTTCGTGCGCGGATGCCGAGGCGCGCGGCATCGCCGACGGCGACGTCGTGCGCATCTTCAACGAGCGCGGCCAGGCGCTGGCCGGCGCCCGCGTTACCGAGGCGCTGCGTCCCGGCGTCGTGCACTTGGCCACCGGCGCCTGGTACGACCCGGCCGAGCCGGGCCGGCTCGGCAGTCTCGACAAGCACGGCAACCCCAACGTGCTGACGCTGGACAAGGGCACCTCGAAGCTGGCGCAGGGGCCGAGCGCGCAATCGGCGCTGGTCGAGATCGAGCGCTACCGGGCCGAGCCCCCGCCGATCACCGCCTTCACGCCGCCGACGCGAAGGTGACGCGGAGTGCCGGAGTCCGACGCGTCTAATCCTTGGCCGCCGCCGGCGGGACAGCAGGCCGGCCGTATTTGCGCAGGCCGAGCCAGCCGCGGATGCCGCCGAGGCAGAACAGCACGAGCAGGACCGTGAGCACGATGCCGGCGCCGCCGGGGGCGCTCAGCAGCTTCAGCAGCGCTTCCAGGAGACCCCAGACGCAGACCACCAGCACGGCCCAGCCGTAGCCCCGCCGCGGCAGGAACCAGAACGCCAGCGCCAGCAGGATCAGGACGGCGTAGATGAAGACGATGCCGATAAGCTCGGCTTCGTCCTCGAACGGGGTGCCGTCGGGGTAGCGGCCGGTGGCGAAGGCGAGGACGAGCGCGAAGCCGTAGCCGATGGCGATCAGCAGGCCCGCCCATTGCGCCAGCTGCATCGCCTGCAAGGCGCTCGCCGCGTCGTCGATGCGCGGCCACAGGGTCTTCCTGAACTTCTCGGACCGGCCGCGATCCGGCATGGCCTCCCCCCTTCGCGCGGTCGTGGCGAAGGGCGGCATCCTAGCACGGCTGTCGCCGGGATTGCGGCACAAGCCTGGTCGAGGTGCGTCGGTGTCGGGGCGGCGGCGAAAATTGGCGCTGCGGCTACAGCGTCACGTGCCGGGCGCGGACGCCGCGTTCGATGGCGGCGGCGGTGAGGCGGTCGAGCTGCAGGCGATGGCGCAGGTGCTCCAGCATGCGGATCTCCATCTGCTCGACGTGCAGGTCGGCGGCGGCGATCTCGCAGGCGATGGCGTAGGCGGTCTCCGCCAGCTTGGCCGGCAGCGAGGCGACGATCAGGTCGAGCACCGACTCGATGCCGTCCTCGCGGGCCAGGCGCGCGGCGCAGTCCTCGGCGGTCGGTATCAACTCGTCCCGGTCGAAGCCCTCGAATACCGGCAGCGTGCGCACGATGTCGCCGATGCCGCGCATTTCGTTGTCGGTCATGTCGCGGTCGACGGCGCTCACCAGCACCATGATGTAGATCAGCGCGGTGTGCGGGCTCAACAAGTCGTCGTTCATGGCTGCGGACCTCCTGGCGGGCGCGAACATACGGGCGCACCCGGCGCCGGGCAAGGGCGCCGGTCCGGATTTCCCGTCGCCAACTCCGGGTCGGCGACGTGCAACTTTTGTTCGGAGCTGGGCACCCGTTCCCCTTCCCAACCACCCGTAAGGTACCGTGACCGCCCGAGCGGAAAAGTCCTATCCCCGCACCAGGAAATCGCGGGTCAGCGCGACGGCTTCCTTGAGGCCGAGACGATGCACCTCGACGCCGTCGGGCCAGGCGGTGGCGAGACGGCTCGGCAGCATGGCGTCGAGCATGACGAAGACGCCGCGGTCGCCGGCCGAGCGGATCAGCCGGCCGTACGCCTGCTTCAGGCGGAGCCGCGTCACCATGTCGTCGTAGGCGGCACCGCCGAAGGCCGCCCTGCGGGCGCGGTGCAGGATGTCGGGGCGCGGCCAGGGCACGCGATCGAAGACGATGAGGCGGAGCGAGCGCCCAGGCACGTCAACGCCGTCGCGCACCGCATCGGTGCCGAGCAGGCAGGCGTCGGCCTCGGCG
>Ga0302046_10006259_pt1 | contig 10405 bp, 10 predicted proteins | sample RVTome_11_FD_200261 | JGI IMG/M metagenome (GOLD analysis project Ga0302046, IMG submission 200261) | Soil microbial communities from uranium-contaminated site in the Upper Colorado River Basin, Wyoming, United States - RVT147D111 (version 2) ... | reverse complement strand
CGCCGAAATCCTGGGACATGAGCAGGCCGAGCAAACGCTTGGCGAGATCCTCGACCAAGAGCATGGGGCCGACCAGGCGCTGAACGACTTGGCCGAGGGCGGATTGCTCGAGGCCGGGCTGAATGAGCAGTCCGTGTCGGGCTCCAGCGGCTCCTAGCCCGCAGGCATTCAGCGCCCTATCGGGAATCTTGGCATTCGGCCGGAGGATGCCTGGACGCCAAGCAGACTAGCCGCTGACGACCACCAGGGCCTCAACGCTGCGAGCTATCGTGCCCTGCGGCCACCGGACGGGCAGCACCTTCCAGCTGGCGCCGCCATCTCCCGAGCGGAACAGCCCATGGTTGTTGGCGGCGTAGAAAACGCCGGGTTCGTCCGGGTGCGTCGCCAGCCGGCTGGCGACCGTCCCGCTGGCCGGTGGCAGACCGTCCATCGCCAACTCGAAGGCGCCCCCACCCGTCTTGCGGTAGACGTAAGCTTCGGCATTGCCCGACCGATAGGCGACGTACGGGCCGGAGGCGGCCGAGACGACAACCGTTTCCGGGTTGCCCGGATCGACGGCCACCCCGACCAGGTAGCCATGCCCCAGCCCTTCCATCGGCCGCGACCAGCTCAGGCCGCCATCCAGGCTTTCGAAATAACCATCGCCGGCCGCCGAGTACAGACGGTCGGGCAGCGAAGGATGGGTGGCGGCCGTATGCGTGTCAATCGGCCCGCCATCAACCCGGTCGTGCCAGGATTGGCCGCCGTCTTCCGAGCGCAGCAGCGCCCCGGCCTCAATGGCCACGTACAACCGGCCCGGCTGGTGTAGATCGCAGCTAATCCAGCGAACGTGATGGCTGTCCGGCTTGGGCGGGAAGCTCCAGGCAGAAGCCGACTCGACTTCGAGCATAGCCGGCAGCAACCGCCAGGTCTGCCCGCCATCGTCCGAGCGGGACAGCGTGCTGGGCTCCGTGCCGGCGTAGACCGCGCCCGGCGTTGAGCCAGCGGCCGGCTCGACGGCGACGGCCGTGATTTCCTGGAACGGCAGCCCGTCGCCGACCGGCTGCCAGCTTCGGCCGGCATCGACGCTGCGCCACAGGCCATGGCCCCAAGTCCCGGCATACAGTCGGGCCGGCTGGCCTCGATCGACGGCCATGCACTCGGGCGATTTGCCTTGCAACCCAACTGTCACCGCCGGGCCGCCGTCAAGCCGCACAATCAACAGGCCACCCCCTCCAATGATCCCCAAGACTGTCATGGCTGCCTCCTAAGACTGGTGTGGCTCCATCTGCGAGTTCGCGCCTATACCCAGGGTAACCTTCTTCGGCCACGAGGCGAGGCCGTTCAAAGCCAACCACGGCATTGCGCCACCGAGCGACACGTTACGGGGGCGTGCCGATCCCGCAAGTCGGCCAGGTCGAGCGCCAGGCTCACATCCGAACCGCACCGATACAACGTATAGGCATTATCTTCAACTTTTGGACATGGATTTGTCGTAGAGTTGGCCTTTAACGTAGCGCAAACAGGAGATCTGCATGGCACGAGCTTTCCAATTGGCCCTAACTCTTGTCCTGCTACCGACAGCCCTGCTGGTCGGTTGCAGCCCGGCCGCCTTGCCGAGCGACGGCGCGACCGGCGCAACAGCGCAGGGCCTGCCAGCCGCCTCCGAGACGCCGGCGGTTGTCGTCCAGGCCGACGACCCCATGCCGGCTGCTTCCCTGGCCGCTGATCAAGCTGGTTTCCAGATCGTGCCAGGCGAGTCCCAGGCCAGGTTTATCGTTGACGAGGTGCTGTTCGGCCAGCCGAAGACCGTCGTTGGCACCACCTCGGACGTAACCGGTACGATTTACCCGGATTTCGAATCGCCCGCCAGCACTACCGTCGGCACGATCACGGTTGACTTGGCTACGCTGCTCACCGACAACAACAACCGCACTCGCCAGGTACAGACCAGCATCTTGCAGACTTCGCTGGAGGGCAATCGCTACGCACGATTCAAACCGACCGCGCTCGATGGGCTGCCGGAGAGCATTGCACTTGGCCAACCCTTCTCATTCCGCCTCTCGGGCAATCTGTCCATCCATGGCGTCACGCTGCCAAAGATGTTTGAGGTTGCGGCAACAGCGATTAGTGATTCGCGGTTGGAAGGCATAGCCAGGCTTGTGATTCGGTACGAAGAATTTGCTGTCCAGATTCTTCGCCTGCCGCTTCAGGTCGCCTCCGTATCCGACGAGGTGGTCTTGGAGCTCGAGTTCGTCGCCATCGGTTCGTGAAACCCGGGCGGACCGCGTCAGGTCATCCCTATCCACTCGAGGATGACCGCGTGACGGGCGGCCCAACGTCTGCTACGATGGGTCGCAGTTGGCCCTCAGGCACCGGGAGAAGGCTTGGGTGGTCTCTCCATACAGTGCGACAAGTACCAGCTGTCTACCCGCCCGACCGGCCCCTGTGGTCATGGCCGGCGTCTTCGCTGGCCTGCAGCTGCTCATGCTCTGGAGTTCGTCCGCCTTGCCCGGGCTGACGCCTGCCCACCGCCATATGGTGGTCTCGGCAGGCAGCTATCAGCAGATAGCCGAGGCGCTCTCCGATCCCAGCCACAGGCATACCGCCGGCGAAAGCCATCATCACCAACCCGTTCCAGGCGACCAGGTTGGTCCGCAAGTCGTATCGATTCCAAGCGTGTCGGCCTGGGCCAGCCTGACTGTCTTCGTGGTTCTGGTTGACCTTGCCAGCAAGCCACTCAACGGGATCCAGGACACAGCCCGAGTTTTGTGGCCTTACTGCCCGCCGGTCTGCTGGTCCCCGGCCTGGATTGGCAAGACCCCGAACCCTCCTCCAAGACTGGCAGCCTGAGCCTCAGTCGTGCGAAGTCAGCCGCCGGATCCCCCATGGGAATGGCAGCTGCTATCTGGCGTTCTCCGGGCGAATTCGAGTCAGCTGATCGACTTTGGCCCCTGCCAGTCTGCAATGCGGAAGGTAGCAAAGTGAAGCGTCTCATCCTATTGGCCGCACCTGTAATAGTTGTGCTGGCTGGTTGCCAGCCTCAGGCTGCCGCATTTAACGAGAGCGCGGGTGCGCACAGCGACGGCTCGAAGCACGAAGTAGCCGTCACCCAGTATCTGATCGACACCGCCGGCTTCCATGCAATCGATTCGGAACTTGAGCAGACCGGCGAAATCCAAGCTGGTTATCTGGGGACCGTCGGCCGCGTGTCCAAGCTGGTCGAGCACACGGCCTGGCCGGCTGAGCTCGAAGAGCCAGCGGCCAGGTTTCAGGCGGCGCTGACCGCTTTACTCGAGGCGCTTGAGGGCGAAGAGTCAGCGGCCGCCGCAGAGGCCGCCTCCGAGGCACATGCTGCACAGCACGACCTGTCCCACGCCATCGACAATTGGCTCAGCGGCGATGAGGCTGCCCACGATAAACCGGACGGCGATGAAGGCAGTGACGACGATACGTAAACGCTGGTCAGCGGCCGCCTTCGGGTTGATCCTGCTTCTGCTCTTGCCGCAGTTGGCCTGGGCGCACGCCAGCTATCGGCGTTCGGAGCCAGGGGATGGGGCGGTGGTGGCCGCCCCTCCCCGTCAGGTCGATATCTGGTTTTCCCAGCAGCTGTTCCGACAGGAGGGCCAGTACGGAATTGAAGTTCTTGGGCCGGAAGATCTGCCGGTCCACGCCGGGCAGGCCATCATCGATGATGATGACCGGTCTCACATGTGGGTCGGATTGATCGATGGACTGACTCCGGGCGAGTACGAGGTGGTATGGTGGAACCTGTCGGCCGAAGATGGGGATAGCGAGGAGGGCGCCTTCACCTTCCACTTCGATCCGGCGGCGCAGGTGACCTCGACTCCAATGCCGTCCCAGACCGCTACGCCCGTGTCGGCCACAACGACCGATTCTACCCAGGGCAGTCCAGCTGCCGATCAAACCGGGCCAGCCAGCTGTCTGCCTGCCCAGTTGCCCTTGCTCGCCGTCCTGGCCGTGGCAGTGGCCGGTACCAAGCGGCGCTGCCAGCCGGCTTGATGTCCGCACGATTGGCTCGGGCGCTGGCATTGGCCGGATTGGCGCTGGCCTGGGGCTGGTCGGCGGGGGCCCACGCCTTGCTGGTTCGCTCGATTCCGGCCGCCAACGCGCGCTGGACGGTTGCGCCGGCATCGATCGAGTTGTGGTTCAGCGAACCGCTCGAGCCCGACTTCAGCGATGCCCGGTTGCTCGACAGCAACGGCCGTCAGTTTGTAACCGGCGCCGCCTCCATCGATATCAACGACGCCCATCATTTGAGTCTGCCGATCGGAGCCTTGGGCCCCGGCGTGTACACGGTCGCCTGGCAGACTTTGTCGCAGATTGACGGCCACGAGTGGCTCGGCTCCTTTACCTTCACCATTCTGAACCCCGACGGTTCGACGCCGGCAGGTGCGCCAGCCGCCGGGACGGAAGCGGGCTCGGATGTGCCTTCGCCGTTGGAGGCAGCCGTCCGCTGGCTGGCGCTGGCCGGGACCCTGCTGCTTGTTGGGTTGCCGCTTTTCGACCGACTCGCCGTCAATCCGCCGCGCCAGGCCGCTGAATTGGATGGTGACGGTTACCTACGTCGCTGGCCGGTCGTCTTCGATCGGCTGATGGCTCTCGGTGCCGGCTTGGTTTTGGTCGGGACCTGGACCGAGCTAGGCCTGCAGTCGCTGACACTCGGCCGCCTCGATTTGTTGGCCGCGTTGGCGCTGCGCACACGGACCGGTGCGCTGGCTCTGGTGCGCCAATCTGGCGCGCTGACGGTCCTGCTGCTCGTCGTCAGCCGAGGCATGCATCCGTCGGCGCCCGACCGGAAGCGTACCCTGAGCGTCGGCACGCTGCTCGCCTTGCTGGGCTCGGCCGCCGGCCTGGTCGCGGCCGCCGATTCGGGGCACGGGCCACTGGCGATCCTGGGGGGAGCAACCATCGGCGCATCGCTGGCGCTCGAAGGGCGTGGGCGCGACCCCCAGCACCCGTCTGCCGCTGCGACGGTCAGGACTTTGCCCCGCCTGCTGCCCGGGCTAGCGCTGGCGCTATCGTTTTCCCTTGGCAGCCACGCGGCCGCTTCTCCGGGGGTCGTCTGGGGGGTGGGCGCTGATTGGCTGCACCTGCTGGCCGCCGGGGTTTGGGCCTCTGGCCTGCTGGGATTGGCCCTGTTGACTTCAAGCCAGGGAAATTTGAGCCCTTCGGGCCGGCTCGACCTGGCCGGTGTCATTCAGCGCTTCTCCTGGCTTGCCAGCCTGTCGGTTTTCCTGCTGGGAGCCTCCGGCTTACTCAGCGCGGGCGTGCAGTTGACGGCGCCGTCCGACCTGTGGATGACAACCTACGGCCGCACGCTCAGTCTCAAACTCATGCTGTTCGGCGCCGCGCTGGGGCTGGCGTACTTCAATAACCATCATGTGCATCGGGCACCTGAGACCCTGGGAAGCGTGCTCGGACTGAGACGCTTCAGCCTGCGCGTTCTGGCAGAATCACTGATCGTCATACTGGTTCTGATGGCCGCCTCCGTCCTGGTCCAGACACCTCCGCCGCTGACGGCCGCCGAAAAGAACCCGCCACCTAACGAAGTTCGGCCCTTCTCCGCCTCCATCGATTCTGAGGGCCTCGGTATGCACTTCATCGTCACGCCCAGCCGGGTCGGTGACAATCATGTGCTGTTGCATCTTTACACCACCGACGGTGAGCCGGTGGGCGACGTCCAACTCGTCCGGCTCAGCCTCGATCCTCCCGGCAGCGACATCGGCCAGTCATCGGTCGATCTCGAGCCGCAGGGGACCGATACCTACACGGCACGAGGCGGCTTCCTGGGTCAGTCGGGGGAGTGGCAGGCGTCGCTTTACGTGCGACGACGAGGCCTCGACGATACCCTGGTCGCCATCGCCCTGCCCGTTGAGCCGGCCGTGGCCGCCTCCGACCCATCGTCCCTTGGACGCTCCCCCATTGAAGGTGTGCCGTCTGGTTTTTTGGTGGCAGCCTGTCTCTTGCTGGCCGCCGTCATTCCCTGGTTGTGGTCGCCGCTCTTCGCCCGAGTCGGGCCGGGCTTCAAGCGCTGGTGGCCGGCACTCGGCGGTCTGCTGGCCGTGACGGCTGTGATCGTATTTGGCTGGACGGCAGCCCGCGCCAGTCAATCCTCGGTAGAGCCCGACGGCGCGGCGCGATCCAATCCCTTACCGCGTACCAATCGAATTCTGTCCGCTGGCCAGCAGCTCTACCAGGAGCAGTGTCTGCTGTGCCATGGGCCAACCGGCCGTGGCGACGGACCGGTAGGCCGCGCCTTGAGCCCGCCCCCGGCCGATCTACAGGTCCACATGATCCCGGGCGTGCACGACGATGCTCAAATCTTTGAGTGGATCGAGCTCGGTTATCCTGACTCGCAGATGCCAGCGTTTGGCGAACACCTAACGGCAGATGACATTTGGTCCCTCGTCCATTTCATTCGCACCTTTGCCCCGGAGGGCGAATGATCCGCCGGCTGACCCTGCTGTGCGTACTGCTGGCGCCCGGCCTGCTGAGCAGCTGCCGCTCGGGGGCGACCGCCGCACCTCTTTCCAATCCGGCTGCGCAGAGTCCTCCATCGGCCGCCAATCCAACCCCAGCAGCGCCGCTCGGGGCCGACACGAGCACGCCGCTACCCACCGCCGAGTTGCCTGTCCAGGTCAGGCACATGGCAGCCCTGGGTTTGGCTGGGGAGGTGCTGTACACGCAGGGACCGCAGGGCGTGTGGTCGCTGCAACTGGCGAGTGGAGAAGCCAACCAGGTCTTCAGGCCGGAACCCGACGGCTATGTCGACGGGGTAGCCGTCGAGCCAGGCAGCGGCCGGCTGGCGCTCTCCTACTCGGCGACCAGTTCTATTTACGCGACCCATGATCTGTATTTGTATGAGCCGGGCGCAGCCGAACCGGTGCTGCTACGCCAGCGGACTTTTGACTACGAGGACTTCATCGCCCCGGTTTTCCACCCGCAGACCGGCTGGCTCTACTACACCCGCATGTGGCTGGAAGAGGGCACCTCGGGTTCCGCCTCCCAGTTCCATCTGGTCATCGAACGCATGCTGCCGCAGGCGGGCGCCGAAGCGCAAGTTATCCTGGAGGAGGCGCTGCAGGCCTCCTTCTCGGCAGACGGCGAAATCATGGCCTTCATTCGTGTAGCTGAGGCAAGCTACGCACGCAGCCTGTGGATCGCAAGCCCGTACGGAACTGGGGCCGAGCCCCTTGTAGGGGACGGAGAATTCATCGGTCTGTATGGCAGCCAGATCTCACCGGCCGGCGACCAGGTCGTCTTTGCCGCTTATGGCCGGCGGGCCGACCCGCCTGCCGAGCTCTCGCTGCTCGATCGGCTTCTTGGCGTCACGCCGGCCTCGGCCCACGGGCTGCCTTGGGACCTGTGGCTGGTCGATCGGTCGGTCAGCCAGCCTGTCAAGCTGACCGATCTATATCTGGACGATCCATGGCCTGCCTGGTCCCCTGACAGCGACTGGATCCTCTCCCTAACGGCGCCCGGGCTGCTGTTGACCGACCTGCAGGGGCGGACTCAGCTGTTGCTCAACGCCTACGGTCACGGGGGCGTGGTCTGGCTGCCGTAGTCCTCCGAGGCCAGGCCGCGGTCTTTTGGCTGCAGCAGGCGATCGACCCCGCTTGCCCGCAAGACGGCGGGCCCTTGAGGCTGGAATGGAAACAGTAATTGGACGGCGCGCGGCCTGGCAGCCGGTCGTCGCTGGATTGACACCAGCCGCGGACCTCGGCCATCGTCGGCCCGACCTCCCCGGCCGACGGAGGCGCCGATTGACGAATAGAAACCTCCGTTGTCTGACTGCCATCGCCGAAACAAGTATGGTCCTAGCAGCCGGATGGGCAGAAGATTGAGCGACGAATTGCGTGGTCGGCTAGTCGGTAGGCGGCCGCTGGCCAGTCTGCTGGCCATCGGGCTCGGGCTAGCCGCGGCTGGATTGCTGGCGCTGCTGCACGGCATGACGCCGTGGAGCACCTACCGCCTGCTGATCGAAGGGGCCTTCGCCTGCAGTGGCGCCGGCCAATGCAACCTGCTGGCGACGCTCCAGTTCAGCACGCCGTTGATCTTCAGCGGGCTGGCGGCGGCGCTGGCCATGCGGGCCGGATTGCTCAGCATCGGACAGGCTGGCCAGATGGTGCTGGGTGCAGCCACCGCGGCCCACGTCGCCGCTGTCTGGCCGGGGCCGTCCTGGTTGGGCGCGGCGGCCGCCCTAGCGGCGGCTTGTGTGCTGGCCGGCCTATGGTCTGGGATCGCCGGCGTCCTGCGCGCCTATCTCGGAGTGCATGAGGTCCTGTCAACCCTGCTGATGAACCCGATCGCATTCATCCTGGCCGGCATGTTCGGCTTTGGCCGGGTGCCCCACCCGTTGCGACTGGCGCCGCTGGTCGCCCAGAGCAAGGTCAACCTGGGGCTGGCCGCCGCCCTGTTGGCCGCTGCCCTGGCCTGGCTCTGGCTGCAGCGCATGACCGGCGGCTTCGAGCAGCGGATGGTCGGCCAAGCGCCAGCCTTTGCCCGGGCCGGCGGCCTGCCGGTGGCCCGGTCAATCGTTCAGATTATGCTGATCAGCGGGGGCCTGGCCGGCCTGGGCGGCGCATTCGAAACGCTGGGTGTGCACTATCGATTCGTCTCACAGTTTGGCGCCGGCGGCGGCTTCGACGGCATCGCCGTGGCCGCCCTGGCTCAACTGCATCCGCTGGGGGTGGTGGCTGCTGCCTTGCTGCTGGCCGGGGTTCGGGTGGGCGCGCTGACGGGCTGGCAGATCCAAGCCGGCGTGCCCCGCGAACTGGGCAGCGCCATCATCGCCGTCATCCTGTTGGTGGTCGCCGCCGGCCGGCTTTACGGCTCGGCGCCCGGGCGGCGGGCAATGCCCAGCGGGATTGTGGCCCCCATCGACCGCCTCGGGCGGACCGGTTAAGCCTCGGCTCGATCGGCCTCGGCCAACCCCTTCATCGCCCGCAGGCCAATGCGTATCGCCTCCTGCTCACCCCGACGGAATTCGGCCTCGCCCCACGACGGCTTGATCTCCTCGGCCGACCCATCCGAGGCATAAATCGCCCCGGTCCGCCAGCGGCGGAAGGCGCCCAGAACGAACAGGGTGTCGGACTCCATCTCGACCGAAACGACGCCGGCCTCGACCAACTTGTTTCGCCAGACCGGGTCGCGCGGCGCATAGAAGGCATCGCCGGCGATGCCCACCCCGACCGTGTGCGCCACCCCGAGCGATTCGGCGGCAGCCACCAACGCCCGCAGCAAGGCAAAGCTGGGGACGGCCGGAAAGGCGGGCGGCAGGTAAGCATTGGCCGTACCGCCCGCCCGCACGGTGCCGCTGGCGATAATGACATCGCCGGGCTGCTGTCCCGGCTGGAAGACGCCGCAAGACCCGACTCGGATGAAGGTGTCGCCCCCCATGTGGCCCAGCTCCTCCAGGGCGATGGCCACCGTCGGCCCGCCCATGCCGGTGCCGCAGACCGTCATGAAGACTCCTTCGAATTCACCCGAGTAGACGACGTAACCGCGGCTATCGGTCACCAGGCGAGCGTCGTCCAAATGCTCGGCGATTTTGGCGGCCCGCGCTTGATCGCCCGGGCAAAAGACGTAGCGGGCGATGTCCTTCGGGTCGCAGACAATATGGAATTCCATGCCGGCCTCCTGCTGCAGGCTCAGGCCGCCGGGTCAGCCTGAGCGCCAGTGCCAAATTCCGGTACATTCCGGCAGAACGGTCAACTCCTGCTGAAGGATGGTGTCCGCCATCTCGTCACCGAAGAAGAAGCGGACGGCTTCGGCCGCTTGCTCGGCGTCGGGGAATCGATAATCGGTCCGGAGCCAACGGCGTTGGAACCCGTGGTCGAGTTCGAGATGTTGATAGTAGGCCGCCAGACCCGGCGTCGGCGGAGCTGGCTCACCCTGCCCGGTGCCCAGCGTTTCCAGGATCAGAACCGACCCGCCCGGGCGCAGGCAACGCCGCATTTCCCCCAGCGCCTGACCCACCACCCGGCGCCACGCCTCCCCGTGCCACTCAATCGAATGACCCAGCGCCCAGCCGGCCAGCGCCACATCCTGGCTGCGGCTGCCCAGTGGCAGCCAGCGCAGATCTGCCAGCAACAACTGGCAGTTGTGCCAGCCTTCAGCGCTTTTGTGGCCGGCGGCCAGCTTCAGCATGGCTTGGGCCCGATCGGTGGCTATGACGCGCCCCGCCCTGGCGGCCAACAAGCGGGTCATCCGGCCCGTGCCCGCTCCCAGCTCAACCACATCCAACCCGCCCCAGGACAGCAACTCGTCCAGGGCCTGCGGCAAGTTGCCCTGGTAATCCTCAAAGCCGACCATACGGTCGTAGGCGGCAGCCTGGCTTCGGTAGACTTCGGCGAAATCGGTCAGTTTGGCTCCAGGCTGAGACCGGCCTCATCAACCACCG
>Ga0302046_10006258_pt1 | contig 10406 bp, 8 predicted proteins | sample RVTome_11_FD_200261 | JGI IMG/M metagenome (GOLD analysis project Ga0302046, IMG submission 200261) | Soil microbial communities from uranium-contaminated site in the Upper Colorado River Basin, Wyoming, United States - RVT147D111 (version 2) ... | reverse complement strand
CACCTGACAGAGGCTGCAAAGGCGACGTACTCCGCTATGGCCTTGCCCCCTTCAAGAGCCATGATCTCGGCCTCTCCGAGCCTCATTCCTTCACTCGCCGCTTCCATCTCTAACCTCCGCCACCATTGTCTTCAGCCAACGCTAGCGGCACTGTCGGCAAAGGTTCAGCGGAGGCCAGGCGGCCGTGCCCGCGATGTTGGGGCAAACGCGAAATGCTCCCATTCAGATCTGTCGGTTGCAATCCAGCAAGCGGTAGCCGGGTTGCATCCGCCAGCTCACCCCCGGCAGCGCCGAGGGTGAGCAAAAATCATCTAGAGATCAATCGCTGCAATCCTGACGGTGCTCAGCGCAGCGTTACGCAAGCTCGTACTGACTGCCCGGGCATGGAGGTGCTCTTCCGCGGTGGGCGACCTTGAATATGCCGATCAACGACGATTACGACTCCGAGCCGATGACCCGAAGCACCATGTGATAGATGGCATCGAGCTGTACGCCGCTCTTGAGCAGATAGCGATCATCGTAGGCGTAGCCCCACCAATTCCAGCAGCCAAAGGGATTGATCTGGAAAATGTCGCTCGGACCCGAGGTCTTGAAATCCTTGACGGTCACCGATCGCGCCTGCGGGTACAACACCACGATGCCATTGCTGTCCGCCCATTCATTGACCCCAACGTGCCTGTAGAAGGTGTCGTCAAGCACCTCGGCGGACTGCGCGCAACCGTGCAGCACGACGTGCAGCGGGCACTGTTCGTCACCACCGGGCTCACAAGCTCTAGGCACGTAGAGGTAGCCGACGTCCCAAAGGCCGTTACCGGCGAGCTCGCCATCGGGAGCGAACTCCAGCTGGGAGAACTCGTGGAATGTCCCCGAGACGGTTTGCGCGCGCGGCTTCAGCTCCCCGTAGATGTGCTGCAGAATCGCGCCGGCCTGATCGTATTGACAATTGTTAATGTAGGGGTTGGTGTTGGCATTGCACGGGAGGATATAGTTGTCCGTTACCCACGAGTGCCCGGCGCCCGGCGGCTCCGTGTAATGCACCACCTGGATGTTCTCCTCCGGCACTCCAAGCTCCGCATAAACATCGGCGCCGGTCAGAACCGTTTTCGAGGCCACTACGGAATCGGCAGAGCCGGTGAACAAGTAGACCTTGTCCGGCTCGAGTCCAGCGATGGGGTCAATCCAGTGACGACTTTGGAAATCCTTCACGCGCTCGGCATAGCTCGCGGCATTGTCCAACAGCGCCGGCGCGCTCATGCAGGGCCCTGTCGCAAGTGAGGCAAGCGCACCAACTCCGTCGTCCTTGACGTCATTTACGGCGCACCCATAGAGTCCGCCCGCGACCATCGCGGCCCCCATGAAGAGGGTCGAGTGGGCGATGTGAAGCTGGTTCGCCATGAAGGCGCCAGAGGAAATTCCCGAGACGGAGATCTTGTCGGGGTCTACCGGGTAAGTGCCGAGTCGCTCTGCCGCCGCGGCGACCTGCACCGAAAGCAGCGCTAGGAAGCTCAGCGCCACCAAAGTAGGCCGTACATCAGTCCTGTTCATAATGGCCAAACTCCATTTTCCGATTTTCGCCGTCGTGCCCCGGCAGTCGCGAGCACGACCGCTTCCCCATGGACCGCGGCTGCGGCCCTGCCTTTGAACAACGCGCCGAGCCCGAGGGCTGGTCTATTGGCGGTCTGAGATGTGGTCCCGTTGCAAGGGGCTTGCCCCGGCCGAGTCCTTAGTGGGCGCATAGCTTGGCCGCGCTTCCTGGCTAGCGTTCGAAGCGACATTGATAGTCATCGCCTTCATCTCATCCAGCGCCGCGAAGGCCCTGGTCTGGATGATCCCTGCGGCCTCTGCCCCCGAGCGAGAGACCAGCTCAGTCAGCAGGTTTGAGCTGCTGCTGCCGTTTTGAGCGGAGGCCTTCAGGGCGTCGAAACTCTTGGCAATCCGAGAGAGCGGATCGGAGTCGTTGAGGATGTCCTGGGCCGTCTCCACCGTAGCCTTCGTGAGTTTCCCGAGGACGTCCATATAGCGCTCCCCTAGATTCGTGACGCCCTCCATAAAGGCCTGCCGTGCCTGCAACATCGCCTCAAGATTGCGCTGCTGAAGCTCATAGATCGACGACCAATACCCCTGATACAAACCTGCAAGATTGTCGGATTTCATGCGAACGCTCCCTTTGTTCGGCCAGCCGCGCACGACTACCCATCAGGCGGTCGGGCCGCACAGCTGCTGCTATTTAAGACGTCTGTGAAATGCGACCCGTTGACGCTGCGGCAAACCGGGCTGCGGCGCGATTCGGGACCTGTGAAGATCGGGGTGTGGTGCGTCCCCGACGAATACGGCGTGACTCACTAATGACCATCCATGGCAGCTCACCAGGCTCAAGACTTTGCGGGGCAATAGCGGCACCACCACCCATAGTCCAGAGGCGATTGTTGAACACCTGTAATCGACCATGGCTATGCTACCACCATTTCGCGCTTGTTGCACTGCAACTCGCTTGGGCAGCTGAAGGTTGCCGATCAGTCAGGCGAGAGCCCCGGGTCGTGGGGCCGTCCGACGCCTCGAGGCCGCTTCCGACGACACTTTCGCCGATCTTCGGCTCCTCGGGGCACGGCAGGCTCGGTTTTGAGCTGAACGAATGGGACTGCCTTGGCGACGGTTAGCGAACCCCTAAAGCTGGCGGCACCGATCGACGGCATGCGGGCGCTCCTCACCAGTGCTGCGGTTAGGGACGAGATTTGGGGCGGAATTAACGAGGCAAAGGTGAGAAAAAAGCTTGCAGGCAGGCCCCAAGTAGGCGCTTGCCATCCAGCTCGCGTTCCCGGGCGCCCGGATCATTGCTCAAAACCGGCTACCGCATGAGCAGGCGTGAGTGGTATCAGCGCCATCAATGCCGCACGCTGCCTCCTTTGGCACATCCGCAGCAGGAGGAATGTTCCTGTCGAATGCGCTAGAGACTCGCTAAGCGGCCATTCAGACCGCGGCCTAAGAGGGCGGGCAGCTTGCCCGCAATCACTTTGCCGCGGGAGCCGGCGTCAGAGGCCACGCAGATGGGTCTCCAGGAGCCTGGTTTCCACGCAACGTCTAGGGGCTGCAGAGCGAGCACCCGGGCCGCCTTCTTCATGCGGGCGACTGTCTCGGCGAGGAAAGCGGCGCCCCCGGCAGTCGACACCGCCTTTGGGTGATCGACCCCATAGATGGCACCTACAAGCTTCTGTGCCATTCGCTACCGGACCGTTTCAGTCGCCTATGTACGTGACGGGAAAGCCAAGCTCGGGAGGAAATTTGGCGCCTGGGCCAATTGATCTCATGGCCGACAACGCCCTCCGACGCGGCAACGCCGTACTGGCTTGCCCGATGGCGTTACGCGACGAGCAGGAGCGCATCCCGGCGGTTACCGGGCTCCCCTCGGCCACAGGTCGCTGAGCAACATAAGGTCCGGTCTGGAGAGACTCGCAAGGGGCGGGACGCGATCGGCCACTTCCCGCCTCGCGGCCTCGCGGCCTCGCCCCCTCACATTCCGAGACGACCTCGCCCATGGCCGGGGACCCCGGGCGGTCACACCGCCCCGGGGATGACGGTCAGCCCTGTCCGAAACGAAGAAGGTAGGCCTGGAACAGCCCGGGGTGGATGCTGTGAAGTGCCTGCCGGAGCTGCAGCTCCTCCTGGCCTAGCCGTCCCCCCGATCGCCGTGCAGTGATCAACTGGTACAGCGTGCGATAGGCCGCAGTCGCCGGGAGGTCATCGGGCAGGTGGGCGAAGCCCAGGGGCTGGACCACGTCGGGGGCGACGAGCAGATGCCACGCCGGGAAGTCCTCGGCCCGTTCACCCAGCCCACAGTCACGGAAGTCCCGCCACAACCGGCGCACCGAATCGGCGCAGAGATCACGGTCCGACAGCAGGTCTCGGGCATCACTGGGGCGGGTCCAACATAGGCCGTGCCACGCTCGCAGTGCGTCGTCGCACTGGCCGAGCCGATGCAGTGCCAAGGCGCGACGGCACACCAGGACCGGCCGCTCCGGCCAGTGTGGCTCCGTCTCAATGGCGGCAACGACGCCCAGCCAGTCCTCGGCCCGATGGGCGGCAAAGCTCGCGTGGAGCTGCGGCCGGTCCGGCTCGAAGGGCCGCCCCGCCAGGCGCTGTGCGAGCTCCCGCCACAGACGGGTTAGGTAAGCCCTCGCGTCCGTTCGCAAGAGCCGCCGTGCCAGCGGTGTCACTCGGCTCTGGAGGGTGGTGAGCATCTGCTCCTGGTTCCCGCTGTCGGGTAGCGACCAATAGGCTGCCTGAATCAAGGTGTCGAAGCCGTGGAGACTGGTGTGGCCCGGGTCCCGGTGGCGCAGCTGTGCCACCTGCTCGGCGGCGACCGCCAACTGGCCTCCCGCCAGGGCGGCGACGATGGCCCCTTCCAGTACCGAGGCGCCATCCGGCATGAACAGATCCGGCTGTAGTGTAACGCGGGAGGGCTCGTAGCGAGTGTCCAGCAGCGCCGCCTTGGCGGTATCGCTGGAAAGCTGGGCGCGGGCCTCGGCCTGTCCGGCTTCCGCGGCCGGCGCAGAGGCCTCGAGTCCCAGGGACTGGGCGTAGCGGGCGGCGGCGCGCAGGGCACCGAATGCCTCTGCATTCCGGTGGTCGAGCCAGTCACCCAAGGGGCCAGCGCCACCGGCTTCCCACCGTTGCAGATCCGTGTGGCCGATATAGCCGAGGCGGAGCAATAGCTCCAAGGGATCGTAGACGCCGTGCTCCAGCAGCATGGCGTCCACCGTCTCCCGAATCTGCCGGTCCTCCACGTCCCCTCCCCCTAAAGTCTGATGGTCACCGGGACTGCCAGCGCCCCTGCTCCCGATCCAGGACTATATCTGCTGGGCGTGCTCCGCACCTACCTCCGTGGCGACGCGCGGCGCAGAATGGCCAGCGCCGGCTCGCCAACCGGTGGCGGTTGTCGTGGAACAGCGACCTGGGAGCCAAAGCATCGTAGCGTTTGTCAGCAACGCTGGGCACCGCTGGCACCGGCATCGCGAGTCAGCGGCCCAGCGGCTAGAGCAGGAGAACGCAATGGACCCAGAGCGCAGTTCCCTAGCCCGGGAGCTCGGCGAAACCCGTCAGCACTGGCCGATCATGAGCTTCTACGAGCGTTTCGAGCAGATCGTCGCACTGGTGCTGGGCGCGATCATCGCCGTGGTCATCGTGATCGCGCTCTTCCAGCTTCTCAAGCGCCTGCTGCCGCTGCTACTCGGAGGCGCGCTGGACCCCTTGGGTCACGAGGTGTTTCAGACGCTCTTCGGCATGATCATGACGCTGCTGATTGCCATGGAGTTCAAGCACTCCATCATCCGAGTGGCGCTGCGGCGCGAGTGCATCATTCAAGTCAAGACCGTGCTGCGGATCGCCCTGCTCGCACTCAGTCGCAAATTCATCATTCTGGATGCCGGCAAGACCGGCGCCGCGACCGTCGCTGCGCTGGCCGGTGCCAACCTGGTGCTCCGCACGGTGTATTGGCTGCTGCGCGAGCGAGACGACCGGGTGGCGGACAGCGATTGAGCAGCGGCAGCTCATTGGCAGTGAAGGCATCAGTAAAAAAAAAGGCCGGGTCACAACTGACCCGGCCCTGATTTGCGGCGACCACTGAAGCTCGCCGGGTGGCGTCAGGTCATGAGGCCGATGCCTCCGCCTGCTGCAGCTCGCCGACCCCCTCGCCGGCCACCGCGCCCTTGAGCTTGCCCCAGAGCCGGAACAGCAGTCCGCAGCCGACCACCGTCAGCACGCTCAGCACCAGCGCGGTCGCCGTATGGCCGTAGATCCAGTAGCCGCTGGCGAAGAGCGCGAAGTACACGGTGAAGGTTCCGGTGACCATGCACAGGATCTCCAGCGGCAGCTCGCCTTCGGCGGCGGGCTTGACCCGCACGCCCTGGGCACGGGCGGCCGCGAGCACCGGCTTCCAACCGGGACCGGCGGGATTCACCGTCTGGTAGAAGTTCTGCAGGGTCTCCTGATCGGTAGGTTTGGTCAGCAAGGTGACCGTCAGCCAGCCGATCGTGGTGAGGCCGACGCTGAGCAGCATGCTGACCGCCGGCTGCAGGGCCTCGAAACCGAGCGCCGGGTGTATCACCTGCAGGTACACGGCGACCACGAAGGAGATCACCATGCCGGCGATCTCGGTCCAGGCGTTGATGCGCCACCAGAACCAGCGAAGGATGAAGATCAGCCCGGTGCCGGCGCCCACCGACAGCAGGATGTTGAAGGCCTGCAGGGCGTTGCTGAGGAACAGCGCCAGGATCGCCGAGAGCACCATCAGCAGGACGGTGGAGATGCGCCCGATCCGCACCAGCTGCTGCTCGCTCGCCTGGGGATTGACGAAGCGCTGATAGAAGTCGTTTACCACGTAGGACGAGCCCCAGTTCAGGTGGGTCGAGATGGTCGACATATACGCAGCGATCAGGGAGGCGACCACCAGGCCCAGCAGGCCCGCCGGCAGGTAGGTCAGCATGGCGAAATAGGCCAGGTCGTGCTGGACGATGCTGGCGGCCAGATTCGGGAACGCCGCCCGCAGGGTCTCCAGGTCCGGGAACACCACCAGCGAGGCCAATGCCACCAAGATCCAGGGCCAGGGACGCAGGGCGTAGTGGGCCACATTGAAGAGCAGGGTGGCGCCCACGGCCGCGCGCTCGGAGCGGGCGGAGAGCATGCGCTGGGCCACATAACCACCGCCACCCGGCTCGGCACCGGGGTACCAGACGCTCCACCACTGCACCGCCAGCGGCAGGATGAAGAGCGGCACCAAAGTGTTCCAGTCGCTGAAGTCGGGCAGGATGCTGAGCTTGCCGACCACGTTGTCGTGGCTGAGCAGGCTGCCTAGTCCGCCCACCTCGGGCAGGTTGATGACCACGTAGGCGGCCCAGATCGAGCCCACCACCGCCATCGCGAACTGGAAGAAGTCCGTCAGCACCACGCCGGTGAAGCCACCCAAGGAGCTGTAGAGCACAGTGACGACGGCGGCGATCAAGAGCGTCTGCACCGGCGAGAGGCCGAGCAGCACGCCACCGATCTTGATGGCGGCCATGGAGACCGTCGCCATGATCATGACGTTGAAGAACACGCCCAGGTACAGCGCCCGGAAGCCGCGCAGGAAGGCAGCCGAGCGACCGCTGTAGCGCAGCTCGTAGAACTCCAGATCGGTCATGAGCTTGGCCCGGCGCCAAAGCTTGGCGTAGACGAACACGGTGAGCATGCCGTTCAGCAGAAATGCCCACCACACCCAGTTACCAGACACGCCGTTGTTGCGGACGATGTCGGTGACCAGCGCCGGAGTGTCGGCGGCAAAGGTTGTAGCCACCATGGAAACGCCGAGCAGCCACCAGGGCATGTGCCGCCCCGAGAGGAAGAACTCGGCGCTGCTCTTGCCCGCGCGGCGGGCAACGCCGAGCCCTATGGCCAGTGACAGCAGGAAAAAGAGACCAATAATGGTCCAGTCGACGAAGCTCAGTGACATGACGGCCCCTCCTCAGGGTCGCTAGAGTTGCTTGGGAATCAGTGGACGCGGGCCAGGGCCGCGCGCAGGGAACCTCGAGTCTCTTCCAGCAGCCGCAGCGCCTCCGCCGCCTGCAGTCCGTGCAGGACCAGCACCGCCGGTTTGATCCGGTCCTGGCATTGCGCCAGGGCCTCGGCGGCCTTCTCCCGGGGCCTGCCGCTGATCGCGCTGAGAATGGTGAGGCCGCGCTGCCGTAGCTTGGCGTTGTCGATGACCATGTCGACCATGTAGCCATCGTGGACGTGGCCCAGGCGGGTCATCACCAGAGTGGACAGTAGGTTCAGCGCCGCCTTCTGGGCGGTGCCGGCCTTCATCCGGGTGGAGCCGGCGACTACCTCGGCGCCGGTGTTCAGCAGCACTGGGCAGGCGGCGGCACGAAGCATCGGCGTGTCGGGATTGTTGGCGATGGCGACCGTCAGGGCCCCGCTCGCGCCGGCCGCCTCCAGGGCCGCAACGGTGTAGGGGGTCGTCCCGCTGGCGGCAACCCCAAGCAGCACGTCGGCGGCCCCCAGGTGCAGGGCCGCCACTGCTTCCCGGCCCACCTCGGCGTCGTCCTCGGCACCTCCGAGCTGCTGCAGCTGGTCACCGCCCGCCACGAGCAGCACCAGTCGCTGCCGCGGCCAGCCGAAGGTCTGCGGCAGCTCCAAGCCGTCCTGCAGCGCCAGCAGGCCCGAGGCACCAGCGCCTGCATACACCAGGCGGCCGCTGCCGGCCAGGCGCTCCACCATGGCGGCGGCTGCCGCCTCCAGCTCGGGAAGCGCGGTACGCACCGCGGCGATGGCCGCCATCTGGCTCTCGCACAGAGCCTCCAGCAGGGTCGCGCTATCCCAGGTGTCCAGCCCCCGGTAGCGGAGGCTGGCAGTCTCGGTTTCGGTTTCGGTCATTGGGCTCTCCTCCAGTTCACGTTAGTACCATTATGCTACCACTGATAATACCAATATGCAACCTTTCGCGCGATCTCGGCAAGGTTGCGGTTTTTCTATGAATTTCAGCATCATAAATAGAGAGCCCAGGTGCAGTGGTGCGAGCCTGGGAAGAAATCCGACGATTGGTACTAGAAAGGAGAGATCGTCGCTCAGCGGGTGGCGGGCTTGTCGAGAGTCATCTCGGCCACGAAGTCATAGGAATCTCCCCGGTAGTGGGAGCGCGTGAACTCGACCGGACGGCCATCCCCCAGGTACCCGTAACGCTTGATGAAAAGGGCCGCGCTGGCGGTCGGCACGGCAAGCAGCCGGGCACGTTCGGCATCCAGCAGCTCCGCCCGCAGATATTGCAGGGCCCGCTCTGGGCGGTAGCCGCTGGCGGCCAGCGTGGCATACAGGGAGCTCTCCACCGCCAGGGGGTCCGGTAAGTAGACCCGCGGCACAGAGGCCCGCTCCAGGGCCATGGGCCGACCATCGGCGCAGCGCAGCCGGTACAGCCGACTCACCTCGGACCCCGGCGATAGGTTCAGGGCCACCGCCTCCTCGGGGGTGGCCGGCCCCACGGAACGATCCAGCCACTCGATGGTGGGTGTCAGGCCGCGGGACTGCATGTCTTCACTGAAGCTGGTGAGCCGCGACAGGGGCTGCTCCAGCCGTGGCACCACGAAGGTGCCGGCGCCTTGGCGCTGAGTCAGCAGGCCCTCCTCCACTAGCGCGCGCAAAGCCTTGCGCACGGTGATGCGGGAGACGCCGAGCGCAGACGCCAAGTCCCGCTCCGGCGGTATGGCCTCCGTGGCCGGCAGGGCGCCGTCGTCGATCAAGCGCCGCAGCTGTCGCTGCAACTGTTGATAGAGGGGAGTGGGATTGTCTGCGGCGCCCTCCAGGCCCTGGCGCAGGGCCTCCATCACTGCCGCTTGCCTGCTCATGTGCGTCTCCTTGGATACGCTGGTTGTCTGATGGCAAGCATACCAATATAAGTCCACTATTGACAGACCGGAAATTGGATATATAGTGGTACTACACTTGAACGCCGCAACAGGCACTGGCTCGGGAGCGAGGAGGAGCAACGATGATCGGACGAGACCCGGCGCGAGACATCTACATCGGCGTCGACGGCGGGGCCACCAAGACGGTCGCCCGCGTGGAGTCGGCCGCCGGCGAGCTGCTGGGACAGGGCCGCGGCGGGGCGGCCAATATCCGCCTGTCGGTCGAGGGGAGCTGGCGCTCCATCCTAGAGGCGGTCGAACAGGCCCTGGCCGAGGCCGGGCTCGGCTTGGCGAGCGATGGCCATCGGTTCCACCTGGGCGCGGGGCTGGCCGGCACCGAGGTGTGCTCGGCGCGGGAAGCGTTTCTCAATACCCCCCACCCCTTCAGTCGGCTGTTGCTGAAGTCCGACGCCTATACCTCCTGCCTCGGCGCCCACGACGGTGCCGACGGGGCGGTGATTGCCATTGGCACCGGTACCGTGGCCTACCAGATCGAGTCTGGCCGGGAAACCCAGATCAGCGGCTGGGGCTTCCCCCACGGGGACGAGGGCAGCGGCGCCTGGCTGGGGCTGGAAGCGATTCGCCTCACCTTGCAGTGGCGGGACGGCCGGCAGCCGGGCTGCCCACTGCTGGAGGCGGTCTACGCCCATTTCGACCAGGACCTGGCGCGCCTGGTGGCCTGGGCCAACCAGGCCACCGCCACCCAGTTTGCGCAGATCACACCCCTGGTGGTCGAGCAGGCAAACCGAGGCGTACCGCTCGCGCTGGCGCTGATGCGCCGCGCAGCCGCCGAGATCGACCGGATCGGCGAGGCGCTGAGCGCGGCCTCGACCCATCCGCTGCCGTGCTGCCTGCAGGGCGGCATGGCGCCTTTCATCGAGCCCTTCTTGGGAGCGGCCCTGCGCGAGCGCCTAGTACCGAAACGCGCCGACGCCGTGCGCGGCGCCTTGCTGATGATCCGCCGGGCCGTACAACCTT
>Ga0302046_10006257_pt1 | contig 10409 bp, 10 predicted proteins | sample RVTome_11_FD_200261 | JGI IMG/M metagenome (GOLD analysis project Ga0302046, IMG submission 200261) | Soil microbial communities from uranium-contaminated site in the Upper Colorado River Basin, Wyoming, United States - RVT147D111 (version 2) ... | reverse complement strand
GTCCGGCTGCCCGTCCGGCTCGCCCTTGGGAATCGTCCAGTGACCCGCGTCCTTGCGCGCGAAGAACGGCCCGCCAGGATGCGCGAGCAGCACCTCGAGACGCCCGCCGCGGCGGCGGAACAGGAGGATCCCGGCGCTCACGCGTGGTGCCACGAGGGGTGCATCGTACGGCCGCGCGGCGGCCCTGAGCACCAAAGTACCCCCGACCGATGACGAGCGGGGACCGGACGCAGGCGTGGCGTCCGCGCACCATCGCGCTGGGATGTCTGCTCGGCGTCGCTCCATCGCCGCGCTCGGCGCCCGGGCGTTGTCGGTCATCGCGCTGCTCGGGCTCATGGTGGCGCGCCCGGTCGCCGCGGCGGACCCATCGGCGGCACCGTCACCGATGGTCTTCCACAACCCCCAGTACCTCGTGTTCATGGAGTCCCACCAGACCTACAACGGGCCGGTGGTGGACAACGCCTACTGGCTGTACGTCGCTCCGCCGGACGAGGACGGCCACTTCGCCGTCCCCGACGGAACCGGCGGTGTATTCCACTACCAGGGTCGGCTGGTCGGCGGGCCGTTCGCCGGGGAGGCCGATGCGTGTCCGGCGATGCTCGCGGTGGGCGTGGAGTCGCTCCAGGCCTGGGTCGTGGCGGCCGGTGAGACGGCGCAGGTCGCCGACTGCCGGGGGTATCTCGCGACCCCGCCGCCGATCCCATCCGCCGGCGCATCGACGGACGGGTCGGAGTCGGACGACGTCTCGTCGAGCGGGCAGGGGGCACAGCCCGACGATGTTGGCCTGGCCCTCGCGCTCCTCGGTGCGCTGCTCCTCGGCGGCGGCGCCGCCGGCACGATCGTGGCCGGGCGTGGCGAGGCGGCCCGGCGGGCGCCGAAGGAGCCCGAGCCTCCGGCGGACCCGTGTGCCGCGCAGGAAGCGGCCGTCGCGCGCGCGTCGGCCACCGGGCGCTACCTCAACGACCTCCTCGCGTCGAGTCGCCGGTATCACGCGCTCATCGAGCGCGAGATCGATGTGCTGGCCGGGCTCGTCCTGCCCGGCAGCGTGCTCCTCGACCTCGGCTTCCTGGCCGGCAGCCTGTCCGGCGGGGCGGGGGCCAAGATCGTCGCCACGCGGTCGTTCCTCGGTGCGCTCGGCGAGTCGGTCGCCAAGGACGTCGCGAAGGAGCTCGGCAAGCAGGCACTCGGGAGCGCAGGGGATGCGTTGGACCCGGGCGCGGTCGCTTCGGAGGGCGGCCTGAGCGGGACGAAGCAGGTCCTCCTCACCGCAATTCGGGACTCGATCGTCAATCGTCGCTTCTTCGGCGAGTTGAGCCCGGCCGGTCCCGCGCGAGTGTTCCGGGACTACGGCGCCTACCGCGCGTTCGAGCAGAAACTCGAAGGCTTCGCCGATACCGTCGCCGGCCCGATCGCCGATGGCGTCGGGGCGCTGCTCGATCTCTACAACGGCGTCGTCGATGGGCTCGCCATGAAGGACAAGCTCGACTCGTTGCGGATGATCCGCGACCGCCTGGCGGATGAGATCGTCGGTCTCGAGCTGCGATTCGAGGACGCGCTCGACGAGCATCGGTTTGCCGCGGATCGCCTCGCGCACTGCCGAACGATCAACGCTCCGGGCTGGCGGCCGTAGATGCCGGTCCGCGGTACGCGTCTGGTCGGCGCCCGGCGCCTGCTCGTTGTGTCACGGCTGTCGATGGTCTTCGGTGCCGTTCTGCTCGGCACCGGCGGGCTGATGCGGATGGGTGCGAGCGCGGCCGACACGGGGGTCGCGGGGCCGACAGCGACCCTGGCTGCCCGGCCGTCAGCTGCCCGGCCGTCAGCTGCCCCGGCATCGGCCGCCCCGGCATCCGTCGCCCCGCCGTCGGCCGTCGCGCCGTCGGGCGCACCGCCATCGGCCTCGGTCCCCCCGCTGCTCTTCGCGGACGAGTTCGATACCGAGGCCGCCTGGCCCACCGGCGAACTCGGCCCGCTCGTGACGCGCTACGAGAACGGCCGCTACGTCGTCGACGCCGAGCCGATCGACCTTCCCGTCTACCTCGTGCCGGTCGCCGAGGGACTGGCGGGACACGGCTCCCTTCGTGTCGAGGCGACGTTGGAGCTGCCGGCCGGTGCGGCGAGTGCCGGTGTCTTCGCGTCCGACGGGGCAGGACTGATATACGGGCTGCTGGCCGACGGCGACGGGCGCGTCCTGCTCGTTCGCGACACGATGGAGTCGCTCGACGTGCTCGCCACCGGTTCCGTGCCCGCGACCGGATCGGTCGTCGTCGCGCTGCTCATCGAGCCGGACCGGATCGTCGGCCACGTCGGCGGCGTACCGGTCGTCACGGCCGCCGCCAGCCTCGTCCCGTCGACGTTCGGCCTGCTCGTGTGGACGCAGCAGGAATCGGCCACGATCGCCGTCGACCGGTTCGCGGTCCGTTGACCGTTCGACGGGAATTCCGATAATATGACTCGGAATTAACCGACCGGAGGACCGATGACCTCGACGCGCGACCTCGTCACCGACAAGCGCGACCAGTTTGCCTTCCACGACGACATCGTCTACCTGCGCGAGACGGAGCGCGGGATCAGTCGCGAGAAGGTCGAGGAGATCAGCCGCTTCAAGAACGAGCCGGACTGGATGCTCCAGCTCCGCCTGCGCGCGTTCGACCACTTCCTCAAGCGGCCGATGCCGACCTGGACGGACGGTCTGGACCGGATCGACTTCGACAAGATCGTGTACTACCGCAAGCCGTCGGAGCGGGAAGAGAAGTCGTGGGACGACGTCCCCGAGAAGATCAAGCAGACGTTCGAGCGGCTCGGCATCCCCGAGGCGGAGCGCAAGTTCCTCGCCGGCGTCGGTGCCCAGTACGACAGCGAGGTCGTCTATCACAGCGTCCGCGAGGAGCTGACCAAGATCGGCGTCGTGTTCATGGGCATGGACCAGGGCCTGATCGAGTACCCGGAGATCGTCCGGAAGTACTTCGGGACGGTCGTGCCGGCCGAGGACAACAAGTTCAGCGCGCTCAACACGGCGGTCTGGTCCGGCGGCTCGTTCGTCTACGTCCCGAAGGGCGTCGAGGTGCCACTGCCGCTCCAGGCCTATTTCCGGATCAACGGCGAGAACACGGGCCAGTTCGAGCGGACCCTGATCGTCGTCGAGCCCGGCGCGAAGGTGCACTACATTGAAGGTTGTACCGCGCCGATCTACGCCACGGACTCCCTTCACGCCGCCGTCGTCGAGGTCGTCGCGCTGGCGCATTCGAAAGTTCGCTACACGACCATCCAGAACTGGTCGAACGACGTCTACAACCTCGTCACGAAGCGCGCCCACGCGTACGAGCGCGCGACCGTGGAGTGGATCGACGCCAACACGGGCTCGCGCAAGACGGTCAAGTTCCCGAGCATCTACCTGCGCGGCGAGGGCGCGACGGCAGACATCATCAGCGTCGCCGTGGCCGGCAAGGGCCAGCACCAGGACACCGGCGCCAAGGCGATCCACCTGGCGCCGAACACTCGGAGCCGGATCGTTTCGAAGTCCGTCTCGAAGGACGGTGGCCGGGCGACCTATCGCGGCCAGCTCAAGGTGTCGCCGGGGGCGACCGGCGTCGTCGCGTCGGTCCGCTGCGATGCCCTCATGCTCGACGACATCAGCCGGAGCGACACGTACCCGTACATCGACATCGGCGAGGACGACACGACGATGACCCACGAGGCCACCGTCGGGAAAATCAGCGCGGACCAGGTGTTCTACCTGATGAGTCGCGGCTTGACCGAGAACGAGGCGCAGAACCTCATCGTCCAGGGTTTCCTCGAGATCTTCACGAAGGAACTCCCGATGGAGTACGCGATCGAGTTCAACCGGCTCGTCAAGCTCGAGATGGAGGGGTCGCTCGGGTGAGTCTCGCCCGACCTCCCCGCGCCCCGCGTCGGGCGCCTGCAGACCTCACGTTCAGCCCGGACGAGGCGCTCATCGGACGCTGGGCGGCCGACGAACCGGACTGGCTCACGGCGGACCGAGCTGCCGCGCTCGAGCGGTTCACCGCGCTGCCGACCGAGTCGAACGTGCTGTACACGCCGTACATCGACTTGCGGGCGGCCGATCTCGCCGAGGTCCGGGCCTGGGAGAAACCGGCCGGCGCGCCCGCCGGGCCCGGGACTGCGGTGCCGGATGGTGCGGCCGGCCTCGCTGAGCTCGTCGAGGATCGGGTCGAGAGCCTCGTGCTGGACTCGGCCGTCGCCGCGCTCGGGGTGACCCTCGACACATTCGGCGGGCTCATCGCCCGCGACCCGGACGCGGCCAGCCGGCTGATCGGGGATCCCGCGTCGCTGCCGCTCGACGACCGCCTGGCCCAGCTGACGCGCGCGGCGTGGAATCAGGGCGTCGCGCTCCGGGTCCCTGCCGGCGTCCGGGTCGAGCTCCCCATCGTGCTCCGTTGGGGGGCCGGCGTCCCTGGCCGGGCGCTCCTCACGCGAACGATCATCGAACTCGGCGAGGGCGCATCCGCGGTCGTCGTCGAGGAGCTCGTGCCGTCCGGGCCGGAGATCGCCTGTGCCGAGGGCGAGACGGTGCCCCAGGCCCTGTTCACCGGGACCCTCGAGGTGCGCCTGGGCGCGGGGGCAGAGATCGCGGTGGCGAGCATCCAGGAGTTCGGGCCGCGCGTCGTCGCGTTCCAGCATCGTGACGCCACGATCGGTGAGGGGGCGAAGCTCCACTGGGCCCTCGCCCAGCTCGGGTCACGCCTCGTCCGCTCGCGCGTCGACAACCGGCTCGAGGGCGATCGGAGCGACGTCGAGCAGGTCGAGATCGTGTTCGGGTCCGACGAGCAGCTGTTCGACCTGACCTCGTTCACCCGTCACATCGGCCGTGACACGACCGGCAACCTGCTCTCGAAGGGCGCGCTGCTCGATCGGTCGCGGGGGTACATGAAGGGCCTGATCCAGATCGAGAAGAGCGCGGTCGGGACCGACAGTTTTCTCGGCGAGTTCGGCATGAACCTTTCAAAAGCCGCCCGGGCCGTCGCGATCCCGTCGCTCGAGATCGATCAGCCGGACTGCCGCCGGGCCGCCCATTCGTCGTCGGTGGGGCCGATCGACGAAACCCAGCTGTTCTACCTCGAGAGCCGCGGCATCCCGCCCGACGAGGCGCGCAAGTTCATCGTCCTCGGCTTCCTCGAGCCGGTCGTCGCGCGGGTCCCGCTCGTCGAGGCGCAGGACCGGTTGCGCGCACTGCTCGAGGCGAAGTGGGCGGCCGGATCGGCCGCGGCGCCGGACGCACCGGATCGGGCCGGCCGGGCGGCCTGACTGGCCGATGCGGCGGATCGACCTCCTCGACGCCGACGAGGTGCCCGAAGGAACGATGAAGATGGCGTTCGTGGACGGGACCGACCAGGTCCTCGTGGTGAACACGGGCGGCGAGTTCCGGGCCCTCCAGGGGATCTGCAGCCACGAGTACTTCGAGCTCGACAAGGGCTTCCTGACCGCCGGAACGCTGACCTGTGCCCTCCACCTGTCGCGGTTCGATCTCGACGACGGGGAGCCGCTCGACCCACCGGCCGAGGAGCCGCTGGCGGTCTATCCGGTCGTCGTCGAGGACGGCCGGGTGATCATTGAGGTCCCGGACGGCCCGCTCGAGGTGAACGGATAGGTCGCCCGCGGGATCGGACCCAACGGCCGCGGCCCCGGACGATGGTACGAACGAGGGGTTTCGTCACGCGGAACACGACTCGTACCGTTGGCGAGCCATGCTGCCGATCGACTTCGTCGCGTTCTCCGGCGATTGCCTCATCCGGGCTCGCCTGACGATGTTCGGCGACCGCCTGACGGACATGTTGAACGCGCAGCCGCGCTACACGCTCAGCAAGGTCCACCTCGAGAGCCTCGAGGACGGTCACGTCTTCGAGATCGACAGCTTGCCGATCGACCGGTCCGACCTTCACGCCGTCGTCGCCACCGGTCCGCGCGGCCGCGAGAAGCGCCGTGTCGCGCTCGAGCCCACCCGGATGCAGGTCGGCATCGGTCCGTACACGATCCTTGGACAGCTCCACGGCCAGCCCGGCGCCGACCCGATCGTGACGGTCATGAAGCGCGACCCGATGCTGCCGCTCACGAACGCCACGATCGCGTTCACGCGGGCCGGCGCCGTCATCGCCCAGGACGTGTCGGCGCTCATCATCAACCGCGAGCTGGTCGAGTGGATCGCCCCGACGGCGGACGAGGCGGAGCACTTCCCGGACACGCCCGTCCGATCGCCGTTCGCGCTCAGTCTGGCCAAGGACTTCACCGGCACCGCGTCGCTCTGACGGGTCGCGGACCGGCCGAGCCTCCCTCAGCGACGCTCCCACCAGCCGACGATCGAGTCCCCGCCGGACCGCATGCCGGTCGCCGGCGTCCGGGGTCGATCGAGTGCGAATCGGTCGTGCCCCGGCGCGCGGCCGGCGCCCCGCACGAGTCCGGCGACGAGGTCCCCGATCACCGGGCCGTGCTTGAACGCGTGGCCGGAACCGCCGCCGACGATCCACGCGTTCGCGAGCCCCGGGTGGCGGTCGATGATGAAGTGGGTATCCGGCGTCGTCTCGTACTGGCACACCCGGGTCTCGACCACCGGCTGGTCGGCGAGCGCGGGGAACCGGAAGGACAGGTAGCGCCGGGCGAGCCGAACCGTGTCCGGGTCGACGATCCGCTCACCGTCGGTCGGGTCGAAGACCGGTCCGTAGCGGTCCGGGGCGGCCTTGGGCCCGCGTCCGTCGACCGCCGGGATGCCATAGAACGACGCGTCGTAGTCGACCCAGCACGGGAGCCATTCGGCCGCAAACCGGCCGTCGCCGGCACCCGATCCCAGGAAGACGACATCCTGCTTCGTGACCCGGATCAGGTCCCCGACGACCGACGGGAACAGCCGCGGCAGCCACGGCCCGCAGGCGAAGACGAATGCGCCGGCGACGAGCGAACCGCCGTCGGCGGTCGCGACGTGGTCGAGCCGATCCCCGGTGATCGGGCCCGGGCGGACGTCCGCCAGCTCGAACCGGCCGCCCGCCGCGACGAACGCCCGGACCACCGCGGCGACGCCGCGTCGGGCCAGGAGCAGGCCGGCCTCCGGCTCGTGCAGCGCGAAGGCGAGGTCATCGACGGCCACCTGCGGCCATCGAGTCGCCACCTCCGCGGGCTCGAGTCGTTCGACCGGAATCCCCTCCGCGCGGAGCGTCCGCTCCGACGCCGCCTCGAAGCCGTCCGGGCGGTGGGCGAACCACAGCGCGCCCGCCTCGACAAAGAGGGCGTCGCCCGTGTCGCGCTCGAACGCTCGCCAGGCGGCCAGCGCCGCGCGCGACCAGCGCGTGTAGAGCACGTCCTCACCGTGCGACGAGCGGATGATCCGCGTCTCGTCGCCGGACGTGGCACGCGAATGGGCGATCCCGAACGCGTCGACCAGCGTGGTCTGCAGGCCCGCCCGCTGCGCGGCGAGCGCCGTCCATGCACCGATGACGCCGGCCCCGACGACAACGACGTCCGCCGTCCGCGCATTGCTCACGGGACGAGCCGGCCCACGAGGCGCACGATCAGCGGTCGAGGACGACGCCGAGTCCGCCGGCGGCGGCCGCCAGCAGGATCGCGTCGGCAACGACGAGGTCCGCGAGGCCCACGCCGAGGTGGCTGACGACGACCCGGCCCGCCGGTCGGTCGGTACCGGCCAGGATCGCCTCCCCGAGGGTCGCACCCGGATCGGGGTAGTCCTCGAACAGCCCGGCGTCGCGCGTGGCGAGGAACTGCGCGCGATGGTCGACGAGGAACAGGGCCGCCGAGCGGGCCACCTCGGCCGCGCAGTACGTCGCGTAGTCGATCGGCACGACGAGTGCCTGTGGCGACAGCCAGTCGGACGTCATGACCTGGCGGACGGGGCCGAACGAGGCGGCCGTCACGACGACGTCCGCGCCGTCGGCCGCCTCGCGTGCGCTCCCGACCGACCGGGCGACCGCGATTCCCGGCGTCGCGACGGCGCGCTCCGCGAGCGCCGCCGCGCGCTCCGGATGCCGGTCGAACACGGCGAGCTCCACGCCGGGCAGGACGTGGCCGAGGACCGGCAGGTGGCTGACGCCCTGGACCCCGGCCCCGATCAGCCCGGCCCGGATCGGCCGCCCGGCCACCGGCGGAGCGAAGCGCCGGATCGCCACGCCGCTGACGGCAGCCGTCCGCTCCGCGGTGACCGGGCCGCCGTCGAGGATCGCGACCGGGACACCGGTCGCCGGGTCGTTGACGAGGATGAGGGCACTGATCGACGGCAGGCCGAGTGCGTTATTCGCGGCGAACCCCGCCACCCACTTCATCCCGACGAGATCCGCCGATCCATCGCTCGCCGAGCCGCGCAGGTGGGCCGGCATGGCGTGGACGAACGAGTCCGGCGAGCGCGGATGGATCGCGATCTTGGCCGGCAGCTCGGCGGCGCCCGGTGTCGCGAGCGCCGTCATCGTCCGTTCGGCGAGGGCCAGCCGTTCCTCAACCGGCGGCATCGCCGCCCGAACGGCGGCGGCATCGAGGTAGCGCAGGGGCGGCAGTGTCGGCTGCGTTCGTCGGGCCATCGACGCCGAGCATAGCGACCCACCCATCGGCCCGGAACGGCGATCCGTTCGGCCCCGGTGGACTGCGCCGCCAGGGGCTACGATTCGCGGCGCATGGCACCGATCGACGTCGCCCAGAGTCTCGACAACCTCAAGTTGGAGCGTGACGCGATTGCCCTGTACGAGGCGCTGGCCACGATCGAGCGCGACGATCGCCGGGCAACGGCGTTCCGCACGATCGCCGGGAACGAGCGCCGCCACGCTGACGTGTGGGCCGCGAAGCTGGAAGCGCTGGGGGCCACCGTGCCGCCGGCATCGGGTCCCAGGCTCCGGGTACGCGTGATCATCGCCCTCGCCCGGCTCTTCGGCACGCGCGCCGTGTCGGACCTCGTCCAGGCACTGGAGGGCGACGAGGAGGACCTGTACGACGCGCAGGGCGATCACCCGGAGATCGCGGCCATCGCCGCCGACGAGCGCGAGCATGCCCAGATCTGGAAGCGGTTGGCCGACGGTGGAACCGCGATCGACCCCACCATCGGCGGGCGCGATGGCATCGAGGCGGCGAGGACCGCCGCGACTCCGGCCGACATCGGGCGCCGCGAGCGCTGGCACCGGTCCGGACGATCCGGAACCATGCGCGCGGTGATCTTCGGCGTCAGTGACGGGCTGGTCAGCAACCTGTCGCTCGTGATGGGCGTCGCCGGCGCGGCCTCGTCGGAGCCGCGCTTCATCCTGCTGGCCGGGATCGCCGGCCTGCTCGCCGGCGCGAGCAGCATGGCCGCCGGCGAGTACATCTCGATGCAGTCGCAGCGCGAGCTGTTCGAGCGCCAGATCGAGCTCGAGCGCGCGGAGCTCGAGGCGATGCCGGAGGAGGAGGAGGCGGAGCTCGCCGCCGTCTACCGGTCCAAGGGCTTCACCCAGGAGGAGGCGGAACGGATCGCCCATCGCCTGTTCCAGGACCCCGAGACCGCGCTCGACACGCTCGTCCGTGAGGAGCTGGGACTCGATCCGGACGAACTTGGCTCGCCGTGGGGCGCGGCGTTCGGCTCGTTCGTCGCGTTCGCCATTGGCGCGGTGATCCCGGTCATCCCGTACCTCGTCGGCAGCGGCGCGGTCGCGTTCTACGTCGCGCTGGGGCTCAGCCTCGCCGCCCTGTTCGCGGTCGGGGCCGGCGTCAGCCTGCTCACCGGCCGGAGCACGCTCTACTCCGGCTTCCGCCAGGTCGGCATCGGCGCGGCGGCGGCGGCGGTGACGTACGCAGTCGGGTCTGTCATCGGCGTCACCCTCGGTGGCTGAGCGGCGCGCCGACGGCGCGGAGCGCCTGCGCCGCGAGGGGCTTGATCCGGGTGCCTGGTCGAACGGGCCGGGCGACCGCTACGGCGCGCACGACCACCCATACGACAAGGTCATCGTCGTCGATCGCGGCTCGATCCGGTTCGGCCTGCCGGACGGTGGTGAGGCGATCGACCTCGCCGCCGGCGACCGGCTCGAGCTCCCGGCCGGGACCCGCCACGACGCCGTCGTCGGTCCCGCTGGCGTCACCTGCCTCGAGGCGCACCTCCCCGCGAGCTCGCTGTCCGGCCCGACCCGGCGCCCCGCCGGGACGTGGTGAGCGGGCCGAATCGCAAACGAGCCCCCGGGCGATCGGGGGCTCGTGGGGTAGGCTATCCGGGCTGGTCAGCGGCCGGTGTACCGGTCGAGGAACCAGACGTCGGCGAGGGAGTCACCCTTCCGGCGAGCCGCCTCGCCGAACAGGATGCTGATCAGCGAGAAGATCGCCAGGAAACCGAAGCCGTTAGCAAGCATGGTCGGCACCTGCCGTGCGTGGATGCCGCGGACCTCGCGGTCCCATCGACGATCGATGGGTCCGGCATCCAG
>Ga0302046_10006256_pt1 | contig 10409 bp, 8 predicted proteins | sample RVTome_11_FD_200261 | JGI IMG/M metagenome (GOLD analysis project Ga0302046, IMG submission 200261) | Soil microbial communities from uranium-contaminated site in the Upper Colorado River Basin, Wyoming, United States - RVT147D111 (version 2) ... | reverse complement strand
GTTCGCCAGCTCGCGGCCGCCGACGAAGAGCTCGAAGCGGTCGACCAGGTCGGGATCGGCGTCGGAGCGCCGGGCGAGCGGCGAGACCTCGAGGGGGTAGCCGACGACGAAGGTCGGCTGGATCAGGCGCGCCTCGGCGGTCTGCTCGAAGACCTCGACCAGGACCTTCCCGTGAGGCGCGTCCGCCGGCACCGCGAGGCCGCGATCGCGCGCCCACGCGAGCAGGCATGCCGGGTCGTCGACGTCGGCGCGGGCGAGGCCGGCGTGCTCGACGACGGCGTCCTTCAGCGGCAGGCGCCGCCACGGCGGGGTCAGGTCGATCTCGTGCTCGCCCCACCGGACGCGGAGGCCGCCGGCGACCCGCGTCGCGAGCTCCGCGACGAGCTCCTCGGTGAGCGCCATCAGGTCCTCGTAGGCCGCGTACGCCTGGTAGAACTCGAGCATCGTGAACTCGGGGTTGTGCTGCGTCGACACCCCCTCGTTCCGGAAGCTGCGGTTGAGCTCGAACACCCGGTCGAGGCCGCCCACGATCAGCCGCTTCAGGTAGAGCTCGGGGGCGATCCGCAGGAACAAGTCGAGATCGAGGGCGTTGTGGTGGGTGACGAACGGCCGCGCCAGCGCGCCGCCCGCGATCGCCTGCATCATCGGGGTCTCGACCTCGAGGAAGCCGCGCGCGGCGAGGAACGCGCGCGTCGCCTGGAGGATCTCCGCCCGCGTCGCGAAGACGCGCCGGACCTCGGGGTTCACCAGGAGGTCGAGCGAGCGCTGGCGGTAGCGGACCTCGACGTCCTGCAGCCCGTGCCATTTCTCGGGCAGCGGCCGGAGCGCCTTGGCGAGGTAGCGTACGCGGTCGGCGAGCACCGTGAGCTCGCCCGTGCGCGTCCGGAAGAGGCGGCCCTCGACACCGACCAGGTCACCGAGATCGAGGAGGCGATAGACCGCGAACTGCTCCTCGCCGACCTCGGCGCGCGTCACGTACACCTGCAGCCGCCCCGAGCGGTCCTGGAGCTGGACGAAGGCGGCCTTGCCGAAGTCGCGGATCGCCATCAGCCGGCCGGCCAGGGCGACGCGCACGGGCGTCGCGTCGAGCGCGTCGCCGGCGGTCTCCGCGTGGCGCGCCGCGAGCTCGCCCGCGAGATCGCGCGGCCGGAAGTCGTTCGGGTAGGGCGGGCAGCCCAGTCGCTGCAGCTCGGCGAGCTTGCGCTGCCGCGCGACGACCTGGTCCTGCTCCTCCATCGCCCACGTATGCTGGCCGGCGGGGTGAAAGGCAAGCGGGCCGGGCGTTCGCGGCCCGCCGCGCGTCGTCGTCTTCGCCCGCGCGAGCCCGGCCCATTCACGGGCTCGCGTCGCGAGAGCGGCTACGGCGTGTTCCGGACCAGGAAGTCGTGCAGCGGACCGAGCAGCGTGTTGTCGGCGTCGTCCTCCGAGGACACCACGTCGACGCCGTTGCCGCACGCGGGCACGCAGGCGTCCTCGAAGTCGGTGATCTGGCCGGCGGCCTCCAGCAGGCGGCACGTGCGCGGGCCGGTCGTCCCCACGATGCCCTCGGTGCGGGCCTCGAGCGACGCGTCGAGGCAGGTGACGAGGTCGCCGACCGAGGCGGCGGCCGGGCAGACCGTGCCGAACCCGAGGCGCGCGAGGACGTCGGCGAGCGCGAGCGCGCCGCACTTGGCGGTGATCTTGAGGTCGCGCGTCGTCTCCTTGGAGGCGAGGCCGCCGCGCTTGCCGGCGCACTGCGCCCCCGCCGCCGCGCGGCAGGCGTCGCGCTCGGCGAGCGTCGACTCGAGGCGGTCGCTCGCGAGGTCGCACTTGAGCACCGGCTCGGCGCACTTGCGGATGGTCTTCTCGCGCGTGCGCTCGGTGACGTCGGACTTCTTGTCGACCTCCTTCTGGCACTTGAGGAGGTCCTTGATTTCCCCTATAGGTCCGCGAGAATGCTCGGCGCCTCGTGGCGACCAGCGGTCATCGCCGTGAACCTGCTCCTGCTGGCGACGATCGCGTATTTCGGCGCGCGTATCGCGAATACGCTGGTCGCCGTGCGACTGGAGGGCCCCGTCGCATCGCAGCGGATCGTCGCCCGGGTCGCCCCGGCCGCGGCCGGCATCGAGCCCGCCGCGGCCTACGACACCATCGTCCAGCGCGACGTCTTCAACCCCGGCGCCGCGCCCGCGCCGGAGGCGCCGAGCGAGACCGCCAAGCGGACCGACCTGAACGTCAAGCTCTGGGGGACGGCGGTCGCCAACGATCCGGCGGAGTCCTACGCCATCATCGAGGACCTCGCCGGCCGCGAGCAGCACCTCTACCGCGTCGGCGACTCGGTGCTCGATGCCGCCACCCTGCACCGCGTCGAGTGGGACCGCGTCGTCCTGATGCGCGACGGGGTCGAGGAGGTGCTCGACCTCGCCCTCGAGCGCGCGGGCGGCGGCGCGCGCGCGGGCGCCCCCGCCGCTCCGGCGGAGCGCATCCGCCGCACCGCCGACAACAAGTTCGTCATCGACCGCCGCGAGATGGAGAAGACCGTCGACAACCTGAACGAGGTCTTCACCCAGGCGCGGGCGGTGCCGTACTTTCAGGACGGCCAGACGGTCGGCTTCCGCGTCTTCGCCATCAAGCCGGGCTCGGTCTTCGAGCGCATCGGCCTCAAGAACGGGGACGTGATCAAGCGCGTGAACGGCGTCGAGCTGACCGACCCGACGAAGGCGATCACGCTGTTCACCGAGCTGCAGAACGAGGGTCACATCGCGGTCGATCTGGAGCGGAACCGCCAGCCGCAGAACTTCTCCTACGAGATTCGGTGAGCGCGCAGTGGGACGGGGGGTAGCAGGGTGCAGCAGGCGCGACGACGGCTCGGCCCGGCGCTAGCGATCGTGTGCGTGCTCGCCGGCGTCGCGGGGGCCCAGGAGGCTCCCGAGACACCCGCGGACGCGCCGGCGGCGGCCCCCGGGCCGGCGATCGTCGAGGCCGACGGCGAGCGCTACATCACGATGGACTTCCAGGACGTCGACCTGGCGGTCCTGGTGAAGTTCATCGGCGAGATCACCGGCAAGAACTTCGTCATGGACGAGCGCGTCCAGGGTCAGGTCTCGGTGGTCTCCCCGACGCGCGTCACGCCCGAGGAGGCCTACCAGCTCTTCCAGGCGGTGCTGCAGGTGAAGGGCTTCACCACCGTCCCGAGCGGCGCCGCGATCCGCATCATCCCCACCAAGGACGCCAAGGGCACGAGCCTCCGCACCCTCACCGACGGCCCGGACCGGTTTCCGAGCGAGGAGTACATCACGCGCGTGGTGCCGCTCGCGGAAGTCGACGCCGCCGACGTCATCAACGTGCTGCAGCCGCTGGTCTCCCCCGACGGCCTGATCACCGGCTCGCCCCACACCAACGCGCTCATCATCATCGACTCGGCGGCCAACGTCAGCCGCCTGATGCGCCTGGTCGAGGAGCTCGACGTCGCGAGCTCGCGGCGGAAGACCGCCATGATCCCGGTCACCAACACGGTGGCGAGCGACCTCGCCGACACCATCCAGATGGTCCTCGAGGAGTCGCCGACGGCGCCGGCGGCCCCGCAGCAGGCCGGCAAGGTGGCGCCGCTCGGACGGCTCCACGCCTTCCGCATCATCCCCGACGACCGCACCAACACCCTGATCGTCCAGGCCGCCGCCGCGCAGATGCGCCAGATCCAGGAGCTGGCGCGGAGCCTCGACGTCCCGCTGCCACCGGGCTCGGGCCGCATCCGCGTCTACTACCTGCGCTACGCCAGCGCCGAGGAGCTACTCCCCGTCCTCCTCGACGTCATCGGCGCCGAAGGCGGTGGCACCGCCGCCGCCGGCCGCGGGCAAGCCGGCCGGGAGCGCACGCCGCGCTCGGGCTCGAGCCTGCAGCGCGCCTACCAGGAGCGGCGCGGGCAGCCCGCCGGCCGGCCGGCGGCCCGCGGCGGCCAGACCGGCCCCGCCGCGGTCGAGTTCGCGGGCGACATCCGCATCAGCGCAGACCCCGCCACCAACGCCCTCATCATCACCGCGGCGCCGGAGGACTACGAGCTGCTGCTCGGGGTCGTCGAGCGCCTCGACATCCGCCGCCGCCAGGTAAACGTCGAGGCCATCCTGCTCGAGATCACGATGGACCGCATGCGCGAGCTCGGCATCGAGCTCCAGGGCGCCGCCGACATCGGCAACGGCGTCGCGATCGGGCGCACCAACCTCACCAACCTGAACGAGGCCCTCCTGAGCCCCGGCACCCTGCCCGGCCTCCTCGCCGCGGTGCTCTCCGACCAGACCATCACGCTCCCCGGCGGCGGCAAGGTCCCGGCGCAGGTCGCGCTGCTCTCCGCGCTCGAGAACGAGCAGGACATCAACGTCCTCTCGGCGCCGAACATCCTCACCACCGACAACGAGGAGGCCGAGATCGTCGTCGGCCAGAACGTGCCCTTCGTCGCCAGCCGCTCGACCGACGCCAGCAACCTCGCCAACACCTTCTCCACGATCGAGCGCGAGGACGTCGGCATCACGCTCCGGATCACGCCGCAGATCTCCGAGGGCTCGATGGTCCGCCTGTCGATCTTCGAGGAGGTCTCGCGCCTGGTCGCGAACCCGCTGCTCGACGCCAACGAGGTCGGCCCCACCACCACGGTGCGGAGCGCGAGCACGACGGTCACGGTGAAGGACGGGCAGACGGTCGTGATCGGCGGGCTGATCTCCGACGCCTCGACCTCCAGCGAGCGCCGCGTGCCGTTCCTCTCCGACATCCCGGTCCTCGGCAACCTCTTCCGGACCAGCACCACCGACCTCGAGAAGATCAACCTCCTCATCTTCCTCACCCCGCACGTCATCAAGGACGAGGTCGACGCCGCCGCGTTCTCGACCTCCGAGCGCGACGAGTTCCGCGCCCTGTCGGGGAGCCTGCGCGGGCCGCGCCGGCGCCTCGATCCCCTCGAGAAGCCGACCTTCGAGCTGCGGGAGGCGCCCGAGGCCGGGGACGGCGACGCCGGCGCCGGTGTCATCGACCTGACGGACGTCCGGGTGAGCCGCGACGGTGCCCGGCCAGCGATCGAGCTCGGCGTCGGCCTGATGCCGGTTCGGGTCACGCACTTCGCGCTCGAACGCCCGGCCCGCCTGGTCGTCGACGTCTACGGGCGGAGCCTCCCCAACCCCGACGTGCGGGTCATCCCGGTCGCGGACCCGCTCGTGCGCCGCGTGCGCGTCGCGCGCCACAGCGGCCGCATGCGGGTGGTGGTCGACCTCGAGGGCGACACCCCGCCCGCCTATGAGCTCGACACCCGCGGTGCTACGATCACGCTCACCCTGGGAGGCGCGCGGGTCGCCGGCGCCTCCTGAGACCCCTCGGGAGATGGTCACACCCGCGAAGAGCCTCGCCGCCGCCACCGCGCGTACCGCGCCGGCGCCGGGGCGCGCCGCCGCCCCCGCGCCCGCCGCCGCCGTCGATGCGCGCGCGCTTGCCGCCGACTGGGGCCTCCCCTGGACCGACACCGTCGACGCCTCCGACATCGACCCCGAGCTGCTCGCGCCGCTGCCGATGCAGTTCGCCAAGCGCAACGCCGTGCTGCCGCTCCGCGCCGGCGCGGACGGCCTGCACGTCGTCATCGCCGACCCGCGCGCGGTCGCCGCGCTCGACGACCTGCGGCTCCTCTACGGGCGGCGCGTCCGGCCCATGGTGGCGCCGGCGGCCGCGATCGCGGACGCCATCAACCGCGCCTACGACCGCGCCTCGGGAAGCGCCGCCGACCTCATGGGCGACCTGAGCGAGGAGCGCCTCGACCTGATCGCCACCGAGCTCGAGGAGCCGCGCGACCTCCTCGAGGCCGACGACGAGGCGCCGATCATCCGCCTGGTGAACTCGCTGCTCTTCCAGGCGGTCAAGGACCGCGCGAGCGACATCCACATCGAGCCGTTCGAGCGCAGCCTGACCGTGCGCTTCCGCATCGACGGCATCCTCTACGACGTGATCTCGCCGCCGAAGCGCTTCCAGCCGATCATCGTCTCGCGCGTGAAGATCATGGCCGGCCTGAACATCGCCGAGAAGCGCCTGCCGCAGGACGGGCGCCTGCGGACGAAGGTCGCCGGCAAGAACGTCGACGTGCGCGTCTCCGTCGTCCCGACCGCCTTCGGCGAGCGCGTCGTGCTCCGCATCCTCGACCAAGGCGCGAGCGTGCTCGGCCTCGAGGAGCTCGGGCTCACCGGCCGCAACCTTGCCCTGGTCGGGCGCCTGATCCGCCAGAACCACGGTGTCGTCCTGGTCACCGGCCCGACCGGCAGCGGCAAGACCACCACGCTCTACGCCGCGATCTCCACCATCAACTCCACCGAGCGCAACATCATCACGATCGAGGACCCGATCGAGTACCAGCTCGAGGGCGTCGGCCAGATCCAGGTGAACCCCAAGATCGACCTCACCTTCGCCAACGGCCTGCGCTCGATCCTGCGCCAGGACCCCGACGTCATCATGGTCGGCGAGATCCGCGACAGCGAGACCGCCGAGATCGCCATCCAGGCGGCGCTGACCGGCCACCTGGTGTTCTCGACCCTCCATACCAACGACGCCGCGAGCGCGGTCACGCGCCTGGTCGAGATGGGCACCGAGCCGTTCCTGGTCTCGTCGTCGGTGATCGCGGTGATGGCGCAGCGCCTGGTGCGCCGGGTGTGCGTCGGCTGCCGCCGCACGGTCACGCCCAGCCCCGAGGTGCTGCGGGAGCTCGGCCTCACCCCCGAGCGCGTCGCCGGCAAGCCGATCTACGCCACCGGCGACGGCTGCGAGGCCTGCAAGCACACCGGCTACCGCGGGCGCACCGGCATCCACGAGCTCATGGTCGTGGACGACGACGTCCGCGCCCTCATCATGCGCAGCAGCGACGCCGCCGCGATCCGGCGCGCCGCGATCGCCGCCGGCATGCCGGCCCTGCGCGAGGACGGCGCCGCCAAGATCCTCGCCGGCGAGACCACGGTCGAGGAGGTCCTGCGCGTCACCCAGGAGGACCTGATCTGAGGCGCCGGCGTCCACCGGGCGCTCCGCGCCCCGACCCTCCGGAGGCGAGCAGCCGCCGTGCCGCTCTACGCCTACAAGGCCCTCGATAGCACCGGCAAGGCGATCGGCGGCCTGGTGGACGCCGAGAGCCAGCGGAGCGCGCGCCAGAAGCTCCGCGGCAGCGGCATCTATCCGATCGCGCTCGCCGAGGAGCGCCAGGGTGGCGCCCGCGCGCGCACGCCGCTCGGCCTGCCGTTCCTCGGCGAGCGCGTGCCGGCGCCCGAACTCGCCGCGGTCACGCGCCAGTTCGCGACCCTGGTCGGCGCCGGCCTGCCGCTCGTCGAGTCGCTCGGCGCGCTCGCCGAGCAGACCGAGCGCGAGCGCCTGAAGCGCGCCCTGGCGCAGGTCCGCCAGCAGGTGCTCGAGGGCCGCGGCCTCGCCGAGGCCCTCGCCGAGCACCCGCGCATCTTCTCGCCGCTCTACGTCAACATGGTCCAGGCCGGCGAGGCCAGCGGCGCCCTCGACGTCGTGCTCGGCCGCCTCGCCGACTACACCGAGAACCAGGCCCGGCTGCTCGCCAAGGTCCGGAGCGCGCTCACCTACCCCCTCATCATGCTGGTGCTCGGCAGCTCGGTGCTGTTCTTCCTGGTCTCGTACGTGGTGCCGAAGGTGACGCGCATCTTCCAGGAGACCCAGCAGCAGCTCCCGGCGCTCACGGTCGCGCTGCTCTGGTTCTCGGGCCTGGTCGCGCGCTGGTGGTGGCTCGGGCTCCTGCTCCTCGCCGGCGGCGCGTTCGCGCTCCGCGCCTACGCGCGCACGCCGGCGGGGCGGCTCCGCCTCGACCACCTCCAGCTCCGCGTGCCCTACCTCGGGCGCCTCGCGCAGAAGCTCGCCGTCGCCCGCTTCGCGCGCACGCTCGCGACCCTGCTCGCGAGCGGCGTCGCGCTCCTGCCCGCCCTCGACATCGTGAAGAACATCGTCAACAACGTCGTGCTCGCGCGCGCCATCGAGGAGGCGCGCGACGCCATCCGCGAGGGCCAGAGCATCGCCCCGCCGCTGCGCGCGAGCGGGCTGTTTCCGCCCCTGGTGCTGCACATGGTGGCGGTCGGCGAGCGCAGTGGCGAGCTCGAGACCATGCTCGCGCGTGCGGCCGACGCCTACGACTCCGAGGTCGAGAACGCCGTCACCGGCCTCACCACCATCCTCGAGCCCATCATGATCGTCTTCATGGGCGGCGTCGTGCTCTTCATCGTGCTCGCGATCCTGATGCCGATCTTCGAGCTCAACCGGGTGATCCGCTGACCCAGGTTGCGGCCGGGAGCGGCGTTGCTAGAGTACGGCGCGTCGGAGGGAACGTGATGCGGGTCGATCGTCGCTGCGGGCAGGTGGGCTTCACCCTGATCGAGATCATGGTCGTGGTGTTCATCCTCGGCCTCCTGGTCACGCTGGTCGCGCCGCGCATCGTCGGGCGCACCGACGAGGCCCGGCGCGTGAAGGCCGCCGCCGACATCAAGGGCATCGAGGCGGCGCTGAACCTCTACAAGCTCGACAGCGGCTTCTACCCCACCACCGACCAGGGCCTGCAGGCCCTCGTCATCCAGCCCGAGAGCGGCAACGTCCCGCGGCGCTGGAACCCCGACGGCTACCTCGATGCCGACGCGGTGCCGGTCGATCCCTGGGGCAACCCGTACGTGTACCTGAGCGACGGCGACCGCTACACGCTGCTGTCGTACGGCGCCGACGGGGCGGAGGGCGGGGAGGGGAAGTATGCCGACATCGACGGGCGCACGCAGCTCTGAGCGCGGCTTCACGCTCCTCGAGCTGGCCCTCGTCCTGCTGGTGCTCGCGATCGCCGCGAGCATGCTGGTGCCCCGCCTCCGCGACATCGACCGGGTCCGGCTCGAGGCCGGCGCCGACCGCCTCGCCACCACCACGCGCTTCCTCTACGAGGAGGCCGCGTTCCGCCAGCGCCCGATGCGCCTCCACCTCGACCTCGACCACCACGAGTACTGGGTGACGGTGCTGGACCTCGAGGGCGACACCCCCGAGTTCGTCGTCGACGAGACCCCGCTCGCGCGCCCGGCCGCCCTCCCCGACGGCGTCGCCTTCCGCGACGTGGTGCTGCCCGCGCTCGGCCTGGTGGAGGCGGGCGAGGTCTTCGGCGAGTTCCACCCCGAGGGCTGGGCCGACCCGCTGGTGATCCACCTGCGCGGCCGCCGCGGCGGCGAGGCCACGATCGCCATCGAGCCCCTGACCGGCCGCACCCGGATCGCCGACGGCTACGTCGAGGTGCTGCCCCCACCCGACGCGATCGACCCCTTCGCCCGCCGCGGAGCCGTGCGCTGAGGCCGATGCCGCGCCGCGCTGCCCGCGGTTTCACCTTGCTCGAGGTGCTGGTGGCCGTCGCCATCCTCGGCGTCGCCCTCGTGACCTTGCTCGGCCTGCACGTCGACAACCTGGCACGGCTCGCCCGCGACCAGCGGGTGAGCGAGGCGGCCCTGCTGGCGCAAGGCCTGATGGCCGAGGTCGAGGCCGGGCCGGTCCCCGAGCTCGGCGTCGAGCGCGGCGACTTCGAGGAGCGCTACCCGGAGCGCTTTCCCGGCGTCGGCTGGGAGCGCGAGGTGCTGCCGACCCCGCTCGCCGACCTGCAGGAGGTGCGCGTCCGGGTCTTTCACGGCGACGGCCTGGTGCCGACCGCCGACGACGTCGTCCTCGTCTACTACGCGCGGGTGGCACGATGAGGTGTCCAGGGGCCGATCGGCACGGCTTCACGCTGATCGAGGTCATGATCGCGCTCACGATCTTCGCCGTCATCGCCAGCTCGCTCTACGGCACGTTCTCGCGGACGCTGCGCTCGCGGGATCTCGCCGAGGAGCGCGCCGAGGTCACGCGCACCGGGCGCGCCGCCCTGGCGCGCATGACCGACGAGATCCAGGCGGCGTTCTATCCGCGCCGCCGGGGCACGGGCGCGCAGGCGAGCGCGATCTTCCGGAGCCTTCCCGGCGGCACCGAGGAGGCTCCCGCGGACGCGCTCGCGTTCTCCGCGCTCGCGGCCCGGCCCTCGGGTGTCGCCGGCCGGGCGGCGGCGCACCAGGTGATCGCCTACTTCTTCGCCGAGGAGCGCGGCCGCATGGGCCGCCGCGGCGCCAGCGCCGAGCTCCCCGACGACGCCTACGATCCGTTCGCGGCCTTCGAGCCGCGCGCGCCGTTGCCCGCCGACCTCGAGCCGCGCCGCCTGCTGCGCCGCGAGGCGCTCGTCCTCCACACCGACGAGCTTGCGCCCGCCACCGCGACCCTCTTCCTCGACAACGTCGCCAGCCTGGCACTGCGCTTTCACGACGGCCGCGACTGGGTCGACGACTGGGACTCCGAGGACCGCACCTATCCGCGCCCGCTGCCGGGCGCGGTCGCGATCGAGCTCGCCCTCTACGACG